>Ga0182030_10000310_pt1 | contig 86019 bp, 77 predicted proteins | sample 812S3MmetaG_FD_121299 | JGI IMG/M metagenome (GOLD analysis project Ga0182030, IMG submission 121299) | Permafrost microbial communities from Stordalen Mire, Sweden - 812S3M metaG (Illumina Assembly) | ecosystem: Environmental > Terrestrial > Soil > Wetlands > Permafrost | place: Sweden... | reverse complement strand
GCCAGGCTATGTTCGCGCCCGCCGCCGACAGGAGGGATACGCGTGGATCCCGGAACACGCACGACCGGACCTTGTGATGCCGCTCTGGGCGGAAGTCATGAACACGAAACGCGCCAATGTGACAGCGGCGGAACTCGAGGCATTTTTTTCGACAGCAACGTCTGACGATCGACTCCAAGCCGCCGGATTGCGCGTGATCGGCGAGCGCCACCTCGCCTTTGGCCGTGATCATATCTTGACCGCCCTTGGCTCGGGCGGCCCCGCAGCGATAGACGGGGCGCTGCATGCGCTGTCTTGGCTCGAAAGCGCCGGAGAGGGCTCAAGTGGTCGCATCAATGCCGAGACCATCCTCCTGTCGCTCTTGCCAACGCTTACACCAGCTCGCGCCGCAACGCTGACGCCTTTGATTGCCGATCAACATATCGGTCGACCTGAGAAGGCGGCATTAGCCGAGCGGCTCCTAGTCGCAGCGGCGCCCGCGGCTCGCCCCGCCGTGCAGCTATCGCAGGCGAAACACCTTGGAGCCGACGACGACACACTGCTGCAAGCGTTCCGCGAACTAGGTCCAGGCGAGGTGCAGGCTCTAATTTCGGAAGGTCCGAGGCCTCTTGCACGACTGTTGTTGGTGCTTTCGGCGGCCGAGGGCGGCGATGTTATTGCGATGGCCAAAGCGTGGCTGGCCTCCGACGATACCACCGACGCGCAATCAGCGCTGCAGGCGCTTTCTCACGTCAACAGCGTAAGTGCCCGCCAGGCGATGCAGGGCGCGGTCAAGCACGCCGACTACAAGGTTCGGCGCAACACGATGAATCTGCTCGCTCCCAACGCGGATACGGCTGAGCGGACGCTCATTCTCAGTCTGGTGGAAGACAACAGCGCCCCCGTCCGCGAGCGCTTGGCGGAGTTAATCGGCATCGGAAAATGGTCTGATGGACTGCCCGTACTGGTCTGTTTATTGCGCGACAGGCGAGACTATGCCCGCCATCCGGAGCACCACCGCCGAAGTGAACCGGAGTTCCAGGTTGCTCGGGCGGCCGCTAACGCTTTGCAGAGCTTTCGACCCCTTCCGCAGGACATACTTCAGGCGGTCGTCGAACTGCTCGAGGAAAGAGTGGACGGATCGGTCGACGTCATTCTGCATGCGGAATTGCTAGGCCTGCTCACTGACGTTGACCATCCGCGTGCGTGGTCGATACTGGAACGTGGGCTTGCGGATGAGAGTGTCGTCGGTGAAGACAACGAGTCACTCTATCCCGTTCGTTACGCGGCCGCTTGGGCGGTGGTCAATCGGCTTCAAAACCGACCCACCGAGATCGCCAGCGTGCCGTGGCCGGTTCTGGAGGCTGCCGCAGATCATCTGGACCCTCAGCTTGCAGCGCCCGCATTGCTCGCTATCGGCCTCCGCATGGCTGTCGACTGCGGGGCTTCGACGTTGGCGGCGCTTCGAGGTGATAATGGCACCGCTGTCCGACGCGCCCTCGCACTGGCGATGATGGATGATAAGGCAGCCGCCAGGAACCTCGCGGTACGACACGACCTTCTTCCCGAGGATCACCCACTCTGGCCCGATCAGCCCGGCGAGTCTGCGGAAAAGTCTTCGCTCGCGCGTTGGCCCCTAACGTCGGCCGGCCGTGCCTGGCTCGAGGCGCTGTCCAAAGGACACGACGTGGAAGCAGTGTTGCTATGGATCATGGGACATCGTACTGGCTTACCGCTGGGCGAGGACGACTTCGATCCCATGACGCTTCGGCGTCAGAAGGGAGTTCCACTCACGACTTTCGCGGAGATGTTCGGAATGGAGTGAGCTCGAACTGATGTAGTCTTACAGGTTCGACGCAATCGATGCGCAATCGTCTGTTCACGACCTGAGTGAACGCACGAAATCCTTTAACGACAATCCGCTTTGCTCGACGTCGGCCAGGTAGACAATCTGTCCACCCTGTTCTGCCGCTAGACGCAGCGGACCATTCGTCGATTTGATCTCATTGGTCAGTACGATGGATTCGAATGAACGAACAGCCAACGACGCGTCCGCCTGATTGCCACTCAATCCATATTTTCTCTTTCCTTTGCTATGCAGAAGATCTCTGACTTCGCCCGAGCCATACCAGCTTCGATCGGCATCGGACTGCCACGTCCCCTGGTCGAATCCGCCGTACACCTGAACCTTCGATAAGCTACCGTCGGGCTCATATGTCGCAAAGCCAAAGACACTCGTTGTTCTGACGCTCTGTTTGTCGATGCTTTCCTTAATGTACTCTTTAAGTTCGATTTTGTCGGCGCCGTCTTTTCCCCTGTCTGGGATTGCCGAAATCTCGATCTCGACTTCACGTGTCAGCGCGAGGGTATATTCGTCGCTGGGGAACGCCTCCGCGAGGTCGACGCGATGCTCGAACAAATAATTCCAAGCGCAGCTATCGATATATACGGCTGTTTTCACACTACGCCTTCAAATTCTCGCCTTGGTTGATTGATGCGGTATCAGAGTGACCATTTCAACTACGAGTTTGCATTCACAGACTCATGACTCTCGTACAGCAAGACGGCCAGTGTTGCCGCAGCTCCAATCGCCAGTCGATCACCGCTAATGATCGCGCATATGGTCGCCGACCATCGATGAAAAGAGTTGTAGCAGATCTACCTTTGATCGGCCTGCACCAATGACGTTGATGATTTCATTGAACGGCAGTCGAACCTCGCGATTCAGGCGGGGATTGACGAGAATCCCTTCGGACCACTCGGGAGTTTCGCTTTCCACCGAAGACGCGTAGCCGAGCATCCAATACATCACTATTTGCCGATAATCGGCCGCTGAAAAATGTTTGCTCGTGCACTTGACCTCGATGAGCCTCGTGCCAACGGCGAAGTCCCCGACGCCAGAGGCAATCCACTGGAAGCCGGGAATGACCGGCGAGAGGACGAGTCGGTGTTGGCCATTCTCCGCTTCCAATTGACGAAGCGCGACGGTCAAGTTCTGCGCCACGCGTTCCGCGACGACCATGTCATTCGAAGAAAGCGACGCAGGAATTTGCGCATCGAAATGACGCCTCTGTCGAGTGACGGCCACGCTTAAGGTTTCACTCCAATCGACTGTCACCCGACCTAGCAGGAGCTGTTCGCTCGCTGCCACGGCAACTTCGAATAGCATTGCCCGAGTCAAAGTGCTCGCCGCGATCAGCTGCTCGGGTAGCCGTTCGCAGCCGGCAATCGCTCGGGATTGCCGATTAAAATGCGCGACTACGCCGGGGCTGAGCTGCGGAAATAAGGCGTCGAAAATCCCCGGTATATCCCGAGCTACGGTTCGCGGGTCGTTAGTGGGAAGTCTATTATTGGCCATTCGTCGACCAATCAATGTAGAGCGACGCAAAACTGGGCCTATTCTGGCGCTCAATTCCTAGTCTGCACGTTTCAGGAATACTGTGCCGAACCTGCGCGCGAAAATTCACACCTTCGTCATCAAAGTCCACGGCCGCCAACCAGAGCGCGCGCTGTTCCTCCGGATGCAAAGTGTTCCAACGATTTCGGAGACGATTAAAATTCGTGCGATCCTTCCAGGTCCGCCAGCACTCAATGCACGCGCGCTTGACGCTGTGCGACCCAGTGGACGTGTAGGTCGCCAAGACGTATTGCGCACGGGATTGAGTTCGCCGAAAGCGAATCGTTTTGAGATAGTGTAGGCAACTAGCTTCGGGTAAGAGCAAGTGCGCGGAATGAGTCGGAATGGCATCGAGTAGTACATCGATGCGATCGTGGATGGATGCAAAGATGGCGTCGGCGCATACTGCGGCAATTCCTCTCATGATTGAAGACCATGATGCGCGAAAGGCATGGAGATTTTGAGAGGCGAGTAGCGTGCTGCAAAGTTGCAGTGCAATAGTCGGCGAATGAAGCCGCAGCGTCCGTCCGATTTGTATGGTTGTAAACCGATCCGGCTGCCCTTTGCGAAGTTCGAGGTCTAGGAGCCGAACTACATCTAACTGATCGACCGTATCCTTTAACTGCTCGTAGTCAGACTCCGGCGTGTCTGAATAGGGGTCAAAATGAAGATCGATTTCTCGCAATGCGCCGGCCTCGTCGCCGGGACCATCAATCTGTGTACGCACGTAGTCGATGAAATGCTTGGAGGTTAGCACCGTCGTCTTCGTTCGATTGAGAGTCAGGCCGTAGTCTGCTAAGGCATGGGAGAGAATCGACAGCGCCCGATACGCATCGGCATGGGTAGAGGTAATCAGCACAAAATCATCGACGTATCGCCGCCATATCACATTTGAATCCGTCAACATTCGATCTATCGACGAAAGCAAAAGCTCGGCGAGAATTCGAGAACACTGACTTCCAACGGGTAAGCCAAAGGAGCGCCCGGATGCAAATCGACTGAGTAGCCGATCGACCTGCGTGGCAACGTTGGACCCCGGAAACAGATCCGAAACGGAATCCTGTATTCGATGATGAGAGCTGTGTTCGTAGAAACTGGAAATATCCGTCTGTACAACCATCGATTCCTTGCCATATGCCTCGCAGTCTGCAATGCCGGCTTCTCGGAACGCCCGCCAAGAAGCAGCCGTGTCGAATAAGTTGGCCCCGTTTGAGGCAAATCGGTATGAATGAACGCGCACGCTTCTCGTAGGCTCGTGCGCCTCGGCGATGGCGACACCGAGTCCGTTGAAGTAGATATTCCAGAATGGGTGGATTTTCGTCGTGATGCGGAATCCTGCCGGCCCGGTCGGCACCAGAAGTCGCTCCGAGAATATTTGTAAGGAGTTCAGAGACGTCCTAGCGCCTTGCTCGCTGCTCAGCTCCAATTCCTGGAAATACGTGAATGCTAGCTGTGCTAAGGCATCCTTGTTCTCTACAACAAAACGATTATCGGTATCGAACGGCAGAGTATCGTTATCACCGTTTGCGCCAACGTCAGCCGCCGCGCGGATAAAATGTTCCAAAGTCACATTTGGCACTTGCAACCTCGTCCTCAAGTGTCATGTATGGGGTTGGGTTTCATTCTGTTGCGAGAAGGGAGACTGCTGACGGTCATGGTTCGCGACGTGCATTATTACTAATTGGGACTCGTCTCGCTGCGGGTTTGTTTGCTTAGCGCTGAATCTCGTCTGCTGAACTCGGGCGTCCCGGCGTACCGCCGTCGGGCTCGCGAGCGTTGCCTCGCGCCTCGTACCGAGCCGCGGCCAGCGTTGAACCCCGAGCGCATGCTGCATGTGCGTCATAGAACCAATTAACTTACGCTAAAACTAGACCTGCTTCGCGATGGCGGCTAGATACCGCCTGATACGATCGCTCTCGCCATCATGGATAGCGAAGTAAGCGTAACCGAGAAGGACTTTCGGCCGTTCGCCCGGCTTGGGAAATACCTTTCAGAAAGCTTCCTTGCGGAGGCCGTGGATCTCCTTTTCCTTGTTCGCGAGCACGGCATCAGCAGGGTTACTTCGCCGCCCACCACAAGCGACGAATTTCTGAACTTCGCGGCGCACACCCACGATGGCTGGAAGTTGGCGCAAAAACGAATCGCGGCACTTCTGACAGACGCGCTCACCCGGCGCGAAGAGGCGCGGGCAATCGCCAAGAGGTGCCGACGCTTGCGGAACAGGCCAGGGGACCAGGCTGCTCGGCGCGACGAGAGCCGAATCGATCTGGAAATCAGAGTGCTGCGGCGGACACTAGATGTGGTCCTCTGGACAATCGTCGTTGGCGACCACTCGACATTGCGCCGACTATTCGTCATAGGTGGAAAGCATAATCTTTCAATCAAGAATATTGCTGATGCCATGCCGACCGCAGATCAAATTAACGAAGATCCACACTCCATCGCGCTCTGCACCGATATGTTGTCCCTTGTCCACGTGGGAGACCTGCTGGTTCTGAATCGCAAGACTCGCCAGTTCTCCTTCGTCGAGTTGAAGGCGGGCGACAAGAACTATCGAATCAGCAAGATGGCGGAATTCGCGGCTAGCTCGGGCTGCCAACTGTTCGAACACATCGGGACTGCGGATTTCGACAAAACGGACATCAAACACTACGAACGCGCCAAACGCCAGATCGTGCGAAACCACACCATTTTGAACACCATCCAAAACGAAGGTGGGAAAGACCCGAACACCGGCGCAGCCGTCAACATTACCGCTGTAGAGGAGGCGCCGGATTTGTGGTGCGACAGAATTACCAATTGCTACAGCCAGCTAAACGAGTCCAAAACTTGGGCAATCGCCACAATCGACAAATGCGTACACGTAGGTGTGTACAGCGATCAGGACATTGCATTCGTCGGTTTCAATTCATGGATGCGCGGCCTCAAGTGCGAATCGCCCATCTACAATCTAACCGACTCCTTCAACATACCGTCAACGCGGCCGTTAGGCGCAACGTTCCTGAGCCTCGAATTGCAAACCAGGGTACTCCGCGGCGAAATTCTCGTCATCATCTGTCTTGATATTCTTAGGTTGATTGAGATGGCTAACGAAGCGCAGGCCGGATTCCTTTCCCTAGCATCGAGAGCTGAGACGGCAAAAGCGCGGGCCATTAGCAAATTCCAGTCGCTAGAGCTAAACGGATGTTTCGTTAAGATTGGGACCGACCCTGTATTTGAGTATCTCGGTGCCGGCCTCAGAGATCGCGTTGTTTTCGATCAACAACGTCCATTCCAGCTTATACAGCACCACATCGTGAGGCGAGTATCGCCCATGCAAACCGTTGGTGCTGAAGATAGCTGAAACATATGCCCCCCTTTTCTTGTGTTGGACCTCGTCATTGATCACCTGAAAACATTGGCGTAATTGGAGAATCGTATGAGCCCAAAGAAGGAGTTACAACTTGCTCGTACTGCCTACCTACAGGCGCAGGAAAAAGTCATGCGCGAGGAAGCGGCCTGGGAAGCGTTACAAGGATCATACAAGGCCCTTCTAGCCAGCCTCCAGAACTGCGGCATGTCGCGCAAACAGGCGCAGGCGGAATTTGACGGATATATGGCGGCTCACGCAGATAGCTTCAAAGCGGCTCTGAAATATCTTTCTCAGGTTTCAGTTGATCTTTCGGCTTTGCTAAAGCGGTACCCTGACATACGCGTAGGCTGAGCCCGATGTCTGAACAATGCTCAGGAGGCATTACTCGGCGAATTCAGCTCGATCGCGGTTGTGAATCGTCATCCTCAGTGCCTTCTGGCACATGGGTAATCATGCACGACGATACAGGATGAAAGCCGTACACCTCACGAGACACATAGCCATCCCGGACGGAAACTACGCCGCATCACTGATCGGCGCGAGCAGCGGCTCGCCGTTCTTGGTCAACCCGATGAAGAGCGTCCCCATGTCCCAGTCAATGTCTTCCCACTTAGCTTTTAGCAGTTCCTTGCTGCGCAGGCCATGAGCAACAGGAGCCAGATGCCGTGCCGAGCATGGTCGTTGTCTTCCTGTTCGAGGGCCTGTAGCAAGCGCGGCATCTCGACGGTCGTCACGAATCGCTTGCGCGTCCGCTCCGGGAATCGGACGATTCCTGCGACAATATTAGGGTGATCCCTGGGCACAAGACCCGCGACCTTGCCCCCAGACGAGCGTAGCGAAAACAAGGGCAGATCCTACTTGCAGGTCTTCGCCTTGATAACCCCTCATCGCGGCCAACTCACTTGGTCCTTCCAATCAGCTCAATTGCCTCGGCAATGCGCAAGTCTGTCGCGCGATCAAACTCCAATGCTCGGAGAAGTTCGCCGGATATGGCGGAAGCTTGGCCATTCAGATCAGGTTGCCCATCGCCATTGTTCACGGGGCGATGTTCTGTTCGAACCAGATGTGCAATCCGCTCGGCTAACGCGCGTCTTGCTACACGAACAGCAGCTGCAAATGCGGGATCATCTGGATTCACTTCTGCGCCTTCGCTCTCGCGCAACGCGATCTCGGCGCATTTGCGCCTTGTGATGTCCAAGCCGGTGCCGCGATATCCCGAAAAAATGCCCGCCTCGTCGTACACAGGCTCGCCGCAAATCGAATAGTAGCTGCACTGCCCGTCCGCCTGAACGGTCGCGAATTCAAAGTCATGGAAGGACCACCGCGCCGCAAGGTTCGACCTGTGTTCCGCCCATGTCGCATCGGCAAGAACGACACCAGGCAGGTCCCAGTGCGTCATGCCGAGGAGGCCGGCGCCGCCGAAAGGATTCCCATCGGCGATTTGCGTAAACCGACAATCGCGATTTTGTTCCCAGTACCAATCGGATGTCAGGTCGGTCAATGCGCGGAAGCGACTCTCGCTCCGGCGCAGCGAGTCTACCGCCTCTTGCCGCTGCAGAAATCGCCCGAGGCGGCCGCCGATGGACCGCACTACCTGCAGCGTGCGGTCATCCGGTTCGCGGATAATAGGGTTCGAGAAAGCGAGCACGCCGATGATAATGTCTTCCGATGTGACCGGAAACACGAAGGCCCCTTCATCGCCAGTTTCCGGCGCTAAAGCCGTCGAAGACACGCGAGCATCGCGCGTACCATCGAGGACCCAGAGTGGCTGCCCTAACTGACACACGCGGCCAGCCAGGCCCGCCCCGGGGCGGAACACGAGGCCCCGCGACTTGTCCAGAAATTGCTCGACAGCGGCAACCGGGATGCCCCAGGACTCATCAAAGCGGAGCACGCCGGCCGATGGATCCAGACTGAAGTATCGACCGCAATTCCAGCCTTGGCTTTCGCATACGGCGCGGATCACTGATTTCAGTGCGACAGTGGCCGTGTCGGCGTCGGCCAGACAGCGCAGCACCGTGCGCTCCAGTTCCAGCAGCAGCTCTCCACGCTTGCGCTCAGTGATGTCCTCGCACGACACAACGGCACGTGCTGCGTCATTGCCCGAAGTGCCCGAAATGCTCAGCGCGAACCAGCGCCGCCCGGCGGGTGAGTCGCTGGCGTGGTCGTGGCGAAACAGCGCGCGTTCTCCGGCGATCACCTGTCGAACCCCCGCAGCGATCGCCATCCCATCCACGTGTTCATCGCCGCCAGCGTTGTCGCATCCCGCCAGATAGTTCGAGCCGAACGCGACATCCGCGATGCCTGAGTGAGCGATCGCAAGTGCACGCCATGCCTGGTTTACCGAGAGCACGACCCCGGCCTCATCGAGTACCGCGATAGCGGCGCCGAGCCCATCGAGAATAGTACGTGCGTAGCGATTCGACTCCTGAACTACGGCTTCCGAGTGTTTGCGCCCGGTGATATCTCGGGTGATGCCGCGGTAGCCCTTGAATTGATCCAGGTCGTCGAAGATCGGCTCGCCGCTGATGCTGAGGTAGCGCAGCTCGCCGGCGCGATCCACGCACCTGACTTCGAGATCTCGGAATATGACGCGCCACTCCAGTTGCTGACGGAGCGTCTGCCAATCGGTCTTGCTCAGGTTGTCGATCGACAAGTCCCACAGCGCCTTGCCGATGACGCCCTCTTCTGTGAATCCGAGTGCCTCATCCGTAGCGCCCCGGTGCGATACGAAGCAGTAGCATTCGTCCTGCTCCCAGTACCAGTCGAAGGCAAGTCCAATCAGGCTGCGGAATCCCACTTTGCGTTCAATCAGCGCCCGCTGTGCGTCCGGCAGCAGAATGGCATGGCCGCTCGTGGGATCGATAATCGCATCGATCTGCCCCGCTTCGATCGCCAGACGCTCAGGCCCCCCTTTGACCAGCCGTAGGATCGCTTTTTTGAAGCCGCGCTCCGCAGTCGTGCCGGACGGGGTCAGCGTGGAAGGAGCGGGTTGCATGGACACTATCCTCTGATCCCGAGCGCGCGCAGCACCTCGCCCGTATCACTCAGATTACCGACGACCGTCGCTGCGGGTAGGGGAGACACCTTGGCGAGGCTCGGCGTGACGACAACGCCATCGGCCAGCGCGCGGCGCGGATATTCGAGAACATCGACGATTTCCAGCCGGAAGTTGTCCTTTAAGTGCTCCTGGCAAATCGCTTCAATATTGGCGATGGCCCGAACCGAATTCGGACCGCTCTCCGTAATGTACAGCACCATCACCACAACCGTCGTGGCGGCATCAGGGGTCACGCGCTTCGCCTTCTTACGGGCCATCGCGTGTCTCCGTCTTGCTTTTCTTGCCGTATTTTCCAGAACCATTGGAGGTGTGACGCTTCTCCTGGGAAACGGCGGACCCGTTCGTCGCACGCACTGTCGGGTCAGCGCTCCGAATCCTGAGCAGCGTTTTCTCCCGATCACTCGTGGAAACCATCCGCGCTTGATCGTCACTGGAGTACGTCGCCAGCTCCACCCGCTGCCGCTCTAAATCATGTTCCAAGACCTTGATCCGTGCCCGCGTGTCCGCTTCAGCAAACTCCAGCGACACGCGCTTTTGATCGACCTCGGAGCGACGTTGCAGCGTCTTGGCACTCTCCGCGTTCTCCTTTTCCCACCGCAACGTGCCCATGAGCACCTCGCCCCCTGCGGTATACACATCCGCCAGAATCGGGCCTTCGTCGCGTAGGATTAATTCACGCACCTGGTTCGAGTGCCAGGTGCCCCGCGATTTGATGATGGTCAGCGCCCGATTGCGCTCGCCGCCGCGGATCAAGTACGACAGGTGGATCCAAGTGTCCGCGATGGTCGATATCTGAAGATCCGTTGTTTCGGTCTCCGGCTCGTCGCCCTCGTTAATCGCGGTGACCACCACGGTGATTTTCTGGGCCTTCGCCGTATAGATGAAGCGAGTGGCGACAGCGCGCGCGGCCTCGAGCCCGCCAGCCTTGGCGATGGCCGATAGAGGATCGATGACCATGCAGCGGGGCTGATGTTCCCGAATCAGCGCCTTGAGCTTGACCAAGTGGTCCTCCGCGGCGACGGATTCCGTGCGGCCCGAATACATCTGCAACACGCCGCTCTTCAGGTACGGCTTGAGGTGGATGCCGACCGAGGTGAGATTGCGCACAATCCGATCGGGGCCTTCATCGAAGCTCACGAACAGCGTGCGCTCGCCCCGCCGGCAGGCGGCCTCCACGAACTTACCCGACAAGGTCGTCTTGGATGTGCCGGGCACACCGGTGATCAGAGTGCTGCTACCGCGGAACAACCCGCCGCCCAGCATCGTGTCGAGCCGTTCAAAGCCGGCGGAGACCCGCTCGCCCGAAGCGACTTGTTTGATTTCGGTTGGTTCGGGGGGAGCGATGTCCATCCCGCCCGGGCCAAAGCTCACCGGATACTCACCCTTGGCGTATCCCGAACCCCGGTATTTCAGCATCTGGATCCGGTGCAAGGCGACCCCGCACTCCAGCCGCTGCTCGAACCCGATCACGCAATCCACCATGAACTGCAGGAAGCCGTAGTTCGCGATCTGCGGACCATCGCCTGCGATCTTGGCGGTGATAATGGCGGCATCCACCGCGTTCTTCGCCAACCAATCCCGGATCCGGTAAATCTCTCGTATTTCCGATTTCGGGTTCTGCAGCAGCGTCAGCAATACATCGATGCCGTCAAACACGATCCACCGGGCGCCGATCTGCTCCTTCTTATCCTTGAGCATGGCCAGCAAGCCGCGTAGGTCGAATTCTCCGGATTGCACGACATCGGGCGACAGGTTCGCGTCCATGAAAAAGAGCTTGTTTTTTACAAGCGCCGGCAGATCCCAATCGAACCCGGCGGCATTGTCGATGATCTGCCGCGGGCTTTCCTCGAACGCGACGAAGATGCCGGGCTCGTTCCGTTGGCGCGCCGCGTTAACCAGTGATTGCAGAGCGAACATGGTTTTGCCGGATCCTGGGCCGCCCTTGAGCAAACTGATACGGTTCCGGGGCAAGCCACCGTGGCTCAGTTCGTCAAATCCGTGGATACCGGTCGCGATCTTCGGCAGCAGTTGAGGAAGGCCTTTTTTTGGTCCCGTCACGGTGTCTTCTTGATTGAGAATGGGCTCAGCATTGCGATTGAATGCCGGCGCGACTAAAGTCGCGTACAGTCAATTACATAGATGATCCGCTCGTTGACGAAGACACTCTGTACGTTACCCCACGTAACACGGGCGTTTAGATCGCCGCCACCGCGCATCGCTCGTGTGTCCGCCATAGAGCATCATTGGTCTTGTGCGTTGAATCTCCGTCGGTTTTCGTCCCATTGCGCCGTAAAATCTACAGGCGGTGCGAGGCGGGATCTGTTCGATACCCCACATAGAAAATGCCAGCTCATCAAAGTGAGCACCGAGCGGGATTGATGGAGAATCGAACTCGCGTCCCGTGCGCCGTGTATTCATTGGGATGACCTCAAGAAACGGATTTTTACGTACGCTAAGGCCCAAGGCATAATCCGCTCACTGTGGAACGCACACGTCAGACGGCCGCGGTTCTCGCAGCCGTCCTTTCCGGTTACTGGCAGAGACTGCTGGCTTACTCCCGCGAATCCTAAGCCACTCTGGCAACCCATTGGGCGGCTCGCGCAGCGGGACTGGCTCGAAAGCTTGTCCCGCCTCGGTTCGCGCCCAATAGCCCCGCCCCGGAATGGGAATCGCGGCGCGGCGGCAGAGCTTTGCGAGTGCCACATCCGACACTCCGAGGCGGACGGCGATCTCGCTGACAGGCGAGGTCCACACCAGTCGATAGAGATCTTCGCGCCTAAAATAATGTCGGTAGTGTGCGATGCTGTTCTCTGTCGCGATAACCGGCGTGCTTTCGGCAGCCGGGAAAAGCGTGTTGGCAGAGATTCCGGTTGGCGCCGCCGGCTTGCGCAGATGAGCCGGCGTGAGCGCCAGCACGCGACTGCCGTGGCCGGTCAATGCATCGCGACGCTGTTGGGTCTGAAAGTAGGCGTAACCCGCCGTCGTCTTCGGATCGCGATGATTCAGCACATCACCGATCAAATGTAATGACTGCCCGTCTTGAGCCAGCCAGGAACCGACCGTGCGCCGCAGATCGTGAATGCGCAGATTGACCAGCCCGGCCCGCTTGAGTGCGCGCCTAAGGGGATCGCCGAGGCCGCGGAGATACTGCCCGGGGAGCCTGCCGCAGATGATGTAGGGGTTGTCGGAAATCCGTGGAATAACCCGCAGGCGGTCCATGGCCGCATCACTGATCGGCGCCAACAATGGCTCGCCGTTCTTGGTCAGCCCGATAAAGAGCGTTCCCATGTCCCAGTCAATGTCCTCCCATTTGGCCTTTAGCAGTTCGTTGCTGCGCAGGCCCATCAGCAACAGGAGCCAGATGCCGTGCCGAGCGTAGTCGTTGTCTTCCTGTTCGAGGGCCTGTAGCAAGCGCGGCATCTCGACGGTCGTCACGAATCGCTTGCGCGTCCGCTCCGGGAATCGGACGATGCCTGCGACGATGTTCGGGTGATCCCTGGGTACAAGACCCGCGACCTTTCCCCAATTGAACATCTTGCGAACCACTTTTAGGACATCATTCGCCCCGTAGGGATGCTCGACACCGAGTTGCGAGTGAATGGCCTCCATGTCCGCGGTGACGAGGCTCACCGCCAACCGCCCCGAGAGCTTCGAGAGGACGTGGCGATTCAGGTAAGAGTGGCCCTCCCTCCAGGTCTTCTTTTTCTTCTTAGCATGACCCTCGATGTACGCCTCGACGAGCTCGTCGATCGTCTTCAGTTGCCGCTGCGCGTCGATGTTGCTCTGTGGGTCCTCCTGGTTCGCCGCTTTGGCGAGGTAGGTCATCGCCTTCTTGCGGGCCTGGTCCAGGCTGACCGCATCGGCGCGTCCGAGCCGTGCCAGGCGCTTGCGGGTGTTCACGCGGTACGCCCACACGTACACGCGCCGGCCGCTCGGGTACACCCGCAGACCGAACGATTCCAGCGCCTCGTCCCAGTACACACACTGATGCTTGCCGCCATGTCCCTGATACGGGACTGTGCGCACGTTGTCCTGACGAAGTTTTAGCGTTGGCACCGACTTTTCCCCTCGAAATGGCGTGACCACATCGTGACCAGGACACGTCGAAAGACGGCAGGTTGTAGCGGAGACCGGAGTAGTCTACGATCCGCTAAGCCCTTGAAATACCAAGCCGGGCGCGTTCTGGAGTACATGAGCGGGATGATCCGCTACAACTCCGAAGCTGCAGGTCGTGGGTTCGAATCCCGCCGGGCGCGCCAGTCATTCGCATCATAGGGATGACGCCGCAGGCGGTCCCGCAGGGACGAGGCCGCGCGGCGGCCGAGCAATCCCGCCGGGCGCGCCAGTCATTCACACACCCGCAAATTTTCTTATGTGCATGAGCGAGACCGTTCTGGCGGCCCCATTCGCTCCTTTTCATCGAACAGATGCCGCCCACCACAGCCATTGGACTATGCGCAGTTGCGCCCGCAGATGATATGTTCGGCGAACACCCCTGCACCTGATGGAACCCGACGCCATGACTGATACCCCCGCCTATATCCCACCGAAGATCTGGACCTGGAACAAGGAAAACGGCGGCCAGTTCGCCAACATCAACCGCCCCATTGCCGGTGCGACGCATGACAAGGAACTGCCGGTGGGCCGGCACCCGCTGCAGCTGTATTCACTGGCGACCCCCAATGGGGTGAAGGTGACGGTGATGCTGGAGGAGCTGCTGGCGGCAGGTCATGCGGGGGCCGAATATGACGCCTGGCTCATCAACATCCGCGAAGGCGAGCAGTTCGGATCGGGATTCGTCGCTGTGAATCCCAACTCGAAGATCCCGGCGCTCATGGACCGCAGTGGTCCGACTCCCATCCGGGTGTTCGAATCGGGTGCAATCCTGATGCACCTGGCCGGGAAATTCGGCGCCTTCCTGCCCACAGAGCCGGTCGCGCGCGCGCAGTGCCTGTCATGGCTGATGTGGCAGATGGGCTCCGCCCCTTACCTCGGCGGCGGCTTCGGGCACTTTTATGCGTATGCGCCGACCAAGATCGAATACGCCATCGATCGCTTCGCCATGGAGGTGAAGCGTCAGCTGGACGTGCTCGATCGACACCTGGCGCACAGCGAGTATCTGGCCGGGACGCAATACTCGATCGCGGATATGGCGGTGTGGCCCTGGTATGGGGCGCTCGCCCAGGGCGTGGTCTACGAAGCCGGCGAGTTCTTGCAGGTGGCCGAGTACAAGAACGTACAACGCTGGACCCGGATGATCGCCGAGCGACCGGCCGTGAAGCGCGGGCGGATGGTGAATCGCGTCTTCGGTGACCCGGCAAGTCAATTGCGTGAGCGCCACGAGGCCAGCGATTTCGAGACCCGGACACAGGACAAGGTCGCTACCACATAAGCCGCTGAAATGCCATAAATGATGGGCCGTGAGACATCGCTGCCGGCGGCGTTGCGCGCCGCACCCCCTTCACGCTGTTCCAGAGCGTGGCCGTTACTCGCTATACTTCGCCGCCCACTCTCGGGGCTGATGGTGTCGGGCGCTAATTGTGAGTAAGCAGGACACGCACTTCGTCAATACGTTCAGTATGGTGATCGGCCTTCTCGCGCTGATCGCCCTTTGCCTCATTGCCCTGGCACGCGTGGTCGCCGCGCATACGCAGGAAACCGATGTGGTCGAACAGCGGGACTTCGCGACCAGCGTGGCCAGCCGTATCGAGCCGCTCTCGCAGGAAGCCATGGTGGGCCAGGACAATACCGCCATGGCGATCAAGCCTGATTCACCCGCGGGGTCCGGTGTGGTGCTGCCGATCCCAAAGGATGGGACGCAGGTGTACGAACAGGTCTGCTCGGCCTGCCACGGCTTAGGCATAGCGGGTGCGCCCAAGGCCGGGGATGCCGCCGCCTGGGGACCGCGCATCGCCAAGGGCAAGACCGTGTTGTATGACCATGCGCTGCACGGCTTCTCCGGCCAGGCCGGGACGATGCCGGCGAAGGGCAACCGTCTGGACATTCCCGATGCCCTCATCGAGGAAGGTGTGGACCACATGATGAGCATGACCAAACACTGAAATTTTCGGGAGCCGGCATGCCCAAGGCAATGATCGATCCCAAATCCGGTCGTCCCAACACGGTGGCCCTGGACTCCCATGCCCTCGGCACCCTGCAGTACATCCGCGCCTCCATCGATGCCGCGGGGCTGCTGGCCGTACCCGGCTCGGCGGGCATCGCCATGGGTGCGGTGGGCAGCCTGGCAGCGCTGCTGGTCTCCGCCAAAGCCCTGGCGATGAACTGGCTGCAGGTGTGGCTGATCGCAGGCCTCGTGGCCGTCGCCTTCGGCACGGCTTTGATGGTCCACCAGGTCGTCCGACGCGGCACGGCGCTGTACCGCGGGCCGCTGCGCAAGTTCCTGATGTGCCTGTGCCCGCCGCTGCTGGTTGGCGCGGTGCTGACCTGGCAGCTGTGGCTGCATGCCGAAGCCATCCTCATTCCGGGTGTATGGCTGCTCATGTACGGCTGCGCCGTGATGGCGGCGAGCACCCTGACCCGGCGGGCGCTGGCCGTGATGGGCGCCCTGTTTGCCGTGCTGGGGGTGATCGCCCTGCAGATGCCGGTGAACCATCAGAATGCCGTACTTGGCATCGGATTTGGCGGCCTACACCTGCTGTTTGGTATCCTGATAGGCGGCAAGAGTCGGGAGAGTTTGCAATGAGCACCAGGACCAATGCCAGGCGACACACGGCCGAGGCCGTCGCTGTGCCTGCGTCGCCGCTGGCGCGCAGCGCCAGCGAAGATGAGCGTTTCGACCGTCTGATCTACGGCCGCGTGCGGCTGGGCATCATGAGCGCGCTGGCCGTAAATGATCAGCTCACGTTCAACGACCTGAAGGTACTGTTCGACGTGACCGACGGCAACCTCGGGGCTCACGCCCGCAAACTCGAGGATGCCGGCTACATCTCCTGCCGCAAGTCCTTCGAGGACCGCCGGCCGCGCACCCAGTATCGCCTCACCAATACCGGTCGCAAGGCTCTGGAGCGCTACCTGCAGCACATCGAAGCCGTGATCCGGGCGACCCACCGTGCATAGTCCACAACTTGGGTTTTTTTGGTCCACTAGCTTTGCAATGTAGAGTACTCTTTGAAGCCTATGCACGTGGCAATCATCATGGACGGCAACGGGCGCTGGGCCGGGCGCCGCGCGTTACCGCGCACCGCCGGTCATATCGAAGGCGCACGCTGCGTACGCCGGATCGTGGAGGCGGCCGTAGCCGCCGGCACCGGCACGCTGACGCTGTATGCCTTTTCCTCGGACAACTGGGGCCGCCCTGCCCGCGAGGTCGCGGCCCTGCTCAAACTGTTCCAGCGCTACCTGCTGACCGAAACCGAGCGCTGCATCACGCAGCAGGTGCGCCTGAACATCATCGGACGCCGCGATCGGCTCGGGCCGGCGCTGCTGCGCGCCGTCGAGCACGGCGAGCGGCAGACCGCTCACTGTACCGGCATGCACCTGCGCATGGCCGTCGACTACTCCGCACGTCACAGCATTCTGCAGGCGGCCTCCCGCACCGGCAGCGCGGAGCCGGCCACGGCCGATGAGTTCACGCAGTTTCGCTCGCGCCTGAACGCAGTGAACCATTCGGCGCCGGCGCCCGACGTGGACCTGTTGATCCGCACCGGCGGCGATCAGCGCCTCAGCGATTTTCTGCTATGGGAATGCGCGTACGCCGAATTGTATTTTACCGACTGTCTTTGGCCTGATTTCGCCGCCGCTGACTACGAGCGCGCGCTTGCGGACTTCGGCCGGCGGCAGCGACGCTTCGGCAAGGTAGCTGGCGCGCTCACGGCGCAGGCTCAGACTTAGAAGGCCGCGCGCCGCAACTGCACGGCTTCGGCGATCTGCGCCGGGCCAATGACCTCGCAGCCGTCAAGATCGGCGATCGTCAACGCCACGCGCAGCACCCGATGATACAGGCGGGCCGTGAGGCCAAGCCGCTCAAACACCTGCTCCAGCAATTCAAGCGCCGCGGGTGTCGGGCGTGCCAGCGCCTGCAGCCGTGCGAGTGGCAGCTCGCCATTCAAACATCCGGTGCGATTGAACTGGCGCCGACGCGCACGCACCACGGCCTGTGCCGCGCTCGCCGTAGTCAGCGGCGCTGGCGCGCCAGGCAAGCACGCACCTGCGACACCCCACAGACCCGCGATGTCCGCGACGGGTACGCGCGGCACGTCGACGAACAGATCAATGCGATCGAGCAAGGGGCCCGAAATCCGCGCGCGGTAGGCATCAATCTGGCCCGGCGTACAGCAACACTTGCCGCACGGATCGCCCAGGTACCCGCACGGGCAGGGATTCATGGCGGCGACCAGCTGGAACGCGGCCGGGTACTCGGCGTGCACGCGCGCCCGCGAGATCACCACCGTGCGATTCTCCAGCGGCTCGCGCAGGCACTCCAGCGCCCGGCGTTCGAACTCGGGCAGCTCATCCAGAAACAGCACGCCGCGATGCGCGAGGCACACTTCGCCGGGCCGCGCCTGCGGACCACCCCCGATCAGAGCGCTGACGGAGGCGCTGTGGTGCGGTGCGCGGAACGGGCGCAGACCGAAGTCGTGCGCGCTCAGGTCCAGCGAACTCACCGAGGCGATGGTGGCCACTTCGAGCGCCTCGGATGCGGAAAGTGGTGGCAGCAGCGGCGGCAGACGCGCAGCCAGCATGGTCTTGCCCGAACCCGGCGGCCCACACAGCAGCAGGCTGTGACAGCCCGCTGCCGCGATGATCAGTGCACGCTTGGGAGGTTGCTGGCCGCGCACGTCTGCCAAATCCAATGGCGTCGGCGCCCGTTCGAGCCCCGCGTTGCGGGCAATCGGACGATGCGGTCCGGGTCGCCGTTTGCGCTGCTCACCACGCAGCTGCGCACACACGTCCAGCAGGCTGCACGCCCCAAGCGCGCGGCCGTGGCGCACGAGGCGCGTTTCGCGCACATTGGCGAGCGGCACGATGATTTCGTGACCTTCCCGGGCGGCGTGAGCCGCGGCAAGCGTCAGGCCGCGCACCCGCTGCAACTCCCCGCTCAGGCTCAATTCACCGTAGTACTCCCGCGGCGGACGGCCGCAGGCCCGGGGCGACGCCGGCAGCTGTGCGGAGGCCAGGAGTATCCCCAATGCTATCGGCAGATCGAAGCGGCCACCCTCCTTGGGCAAATCCGCGGGCGCCAGATTGACGGTGATGCGCCCCGCCGGGAATTCGAATCCGGAGTTGGTGAGAGCGGCCCGCACCCGTTCCTTGCTCTCCTTCACGGCCGTGGCCGGCAATCCCACGATACTGAACATCGGCAGGCCCGCGCCCAGATTGACCTCGACCTGGACCAGCGGTGCCGTGAGCCCCAACTGCCCACGGCAATAGGTCGCGGCGATCGCCATCTAAGCCGAGCCGGCACCCCGGCGGGCCTGCTCAAGTTCGGCCAGCCGTGCCTCCAGCGCGCCCAGTCGGGCACGCGTGCGCTCCAGAACCTTCGTCTGCGCGTCAAACTCATCCCGGGTGACGAGATCCATTTTGCCCAGTGAGCTGCGCAGGACCACGCGGAAGTTCTTCTCCAGGTCGGACTGGGCGCCCCGCACTGCAGCCGGGAGGCTGGCCAGCAGGCGTTGCGCGAGTTCGTTAATCGATGACGCTTCCATCGTTGAATACCTCTCCTGACTTGCCCCTGATTGACGCATATGCGCCGAAGTGGGCGCCAAACTGGTGCAGAGCGGGGTCACAAACCCTCGTAAATCTCGGAATTATCGGAGGAAATTCCTGTGGCACGGAATCTGCACCTTTCCAGCGCGCTGCCGAAAGCATACCCGCGTAAGAGGCGCGGTGTCTGCCTGCAAAATTGGCGCAAGACGCTCTGATTGGCGGATTCCTACGAAAACGAAACTACACCGGGAGAGACCATGCTCACCGCTCCAATGACCTCGCAGCCCACCCGCAAGCCCAAATGGCTGGCGCAGGCGGGCACCCCTTTGAGATCCCTGTTCCGTGCCGTCACTGGGCGGTCGGCTTTGTTGATGGCCCTGGCAACTGTCACTTTTGCTGCGGTCAGCTTCACTCCCAACGCCAGCTTCGCAGACTCGGCATCGGCCCCGGCTGCTTCGGCTCCCGCGGCGGATGCTTCGGCTCCGACGGCCAGTTCCGCGCCCAGCTCCGCACCGGCGGCCGCCGCCCCCGCGCCGACCCCCAACAAGGGCGACATGGCGTGGATGATGACCTCCACCGCCCTCGTGCTGTTCATGTCCGTTCCGGCCCTGGCGCTGTTCTACGGCGGCCTGGTGCGTGAAAAGAACATGCTGTCGGTGCTCATGCAGGTGTTCGTGGGCTTCTCCCTGATCACGGTGCTGTGGTGCGTGTACGGGTACTCGCTGGCCTTCACCGAGGGTCCGAATCCGTTTATCGGCGGTTTGAGTAGGCTGTTCCTGAACGGCACCTTCAATCCCGTCGACGGCAGTTTCAGCAATGCGGCCACCTTCGACAAGGGCGTCCCGCTGAATGAGCTGGTGTACGTAGGCTTCCAGGCGACCTTCGCGGCCATCACCTGCTGCCTGATCCTTGGTTCGCTGGTGGAGCGCATCAAGTTCTCCGCCGCCCTCGTGTTCATGGTGTTCTGGTTCACGTTCGCGTACCTGCCGGTCGCGCACATGGTCTGGTTCTGGGAAGGCCCGGATGCGTACACCTCGGCGAGCGTGTCTGACGCGATGACTGCCCATGCCGGTTACATCTGGCAGTTAGGGGCGCTGGACTTCGCCGGCGGCACGGTGGTGCACATCAACTCGGGTGTCGCGGGCCTCGTTGGCGCGATCCTGCTGGGCAAGCGCATCGGCCTCGGCAAGGAGTCCATGGCTCCGCACAGCCTCACCATGACCATGATCGGCGCCTCCATGCTGTGGTTCGGCTGGTTCGGCTTCAACGCCGGCTCGGCGCTGGAAGCCAACGGCTCGGCGGCTCTGGCCTTCATGAACACCTATCTGGCCACGGCCTGCGCCGTGCTCTCATGGATGGGCATTGAATGGATCGTCAAGGGCAAGCCCTCCATGCTGGGTGCCGCCTCGGGTGCCGTCGCCGGCCTCGTGGCCATCACGCCGGCCGCCGGCAACGTCGGTATCCCGGGCGCCTTCATCATCGGCCTCGGCGTCGGTGTGGTGTGCTTCTGGGGTGTCACCGGTCTGAAGAAGATGATCCGCGCAGACGATGCGCTGGACGTGTTCGGCGTCCACGCCCTGGGCGGGTGCTTCGGTGCTCTGACCACCGGCATCTTCAACTCCCCCAGCTTGGGCGGCCCGGGCAGCGTGCAGGACTGGGTCACCGGTAAGGTCGGCTACCCCGGCATCTGGGCGCAGTTCGTGATCCAGGCCAAGGCGGTAGCCATCGTGGCCTGCTGGACCGCGGTCGTCGCCCTCATCGGCTTCGGTCTGCTGAAGTTCGTCATGGGCATCCGCGTGACCGAAGAGGAAGAGCGCGAGGGCCTGGACATCTCCAGCCACGGCGAGAAGGCCTACGGCCACTGAGCCTTGAGCGCCAGCCGCGGGAACGGACACCGCGACTGACTGAACCCCGGTCCCACCGCAGGTGAGACCGGGGTTTTGTTTTTGGGACCCCGCGCAAAACGGGCGCTGCCGAATGTGACGGAGTTCAAGGTTTGCCGCGCCTCGATCGGCGCTACACTGGGGGCCTGGAGGGCCACTCATGCGGCGTATTTCAATTGCCCTGGCAGCACTTGCCGCGGTCGTCACGGCGGCCCATGCGGACGTCTACAAGACGGTCGATGCGCAAGGACAGGTGCACTACAGCGACCAATGGTCCCCGGGAGCGCAGGTCATCAAGGGCGATCACTCACGTGCCTCGTCCGCACCCGAGGCAGCTCCCCCCGCCGCTAACGATCGCACCCTGGCCCCGGATCCCAGCAAGGCGGCCGCCGCCAAACAGGTGCAGTCGGACCTGGCGGCACTGCGTGCCGAGCAGTGCAAGCAGCTCAAGGACCAGTACGACAAACTCATCCATGCACGCCGCATCTACCAGCCCGGTGGTGACTCGAGCGCGCCCAGGCAGTATCTGAGCGACGCGGAGGCCGATGCCGAGCGCGTCAAGACGCGGCAGGAGATGGATGAGGCCTGCGCCGGCGACACCAGCAGCTGAACGCGATGCGAGTCGGATTCCTGGGTCTGGGCGCGATGGGCGCGCACATGGCCCGCAATCTTCACCAGGCCGGCCTGCTCACCGCAGTGTGGAACCGCACGCGGCCGAAAGCCTCGGTCCTGGCCACCGAACTGGGGTGCGCCGCGCCCGCCACGCCTGCCGGACTGGCCCGCGACGTGGACGTCATCGTGCTGTGCGTGTCCGCAGATGCGGACCTCCTGGCGGTCATCGACGCACTCAAGCCCGGCCTGCGCGCCGGCCAATTGGTCATCGACTGTTCCACCGTGGGCGCTGACACGGCCCGTGCGGTCGCCGGACAGCTGGCCGGTGCCGGCGTCGAATTCCTCGACTGCCCGGTAAGCGGTGGAGTCGAAGGCGCGCGCGAGGCGACGCTGGCCATCATGTGTGGCGGCTCCGCCGCGAGCTTCACGCAGGCGCAGCCGGTGCTCGCGGCCATGGGCCGCACTGTCTGTCACTTCGGTCCGGTCGGCGCGGGCCAGGCCGCCAAGGCCACCAACCAGATCATGTGCGCCGGCATCATTGAAGCGGTGAGTGAGGCCATGGCTTTCGCCAAGGCCAACGGCCTGCCACTGGACAAACTGGTGGAGACCCTCGGCAAGGGCGCCGGCTCAAGCTGGTACTTCGTGCACCGCGCTCCGAACATGATCCGCGAAAGCTACCCGCCCGGCTTTCGGGTGCGACTGCACGCCAAGGACCTGCGCATCTGTCACGACATGGCTGCGAGCTTTGGCGTGCAGCTGCCGATCGTTGAACGCATGCTCGCCGAGTATGCGCAGCTGATCGAACAGGGCCATGGCGATGAGGACATCTCCGCCTGCTTCCGGCTCAAGGACCAGCTGTTCAAAGCCGGCCACTGAAATCCTGCGCGTTTACGGCCAGCAAGTCGCGGTCGAATCCGCACCGCCACTATCCAGCGAAGTTTGCTTGCCGGTCTGATCAATCACGAATGTTTGACAGGAAGTGTCCTGGAGCTGCGTGCTGCCGGCCGACGGGGAGATCGTCAGCTTGAACGTCCCGGGCGTGGTCGCCGACGGGAGCGTGACGTCGAGGGGGTTGATCGAAAGCGAGTAGTAGTTGCCGACCGGCACCGGCCACGGGCCCGGACCGTACTGCAGTGCCGTCGGATCGCTGGAATAAACATTCTGAGTGGCGAAGTACCGTTCCTCGCGTGAGGCCGCATCCGCCAGTGCCGTCTTCGCCTCGGTGCGCCGGGACTTGCGCACCGAGCTGTTGTAGGCCGGCACCGCGATGCTCGCCAGGATCGCGATGATCAGGACGACAATCATCATTTCGACGAGCGTGAAGCCCGCGATGGTTGAGCGCTTCACGTGGCTGGTCCTCATCGCAGCTGCACCCAGGTGAGGCGGCGGCCCTTGCCATTGGCGCCTGGATTGACCTGCGTCAGGATCGGCTGGTTGGTAACCGTCTGCGACACCAGCCACAGGCTTCCGGTGGCAGAGGTCACTGGGAACGACGAACCCACGGCATTGGTCTGTATGCCGGCGGCCGCGGTGTCGTGGTACGAGACGAAGAAGTGCGGCACCGAAGCACCGGTCAGCACCGAGAGCGCGTACGTGAAACCGGTATCGGTGTTGGTAGTACAGGCCAACGCCTGGTTATTGGCCGGCACCACCGAGTTGACGGTAAATACGCCCTGCAGCAGCTGTGGGTTGTAGATGATCTGTTCTTGCGCGCCGTACAGGTTCAGGTACCAACCGAACATCGGGGTCCCGGAAGTACAGCTGGCCGAACCGGCCCAGCAGATCGCGGTCGGATTGTTGATATCGCGCGTCACGCCATCCGTATTCAACGTGAATGTCTGCTGCTGCAGATTTGGCGTCGCGCTGGAGATTGACAGGGTGTAGGGCGAGGTCAATCCCGTCGCGGCGGGGCTCAAGGATGCGTACTGGACGCTCGACATGGCATTCCAGGAGGACAGGCTCCAATCCCACACGCCGTAAATGGCGCCGGCGGACTCGTAAGCCACGGGGGCGACGTTGCTGAACTGGGTGCGCTTACCGGTACCAAAGACAACCATGAGCGTATTGGCGCCGGCAGCGGTCGCCCCCGAGGCTACGGTCACAGCGGTCGTGATCGACTGGCCCGACGGCGCGGTGAACAACGGAGCGATGGCGCTGCCCGGGCCACCGGGCCTGCTCACGGCCCAGGAAGACTCGGTGGCGCTGGTGAGATCGAAGCGCCACAGATTGCCGAGGAGGTCTCCGGCGTACACGTAGTCGGTGATGTGGTCACCGTCCAGGTCGGCGCTGCTGACATAGCCGATGCCATTGTTCTTGGCCGTGCCACCCGTGTTTCCGGTGCTGAGGTAGTAGAAGTTCTTGTTGCCGGCCATGTCGACGGTCATCACGAAGATGCCGGCGTCGCCGTTGATGCTGCCGTAACCATTGCCGAAGATGACGGCCCAGCGGCCGTCATGCAAACGGCGGATGATGGGCGTGCCAAAGGTGTTGCCCAGACTATTGCCGCACGCGGCGTTGCCGACACAGGTGATGGTCGCTGAATTCCACTCGCCGACCACCAGGTTTGCGGCGCTGCTTTCGGCGAAGGTGGTGGGATCCGTGACATCGAGGGCAAAGATGGCCGCACCTCCCGCACCCAGACCGCCCACCAGCCAGGTGTGCCACGCCGGATTGCTCCCGCCCGCCGCGTCGTAGTACAGGTCGCCGGATCCCGGAGTGGCGTCGACGAAGAAGTTATGGCCGTAATGGGCGCTGGAAAAATCCAGGGCCGGAGTGTCACACGCAGCGTTGGACCCATTGGCCGGCGTCACGCCGTGGATGTTCTGCACGACTGAGCCGGTGGGGGTCAACAGTGAGCAGGCCGGGTTGTTGTTGTTGCTGGCACTGAGCAGAACGGAGCCCGGCACGTAGGCCAGCACTTCCTGGCCATCATTGGGCGTCGTAGCGGTGCTGAAGGTTCCGTCGGACAGAAACGAACCGCTGCGGAACCCGTGCATCATTCCGTCGTTGGAACCCACGTAGACCACATTGGGTCGGCCGCCCTGTGTCGCCTGAAACTGCAGGTAGTTCTGTGTGCCCGAATTCTCGATCATTGGATCCGACGTCGGGTACAGCTTGTCCTGCCAGGTGGCCGTGTAGGGTGACTGCGGCGGGCCCACCCAGGTGGGGCTGGAATCGATGATGTCGGCCAGAACACTGGTGCGTGCGCGGAAGCAGACCTTGTTGGCCGCACTACTGGTGTCCGTCAATGAACCGGCGCAGGTGCCCGTCGAATTCAGTTCGTTGCTGCGATCCCCGCGCAGGTAGTTCAACTCGTACGGAGTGCCGGAACCTGCCTCACCCAGGGTGATCGCGGCCTGCTGGGCCGTGCTCAGGCTGCCCCACTCAAAGGGGACGCCACCGCCGTTGTAGGTGAGGATCACGCGACTGGACGGAGCCATCGCCGGTGTCAGTCCCGCAACGCCGGTAGAACAGGTCTGTCCGAGCGGGATGCCGGTCAGAACGCAGGACGCATCCCAACTCGGCGTCGCGGCAAGGGTCACGTTGCCGGAGCTGTCCGTGTTCAAGGCGCTCGCCGTGACCCGGCCCACCCAGTTGTTCTGGTCGTAATACGCGAAGTAGGCAAATGTGCCGGTTTCCACCTTGGCCGATTGCTTCTCGTTGACACCCGCGGAGCTTGCGGACTGCACGGCCGGCGCGGATTTGAAGCACAGGATTTCGTGGACGTTGGTGGCGCCGCCCGTGGACCCGGCGAATCCGAAGCGCACGTACGCGGGCACGGGGCCGTTCGAGGCCGAGATGCTCTGGTTGGAGATCACCGGCTGGTACGAGCCACCGTTATAGGCGTAGGACAGGCTCAGATAGCCGTCACTGGTGATCTGCAGGTTGTAGAAAATGGGAGTCGCCTGCGCGCGGGTCGTTGCGCTGCCGTTGTACAGCGGCTGGCCGGGCGGCAGCGTCAAATTGGCGCCCGGAATCGGCGCGTAGTCGAGAATGCCGGCCGTATTTGCCGGGTTGGCCAGTGTCGCCGGGCCTGCATCCGTAGGCGCAGCGGCGTTCGCATAGTTCCACAGGTGTCCGGAGCTGCAGGTTTGCTGAATCGCGGCCTGCTGCGCCGAAGTACTCAGCGATGCCGGGTAGTACGGCATGCTCGGATTGCCGGGATTGTTGCCATAGGCATTGCTGAGCGCGGGCCAGGAGATGGCTCCCGCGCCACGCAGGCCGATGCGCCCGGGCTGAAAACCGTAACCGTTGGCCGTGTTGTCGCCCTGGTTCAGGAAGTTGCCGTATTCGTCGATGCCCAGACCCAGATAGCCCCCCGTCAGACCGTCATAGGTGACGCCCGTGCCGCTTGCAGGACCATTGGTGTTTGAACAGGTATATGCGAGGCTGCCGCCGGTGGCGCCGATGGCAGGTACGGGCGGCAAGCTGCCGGGATACGGTGCACCACCCGGGTAATAGGTCGGACTGAGCGCGCAGACGGACGGGCCGATGGCGCCCGCCACCGGCACACAGCCGTCCATCAGATAGAAACTGATGCCATCCGCGCCGCTGCCGCCATAGGTCACCGTCTTGAATGTCACCTGGATGCCGGCGGTGGTGGGATAGGCGTTGGTTGAGACGATGGCCCCACGCTCCTGGTTGCCGAAGGGACTGCCATTGGTGAAGCGCAATGCGCCGCCAAGCACGGGTGGGGTGGCACTGCCGTTGGGGGCAGGGTCCGGTACCTGCGCCGCTGGGGTCGCCGGCGCCGTGTAACCACCCAGAAAGCCATTGGCACCACCCACCAGGTACTGGTCCGCGTCCTGCGCCAAGTTGTAGTACGAAATCAGCACATCCGTGCAGGCCGGGATGGTCGAGGCGGGCGCGGGTGCCACGGTCCCGGCGCCGATACCGGCGGTGAGGCAGGCCCCTTTGTAGTACAGCCAGTTGCCCACCCCGCTGGTGGCGCTGCTGGTGGTGGCGGTGAAACTGTCCGTCAGCAGGGTCTGAGCGAAGGTCGCGGGGGCCACGGCCAGCCCCGGCAACAGCGCGATCAGTGCCAACAATCGTTTCGAAATATTCATTTCACACCTGCGATTCATAATTTGGTGAGATCTCTGACGCCAGAGCCGATCTCGTAGGTGCTCTCTACCACGGCAACCGAAAGCGCATTGCCGGCGTACCCCACCGCGTCGACCTTGAACACGCTGCCCTCGCCATCGGCCGCGGCACCCAGGTACTGGATATAGAAGACCGGTGGCTGGAAGTACGTATTGGAAAATGAGCCACTGGCATCGGGCGCAAAGCTCATGTTTGTCGCCGTGGCGCCCGTGGCATTCGGGTAGTAGGTAAAGCCAACCTGATTGCCACCGCTGGTCCAGGGCAGCGCCACTGAACTGCTGAGCGCGTTGAGACAGATCAGCACGTTGCTCGCGGATGCATTGGCGCTGGCTGTGGCGGAACAGGTCACGGGAGCCTGCGCCGAATTCGCCGAAGAGCTCAGCCACCACTCCGCATACTGCTGCGCGAGCACGGCCGCGTGCAAAGCGCGCTGCGTTTCGCGCTCGTTGCCCGAGATCTTCTCGCCCAGCCCATTGCTGCGGAACATGGCCAGGGCAAGAATGGTGACGACCAGCAGCAACAGCAAACTGGCAATCAGCACGATTCCACGCTGGCGGGCATGCATATGCAAGTGTCGAACGCTCATGTGTCCACCCCGACGCGGCTCATGACGGGAATCACGCGCTGAAAGGTCTGAGTGTTGGTAGTCATCTGACCACCCGTCGAACCATAACTGGGTACCAGGAAGGTCAGCGTAACCTTTACCGCCGTGACATTGGTCCAGTTGTTGGTCGCCGCTACCTGGGTTGCATTCAGGTATTGGACAACACTGTAGTCATCGCCGGCGGTACTGGCCGCCACGCCGTACAGCACCGACATGTTGGTCACATTGGGAATCAGATTGACGAGCGGACCGGCGACACCGCTGGTCTGGGACTGACATTGCAGCCACCAGGTGCCGTTGACATTGGCCACCGCGAACATGTTGGTGTACCAGACCCCGACGGGACCGCCCACATTGCTCTGCCCCGCGCAATCGATGACCACGTGACTGGTATCGTTCGGCGGCGCAAAAAAGCGCGCCACCAGCGTGTCCCCCGGTGCGGCGGCGTTATAAGTACCGTCCAGAACCTGGCCGCCAGGCACGGCCAAAGTCGCGATGGTCTCGGCGCTGAAACTGCTGAGTTGCTGAGTGACCGGATCCGGAAAGTAACCTGCCTTCTGCACCACGTTGGCGATCAGCGTCATCGCGGTGCGCTGATTGTCCTGCAACTGCGCCAGCGCCGATTGGGTTGCATTGGTCCGGCGCGTGCCCATGACCAGCGTCACCAGACCGGCGAGCAGAAACAGCGCGATCAATATTGCGATCGCCAGCTCGACCATGCTGAAGCCGCGCTGGCCGGCCGGAAACATTCGGGAATTGACGCTGCGTGGCATGTCAGGGCTCCACGTACAGGGTGTACTGCGGTGAATTGAGCACACCGGCCGCGGAGCTGGCTGCCGCTGTGGCATTGTTGGTGCTGGTCACATTTTCCTGCCAGGTGATCTGGATGGTGCAGCTCAACGGCACCGCGGCGCCATTGCAGCTGATGGTCGCCAGCGCCGCCGGCACGACCTGCCCCAGTGCGCTAGCCCACTGCTGCACGTCATACGCAGCCACCTGCGCCGCCGTACAGACAGTGGTCGTCGCGCACAGCTGGGTGTTGTTCAGGATGTTGGTGGGGTCCGTGATGTTGACTGAGACCGCACCCGGACCGGTGGTCTGGACGGCGACCGTGAAACTCGCCGGCGGCGGACCGGCTACCCAGTAGTGGCGATTGGCATGCATCGAGGCGGCAAGGCTGGCGGCCTCGATGGCGACCAGCGAGCGCACGCCTGAGGATGCCGTCGTGGACAGCGCCAACGCCTGCATCTTGACGATGCCGAGCATGCCGATCGCGATGATGATCAATGCGACCATCACTTCGATGAGGCTGAAGCCGCGCATCCTCGCCGGCGCTGCCGGGGCGAGTCTGCTGTGCGTAATCAGGTGCTGGCTCATGGTTTGTGTTCTAGGTGCAGGTCGGCAGTGTTGATGGCTGTTGCACGGAGACGTTGCCGGCATTGGTGACCTGCAGGCAGCGCGTCCGCGTCGCGTTGCTGGTCGAATCATGCAGCGGGATGACGGCGCCGCCGGCGCCGCCCATGGTCGTGAGCAGCCCCAGCGCCTGGCCTTCGCGACTAAACGTGAAATTGCTGGTCACCCCGTCCGTCAGGGTGTCGCCTGCGCCGGTGCCGACGCCCGTGAAAGCCGGCTGCACGCGCAGCACCAGCGCGGCATTGCCGGAGGTCGTCTTGGAGTTGTTCGCGGAAGTGTCCACGAACACGATCCAGCCATCCTGCCAGTGCGTGTCGTTCACCGCACAGTCACTGCCAGCCGCGTTGGCCACGCAGACCACAACGTTCTGGCCCTGCTTGATCGCTTCGGAACGGGCGTAGTTCATGTCACCGGCCAGGCCGTTGATCTCGCTCGAGATACGCGACGAGGTCGTGACGCTCTTATAGGAGGCGGCGCCGATCCCGAGCAGGATGCTGGCGATGGTGAGCACGACCAAAAGCTCCACCAGGGTGACGCCGGCCATCCGTCCAGGCGGCGCCGGGCGCAGGGATGCGGGTTCTGGAGCGTTGCACATGGTGGGGGACAGTAAGCAGGTAAGCTTGCGTGAATCTGACGACGCCGGCGCAGCATCCGGCGCGGGCTGTCAGGCTATCAAACTGATAACTGCATCACACTACCGGTGACCTGAAGAGCAACCGGGCAAGCGTTCCTTTGCCGGCGGCGCCGGATTCGAGGGTGAATTGCGCCCCATGCGCCTCGGCAATCTCGGACACGATGGCCAACCCCAGGCCGCAGCCATGGCCCGTCGAGCCGGGAATGCGGTAGAAGCGCTCGCGCACCCGACCGCGCTGATCTTCCGGTATCCCGGGACCGTCGTCTTCGACTTCCAGGTAAGGCCGGCCATCGCGCAGCCCGACGCGGACCGTGACATGGCCATCGCGAGGGGTGTAATGGATGGCGTTGTCGACCAGGTTGCCCAGCAGATCCTCGAGCAAGCGCAGATTGCCCCGCACCGCCGCCGCGGCGGCCTCGACGCCCAGGTCCAGCCCTGCATTCAAAGCGCGGTCCACATTGATTTCCACGATGCGTCCGGCCAGGGCCTGCAGATCCACGGTGTCGAACGGCTCGGCGAAGCTGGTGGACGGATCGGCGCGCGCCAATGCCAGCAACTGGTTCGCCGAGCGGGCCAGGTTCTCCATGCCGGTGTGCAGCGCCTGCAATCTTGGCCGCAGTAGCACCGTTCCGGGCTCCTTCATCAACAACTCGAGATTACCCAGCAGGCCCGTGATGGGGGTGCGCAGCTGATGCGCCGTGTCCGCCACGAAGCGCCGCTGGGAGCGCGCCGCCTCCGCCAGCACATCGAACAGCAGGTTCAGGGCCTCGACCAGCGGTTTGACCTCGCCCGGAACGGTCGTGGCATCCAGATGCTTGAGCTCGCGCGGGGAACCCGCCTCGATCTGCCGACGCAGCGACAACAGCGGCTTTAAGCCAAAGTGCACGCCGAGCCATACGATGAGCAAGGTCACATCCAGCTGGATGAAGTCCATCAGCCAGGTGCTGGCAAGAATAAAGCGGCCCGGCACGGCCCGTTGGGCGGCGGATTCCGCCACGCTGATGATGGCCACATCCCTGGCAATGTTGACCCGGTAGCTGGCGACGCGCAGGCGCTCGCCACCGACCAACGCATCGGCGAAAGTCGGATTTGCGGTGACCGAGGCGGCTGCGATCGGCACCTCGCGGGTGCCGGCGAGCAATTCGCCACCGGCACCGACGATGGCATAGCGCAGGTCCACCAGGTGATCGGTGCGATGCGCCGTCGTTGGCACCGCACCCGGGTCGACCCGCACCCGTTGACCCTCTTTGATGAGACTGCCGGCCAAGGCGATGGCGGCATCCCCGAGTCGCTCATCGTAGGCTGACTCCACGAAAGCGGTGGCCGCCCGATAGTTGGCATAAACCCCGGCCAGCATCAGCGCCGCCAGCGGTGGCAGCAGGAACCACAGCAGGCGGCGCTGTATCGAAGGTGCCGACTTAAGTGCTCGGATCATCCAACCGGTACCCCAGGCCCCGAACGGTGCGGATGACGGCGGCATCGCCGAGCTTGGCCCGCACGCGTGAGACGTAGACTTCCACCGCGTTGGGCGTGAGCGCCTGATCAAAACTGGCAATGGCCTGCTGCAGTCGTTCCTTCGAGACGACACGGCCCGCGTTCAACGCCAGACATTCCAGCACCAGCCATTCGCGCCCGGTCAGATCCACCGCCGTTTCATCGATGCGCAGCATCCGACCGGCGACATCCAGCCGCATGCGACCCAGATTGACCTGCTCGCCCGCATAGAGATTGGCCCGACGGATCAGTGCGCGGCAGCGTGCGATGAGTTCGTCCTGTTCGAACGGCTTGAGCAGAAAATCATCGGCACCGAGATTCAGCGCCTCGACCTTGATGGCCAGGGTGTCCCGGGCCGTGAGGATGAGTACCGGCTGGGTCGCGCCGCGGCTGCGCAGGCGACGCACCAGCGCCAGGCCGTCCTGTCCCGGCAGACCCACATCCACCACCAGCAGATCGAAGTGCTCGGTCGCCAGGGCGCTGTTGGCGGCCTCGGCGCTGTCGCTGCGATCCACGGCGAAGCCTGCGGCGCACAGCCCCAGCGTAATGGCATCGGCCACCAGGTCATTATCCTCTACGACCAGAATGCGCATGACTGGATGGTACGGCTCATGGGTCCGTGGCAGGGTCGAAAGGCTCAAGATACAGCAGCTGCGCGCGCGCGCCCCGGTGGGGGAAGGTACGCCGGATGGCCGCAATCATCGCCGGCGGCCCGGCCGCGTAGATCGCAAACGGCGCCAGGTCGGGATGATCCTTGAGCACCGCCTCATGCACCCAGCCGGTGCGTTGCGTGTGGATCCTGAGTCGGGCATGGCGGCTCGCCCAGTCACGCAGCAGCGCCTCTTCATACACATCCGCGGCATCGGCCGCGCCCCAGTACAGATGCAGTTCGCGCGGCGAGTCCGCGAGCAACGCCTGACCCAGCATGGCCTTCAGGGGCGCGAATCCCGTCCCTCCGGCAATGAAAATCGCCGGCTCCGCAGCGCTTTCATAGCGCAACTGCCCCAATGGTCCTTCGATTCTCAGCACGGCGCCCTCGCGCAGGCTGCCGAACAGTGCCTCACTGAAGGCGCCACCGCGAATGTGTCGCACATGCAGCTCCAGCTCACTGCCGGCATTCGGCGCATTGGCCACCGAGTAGCTGCGCCGCCGGCCGCCCTCGAGCAGCACGTCCAGATACTGTCCCGCCTGGAACTCCAGGAACTCCGTACTGGGCAGGCGCAATACCAGCTGCATGACATCCGGGGCAAGCTGCACGCGACGGGCGATGCGGCTCGGTAAGGTCTTGATCTCGGTGCTGACGGGACTTGGCATGAGTCCTGCCTCGACCACCAGGTCGCTGCGCGCACGTGCCTGGCACAACAGCACAAAACCCTCACTCGCCTCCTGCGGCGAGAGCCCCGGCGGGGGCCCATCCGGGTACTCCACCCGTCCGCTCAACAGCCGCGCCCGGCACGACCCGCAGCGGCCCGCACGACAGCTGTGTGGCAGCGCCATCCCGGCCCTCTGGGCTGCGGCGAGCACGGATGCGTCCTCGGGAGCGCTGATGCTGCGCTCGTGTGGAAGGATGCGCACGGTATGATTCAAGGGCATTTGCGCCGCAGATTACGCCCAGATTGGGGTATTCTGCCGTGCAATGCGCATCAACTTCACGAAGATGCACGGCGCGGGCAATGACTTCATCGTCTTCGATGCGCCGCGCGGCGCGCCGGTGCCGACACCCGGACAGTTCCGCGCCCTGGCCGACCGCCGCACCGGCATTGGTTTTGACCAGGCGCTGGTCCTGCATCCGGCACGGCGCGCCGGCACCGTCATCTATTATCGGATCTTCAACGCCGACGGCGAGGAGGTCGAGCAATGCGGCAACGGTGCGCGCTGCATCGCCTCGCTGCTGTACCGCCAAGGTCGCGCGCCAGCCGGTGAGTTCATCATGGACAGTCCCGGGGGCCTGGTTCGCGCCCGCCTCACCAGCGCCGAGCTGGTGTGCATCGAAATGGGCGTGCCATCGTTCGAGCCGGCGGCGTTGCCCTTCGAGGCCAGCGAACCGCAGGAGCGCTACGCGCTCAGCGCCGGCAGCGCGACGGTCGAAATCGGCGCGGTCAGCCTGGGCAACCCGCACGCCGTGCTGCAGGTCGACGCGGTCGAATCGGCGCCGGTCGCCAGCCTCGGTCCCCTTATCGAAGCCCATCATCGGTTCCCGCGCCGGGTCAACGTCGGCTTCATGGAAGTCGTGGACCGCACGGACATCCGGCTGCGCGTTTACGAGCGCGGCGCCGGGGAAACCTTGGCCTGCGGCACGGGCGCGTGCGCGGCCGTGATCGTCGGACGACAACGTGGCCTGCTTGACCGCCAGGTGCGAGTGCACGTCCGCGGCGGCGAGTTGCGCGTAGACTGGGCGGGTCCGGGGGAGCCGGTCTGGTTGAGCGGACCGGCGCAGGTCGCCTTCGAAGGACATTTCGATCTCGCCGACAGTGAACATGCCATCCAACGTTTGAGGGACGCAGCGAAATGAGCACAAGAGAGGCACGGGGAATCCCGCCGCAGCAGAGCGAAGAAGAGACCGTTGCCCTCTTTCTGCAGCAGAATCCGGAGTTCTTTGAGAACCATCTGCCGCTGCTGGCGCGGCTGCGACTGCCCCACGCGCGGGGCAGCTCCACGATTTCGCTGGTCGAACGTCAGGTCGAGGTGCTGCGCGAGCGGCACGCGAGCCTGGAACAGAAACTGGCGGACTTCGTCACGGTGGCGCGAGCCAATGATGCGGTCGCCGAGAAGCTGCATCGGTTCACCCGGCGGCTGCTGCGTGCGCAGACACGGCAGAGTGCCATCGAGCAGCTCGAAGCCAGCCTGCGCGAAGATTTCGACTCATTCCACTCCGTGCTGGTGCTGATCGGGGCCCAGGACCCGGCCCTGTTACCGCAGCGGTTCGTGCGCCTGGCCGATGCCGATGACGCAAACCTGAAGTCCTTCGAGTCCCTGTTCGCCAGCGGCAAGCCGCGTTGCGGGCAGGCGCGCGACTCGCAGCGTGACTTCCTGTTCGCCGCCGATGCGCCGGACATTGGCTCGGTGGCCCTGGTGCCGCTCGGCGACCACGGCTCGCTGGGCCTGCTCGCACTGGGCAGCACCGATCGGGATCGCTTCCATCCCGGCATGAGCACCGACTTCCTGGCGCGGTTGGCCGACCTGATTTCGGATGTGCTGTCCCGCCCGTAAGATCGCCGGCGGCCGGTCATGAACCCGGCCGCCCTCGAACAGCTCGCGCGCTTTCGCCAGTATCTGACCCGGGAACGGCGGCTCTCCGCTCACACCGACAGCAATTACGCGCGTGACCTCCAGGCGCTGGCCAAATTCTGCGGCAAGGAAGGGATCCTGGACTGGTCGGCCCTCGAACACGCGCAGGTGCGGCTGTTCGCGGCCCGCTGCCATGCCGCGGGCCTCGCGGCGCGCAGTATCCAGCGCCGCCTCTCGGCGGTGCGCAGCTTCGTGAACTTCCTGATCCGCGAGGGGATCCTCACGCGCAATTGCGCCCTGGACGTACGTGCGCCCAAGGGGCAAAAGCGCCTGCCGGTCACCCTCGATGCCGATGCGATGGGCCGGCTGCTGGAGATTCCGACCGAAGACTCGCTGGCCATCCGCGATCGCGCCCTCATGGAACTGTTGTATTCCTCGGGACTGCGCCTGGCCGAGCTGGTGGGATTGGACCTTCAGGACCTGAACGTGGCCGATCGGACGGTGCGGGTGCTGGGCAAGGGCAGCAAGACGCGGGTACTGCCCGTCGGCCGCAAGGCCTTGAGCGCACTGGCCGCCTGGCTCAAGGCGCGCCACGCCCTGCTCAAGGGGGATACCACGGCCGTTTTCATCGGCACCACCGGTCGCCGGCTCGGCCCCCGGGCGATCCAGAAGCGGGTCGAGTACTGGGCCGTGCGGCAGGGACTGCCCATGCATGTACATCCGCATTTGTTCCGGCACTCGTTTGCCTCGCATCTCCTTGAATCCAGTGGGGAACTGCGCGCAGTCCAGGAATTGCTGGGCCACGCGGACATCTCCACCACCCAGGTCTACACTCATCTTGATTTCCAGCACCTGGCCCGCATTTACGATGCTAGTCATCCCCGCGCGCGCAAGAAGGCGTAAAGCACCTTGAGCCGGGGTCCCCCCGCCAAGGCACAGCACGCATGAGCAACACTTTCGATCCCCACGGTACAACGATTCTCGCGGTTCGCCGCAATGGTGCGGTCGCCATCGGCGGGGATGGCCAGGTCACGCTGGGCAATACCGTCATGAAGGGCAACGCCCGCAAGGTGCGCCGCCTGTTTGGCGACAAGGTGCTGGCCGGCTTTGCCGGCGGCACCGCCGATGCCTTCACGCTCTTCGAGCGCTTCGAGGGCAAGCTCGAGAAGCATGGCAATCTCACCCGCGCCGCCATCGAGCTGGCCAAGGACTGGCGCTCCGACCGGTACCTGCGCCGCCTCGAAGCGCTGCTGCTCGTGGGCGATAAGGAAAAGATCTTCGTGATCTCCGGCAACGGTGATGTGATCGAGCCTGAATACGAAGTGGCGGCCATCGGCTCCGGGGGCTCCTACGCACTGGCCGCGGCGCGCGCTCTGCTGGAATCATCGGATCTGGATGCGCGCAGCATCGTCGAGCGCTCGCTCAACATTGCCGCCGACATCTGCATCTACACCAACCGCAACCTGCTCATTGATGAGATCAAGTAATGGCGAACCTTGCAAACGACAGCGCAGCGCCCGCTGACACCGGCGCACCATACGACACCGCGGCGCACGCTGCGAACTCGCAGTCCGTGGCGCCGCACGCCATGACTCCGCAGGAGATCGTCGCGGAACTGGACAAGCACATCGTCGGTCAGCAGGCAGCGAAGCGCGCGGTGGCGATCGCCCTGCGCAATCGCTGGCGCCGGATGCAGATTCCTGAGCCCATGCGTCACGAGATCACACCCAAGAACATCCTGATGATCGGCCCGACCGGCGTGGGCAAGACCGAGATCGCGCGCCGGCTGGCGAAGCTCGTCAATGCGCCGTTCGTGAAAGTCGAAGCGACCAAGTTCACCGAAGTGGGCTATGTCGGCCGGGACGTCGAATCCATCGTGAAGGACCTGGCGGAGGTCGCCGTCAAGATGGAGCGCGAGCAGGAAGTCGGCAAGGTGCGCGCGCGCGCCGCGGATGCCGCCGAGGAGCGTGTCCTGGACGCCTTGCTGCCGAAAGCGCGCGTCATGGGCTTCTCGACCGACGAGGCACCCCAGCCGCGCGACGCCGAAACCCGCCAGAAGCTGCGCAAACGCTTGCGCGAGGGCGATCTCGATGAACGCGAGATCGAGATCGAGCTGCGCGCACTCGGCGCGAGTGTCGACATCATGGCACCGCCGGGAATGGAGGAGATGCAGCAGCAGCTGCAGTCGATGTTCCACAACCTCGGCGGTCAGCGCACCCGGGCGCGCAAGGTGAAGGTGAAGGAAGCCCTGAGGCTATTGGTCGAGGATGAAGCGGGCCGCATGGTCAACGAGGAGGAACTCAAGATCCGCGCCCTGCACAATGCCGAACAGAACGGCATCGTGTTCATTGACGAAATCGACAAGGTCTCGCGGCGGGGCGAAACCATTGGCGCGGACGTTTCACGTGAAGGCGTGCAGCGCGACCTGCTGCCGTTGGTCGAAGGTTCGACCGTGACCACCAAGTACGGGCCGCTGAAGACCGATCATGTGCTGTTCATCGCCTCCGGTGCGTTCCATCTGTCCAAGCCGTCGGACCTGATTCCGGAATTACAGGGGCGCCTGCCGATCCGCGTTGAACTCAGTTCGCTGACAGTGGATGACTTCGTGCGCATTCTCACCGAACCGGATGCGTCGCTGACGGCGCAGTACCGGGCGCTGCTCGGCACCGAGGGGGTGACCGTGACTTTCGCCGCCGACGGGGTACGCCGCCTGGCCGAGATCGCGCATCACGTGAACGAACGTACTGAAAATATCGGCGCGCGCCGCCTGCACACCGTGATGGAGAGGCTGCTGGAGACCGTGTCGTACGATGCGACCAGTTCGGCCCTTCGCGACGTGACGGTGGACTCCGCCTATGTTGCCCGGCATCTGGGCGATCTGGTCAAGGACGAGGACCTGAGCCGCTTCATCCTGTAAGGGAAAGCCGGCGGGCGCAGGCCCGCCGGCTTTCAAGACCCAGACCGACTTGAACGATATTCAGGCCACTGCGCTTTTCAGGCTCAGCTTCGCGCTCTTCGCTGCCGCATAGCGCTCGCCGATGTCGGCCCAGTTCCAGATGTTCCACAGCGCATCGAAGAACTTCACCTTCTCGTTGACGTACTGCAGATAGAACGCGTGCTCCCAGGCATCCACCACCATCAGTGGCAGCGAGCCCTGGAAGACGCTTTGCTGATGGTCATGCACCGAACCGATGAGCAGTTGCTGCGTCAGCGGTTCCAGATACAGCGCCGCCCAGCCCGACCCCTGGATGGTGGCGGCCGTCTTGTTCAGCTGCAGTTTGAAAGAATCAAAGCTGCCGAAGTCGCGGTTGATCGCGGTGGCCAGCTCGCCCGTGGGCGTACCGCCGCCCTTTGGGCTCAGGTTCTGCCAGAAAATACTGTGCATCACATGGCCGGAGATGTGGAACGCCAGCGTGCGCTCCAGCACTCCCGCGCCATCCAGCGCGCCTTTCTGGCGGGCCTCCGCCAGCTGCTCGAGGGTCTTGTTGGCACCATCAACATAGGCTTTGTGATGCTTGCTGTGATGCAGTTCCATGATGCGTGCGGAGATGTGCGGCTCAAGAGCGCCGTAGTCGTAAGCGAGATCGGGCAATACATAGCGGGTCATGATGGGGGTCTCCTGTTCAGGCGGCGATGATACGACGCTGCGAGGCACCCGGTCACTGGGAGATGTCCTACACTGCGGTGCGATGCCAGCACCGTTGTACGCCATGGGGCTGTCCCGCCCCGCGGCACGCCCCCTGCCCTGGTGGCTGAGGATGCTGTCCCGCCTGCCACTGCCGATTCTGTATGGCCTCGCCGCGGGCGCCACCTGGGCGATGCGGCGCATCGTGCGTCATCGTATTGAAACAGTCCGCACCAACATTGAGCGTAGTTTTGGCGCGCTCCCGGTGCGCGAACGGCGCCGGATTGAGAGCGACTATTACGGCAATCTCTCGCAGGTGATCGCCGAAGTGCTGAAGATGGGGAATTTGACCCGGGAAGCGTTGCAGCAGCGGGTCTCTTTCAGCAATCCGCAGTTGATTCGCGACGTGGTCGCGGCGGGCAGCAGCGTCTTGGTGATCTGTGCCCATCAATGCAATTGGGAATGGCAGTTGCTGGCGTTGTCGGCACAGCTGCAGGTGCCCGTGCAGGCCGCCTACAAACCTTTGCGTGGCTCGCGGGGTGAGCGCCTGATGCGGACCTTGCGCTCGCGGTTCGGCGCCGAACTGGTGCCGGCAAAGGAACTGCTGGCGAGCCTGCTCAGGCGCCGCGACGCGCGCGCCATCGCGATGGTCGCGGACCAGGCTCCGGTGAGCAGCGACTTCAAGCACTGGACCATGTTCCTGGAGCAGTTCACCGCGTTCTACATGGGTCCGGAGAGGATTGCGCAGGCGACGCGCTTTGCCGTGATCTTCGCCGGCATGCGCCGCCGATCGCGGGGCCACTATGAGGTCGTGTTTGAAACACTGGCGGGGGCCGGCGAGCGCGCGGCGCCCGGCGAACTCACGGAACGCTATGCACGCGCAGTCGAAAGGCAGGTGCGGGCGGCGCCCGCTGACTGGTTGTGGTCGCACCGGCGCTGGAAGCTGCCACCGCCGGCGCAGGCCGACGCGCGCAATCGCTAGCGCAGTTTCGGTGCCCGTGCGGCGCGCCGTTCACGCGCGCGCTGCACCATGTTCTGGCGCTGTTGCGGACTGGCGTTCTGCCAGCGCTGGCGCAACTGCTGGCGCTGTTGCTGGGGCAAGCTTTGGAACTTGCGGAAATTCTCGCGGTCCGCCTGCTGGCGTGCGGGGGGCAGGGCGCGAAACTCCTCCCAACGTCGGCGCAGCAGCTGACGACGTTGCGGCGACAGCTGCTGAAATTGATTGAAGCGCTCCCGGGCCGCGGCGCGCTGCTCCTGGGACATACCCAGCCAACGCTGGCTGCCACCGGCGAGCGCCTGCTGGCGCTGCGGCGGCAACTGATCCCACTGCCCCGAAAGCCGCGACAACAGATGCTGCTGATCCGGCGACATTGAACTCCACGGCACCGCGGCGGCGCCGGCCGGCGCGCTCGCGCCGGGGGCTGCGACCTGCGCGCAGACCGGCAGGCAAACGCCAGCCGACAGCACACCCGTCAGCAGCAGCGCCCCGATCAGGCCGGGCTTAGTGATCAACTTTCGCACCATCTTTCCCCGGGGCACTGCTGGCGGGCGGTGCCGGCGGCGCCTTCACCACCGGGGCCTGCGTACCCGTACGCGCCAGATACTGTTTCCATCCCGCATCATCAGAATCCACGGATCCCAAGAACTCGATCAAATCCGCGTCGGCCGGCTCAACCACCTTCACCGGCGGCTCCGTGGCGCGCACCCGCATGGGCTGCCAAGGCACGCCGAGCAGCAGCCCGAGGCAAGCCCAAGCACGGACGGGCCGCAGCCCGCCGCGCGCTGTCATCAGGTTGCCGCCCCGCTGTCACCCTGCGCCGCCGCCCATTCATAAAATGAGCTGTCGTTGTCCTCCATGAGGTTCATGGCATCGTCGTCCGTGACCAGGTCCAGCACATCAAACGCACTGGCCGGATTGTCCGTCACCGACGCGGTCAATTGATGGCCGCCGTTCAACATCAGAACCGCGACCAGCGCGACCGCTGCCGCGGCACCGGTCGCCGGCATCAGCATCTGTCGGGACCATGCCCCAAAGAACCGTCCCAGCCACGATGAGCCAGCCGCGGCCGCCACCGCGGCCTGACGTGCCTGATTCAGGCGCGAGCGCGTGCGCGCGTCGATGCGCGATAGTCCTTCCTCCAGCACCACGCGCGAACGCACCTCCAGCCCGCTTTGCAGCAGCGTGGTTCGCGCCGGTTCGCCCTCGCCGGCGTTCATAGTTCGAAGTCTCCCAGTTTCTGGCGCAGCGCCTGCAGGGCGCGAAAATAGTGTGTCTTGACGCTGCCTTCGGAGCAACCCATCGACAGGGCGGTCTGCGCGACGTCCAGGCCCTCCAGGTTACGCAGCAGGAAGGCCTGACGCTGCCGGTGCGGCAAGGTCTCCAGGGCCGCATCCAGCGCCGTCATGGCCTCATCGATTTCCAGGCGCATGACGGCCGGCAGATCATTGCTGGGTGCCTGCGCGATCGGATCCGCCTCTTCGTCGTCCTCGTCGCGCCGAAATGGCAGCCAGGACATCACCCGGCCGCGCACGGTGCGCCGGCGTTGCATATCACGGATGCGATTTTCCAGAATCCGGTAGAAGAGCGGCTTCCATTCCTCGGCCGGCCGCTCGGCATACGCGCGCGCAAGCTGCAACATGGCGTCCTGCACTGCATCCAGTGCATCGTCTTGGTGCCGCAGGCCGGCCTGCGCGATCTTGTAAGCCTTCAGCTCGACGCTCGCCAGAAACTGGTTCAGCGCCCGCGATCTGGCCTCGGCCGTGTCATTCAATAGGGTATCGCCGCGCGATGTGGCGGGCATGTTATAAGGCGGCGCGAGCGTAGCAAAGGCACTCATGCAGGGTATAACGCGGCGCCTCTACCTGCGGTTGACCCATTTGACGCGATTTGCCGACATCCCGCAAGCCATTGATTTGAATAATACTACCAGTGATCGGGCATGACCAGTACGGCGCCGCAGGAAGGGATATCACGCATCGCCCTGGACGTGCCCCTGCGCCGGCTATTTGACTATCGGGTGCCCGCAGGTACCGCCGCACCCCCGCCGGGCAGCCGGGTGCGGGTGCCTTTTGGCCGGCGCAGCCTGATCGGCGTGGTGGTCGAAAACGCCTGCGAATCGGCCGTGCCGGATGCAAAGTTGAAGTCCATCACGGCGTTTGTGGATGCCGTCCCGGTACTCGACGCGCAAGTGCTGGCCCTGGTGCGCTGGGCCAGCGACTACTACCACCACCCCATCGGCGAGGTCATCGCCAGCGCTTTACCCAAGGCCCTGCGCGCCGGGGCCAGCCCGATCGCGCTGGAAGCGCGGTGGCGGCCCACGCAACCGGGGCGCGCGGCGCTCGCCCAGGGGCATCTGGCACGCTCCCCGGCGCAGCGTCAGCTGCTCGAGCTGATGGTCCAGCATGATCCGATCCGCCAGGACACTCTCGCGCAGCACTTGCCCCGGTGGCGGTCCGCAGCCACCGCGCTGCTCAAACGAGGCTGGGTACAGTGCGAATCGGTCGCCGCACACATTGCAGATCCGGCCCAAACGAGCGCACCGCGCACAGCCGCGATCGCCCCGACCCTCACGCCCGAACAGGCACAGGCGGTGACCTGCATCGGCGCTGCGCTGCAGGGCTTTTCACCCTTCGTGCTCCACGGTCTGACCGGTAGCGGCAAGACCGAAGTTTATCTCCAGGTGATCGAGCAGGTGCTGGCCGCCGGGCGCCGCGCGTTGGTTCTCGTTCCGGAAATCGGCCTGACCCCGCAGCTCGTGCGGCGCTTCGCCGAGCGCCTGAATGCGCCGTTGGCAGTGCTGCATTCCGCGCTGAGCGACACCGAGCGGCTCACCGCCTGGCGTAACGCTGCCAGCGGCGCCGCGCGCATCATCGTGGGCACCCGCTCGGCCGTATTCGCGCCCGTGCCGCAGCTGGGCATCATCATCGTGGACGAAGAGCATGACGCCTCATTGAAGCAGCACGAGGGCGGCTTTCATTATTCGGCACGTGATCTGGCGCTGGTGCGGGCACAGCACGCGCAGGTTGCCGTAGTGCTCGGCTCGGCCACCCCGTCGCTGGAGACCCTGCAGAACGTCGTCATCGGGCGGTACCAGCGTCTGACCTTGCCGCGCCGCGCGGGCCAGTCGCAGCCGCCGCGGCTGGCCGTCGTGGACCTGCGGGCCCACGCTGTGACCGCGGGCCTCGCGACACCGGTGGTACAGGCCATCGAGCGGCATCTCGCCGCGGATGGCCAGGTGCTGGTTTTCCTGAATCGCCGCGGGTATGCCCCCACGCTGCTGTGTACCGCCTGCGGTTGGGTGGCGCCGTGCGCGGATTGCGACGCGCGCATGACGGTGCACCAGCGTTCCGGGCGGCTGCGCTGTCATCACTGCGGCGCGGACGCGCCGCTGCCGAAGCAGTGCCCGCAATGCGGCTTTGAGGTGCGCCCCGTCGGCCAGGGCACCGAACGGGTCGAGGAGCGTCTGCGCGAACTGTTCGCGCAGGTGCCGCTGGTGCGAGTGGATCGTGACGTCGTGCGCGGCCAGGGCGACATGGACGCGGCCATGCGCAGCATCAACAGCGGCGCCGCGCGCATTCTGGTGGGCACCCAGATGATCACCAAGGGCCATGACTTCCAGAACATGACGCTGGTGGTGGTGCTCAATGCCGATCAGGGGCTGTTCAGCACCGACTTTCGCGCCGCCGAGCGACTTGCACAAACCATCGTGCAGGTGGCCGGTCGGGCCGGGCGCGGCAGCCGCGCCGGCGAAGTCCTCATTCAGACGGCCTATCCCGAACATCCGCTGCTGCAGATGCTGATGAACGAAGGGTACGAGGGCTTTGCCCGCGCCGCGCTGGCCGAGCGCGCGGCATCCGCGTGGCCGCCTTTCAGCCGCCTCGCGGTCGTGCGCGCGTCGGCGACCACCGCCGCAGCTGCGCTGGATTTCCTGACCGAGGCGCGTCGCCTGGCCGGCTCGCCGCGGGCCGTCAAACTGCTGGGGCCCGTTCCCGCCGCGATGGCGCGCCGCGCGGGGCGCTACCACTCCCAGCTGTTGCTCGAGAGTCCGGATCGCAACGCGCTGCATCGGCTGCTGGGCGATTGGCTGGAACAGGTCGGCGAGCTGCCGGGCGGGCACCGCGTGCGCTGGGCGCTGGACGTGGATCCCATCGATCTGTTCTGATCGCGCCGGTAAACTGGATCGTTTCCACCGCAGCGGATGTTTTGTCTTTGAAACCACAGCTCGAGCAGCTCCTGCAACAGGCCGTGAACGGGCTTGTCGGCGCTGCGCTACCGACAGTCCCCGAGGTCTCCCAGATCACCGTTGAGCGCACACGCGATGCGCAACACGGTGACTTTGCGACCAATATTGCCCTGCGTCTGGCCAAGTCCGCACGCCGCAATCCCCGCGAACTGGCCCAGGCGATCGTCGCGGCGCTGCCGGCCAATGATCTGATCGAACGCACCGAGGTCGCCGGCGCCGGTTTCATCAATTTTTTCCTGAAATCCGCCGCCAGCACCCAGGAGCTGGCGCGCATCCACGAGCTCGGTGATGCCTATGGGCGCAGCCGGGTCGGCGCCGGCGAGCGGGTGCTGGTTGAATTTGTCTCCGCCAATCCCACCGGTCCGCTGCATGTCGGCCATGGGCGGCAGGCCGCGTACGGCGCGACCCTGGCGAACATCCTGGCCGCCACCGGCTTTGCCGTGTCGCGCGAGTACTACATCAATGACGCCGGCCGGCAGATGGACATCCTCGGTGTCAGCACCTGGATTCGCTATCTGCAGCTGTGCGGCGAAGAACTGCCCTTTCCCGCGAACGGTTATCGGGGCGACTACGTGCGGCCCCTGGCGCAGCGCCTGCGCGAGCTGGAAGGGGAGCGCCTGCTCGCGCCCGCCGCCGCCGTGGCGGCGGGACTGCCAGCGGATGCGCCACAGGGTGACAAGGAACTGTACATCGATGCGCTCATCGAACGCTGTCGCGAGCTGATCGGCGACGGTGGTTTCCGCGACGTGCTGGGGCTGTCATTGGAGATGATGATCGCCGACATCCGCGATGACCTCGCAGGCTTTGGCGTCGACTTCGACCGCTGGTATTCGGAAAAATCGCTGGCCGCATCCGGTGCCATCGATCGTGCGCTCGAACGGCTGCGTGCCCAGAATCATATCTACACCAAGGACGGGGCGCAGTGGTTCGCGGCCATGCAGTTCGGGGATGAGAAGGATCGCGTGGTGGTGCGCGAAAACGGCGTCCCGACCTACTTCGCTTCTGACATCGCCTATCACCTGGAAAAGCGCGAGCGCGGGTTCGCGCGTCTGCTCGATGTGCTCGGCGCGGATCATCACGGCTATGTAGCGCGCGTGCGCGCCGGACTCACGGCGATGGGCGAACCGGGTGAGAGCCTGGAGGTGAGTCTGATCCAGTTCGTGAGCCTGTTCCGTGGCGGCGAGAAGATCCCGATGGGCAAACGCGAGGCGCAGTTCGTCACGCTGCGCCAACTGCGCGAGGAAGTCGGCAATGACGCCTGCCGCTTCTTCTACCTGATGCGCAGCCACGATCAGCCCCTGGACTTTGATCTGGAGCTGGCGAAGTCGCGCACCAATGAAAACCCGGTGTACTACATCCAGTACGCCCACGCGCGCGTCGCCAGCGTGCTCAAGCAGCTCACCGCCAAGGGTTTTACGTTTGACCTGGCCGAAGGTTTGAGCAATGCGACCGCGCTGACCGGCGCGCACGAACAGGCGCTGGTGCAGTCCCTGTCGCGGTACCCGGAAGCCCTCGCGAGCGCGGCGGCGCAGCGTGCGCCGCACACCCTGGTGTACTACCTGCGTGAACTGGCCAACGCCTTCCACACCTACTACAACGCCGAGCAGTTCATCGTGCCCGAAGCGCCGTTGCGCAATGCGCGTCTGTGCCTGGTCAGCGCCGCTGCACAAGTGATCCGCAACGGACTGAACTTGCTGGGCGTAACAGCCCCCGAGAGCATGTGACACGGCACGGCGCGCGCGACTACAAGTCCGCACGGCGGCGCGGCAGTGGCGCGACCCGCTGGCAGGACTTTGCCACGGGACTGGTGGCCGGCGCGCTCCTCGGCGCGATGGCCTGGGCATTCACGCACCAGGGCCAGCACACGCCGGTTGCGCTGGATGCGCCCAAGCCCGAAGCGCACAAGCCACCGCCGGAGGATTCCGCAGGCTCCGGCCCGCAGCACTATGACTTCTATTCCATGTTGCCTAACTTCGAAGTGGTGGTGCCGGAGAAGGAACGCGATGTGAAACGCGACCTGCCCACCGTGAAAATCGAGAAGCCCGGCTCCTATGTGCTGCAGGCCGGCTCGTACCGCAACGAGGGTGATGCGGATCGGGTATCCCGCCAGCTGACCCTGCAGGGGATCGATGCCAAGGTGCAGCGCGTCGCCCTCGATACCGATGTCTGGTTCCGGGTGCGGGTGGGGCCGATCAGCGATCTGCTGCAGTTGAACAAGGTGCGCCGTCAACTGCAGGCAGCCGATGTCGACGCTTTGGTGATCCGGGTCGGCGATTAGGCGCCTTTGGCACTTCAGTCGTCCGGGGTGGCGCGAAAATCCACGCCAAGGGAGCGCAGCTTGCGGTACAGGTGGGTGCGCTCCATTCCGACACGCTTGGCCAGCCGCCCAACCTTGCCATTGCACAGCAGCAGCTGTTGCTGCAGATAGGCGCGCTCGAACTGCTCGCGCGCTTCACGCAGCGGCAGCGCCAGCAGGTCCTGTTTGACCAGCGGCTCACCCGGCACGGTCTGCATCGCCAGCTCATGCTCGATTTCCTCCAGCCGGATTTCCTCCGGGCCGCCCTGGATCAGCAGTCGCTGCACCAGGTTCTTCAGCTCGCGAAGGTTGTCGGGCCAGGGATAGTTGCGCATGCGGTTCTGCGCCGCCACGCTGAAGCGGCGAAAGGGCAGCCCTTCGGCATCGACCGCACGATCCACATAGTGGCGCAGCAGCTCCGGCACATCCTCGGCGTAGTCGCGTAGCGGCGGAATGCGCACGATGAGTGTATTCAGGCGGCCGAGCAGATCGCGGCGGAAATCCGAACCGACCGTGCCGGCCCGACTCTCGACTCCGGGTTGGGCCGAGGACAGCACACGCGCGTCGAAACGCTGCACCGCTGCCGACTTCAAGCGGCAGAAAGTGCCGGATTCGAGCACGCCCAGGAGCACGCGCTGGGCAATCTGCGGCAGATCCTCGATCTCATTGATGAACAGCGAGCCGTCACCGGCCTGTTCGAGCAGCCCTTTGGTATCACCGCTGCCCAGCAGCAGCGTTTCGGCATCCGTCTCGCGCAGAGTGCTGGCGATCAAGGTGACGAAGGGTGAGGCTGCCCGCGGACTTTCGGCATGCAGGTAGCGGGCAAATGCCTCGCGACCCGAACCGGACTCGCCAATCAACAGCACCGCGGAGCGGTTCGGGGCCAGTTGCTGCAGGTCGGTGCGCAATTGCTGGATGACACGACTCTTGCCGGCCGGGATCTGGATCTGGGCGGGCGCCAGGCGTGCCGGCTGGCGCTTGCGCTTGCCCGCCTCCAGCGCCCGCTCCACCGTGCGCAGCAGTTTGGCGATCGACAGCGGCTTCTCGACGAAATCGAATGCGCCGAGGCGGGTCGCCTCAACCGCCGTCTCGATCGTGCCATGTCCGGACATCATGACGACCTGGACACCGTCGGCGGCGGACACGGACCATTCGCGCAGCAGCGTGACGCCATCGACCCCCGGCATCCAGATATCCAGCAATACCAGGTCGGGAATCTGGCGCGCTCGTGCCTCACGGGCCTCTTCGGCGTTGGCGGCGACTTCGACCGCATAGCCTTCCTCGGCGAGGATCTCTTTGAGCAGGCCGCGGATGTCCGCCTCGTCATCGACTACCAGAATTCGCATCGCACTCATCCCAAACTCTCCTTCCGTATTGCCGGGCGACGCTCACGGTACGAGTTCGCTGCTCGCGTGCTGTCGCGCAAGGGCAGAGTCACACGCACACTGGCACCGCCTTCGGGCCTGTTCTCCGCGTCGATGCGTCCTCCATGCTCCTCGACGATCTTCTTGACGATCGCGAGTCCCAGACCGGTCCCGCGCGGCTTGCTGGTCACGTAGGGATCAAAAACCCTGCCGAGCAGTTCGCGCGGAAAACCGGGCCCATTATCACAAACTGTCACGACACTGTGGGCCCATTCGGCATTGCGGGCCTGCTGCAGCCGAGTTGAGATATCTACTATTGCCCGGCTGCCGGCGGTTTTCCCGCGCAAATCATAACCCTCCAGCGCCTCGAGCGCATTGACGAGGAGGTTATTCAGGATTTGTCTCACCCGACCGCGGTCCGCCTCGATCACTCCCAACTGCGGGTCGAGGTCCAGGCGGATCTGCACCCGACTATCGGGCAAGCGGTACAATTCCACCACTTCGGCAACCAGCTCATTGAGGCTGAAGGCGGTGACCTTCATATCCGGTGCACGCGCGTACTCGCTGAAAGCGTTGACCATCTGCTTCATGGTCTCGACCTGCTGCACGATGGTGTCCGTGGAGCGCTCCAGCAGGTCCGCGTCCTCCTTGTTCATGTTGGCAAGAAACTTGCGCCGCATGCGTTCGGCCGACAACTGGATGGGCGTCAGCGGGTTCTTGATCTCATGCGCCAGGCGCCGCGCCACTTCGCCCCATGCGGCATCGCGCTGCGCCTGCAGCAGGGCGGTGATGTCATCAAACACGATCACATAGCCGCGCTCGGCCCCCTCGACGCCGATGGGCGTGCAGGCGCACATCAGCACCCGGTGGTCCGAGCCGCCATCCAGCTCGATCTGCTCGCGCCACTCCTCGCGCCCGGCGGCAAAGCGCACCACCAAGGCTGCGACAAATTGGCTGAAGCGCTCCTTGCCGGCCGCCAGCTGCGACAGCGATGACCCCGTTGCCTGGGTCAGGTCCACACCCATGATCTGCCCCGCCGCCTCGTTGGCAATGCGCACCATCAGCTCGCGGTCGACCGCGAGTACGCCGGTGGACAGGCGCGCCAGGATCACCGCCAGCCGGCCGCGCTCGCGCTCCACCGCCTCCTGGCTGCGCCAGGCTTCCTCGCGGGCGCGGCGCAGGCGCTTGGTCATGTCGTTGAAGGAATGCACCAGGTACCCGAGCTCATCGCGCGATGGCAGGGGCAGGCGGGTCCCGAAGTCGCCCTTGCCCACCGCCCGGGTGCCGGCGATCAGGTCCTGCACCGGCCTGATCAGCCGCTGCGCCGAATAGATCGCACCATAAATTGCCGCCATCATCGCCAGCAGCAGCACCAGGGTCAGGGTCAGGCGGAAGCTGTCCTTCAAGGGTTCCCGGGCCAGCGCCAGGTCGCCGAACTGCGAATACGTCTGCTGCACGGCTTCCGAGAGCTTAGCCAGCTGGGGCGACACTTCATATACGGCGTAGACGTAGCGCCGGTCGCTCGAATCGCGTGTCTCCGACAGCGGCACGGCGACCCGGATCAGGTACTGGCCCCCGGCCTGCGGGTCGAGGCCGACGTACGGCCGATGCTGGCTTATCTGACGCAGCACATCGCTCGGCGGCGGTGCAGGCGCCACCTCGTTCGAAGTGTCGCTGCTGAAGGCCATCACGTGCTGATCGGAATCGAACAGCACGATCTCACTGGCATCGGTGGCGCGCAGTTCCGCATTCAGGCGCAGCAACTGCTGATCGCGTGGCGCACTGACAAGCGCCGCGGCAAAGTCTTCGGTACGTCTGCCGTATTCACGCATGCTCACGTCGATGGCGGACCGTGACAGCAGCAGTGCGTCATTGAGGCCCTGCTTGATCTCGATCCGGAACCAGCTATCGATGCCGCGGTTCAGGAAGTCGAGCGAGAACAGGTACACGATGAGCAGTGGCGCGATGACCAGGGCGCCGAAGGTGCTGACCGTGCGTGCCGTCAGACGTGAGCCCGGCACATTGGCCCGGTAGTCCCTCACCAGCTGCCAGATCTTGCGCGCGATCAGCACGGTCAGGCCGATCACACCCACCAGGTTCAGCAGCAGGATCCACAGGTGCATCGCGCCGAAATCCGAGGAACTCTCCACGCTCTTGGCCAGCAGCAGCAGCGCGCTGGTACCGATGACCACCCACAGCAGCCCGAGGGCGTAGGTTCCCCAGGGGCGACGCGGTGGTGTCAGGTCGTCAGTGACCATGTGTACCAGTCGCTGAGGCGGCTCCAGTCATTGGTCCAGAACAACAGCGCGCGCAGCGAGGAGGACAGATGGCCGCGATGAATGCCGGCGCGCACGCTGATGATGTACTGGGCACCCGTCTCGAGCTGCGGCTCCACCAGTATCGGCCAGGCATCCACCGTGCCCAGGTACTGGAGCGCCGCATCGAGGGTCGCAAAGGTCTGCTGATCGCCGCTCGCCGGGTCGCGAACCACGTAACGGTCGCTGACCGTGTGGTAGGCCAGCTCGCGGCGCAATGTCAGATCGACAATGGTGCTGTTCACCCAGAAGCGCCGGGCGCGCTCGACGCGCGCGTTGACATCGAATATCAGATCAACGCCGTCGCGCAGCGCATCGCTGATGGCGGGTGTCATCGGGTAATCGATGCGCGCATGCAGCTGGAACACCGAATGGTCCAGATCCACGAACGCGGAACGGACCTGCAGCACCCCATCCAGCGCATCGGCCATGACGACCGCACTGCACAGCCCCAGCCAGGCGGCTGCCAGCGTTACCCAGGGGGAGCGGATCATTTCAATGCGGTCCGGATGTGGTTTTCTCAAGACAAGCATAATAGAAGCCGTCCGTGCCCGCTTCGCCTCCCGGCAGCAGCTGCAGTCCGTGGCTACACACGATGGCGCCCGGCACGGCTCGCTCCGCTGCGGCCAGCAGCTGGGCGGGCGGCACCACCCGGACCTTTGACTGCGGATCCGCGCTGAATTGCGCGATGACGGCATCGTTTTCCGCGGGCAGGACCGAACAGGTGCAGTACAGCAGGCGCGCACCCGGGGCCAGTAGTGTGACGGCGTATTTCAGCAGCGCGGCCTGGGTCGCGGCGAAATTGGCGATGTCCGATTCACGCCGCAGCAGGCGGATATCGGGATGGCGCCGGATGACGCCGGTCGCCGAGCAGGGCGCATCGAGCAGGATGCGATCAAAGCCGCCTGCGCCCAAGGACTGGGGCACCGACCCATCCGGCGCCCGGCCCGTTGCCATGTCGGCGACCAGCAGCTGCGCATTGCGTCCACAACGCTCGAGATTCTCGCGGACTCGCATCAGGCGCGTGGCATCCGCATCGGTCGCGACCAGCGCGCAATCTCCCGCGCGCTCCAGGATATGCAGCGTCTTGCCGCCCGGCGCCGCACACGCATCCAGCACGCGCATCCCAGGCTTTGCGTCGAGCAGCACGGCAGCCAGCTGCGCGCCGGCGTCCTGAACCGACACCCAGCCTTGGGCAAAATTAGGCAGGGCGGTCACCGCTACCGGTGCCGCGAGCTGCACCGCCGCGGGCGCCCATTCCGAGGCGCGCGCCTCGATGCCGGCCTGATGCAGCAGGGTCAGATAAGCATCACGGTCCGTGCGCGTGACATCCACGCGCAACGTCATCGGCGGATGTGCATTGTTGGCCAGCATCACGGCAGCCGCCTGCTGCGGCCACGCGCGGCGCAACGCCGCGGCGAGCCAGGGCGGATGGCCTGCGGCGGCCACCGGATCCGCGTCCACCCGGGCGAGCAGCGCTTCGCGCTCGCGCACGAACCGCCGCAGCAACGCGTTGACCAAACCCGCGGCGCGCATCTGCCCCAGGGTGCGCGCTGCGTTGACCGCCGCGTTCACGGTCAACTGCGCGGGATTGTGCGAATACTCGATCTGGTGCGCCGCTGCGACCAGCAGCGCACTGAGTTCCGGCGCGAGGCGCCCGGCCTTGCGATCGAGCAGACTGTGCACTGCCGGCAGCAGCCGCAAATACCAGCGCACGGTGCCTAAGGCAATGGCGCGCACCGCGGCGCGATCGGCCGAAGCCGGGACACTCGCCAGCGCCGCATCCGCCGAGGCACCCTGAGCGACAACGGCGGCGATGACGCGGGCGGCGCTCACCAGCACCTCGGTGCGCACGCCGCTCACGTGAAGCGACCGGCCGCAGTCCCGGTTGAATTCACAAACTCGCGCGCCGCAACGATCTTGCGACCGGCGCGCTGCAGCTGCGTGACGTGCAATTCACCCGCGCCGCAGGCGACCCGCAGCACCTCCCCCGCAAGTCCCAGCCAGGTGCCCGGCGCGACGCTCAGCGCGGCATCGCCCGGGCCTGCATACGCGTCATGAATACGCAGCTGCTCCCCGCGCAGAGAGGTCTCGGCCACCGGCCAGGGATTGAAGGCGCGCACCTGGGCCGAGATCAGCATGGCCGGAGCGTTCCAATCGATGCGGGATTCGGCCTTGGAAATTTTGGCTGCATAGGTGACCCCCATCCGCGGTTGCGGGTGCGCGTGCGCCGTGCCTGCCGACAGCTCCTCCAGCACCTCGAGGAGCAATTGCGCGCCGTGTGCGGCAAGCGTGGCATGCAGCGAGGCGCTGGTGTCGCGCGCGCCGATCGGGACACGGTGCACGGCCAGTATGGCGCCCGTATCCAGGTGTTCATCCATTTGCATGAGCGTCACACCGGTCACGGCATCTCCGGCCAGAATGGCCCGCTGAATGGGCGCCGCGCCGCGCCAGCGCGGCAGCAACGATGCATGAATATTGATGCAGCCCAGGCGCGGCAGGCTGAGCACCTCGGGTGGCAGGATCTGCCCATAGGCCACCACCACCATGACATCCGCAGCCAGCACGGCGAGGGCTGCCACCGCCGCCGGCGTGCGCAGTGTGGCGGGCTGGAAGACAGGCAGCCCGGCGCTCAGGGCATACGCCTTGACCGGGCCAGCGGTGAGCTGGCGGCCCCGACCCTTGGGACGATCCGGCTGGGTGAGGACTCCCACGATGGTGTGCCGCGAAGCCCGCAGCGCCTGCAGCGCCGGCACCGCAAACTGCGGCGTGCCGGCGAAGGCCACGCGCAGCGGGCTGACAACGCTCATCGTAAAGTCCCGAGCCGCGCTAGCGCGCGCCGGCAGTGCGCGTCGCGCCAGCGCGATGCTGCGCTGCAATACGTTCCTTGCGTTCCTTCTCGAGCTTCTTGCGGATCCGGTCGCGCTTCATGTCGGAGAGATAGTCGACGAACAGCTTGCCCTCCAGGTGGTCCATCTCGTGCTGCACACACACCGCGACCACCCCATCCAGGTCGCGCTCGAACACTGCGCCGGTCCGATCCTGGGCCCGAACCCGAATCCGGGCCGCGCGCTGCACATCGTCGAAAATGCCCGGCACCGACAGGCAGCCCTCCTCGGTCTTCGCCGTGCCTTCGCGGCTGAGGATTTCGGGATTGATGAAGACCAGCGGCTCGGAGCGGTCATCCGAGACATCCATGACGATCAGGCGCCGGTGAACGTCCACCTGGCTGGCAGCCAGCCCGATTCCCGGGGCCTCGTACATGGTCTCGAACATGTCATCGATGAGCCTGCCGAGCGCCTCGTCGAACTGCTCCACTGGCCGGGCGCGGGTGCGCAGGCGTGGATCCGGGTACTCCAGAATGGTTAGACGCGACATCAGTTTCATGCTCTAGTGTGGGGAACTTGCTAGCCTCCCTTGTGGGGGCGTGATCCAGCGCACAAACTTGACATTACGTCGTGTGCCGAACGCCGCAGCCGATTATAACAGCCGTGCTGCTGCCCCACCCCATGGTTGAGGAGGGGAGAATGACTTTCAACCACGTATTTAGAACTGGCCTGTCCGTAACACTGATTGCCGCTGCGATTTCGGTCAGCGGCTGCTCCACCCTATTCGGGCATTCCGGCCCGATCCCGGAATCGGCACCTCCCGTCGCGGAGTCCGCTCCTGCGGTCGCGCCCGCGCCTGAGCTGACGGCCACCGAGGCCGCCATCCAGGCTGACGAACAGTCCGGAACGAAGTCCGAAGCGGCGCCCGCGCCCAGCGCGGACCTGATCAAGCCCACTGCGCCCTCCCAGTACACCGTCAAGCGCGGCGACACGCTGTGGGGCATCTCCAATGTGTTCCTGAAGAACCCCTGGCAGTGGCCCGAAATCTGGTACGAGAATCCCAAGGTCCAGAACCCGCACCGCATTTATCCGGGCGATGTGCTGGTGCTGGCCTATGACAAGGGCGGCCATCCGCAGATCAGCATCGGGCAGGAAGGCGAACTGCACCTTCATCCCGCATTGCGCAGCACCCCGCTGGATGATGCGATCCCGAGCATCTCCAACGCGGCCATCGCGGCGTTCCTGTCGCGGCCGACATTGCTGAGTCGGGACGAGATCAAGCACGCGCCCTATGTCCTGGCCTTCCCGGACGAGCATCAGGCCGCCGGTGATGACAACGTGGTCTACGCCCGGGGCCTGGGCGGTGCGCCCGTGGGGACCCGCTACAGCATCATGCATGTCGGCGACCCCATCGTCGATACCGAAAGCGGCAAGACCTTAGGCTATGAAGGCACTTACACGGCCACGGCCGTGGTGCAGAACCCGGCGGCTGTCACACGCACCGTGCTGGTGGATGCCGCGCGCGAGACCCTGCGCGGCGACTGCATGGTGCCGGAGGTGAGTGCCGCACCGCTGAGTTTCGCGCTCCGCGCCCCCAGCCGGAAGGTGCGGGGTCAGATCATCGACGTAGTCGATGCCGAAACCTTGATCGGACAGTACGACATCGTGGCCATCAACCGCGGCAACCGCGACGGCGTGGGCCCAGGCACCGTGCTCGCCATAGATCTATCAGGGGATGTGGTGCCAGACCGCGGTCCAGCCTCCTATGACAGCACTGACCGGAACATCCTGGGCCTGACCAAAACGGTCAAGCTCCCGGCCGAACGGGCCGGAACCTTGCTGGTGTTCAAGTCGTACGATGACATGAGCTTCGGGCTCGTGGTGGGCGCCTCCGCGCCGATGCGCGTCGCCGACGTCGTTCGCAACCCGTAGGCGTTTCCCGCACCGCCGGGTGCGGGCGCGTGGTTAGCTGCGGCTCATGGAGCCGCTACGCCTGCGTGCCATTCTGGCCCGGACCCCGGGCCTGCTGGCCCGACATGTATTCGCCTGCCTGGCCGACGGCCAGGCCATCGGCTCACCGCTGCCGTCCGATCTGCCGAGCCGGCTGCTGAGCCGCGCACTGCCGGAACGGGGCAGGGCCTGGCTAACTCTCCCTGATGAGCGCTTGATCGATTCGGATCTACGCTGGATCGACGATAATGCCAGCCGGATTGTGAGCTGCGCTGATGTCGAGTTCCCACCGGAGCTGGCGCGGTGGCCAGCCGCACCGGCTGCCTTGTATGTCCGCGGCCGCACGGCCGACCTACGGCCCGCGCCCTTGGCCGTGATCGGAGCTCGTCAGGCGACAGCCGCCGGCATCGACACCGCGCGAGGCTTCACGGCCGAGCTCGCGCGCCGTGGCTTGCCGATCGCGGCCGGCATGGAGGAAGGAATCGATACGGCCGCCCAGGAGGGCGTGCTGGCGGCCGGCGCGACGCCCATCGGCCTGTGTGTCTGCGGCCTCGACCGGGTCCATCCGCCGCGCAATGCGGAGCTTGTGGCGCGAATCCAGCGCCAGGGGACGCTGATCAGCGTGTTCCCGCCCGGCACACCGCCCCGCCGACACCATTTTCCGATCCGCAGCCGGCTGCTGGGCGCGCTGAGCAGCGGCCTGCTGGTGGTGGAGGCCACGGCCGGCGGCCGCACGCTCACCAGCATCGGACAGGCCGGTTTGCTGCGGCGCCCGGTATTCGCCATCCCCGGCTCCATCCGCGATCCGGCAGCCCGCGGCTGCAACCAGCTCATCCGCGCGGGCGCAATGCTCGTAATGCAGCCCGGCGAGATCCTGCAGGAGCTGGGGATTAGCGATAAAAATCAGCGCATTGGAGGATCGAACGCGGTCTCGGAAGTGCCTAAGCCCCAGCCTTCGCTATTGGACAACAAATACGAAATGCTGTTAGATGCCGCAGGCTTCGAGCCTGTGGACATCGATGTGCTCGCGTTTCGGACCGGTTGGTCCGGGCACGAGGTGGCTTCGATTTTGCTGTTGCTCGAACTACAGGGGCGGGTCGCGCCCCAGCCTGGCGGCCGGTACTGCCGCCTGTCATAAGTCCGATGCTCATGACGACCAGTGTCCTCGATATCCTGATTTACGTCTTTGACCGCTACATGCTGGAGGACACCTCGGAGGTTCCTGAACGCGACGATCTCGCTCGCGATCTGGAGCTGATGGGTTTCGGATCCGCGAGCGTCGAACGCGCCCTCGACTGGCTGGCCGGTCTGGCGGATGTACGCCTGCAGTCTGCCGAAGCGACACCTTGTGACCGCCCGAGCGTGCGGGTGTACAGCGACGGGGAACTGAGCCGGCTGTCCACCGAATCGCGTGGCTTTCTGATGCATCTGGAGCGGCACGGCATCCTGTCGCCGTTGCAGCGGGAAGTCGTTGTGGACCGACTTCTGGCCCTGGATTCGGAGGAACTGGACACCGAGCAGATCAAATGGGTCGTGCTCATGGTGCTCTCCAGCCAACCTGGCCAGGAACAGGCTTTTGCCCGCATGGAGGACATGGTGGCTGACAGCGCCGGAGCGCCGCCGCACTAGCAAATCGCCCTCAAGGTTCCACGTCACCATCATCAATCCGCGGCCTGGTCCGCGGTTTTTCGTCTAACGGGACTCCATCAGCGCAATGGCAGAAAATCTGGTCATCGTCGAATCGCCGGCCAAGGCGCGCACGATAAAGAAGTACCTCGGCAAGGACTTCGAAGTCCTCGCCTCGTACGGACACGTGCGCGACCTGGTGCCCAAAGAAGGCGCGGTCGACACCGAGCATGGCTTCGCCATGCACTATCAGCCACTCGAGAAGAACGCGCGGCATGTCGAGGCCATCTCCCGCGCCCTGAAGAAGGCGAAGGCCCTGTACCTGGCGACCGACCCCGACCGCGAGGGCGAGGCCATTGCCTGGCACTTGCTCGAGATGCTCAAGGAACGCGGCGAGATCGGCGCGCGCGCCGTGCATCGCGTTGCCTTCTACGAAATCACCAAGAACGCCATCCGCGCCGCGGTGGCCGCACCACGCGAGGTGTCCGCCCCCCTGGTCAACGCCCAGCAGGCGCGCCGCGCGCTGGACTACCTGGTCGGCTTCAATCTCTCGCCGCTGCTGTGGAAGAAAGTGCGGCGCGGGCTGTCCGCCGGGCGCGTGCAAAGCCCGGCGCTGCGCATGATCTGCGAGCGCGAAGCGGAAATCGAAGCCTTCAAGGCCCTGGAGTACTGGACTCTCGATGGCGAAGCCGAGCATTCCGCGCAAGCCTTTCCGCTGAAGCTGGTCGAATATGCCGGCACCAAGGTCGAGCAGTTCAGCTTCACCAACGAAACCATCGCGCGCGAAGTGGAGCGCAGCATCCAGGCAGCCGCGGGCAGCGGCGCGAATCGCGCCGGGTCGCTGACGGTCCTGGGCATTGACCGCAAGCAGCGCCGCCGCAATCCCGCCCCGCCCTTCACGACCTCGACGCTGCAGCAGGAGGCCGCGCGCAAGCTCGGCTTCAACGCCCGCCGCACCATGCGTCTGGCGCAGCAGCTCTATGAAGGCATCGACATCGGCGAGGGCAGTGTCGGACTCATCACCTATATGCGCACCGACTCCGTGTCGCTGGCCGCCGAGGCGATCGCCGAGATCCGCCAGGTCGCCGTAAAGCTCTACGGTGTTGAGGCCATCGACCCGGAACCGCGCTTCTACAAGACCAAGTCAAAGAATGCCCAGGAAGCTCACGAGGCCGTGCGTCCGACCTCCGCATCGATCGTGCCGGCCGATATCGAGCGCTACCTGGAACCGGATCTGTTCAAGCTGTATTCGCTGATCTGGCGACGTGCCGTGGCCTGCCAGATGACTCATGCGACATTCGATACGGTCGCTGTCGATATGCTGGCCGGCCCCGACGGACCGACCCGTCACCTGCTGCGCGCCAATGGCTCCACGCTCATCAAGCCCGGGTACATCGCCGTGTATCAGGAAGGCGCCGATGACGCCAAGGTGGATGACGCCGACCATGTGCTGCCACCCATGAATGAAGGCGACACCGTGCGTCTCACCGCGATCCGCGCCGAGCAGCATTTCACGGAGCCGCCGCCGCGCTTCTCGGAAGCCTCGCTGGTCAAGGCCCTCGAAGAGCATGGCATCGGCCGGCCATCGACGTACGCATCGATCATCTCGACGCTGCAGGACCGTGAGTACGTGGAGATGGACAACCGGCGCTTCATTCCGACCGATATCGGCAAGATCGTCAACCGCTTCCTGACACTGCACTTCAATCAATACGTGCAGTACAACTTCACGGCCGATATGGAGGATGAACTCGACGCCGTGTCGCGCGGCGAAGAGGAGTGGATCACCCCACTCGCCAAGTTCTGGACGCCGTTCATTTCCCAGGTCGAGACCATCGAGAAAACGGTCTCCCGGGACGAAGTGGCACAGGCCCGCGATATCGGCATCGACCCCAAATCGGGCAAGCCGATGACGGTGCGTATGGGCCGCTTTGGTCCGTTTGTGCAGATCGGCACCAAGGATGATGAGGAGAAGCCGAAGTTCGCGGGCCTGCGTCCGGGTCAGAAGATGGACTCGATCACGCATGAGCAGGCATTGGAGCTGTTCAAGCTGCCGCGCACGCTTGGCACCACGGCCGAGGGCGCACCCATCGTCACCAACATCGGACGCTTCGGGCCCTACATCAAGTTTGGCGAGAAGTATGTATCGCTGAAGGATGACGATCCGTACACCGTGACTCTGGAGCGGGCTATCGAGGTAATCCGCCTCAAACAGGAGGCCGATGCGAACCGCCTGATCCAGGACTTCGGTGTCGACAACATCCAGGTGCTCAACGGCCGCTATGGCCCGTACATCACGGACAAGCTCAAAAACGCCAGGATGCCCAAGGATCGCGATCCGAAATCGATGACCTTGGCAGAGTGTCGCGAACTGCTGGCCGCCGCGCCCACGCGCGGCAACCGCTTTGGTCGCGGCCGTCGCGGCGCCGCCGGCAAGGGTGCGGCGAAACCGGCGGCAACGAGCGCCGCCCCGGCGCCGAAGGCGAAGAGCGCGAAAGCCGCGAAAGCCAACAGCAAGGATGGCGCGACCGTCGGCGCGAACGGGGACGGCGCCAAGGCCGCCAAACCGAAGCCGGCGAAGAAGACTGCCGCGAAGAAAAAGAAAAAGGCTGCGGCGGCCGGCACGCGCCGCGCGGCGACCCCCAAGGTCGAGGCCTAGAAGGCCACGGAACTTGTGAAATACCGCCACAGCTTTCACGCCGGAAACTTCGCGGACGTACACAAGCACATCACGGTGCTGGCGGTCATCGCCGGCCTGCAGCGCAAGGAAAAGGGGTTTGCGTACCTGGAGACCCACGCCGGCCGCGGCAGCTACGATCTGTCCGAATCCCCCGGCAGCCGCGCATCGCGCACCGGCCTGGCACGCATCCTGGGCGAGCCGGGGGCGGCGGCGGAGATTCAGGCCTACGGCAACGCCGTAAAACACTGGCGCGAGCTGATCCAGGACCGCAACGCCTATCCCGGCTCCCCCGTGCTCGCCGCGGGCGCGCTGCGCGCGCAGGATCGCGGCATACTGATAGAGATGCAGCCCCCCGAGGCGCATGCGCTGGAACGCGCCGTATCACACCACGCCAATGTGCGCGTCGAGTTGGGCGATGGCTACGAGCAGCTGCGCGCCCATATGCCTCCCGTCGAGCGGCGCGGGCTGGTGCTGATCGATCCGCCGTACGAGGACCCCAATCGTGATTTCGAGCGCGCGCGCGCAGCCATCGATGAGATATTGCAGCGTTTCGCGACTGCCGTGATCATGCTCTGGTATCCCATCAAGGACGCGCGCGACACCCAGCTGTGGCGCAAGCGTCTTGGCGCCGGCCTGCGGCTGCCGCTGATGGTCAGTGAACTTTGGGTGCATCCGTGTGACTCGCGGGTCGCGCTGAACGGGTCCGGACTGATTATCATCCACCCGCCCTACCAGCTCGCGCCGCGGATGCAGATCTGGTTACCCCAGCTCGTCGGAATGCTCGACGCTGCCGGAACCGGTGGCTGTCTGGTCGAAGCAGCGCAGGAGTCTTAGAGATTTGAGCGAGTTACCCGCAGAATACGGTGTTATCGGTCACCCGGTGTCACACAGCCGCTCACCGTTCATCCACGCCATGTTCGCGCAGCAGACCGGCCAGAACATGATCTATCGGCTGCACGATGTGAGCCCCGAAGACCTGCCCACCTTTGTCATGGAGTTCTGGCGCCGCGGCGGCAAGGGCCTCAACGTGACCGTGCCACACAAGATCAGCGCCAGCGGCATGGTGCGCGCGATGAGCGAGCGGGCCACGCGGGCGGGGGCGGTGAATACCCTGCTCATGGATGAGGATGGCATCACCGGCGACAACACCGATGGCGCGGGTCTGGTGCGTGACCTCACCGTGAATCTCAAAGTGGCGCTCGCCGGCGCGCGCATCCTGCTGGTGGGCTCCGGCGGCGCGGCGCGCGGCGTCGTAGGGCCGCTGCTGGAGGAGTCGCCCGAACTGATTACCATCGCGGGACGCTCCGCGGCACGCGCCGCGGCCCTCGGGCGCCAGTTTGCCGAATTCGGCCCGGTCCAGGGCTACGGGCTGGATGCGATTGCATCGGGCGCCTTTGACATTGTCATCAATGCCACATCGGCCGGGCTTGCCGGGGAAGCGCCGGTCATACCCGCAAGCGTGCTGACGCATTCGACCTTCTGTTACGACATGTCCTATGCCAAAGCCGGCACGGCTTTCCTGCACTGGGCGCGGGACAAGGGCTGCAAGCGCGCGGCCCAAGGCTGGGGCATGCTGGTCGAGCAGGCCGCCGAATCGTTTGAATTGTGGCGCGGGGTGCGGCCGGACACCGCCGGCGTACTGGCCGCCCTTGCACCCGGCAGCGGCTAGCGCATCGTGACCAGCTCTTCGGCGCTGGTCGGGTGGATCGCCACCGTGTCATCGAAGTCGGTCTTGGTCGCGCCCATGCGCATCGCCACGGCGAATCCCTGCATCATCTCATCGGCGCCGGCGCCGATCACATGCACGCCGACCACCTTCTGCTTCGGTCCCGCGCACACCAGCTTCATGTGGGTGCGCGGCTTGCGCGCGGTCAGTGCGTGATACATCGGCACGAAGGCCGACAGGTACACCTTCACGGTGCTGCCATGCTTGGCACGCGCTTCGGCCTCGGTAAGCCCGATCGTGCCGATCGGGGGATGACCGAAAATCACGGTCGGAATGTTGTCGTAGTCCAGGTAGCGGTCCTCCTGACCGCCCCAGATACGGTCACTCAAGCGCCTGCCGGCGGCAATCGCCACGGGCGTCAGCTGCGCCCGTCCGGTCACATCCCCGATGGCGTGGATAGTTTCGAGATTCGTGTTCTGGAATTTGTCGGTCACCACGTAGCCTTGGGCGTCGAGCTTCACACCGATGGCCTCCAGACCCAGGTCCTTGGTGCGCGGCGCGCGCCCCACGGCCCAGATAAGCTTGTCGAAGGGACCGACGTGCCGACCGTCCGCCATCGTCAGCTGTACGCTGCCATCGGCCGACCGGCTGACCGAGTGGGTGATGGCGTTGTGAACGATCTGCATGCCCAGGTCACGGGCAATCTCCACGTAGGAGGCTCCCAGCATGGCATCGAAATACCGCATCACGGTTTCGCCGCGGATCACCAGCGTCACCTGGCTGCCCAGGGCCTGCATGATCCCGGCGATTTCCACGGCGATGTAGCCACTGCCCACGATGACCACGCGCGCCGGGCGCTCGTCCAGCTCAAAAAAACCATCGGAGGTCACACCCAGTTCAGCACCCGGCAGGTTCGGTACCACCGGATAGCCGCCCGTGGCGATGACGATATGCGGGGCAGTTGCATGCCAGTCCGCAACCTCGACGCTGTGGGTGCTCGAAATGCGGGCGCGGCCGCGCGCCAGCTGAATCTTGCGGTGCGCCAGGTTGCGTTCATAGATGGCATTGAGCCGGTGCACGTAGGCATCGCGGCCGTTCTTCAGCATCGCCCAGTCATGCGCCACCGCGCCAAAATGGAAGCCGTAACCGGCGCTGTCCTCCGCCCCGGCCGCGATTTCCGCCGCATTCCACATCACCTTCTTGGGCACGCAGCCCACATTGACGCAGGTGCCCCCCAGACGACCGGATTCGGCCAGCAGCACGCGCGCGCCGTACTCGACCGCCCGCTGTGCACAAGCCAGGCCGCCGCTGCCGCCGCCGATCACGATCAGATCATACTGGTCCGTCATTCTGGTCCGTATCCCATGGCCGCATCGCGTGCAGCGCCACTCGTGCACACTGTATCGGCCCATGGTACAGGCACTTGAGGCGAACAGGAGTCCGCATGCCCATCGACAATCCCTTGCTGCTGCGCAATCCACTGCCACGTTTCGGCGCGATCCGCGCCGAACATGTCCTGCCCGCCATCACCGGGCTGCTGGAGCGCAATCGCGCCCAGCTCGAGCGGCTGCTGGCGGCGCCGGGCGCGACCTTCCGGTCCCTGATCGAGCCGCTCGAGGACTCGCAGCATGAACTGGCCTGCGTCTGGTCACAGGTCAGCCATCTCAATGCCGTGATGAACGCCCCGGCGCTGCGCGAGGCTTACACCGCCTGCCTGCCCCTGCTGTCGGCGTGGCAGACCGATCTGGCGCAGAACGAGGCGCTGTGGCAGGCCTGCCGCCGCATCGCCGCCACCGATCCTGGCCTCGATGCCACCCAGCGGCGGGTGCTCGAGCATCGTCTGCGCGAGTTCCGCCTCGCGGGCGTCGCGCTCGAGCCACAGGCCAAGGCGCGCTTCAAGGAACTGATGCAGCAGCTCACACAGCTGTCCGCCAAGTTTGAAGAAAACATTCTCGATGCGACCAGCGCCTGGTCGCTGCACGTGACCGACGCCGCCGAACTGGCCGGGATCAATCCCTCGATAATCGAGCGGGCACGCGCGGCGGCCGGAGATGCCGGTGGCTACACCCTGAAGCTCGAGCAGCCCGTGTACGTCGCCGTCATGTCAGATGCCCATTCGGACGCGCTGCGCCGCACCTTCTACGAGGCCTGGACCACGCGTGCCTCGGACCAGGCCGGCCCGGCGCGCTTCGACAACTCAACCGTGATGGAGGAGATCCTGCGGGTGCGCCACGAACTCGCCCAGGTGCTGGAGTTCGCGAACTACGCCGACTATGCACTGGCCACGCGCATGGCGAAGAGTACCGGCGAGGTGTTCACATTCCTGGAGCAACTGCGCCTGGCGAGTCGTGCGGCTGCCGAGCAGGAGTTGCGCGAGCTGGAGCAGTTCGCCGGCGCGAAGCTCGCGGCCTGGGACGTGCGCTACTGGTCCGAACGCTTGCAACGCGAACGCCATTGCGTCTCGCAGGAGCAGCTGCGGCCGTATTTTTCCCTGCCGCGCGTGCTCGACGGCCTGTTCGACGTGGCGCAGCGTCTGTTTGGCGTGCGCATCACGGAGCGTGGCGGCGTGCCCGTGTGGCATCCCGATGCACGCTACTTTGAGATCCTCGACCCGTCCGGTGCGCCCTGTGGCAGCTTTTACCTGGACCCGTGCGCACGCGCGAACAAACGCGGTGGCGCCTGGATGGATGAGTGCGTGGGCCGCAAGAGCATGAGCGGCCCGACCGAACTGCCCGTGGCCTACCTGGTGTGCAATTTCCTCGAAGCGGCACCCGGGCAGCCCGCGCAGCTCACGCACGACGATGTGGTGACGCTGTTCCATGAATTCGGTCATGGCATGCATCACCTGATGACCCGGGTCGGATACCCGACGCTTGCCGGCATCAACGGCGTCGCCTGGGATGCCGTGGAGCTGCCCAGCCAATTCATGGAGAACTACGCGTGGCATCCGCAGGTGCTGCGCCGGATCGCCATCCATGCCACCACAGGTGAGCCGCTCGCCGAAAGCACGCTGCAGCAGTTGATCACGGCGCGCAGCTTCCATGCCGGTCTGCAGATGCTGCGACAGCTGGAGTTCGCCTTGTTCGATTTCAAACTGCACGCCGACTACGACCCGACCCGTGGCGCGCGGGTCAGCGAGGTGATCGCGGCCGTGCGTGCCGCGGTGTCCGTGATTGCGGTGCCGGACTCGAACCGCTTCGCGCACAGCTTCGCGCATATTTTTTCGGGGGGCTACGCCGCCGGCTACTACAGCTACAAGTGGGCCGAGGTGCTGGCCGCCGATGCTTTTGCCGCATTCGAGGAAGCCGGGGTGTTTGATCGGGCCACCGCGCAGCGTTTCGTGGACTGCATTCTCTCCCAGGGCGGCAACCGCGACGCACTGGACGCCTTCGTTGCGTTCCGTGGACGCAAACCGGACGTTGGACCGCTGCTGCGGCAGCATGGCATTGCAGCTTGAGCGCAGCTTTACATATGGTGAATGATGTAAAACTGTGCGCAGCATCGTTGGTCACTTGCAGAAACGGTGGCTAGACTCCTACATTCTCCGACGGGCGGATCATGGGCAGAGCACGGCTAAACGACTTCGACGTAACAGGCACCGTGCAGGTGAGCTCCACGAGTGCGGTACGTGAAGCCGTCGAGCAGCTGTGCCAAGCCACTTGGGAGGATTTCCCGTTCGAACCCATTACCCGGGCGTTTACGCAATTTGAGCGCATGTTCGCTGGAGAAGTCGACGGGTATTATGGCGTCGACACCGTCTATCACGACCGCCAGCACACGCTGGATGTGACGCTCGCGGTGGCGCGGCTGATGGCGGGGCACGATCGCACCGCCGCACCCGCCGAGCAGTTGGGCGCCGAACGGGCGGCCGCGGGTCTGATCACGGGCCTGTTCCACGATGTCGGCTACCTGCGCCGCAAGGATGATGACGGCTACCGCCATGGGGCCGAGCTGACCCGGATCCACGTTTCCCGGGGTGCCGAGTTTCTGGCCGACTACCTGCCCCGCATCCAGCTGTCGGGCTGGGCGCCGGTCGCGCGTGAAATCATCCATTTCACCGGCTACGAAGTTCCATTTGACCGCATTGTCGTCGCCGACCCCAAGGATCGCACGCTCGGGCATCTGATCGGAACCGCGGACATGATCGGCCAGATGGCCGACCGCTGCTATCTGGAGAAGTGTCGGGATCGCCTGTACCCCGAGTTCGTGCTGGGTGGCATGGCACTGCCCATCACCTCCAATGGCGGTCGCCAGGTGCGCTACGCCTCCGGCCTCGATGTGCTGCGCCAAACCCCCGAATTCGTCGCTGAAACCCGCGCCAAGCGCCTGGATGGCGCCTTTGGGGGCGCCTATCGCCACATCGAAGCCCTGTACGGTGGTCAAAACCCGTACATGGAGATGATTGATCGCAACGTGGGTTACCTCAATCGCGTCCTGCGCAGCGAGAACTGGCGGCTGTTGCGCCGCAATCCGCCGGTGTTTTCAGCCCTTGCCGATCCCATGGCGACGGTGCGCGGACTGATGGTCGGCTATATCCGCAACGCCTGGGCACCGCGCGGCTGAGCCCCGCCAGGTCGGGGGACACCGGCGTTTTCACCCTTCTTCTGGCCTGACCCCCGATGCACAGGTAAGATCGGCGAAAGACGCTGCGCTGGTGCAAATATAAAGGGGAAAGCCGCTGTCGTGCTGACGACCGGCGGCAATGCGACCGTGACCGCTGTAAGCCTGAAGTTCAAATACGCCAGCACCGCCTTCCTGGCGGTGCTGCTGGCGGCGATCGCATTCATCGGCCTGTTTGCCTGGCAGCTGCATGTGCACTCGCAGCGGGTCGAGAACCTGGCTCAGGCGGCGGTCCATGCAACCGCGAACCCGGGGTCCGCACCCGCGACCGCCACCCCGGCCGGCACTGCCTCCTCGATGGACCTGCTCAAACGGTTGCGCCTGCTGGGGCAGACCGACCTGCTGGACGGACTGGCGCTGGCCGGGATCCTCGCGGGCATTGCCGGACTGGTGGCCGCATGGCTGGCCTGGCGCGCCGGATTCCGTCTCGAGCAGCCGATCACCGCCTTGATCCGCAGCGCCGAGCGCTTCGGGCAAGGCGACTACACCCGTCCGGTGGACGTGCTGCGCCGCGACGAGCTCGGCGACCTGCAGAAGGCGCTCGAGCACATGCGCTACAAGCTGCGGCAGACGACCATCACCAAGAATTACCTGAACAGCGTGCTCAACGGCATGACGGATGCCGTGTTCGTGAGCTCACAGGACGGTGTGGTGCGGGTCGCGAACCAGGCCGCCTGCAAACTGCTGGGTTACGCCGAAGGCGAGCTGCAGGGCAAGAACATCGCCTTCATTCTGGAGGAGCGCGAGCGGCCGGGCTTCGATCTGGCCCGCGCCTCCCATGAGTCGCGCGAGACGCTGGTGCAGACACGCCAGGGAACCACTATTCCCGTCTCCCTGACCGGCTCGCAGCTGGGCGGGGATGATCCGCAATTCCAGGGCTGCATCTTTGTCGCCCGCAACATCACCGAACAGAAGCGCACCGAGCGGCGCATCCGCTACCTGGCGCGCTACGACACGCTGACCCGCGTCCCCAACCGCATGCAGTTCCAGCATCTGCTGCAACAGACCATCGCCCGCGGTGTGCGCAACAATAACGGCGTCGCGCTGCTGTACCTGGATCTGGACCGCTTCAAGGAACTCAACGACACCTTCGGCCACGGCGCCGGGGACCGCGCTCTCGAAGTGCTGGCCGAACGCCTGACGCGCTCCTTGCCCAAGGATGCCGTGCTGGGCCGCCTGGCCGGCGATGAGTTCGCGATCTTCATGGAAGGGCTGCCGCTGGATGCGGACAATCGCGGTCCGATCGCACATCTGGCACGTGCGGTGCTCACCGAGATCAACCGTCCCTTCCAGCTGAATCAGCACGAGCTGTTCCTGTCCGCCAGCATCGGCATCGCCTTCTGCCCGCGCGATGCCGAGAATGTGATCGACCTGATCCGCAATGCCGACGCCGCCATGTATTACTCCAAACAGAATGGCGGCAACACCTTTGCGTTCTACTCCCCGGAGATGAACGCCGCGGCGGTCGAGCGGCTGATGCTGAAGAGCAAGCTGCGGCGTGCGCTGGAACGTGACGAGCTGGTGATTCACTACCAACCCAAGGTCGATTTGTCCGACGGCCGAATCATCGGCGCCGAGGCGCTGCTGCGCTGGCGCTTACCGGGCCATGGCGACATTTCCCCGGCGCAGTTCATTCCGCTGGCCGAAGAGACCGGACTGATCCTGGAAATCGGCGAATGGGTACTGAACCGGGTCTGCATGGATTATCGGCGGCTGGCCGAGCTGGGCGACCCAGGCCGCATATCGCTGAACCTGTCGCTGAAGCAGCTGCGCGAGGCCAGCTTCATCCTGCGCTGCCGTTCGGTATTCCGTCGCCATAATGTATCGCCCGCGCACTTCGAACTTGAGATCACCGAGTCAACCCTGATGGCCGACACCCAGCGCACGGTGCGTCTGCTGGGCGAGCTGCACGAGATGGGGCTGCACCTGTCGATCGATGATTTCGGCACCGGCTACTCCTCGCTGTCGGCGCTGCAGCAGTTCCCGATCGGCACGTTGAAGATTGATCAGTCCTTCGTGCGTGATGTCTCGGAGGATGCCGGGGACGCGACCATTGTCCGCACCATCATCGACATGGGGCGCAGCCTGGGCCTGGATGTCGTGGCCGAGGGCATCGAATCGCAGCAGCACCTGGACTTCCTGCGTGAGCACCACTGCCAGTACGGCCAGGGCAAGCTGTTCAGCGAGCCCAATACCGTGGATGTGCTGTTGGCCCTGCTCGCGCGTCAGGCCAACGGCGAGGCGCCCTTCGGCAATCTCATCCATCGCACGGGACTGGCGAGTCGCCGCGCATGAGGTTTGTCAACGGTTGAGACGGGCATGAAGGCAGCGTGGGGCCGCTGGTCGTTTGCCGCTATCGCAGCCGTGTGGGGCGTGGCCGCATTCCACTATGCCACGCGCGATCTGCCTGCAGGCATGCACCTGGACAGCCCTGCGCAGGCGATTGCGGCCCGTGATGTCACTTTCCTGGATGACATCACCGGCGCCGACGCCTACGGGCACGGTTTCAGCTCGCACACGCTCTTCGACGCCATGCTGGGCACCATTGGCAATTCACGCAGCCTCATCGTGCTGGACTGCCATCTGTGCAACGATCTGCACCGCAGTGCCCCCGATGCAGTCGTCAATCTCACCCCGATGGCGGCACAGCTGATCGATGCACTGCTGGCGCGCAAGGCCGCCGTGCCGCATCTGCAGATCCTCGTCATCGCCGATCCCGTCAATGGCCTGTACGGTTCGGCGCCCGCGCCGGAACTGGCAGCCCTGCAGGCGGTCGGCATTCCGGTGGTGACTGTCGATCTGTCGCTCCTGCGGGATCGCAATATCCTGTTCTCCAGCCCGTGGCGGCTGCTGCTGAGGTGGTGGGGCCACGCCGCCAGCGGTGCTGGCTGGCTACCCAATCCCTACAGCGATGCCGGACCGCTGCTGACCGCGCGTGCCTGGGCGCAGCTCGCCAACCTCAAGTCCTCCAACCGGCGCGTGCTGCTCGCAGATGACGGGCACGGCGGACTCGTGGCGCAAGTGGGCACGCACGAACCGGCCATGGCGAGCAGCATCGACACGGTCACGGGATTGCAAGTCACAGGCCAGGCGGCGCTGCCGTTGCTGCGCAGTGAACTGGAACTCGCCCGCTCCTTTGGCTGGAGTGGCTCGATCGCGATACCGCCCGCTGCGGCGCCGCTGCCCGATCCACCCGGGCGTGCCGAGACGCTCGAGCTGCAGTGGCTGGGGGAAGGTGCCATTCGCAATGCACTGCTGGAACACATCGCCGCCACCTCCCTCGGCGACAACATCGATATCGCCACCAGCAGCCTCTCGGACCGGGCGATCATCGGGGCCCTGCTGGCCGCGAGCCGCCGTGGGGTGACGGTGCGCCTGATCCTAGACCCCCACAGATCCGCCTCGCCGTGGGGCAGCGCCAACCAGTTGGTCGGCAGCGAGGTGATCGCCGCCAGCGACGGCCGGATCCATGTGGCCTGGTACCGTACGCACGACGAACAGTTTCGCGCGGCGCTGGTGCTCATCCATGGCAGCGGCGGGGCGTGGATGCTCACCGGATCCGCGAGCCTCACGCGGCGCGATCTTGGTGACTACGATCTGGTGGTGGACGCCGCGTTGTCGGGCAGTGCGACCGCCACGCCGCAGGTGAGCGCGCAGACGTTCTTCGACATCCTGTGGAATGATCGCGGCCCGCCTGGCATCGAATACACCGCGGATGCGGATACCTGGGCCGATCCTTCGCAGCTGCGCTACTGGGCCTACCGCCTCATGGAGTGGCTGGGGATTTCACGGACCTGAGCAGCTGATCGGACTGTGTCTGCACATCGATGAGCGCCTGATCCGCGACCGCCGAAAATGCAGCCACGACACTGGCCATGCGATTCTCTTTCGCGATCCCCTTTTCACTGACCGCAAAACTGCCGATCAGGATGCCATCGCTGCGGCGGATCAGCAGGCCATGCAGGTCCACGTGGATCAGCGGCGGCCCCGCCTCGGTCGCGTACTCGGCCGTGAAGCGATCAATCGAGGTTTGCAGCAGATAGTCGGCGTTGAAGGTGCTGCGGTCATCCGCCACCGCACTCCACGCCGAATCGACCCGGAACACCGTCAGCTGCAGGTCTGACACCAGGTCCGCGAGCGGCGCGCTCCAGCGACTGCCCGCGTAATAGTCGAGGCGATTGCCCGGACGCAGCAGCGCGATGCGATCCGTATTCAATCCCGCACCGGGCAGCGGTCGGCCGACGCGCAGACTTGGAGCGGCGAGCCGTGGCACGCCGGCGGGTGCCGCGGGCAGGTCCGCATCCAATGCCACGGTCACGACCTGGGGTGGCTGCAGCACATATAGCTGCAGGGCGGGCGCGCTGCTGTGCAACAGGCCCGAGCAGCCCGGCAGCGCAAGCAGCAGCGGAATCAGCAGGCCGGGCAGGCGTCTCATGGTGGAATCGTGACTCCCTGGTCCGGCTTTTCAAACAGCAATTGCGAGGGATTCTCGTGCAGGCTGTGCGCCAGTTCGCGTACCTCGGCGACGGCGGCGCGACTGTCCCCGAGCAGAAGCTCCACCTGCGGGAGGCTTTCGCGGGTGAATGCCCGCACATCGCCGCGGTTCTCCCCGATCAGCTGGTCCAGGTTCTGCGTGGCACTGCTCAGATGTGCCGTGACCGCCGCGATGCGCTCCAGCGCATCATGCAGCTGCGGGGCCGCCGCATCCGTCACCCCGCGAACACTGGCCGCCGTGGCCCGGAACTCATCCGAAGTCGCATTCAGATTCGTGATCAGCGCGCGCAGTTCCCTGATGGTCTCGGGAAGACTCTGCGTCGTGGCATCCAGGTTCGTGAAGGCATGGGTGATCGACTTGATGTTGTCCGCATCCAGCAGCAGCTGGAAGCGTCCCAGCACGTCGCTGGCCCGACCCACCATCTCCGGCAGGCTCGCGAGCAGCAGATCGATGTTGGACTTCGATGAGCGAATGACGGGGTAGCGCTCGCTCGGTACCAGCTCCAGCAGCCGCTTGCTGCCGGCATTGCGCAGCAGATCGATGAACAGCACGCCCGTCAGCCCCTGTTGCGACAGCTCCGCAACCGAATCCTCGGACACGGGGGTCGTCGAGTCGATATCGACAATGACCTGCACGCGGCTGGCGTTGCGAGGGTCAATGTACATGGACACCACGCGTCCGACATCGACGCCCAGATAGCGCACCGCGGCGCCCCGGGTCAGGCCGCTGACACTGCCATCGAAGTAGACCTCGTAGCGGGTGAAGTCGCGATGCTCGCGCGCATCCGTATACCAGTACACGAACAGGCCAGCCATGGCGATGACCAGCAGCACGAACGCGCCCACGGCCGCATAGTTTGCTTCACGCTCCATCAAGCCTCTCCGGCGCGCGCGCTGTAGCCGCGCGCCCGCACGCCGTGGAAGTACGCCTGGATCCACGGATGGGGATTGTCCATGATGCCGCTGAGGGTGTCGGTCACCATCCGCCGGTCCACGATCACGCCGACACGATTGCAGGTGCGGAAGATCGTGTCCAGATCGTGAGTGATCATCACCACCGTCAGGTGCAGGTGCCGGTGCAGGTACAGCAGCAGCTCATCAAACGCCGCGGCGCTGATCGGATCCAATCCTGCCGTCGGCTCATCCAGAAACAGCAGTTGCGGATCCAGCGCCATGGCCCGTGCCAGGGCCGCACGCTTGATCATGCCGCCGGACAGTTGCGCCGGATACTTGCCGGCCGCATCCGCCGGCAGGCCGACCATGCGCACCTTGAGCATGGCCAGCTCATCCAGGTCGGCGCCTGATAAGCGCAGATACTCGAGCATCGGCAACTGGACGTTCTGCAGTACCGTGAGCGCGCTGAACAGCGCACCTTCCTGGAAGGTCACTCCATAGTCAGCCTTGACCACGCGCAGCTGCCGCTGGCTCATGCGCGTGACATCCTCACCATTGAGGCACACGGTGCCCGCCAGCGGCCGTTGCAACCCCAGGATACTGCGCAGCAGCACCGACTTGCCGGCACCCGAGCTGCCGACAATACCGAAGATCTCGGCCGCCTCGACCGTCAGGTCCAGACCCTCGTGGACGATCTGGGTCCCGAAACGGTTGACCAGGCCCCGCACTTCGACCCGTGGCGCCATCAGATATCCATCTTCATGAACAGCACGGCAAACAGCGCATCGGCGAGCAGCACGACGAAGATGGCCTGTACCACCGCCACGGTGGTCAGCCGGCCCAGTTCGCGTGACGACCCGCGCACCTGCATGCCGCGATAGGTGCCCGCAATGCCGATGAGTATGCCAAACACGGGAGCCTTCATCAGGCCCGCCCAGAAAGTGGTCGGCGCGATGGCCTCGTTCATGCGGATCAGGTATTGCGGCAACGGGATGTTCAGCAGGTATTTGCACAGCAGCGCGCCACCGGTCAGGCCGACCGCATCGGCGATGATGGTGAGCAGCGGCAATGCAATCGTGAGGCCGATGATGCGCGGCAGGATCAGCACCTCAAAGGTGTCCACTCCAATCGCCTGCAGTGCATCGACCTCCTCATTCAGGTGCATCGAGCCGATTTCCGCAGCGAAGGCACTGCCTGAGCGGCCGGCGATGATGATGGCCGTGAGCAGCACCCCCAGTTCGCGCAGCACGCCGATGGTAACCAGGTCCACGACAAACAGCTCGGCCCCAAACCGGGCCAGCTGCTGCGCACTCATGTAGGCGACGATCACGCTGATCAGGAAGGCGATCAGCGTCACGATCGGAATGGCCGTGATGCCGGTTTCGTAGAGGTGCCGCGCGATCGAGATTGGCCGCAGCCGCCGCGGCGCCCGCAGCGCGCCGAGCGCCGTCACCGCGATGCGGCCGCCAAACGCCAGTCCGCCGACCAGGTCATCCCAGCCGCCGGCGACGCGCCGCCCGAGGGCTTCGACCGGTTCTTCAATGTGATGCGGGCCGGGCAGGTCCGGGTGCGGCAGGGGCGCCGGATCGCCCATGGCGGTCTCGATCAGGCGCAGCTGATCCGGTGGCGGTCCGACAAATGCCACGCTCGCCCCGGCCGCCGCGGCGCGGCGCATGAAATCGCGCAGCTTGACGCTCGCGGACAGATCCAGGGCGGTGAGGCCGCTCGTATCGATGAGCACCTGGGTGGCGCCCTCGAACTGCACCGCCGCAAGCTCGCGCGCGAAGGCGTCCAGCTGGGGCAGGCGCCAGGAGCCGGTCAGTTCAAGTGCGACGCCCTGCGCCGTGCGACGGCTTTGCAGATACAAGTGGGTGCCGGGATCATCAGGTATCGTCCCGATACTGCCTGATGCGGATCGTGGCCACAATCAACAATACGGCCACACCGACTCCGAGCCACAGGTCGATGTTGGCGAACACCGGCATCGGATCCACATTCACAAACAGCAGATTCAGCGTCGGATGCTGGCCGGCGGCATTGCCGAATTCCGGGTAGTTCACTCCCGAATGGCTGAACACACCGCCAAGGCGATACCACAGGATGTCCCACACATGACTCGAGCCCAGTGCGATGCGCTCCATCATGATGAGGATCACCGGCGGCAGGAACACCCACAGCCACACGCTGCGTCGCGCCCAGGCCGACACCAGCAGCAGGAACGCCGTAATGGGTGCATACCACAGCACGCCGGCGACTATTGCGACCAGCGAGACCCACTGGATGCGCAGCCACGTGCCGGCGTCCCAGAAGACGTCGCCGGCATGGTCCTGCCAGGCACGAATCACGTGGATGCCGGACATCAGCAATGTGGTAACGGCCGACACGACGTAGACCCCGAGCGGTACGATCGCCATGACCACCAGCAGTTTCGACACCACCGTGAGCGTGTTTGAGACCGGCATCGACTTCCAGAACAGGATGCTGCGGTCCTTGCGCTCGGTGTACAGGCAGTCGCCGGCATAGACCAGCATGATGATGCCCAAGGTGACGAACTGCGGCACCGCGGCCAATGCCATGAAGGCGCCGAACAGTGCGCGGCGCTGTTCGGGCAACGCGGCAAGGCTCCAATCGTAGTTGACCTTGCCGATGACCGCGCCGATCAGCAACAGCGCCGCCACCGCCAGCGGCGCCATCCACAGCGCGCGATGCTCCCAGAACTCGCGGCGAATGAGGGTGCGTAGCACCGGCGGGTGTCCCGTGACGGCCGAATCGATGGTGGGTTCTGGAGTGCTCATGCGGGCTGCATCTTTGCCACGAAGAGGTCGGCTATGGAAGGCGTGCGCACATCGCCGAGCGGCGCCAGGGTTGCGGGCGCCTGGCCCTCGAAGAACATGGCCACACGACCAAAGATCTCCCGCTCGTAGAAGGGGTGGAACTGCCGCGCGCGGGCGACCTGGTCGGGGCCCACGGTCAGCTGCACATAGCGCTCGGCCAGGGTCTCCACCGGTTCGGACAGCGCCACGCGGCCGTGGCTCAGGAACAGGACATCGGTGAGCAGGTGTTCGATCTCCTCGACCTGATGCGTGGTCAGCAGGATGGTCCGTTCCTTGTCGAAATAGTCATTCAGCAAAGTATCGTAGAACTGGCGACGATAGAGCAGATCGAGGCCCAGCGTGGGCTCGTCGAGCACCAGCAGCCGGGCATCGATGGCCAGGATCAGCGCCAGGTGCAGCTGCGTCACCATGCCGCGCGACAGCTCGCGCACCCGGCTGTTCATCTTCAGATCGGTCTTGCGCAGGAATTCGCAGGCGCGCTCGCGATTGAAGCGCGGGTGTACGCCGGCCACGTAATCCAGCGCCTGACTCACCTTCAGCCACCGCGGCAGTACCGCCACGTCCGCGATGAAACACACATCGCGCATCAGGTCATCTCGCTGCGTGCGCGGATTGCGCCCCAGCACGGTCAGATCGCCCTCGAAGCTGGTCAGCCCCAGGATGGCCTTCAGGGCCGTGGTCTTGCCGGCACCGTTGGCGCCAATCATGCCCACGATGCGGCCCGGGGCCACACTGAAGGTCACGTCATCCAGTGCGCGATTGGACCCATAGAACTTGCGCAGCCCCCGCGCCTCAATTACTGCCGTCATTATCTGTGTCCGGTGGCGGAGAAGGGGAAGGCTTCGGTGTGGCTCTGATCCCGCTCAGCAGCTCCGAAACGGATAGGCCAAGACGGCTGATGGTGGCATGAACCTTGGGCCACTCATCTTCGAGGAAGCGGTGGCGCTCATCCTTGAGCAGTGCGGCGCCGGCCCCGGTGCTGACGAACATGCCCCGGCCGCGGCGTTTTTCGACCAGGTGTTCGTCGACCAGCTGCTGGTAACCCTTGAGCACGGTCAGTGGGTTGAGGCGGAATTCGGCAGCGACGCTGCGCACCGAGGGCAGCGCGTCCCCCTCCTTCAGAATCCCATCCAGGATCATCGCGACCACCCGGTCCCGCAGCTGCCGGTAGATCGGCACGCTATCTTCCCACTGCGGGTCCATGGACTCTCCGCGACGCCCGTATCGGGCTAGTAGCGTTCTAATCTACCAGAACAGCTGCAACTGTTGACGAGTCCACGCTGGGCTCTGACGTCGGCGAAGTCTGACCCGCAATCTGGGCCTGCTTGGTCGACACATTGAATTCGTGCACCAGCAGGGCATTGGGGGCCATCGCGATCAACGCGCAGACCAGAACCTTCAGATTTACCGTGTTCGTGCTCATCTCATCTCTCCTATCTCACGCCGGGTGGGCGAGGCGCCTTCCCTAGTCGTCTTGGTGTTATATATAACTACAACACTAGATAGCTGTCAAGCCCCATCACCAGGACCTGGGTCACGGATCCGGTAGAATCGCCGGCCACCTTCCGCGGAGTTCGTCATGAAGCAACCTGTCAATGTCGCCATCACCGGCGCCGCCGGCCAAATTGGCTATGCCCTGGCCTTCCGGGTCGCCTCGGGCCAGATGTTCGGCCCGGACCAGCCGGTCAACCTGGCCCTGCTGGAAATCCCCCAGGCATTGGCCGGCCTGCAGGGCGTGGTCATGGAACTGGATGATTGTGCCTTTCCCACCCTGAACAAGGTGGTGGCCACGGACGATGCGAAAGTCGCTTTCAAGGAATGTCATGCCGCGATGCTGGTCGGCGCGCGGCCGCGCGGACCGGGCATGGAGCGCAAGGACCTGCTGTTGGCCAACGCGCAGATCTTCTCGGCACAGGGCAAGGCCCTGAATGCGGTCGCGGATCGCAATGTGAAAGTACTGGTCGTGGGCAATCCCGCCAACACCAATGCGCTGATCGCCCGCGCCAATGCCAAGGACCTGAACCAGCGCAATTTCACGGCCATGACGCGCCTGGATCACAACCGTGCGCTGGCGCAGCTGGGCCAGAAGACCGCGACGCATGTCAGTCAGATCCGCCGCATGATCATCTGGGGCAACCACTCCTCCACCCAGTATCCCGACGTGAGCCATGCGACGATCGATGGCAAGCCGGCGAAGAGTCTCGTGGACCAGAAATGGCTCGAGGAGACCTTTATTCCGGTCGTGCAGCAGCGCGGCGCCGCGGTCATCAAGGCGCGTGGGTCTTCCTCGGCCGCCTCGGCTGCCTCGGCCGCGCTCGATCACATCCGCACCTGGGCGCTGGGCACGAGCGATGGGGACTGGGTGAGCATGGGCGTGCCCTCCGATGGCAGCTACGGAATTGCCGCCGGACTCATTTATTCCCACCCGGTGACCTGCCGGAACGGCGACTATCAGATCGTCCAGGGACTCGCGATTGACGACGGCAGCCGCAAGCGCATGACCGCCACCGAGAGCGAACTGAAGGAAGAGCGCGAGGGCGTCAAAGACCTGCTGGGCTGATCGCACAAACTGCGCAAGGGGAGGGGTGTCATGTACGGCGCGATCATCACGGTGCTCTTCCTCGCGGCCGTCATCTTCCTCACCTATCGTCGGCTCGGACTGCTCAGTTTTTGCTGCACGCTCACCGTGCTGGTCGCGCTGTACGGCTATCTCGCACCGCCAGCCCCGACCTGGAAGGCGGTACTGTGGGTGTTCACGGCGCTGCTGTGGCTGCTCAACGTCAAGCCGCTGCGGCGCGCGCTGATCAGCGGCCCCTTCCTCGCCTCCTATCGCCGCATGCTGCCCTCGATGTCGCAGACCGAGAAAGAGGCGCTCGATGCCGGGACCGTCTGGTGGGATGGGGAGCTGTTCACCGGTGCGCCACGCTGGGAAAAACTGCTCAACGCCGGCGCGCCGCAACTATCCACTGCCGAACAGGCCTTTCTGGACGGCCCCTGCGAGGTGCTGTGCGCAATGCTGGATGACTGGGACATCACCCACCGGCGCGCCGACCTGCCCCCCGAGGTGTGGTCGTTCCTGACCGCGAAGGGCTTCTTCGCCATGATCATTCCGCGCCAGTACGGCGGCCTTGAGTTCTCGGCCTACGCGCATTCCTGTGTGCTCGCGAAAGTCGCCAGTCGCAGTACCACCTGCTCCTCCATCGTCGCCGTCCCGAACTCACTGGGACCGGCGGAACTGCTCAACCACTACGGTACCCAGCAACAGAAGGACTACTACCTGCCACGCCTGGCGTGCGGCGCTGAGATCCCCTGCTTCGCGCTCACCGGACCGCGCGCCGGATCCGATGCCGCCTCGCTTCCCGATACCGGCGTGGTGTGCCGCGGCACCTGGCAAGACCAGGAAGTACTGGGCCTGAAACTGAATTTCTCCAAGCGCTATATCACTCTTGCGCCCGTGGCCACCCTCATCGGCCTGGCCTTCAGGATGTTTGATCCGGACAAGCTGCTCGGCGAACGCGCCGATCTGGGCATCACCGTCGCGCTGATTCCGCGCGATACCCCGGGCATCACCATCGGGCGGCGGCATTTCCCTTTGAACATTCCCTTCCAGAATGGCCCGATCCAGGGCGTGGACGTCTTCGTGCCGCTGGACAGCCTCATCGGCGGTCCGGCGATGGCGGGCCAGGGCTGGCGCATGCTGGTCGAGCAGCTCTCCGTCGGACGCTGCATTTCCCTGCCGTCAAATGCCACCGGCAGTGCCAAGGCCGCCGTGTGGGCCACCGGCGCGTACGCACGCGTGCGCCGCCAGTTCAACCTGCCGCTTGCGCGCTTCGAGGGCATCGAGGCCGTGATCGCGCGCATGACGGGTCTTACCTACACCATGGACGCCGCGCGCAGCGTCACCGCCGGCGCCATCGATGGGGGCGAAAAACCCTCGGTGCCGTCCGCAATGCTCAAGTACCACGTCACCGAAATGAGCCGCATCGTCGCCAACGATGCCATGGACGTGCACGGAGGCAAGGGCATCTGCCTCGGGCCGAACAATTACCTCGGCCGCGGCTACCAGACGGTACCGATCGCGATCACTGTTGAAGGCGCCAACATTCTCACGCGCAATCTCATCATTTTTGGCCAGGGCGCGATCCGCTGCCATCCCTTCGTGCTCAAGGAGATGGAGGCCGCGCGCAATCCCGATCGTCGTGCCGGGATCGCGCAGTTCGACTCCGCGCTGTTCGGGCACATGGGATTTACGATTTCAAATTCGGTGCGTTCACTGGTCATGGCGCTCACCTTCGCGCGACTGCGCGGAGTGCCCGATCACGGCCCGACGCGCCGCTACTACCAGCATATCGAGCGCTTCAGTGCCTCGTTCGCGTTCGCGGTCGATGTCGCCATGCTGACCCTTGGCGGATATCTGAAAAAAAAGGAGTCGCTGAGCGCGCGGCTCGGCGATGTGCTGTCCGCCATGTACCTGGCCTCGATGGTGCTCAAGCATTACGACAACGAAGGCCAGCCCGAGGCCGATCTGCCGGTCGTGGAGTGGGCCTGCCGAAATCTGCTCTACTTCGCACAGGAACAGCTGCACGGCTTCCTGCGCAATTTTCCGAGCCGCTTCCTCGCCGGCCTGATGCGCGTGCTCATCTTCCCGCGCGGCCTGACCTATTTCGCCCCCTCCGACCGGCTGTCGCGCCAGGTCGCCGACCTCGTCACCGCGCCCACGCCGACGCGCCTGCGCCTGGGCACCCATGCCTACACCACCCTGAACGAGCGCAGCCCGCTCGGCTTGCTGCAGGAAGTGCTGCTGCTCGCCGAGGGCGCCGAGCTGCTCGAGAAACGGGTGCGCGAGGAGGGGGTAAAAAAGGGGCGGGTGACCGCACTGGATCTGCCCGGGCGCATTGCCGAGGCCATCCCCGCCGGCATCCTCACCCAGGCCGAGGGCGCGAGCCTCGCCGAGTTTGATCGCAAGGTCATGCAGATCGTACGCGTGGATGATTTCGCACCGCACGAACTGATTCCCGGCGCTTAAGTTTGTCTCCGTAAGCCTAGATGTCTAAGCTGGTCCCCCTTTCCGCCCTCCACATGCAAGGAGCTCCCATGCGCACTCTCGCCATTGCCGCTTTGCTGTTCGCCGCTGCTACCGGAGTCGCCGTCGCGGCCGATGCCGCGCCGGACAACTACTGGCCCGCCGGTGCCAGGATCTACATCATCAGCCCGAAGTCGGGCGCCAAGGTCACAAGCCCCGTCACGATCAAATTCGGTCACAAGGGTCTGGGCATCGCGCCCGCGGGCGATAAGACCCCGAACACCGGACACTTCCACCTGCTGATCGACCAGGCACTGCCTTCCGACCTGAGCGTGCCGCTTCCGGCCACGGACAACATCCTTCACTACGGCAAGGCTCAGACCGAAGTCACGCTGGATGCCAGCAAACTGCCTGCGGGCAAGCACACGCTACAGCTGGTAATGGGCGATGGGAGCCACGTCCCGCACAACCCGGCGCTGGTGTCCAGGAAGATCACCATCACGGTGGAATAGGACCACGGATGGGCGTCGCCCGGGTCGTCCTGCATGTGGACATGGACGCGTTCTACGCGTCCGTGGAGCAGCACGACGATCCGCGCCTGGCGGGCCTGCCGCTCATCGTCGGCGGCAACGGCCCGCGCGGGGTCGTCGCCGCCGCGAGCTACGAAGTGCGCAAATTCGGCGTGCGTTCGGCGATGCCGATGCGCCAGGCGCTGGAGCGTTGCCCGCAGGCCGTGTGCGTGCGCCCGCGCATGGCCCGCTACCAGGAAGTGTCGCGGGTCGTGTTCGCGATCTTCAATGAGTTCACCCCCTTGGTGCAGGGCCTGTCTCTGGACGAGGCTTTTCTCGATGTCAGCGCCTGTCGCGAGCCCGTGGCGCGGATCGCCGCCGAAATCAAGCGCCACATCCGTGAACGCACCGGGCTTTCCGCTTCGGTCGGTGCCGCGACGAACAAACTCGTCGCCAAGATCGCCTCCGACCTGAACAAACCCGATGGCCTGACCCTGGTCACGCCGCAGACGCTGCGCGCGACCCTTGACCCGCTGCCCGTGCGACGCCTGCCCGGCCTGGGCGGCAAGACCGGCCTGCGGCTCGAAGCCACCGGCATACGGACCCTGGGTGAGCTGCGCGTCGCCACCGATGCGCAGCTTTGGCCGATATTCGGGCGGCATTCACAGCAGCTGCGCGATCGCGCCGCGGGACTGGATGATCGGCCCGTCGTGGCCGAATGCCAGGAGCTGTCGATCAGCGCCGAGGACACCTTCGATGAGGACCTACACGATCGCCGCAAACTGCATCAGGCGCTGGCGGAACTGGCCGACCTCGCCTGCAGTCGAACCCGTGACCGGGAACTGGCCGCCGGTTGCATCAGCGTCAAGATCCGCGAGCATGATTTCACCACCGTCACCCGCCAGCGCGGCATGCAGCCGGCCACCCAGGATCGCCGCATGATTGCCACCGTAGCGACCCAGCTGCTGGATAGATGGCTGGATGAACACCCCGGTGCCCGTCTGCGCCTGCTGGGCGTCGCGCTACGGCAGCTGAGGCCGGCCACGCAACTGGATCTGTTTGGCTCACCCCTCGGCGGGGTCGATGAGGCAGTCGACGCCGTGCGCCAGCGCTTCGGCAAACTGGCGCTGCGTCCCGCCAGCAGTCTTGAGTAGCATTGCACCATGTACCTGGCCTTCTTTGGACTGAACGAAAAGCCTTTCGCGATCACGCCCGATCCGCGTTACCTGTTCCTGAGTGAGCGGCACGCGGAGGCGCTGGCTCATCTGCTATACGGCGTCACCGAGGCGGGCGGCTTCATCCAGCTCACCGGCGAAGTCGGCACCGGCAAGACCACCGTCGTTCGCTCGCTGCTGGCGCAAACGCCCAAGCACGCCGAGATTGCCCTGATCCTGAATCCGCGCATGACCGCGCCGGAGTTCCTGCTGACCATCTGCGAGGAACTCGGAATCGGCGTCCCGGACTCGGCCACGGGAAGCCTGAAGGACCTGGTCGATATCCTCAGCCAATACCTGCTGCGTGCCCACAGTGGCGGCAAGCGGGTCGTGCTGGTCGTCGATGAAGCCCAGAACCTCGCGCCGGAAGTCCTCGAACAGGTGCGCCTGCTCACCAATCTGGAGACCAATACCCAGAAGCTCCTGCAGATCATCCTGATCGGCCAGCCCGAACTTCGCGTGCTCCTCGACCGTACTGAGCTGCGCCAGCTCGCGCAGCGCATCACCGGTCGCTATCACCTGTGCCCGCTCACCCTCGAGGAAACCGCCGCCTACGTGCGGCACCGGCTGCGCGTGGCCGGGGCGACCTCGGACATCTTCACGCCCGCGGCGCTGCGCGAAGTGCATCGGCGCTCCGGCGGCGTGCCGCGGCTCATCAACGTGCTGTGCGATCGGGCGCTGCTGGGCGCCTATACTCAGGATCGCCACCAGGTAGGCCCCTCGTTCGTCCGTCGCGGCGCTCAGGAGGTGTTCGGCCGACCGCTATCCCCATGGTGGCTGCCCTGGGGCGTCGGCGTGGCGACCGCCGCCGTGGTCGTGTGTGGTGCCCTGGCCACATGGCGCTATGGCCCCTGGACTCACGCCGTGGTGCCCGTGCAGGCTCACCGCCAGGTCATTGCGCCCGCGGGAACCGGGATCCGCCCCGCCCCTGAACCGCCGCCCTCGCTGGGCGCACTGCTCGCCCGTCATGCTGCCGACACCACCCCCGATGCGGCCTTCGGCCAGCTGTTCAGCATCTGGGGCGCGCACTACACCGCGGGCACGGCCGATCCATGCACCCAGGCCGCTGCGCAGGGACTGGAGTGTTACGTGCAGAAAGGATCGATCGCACAGCTGCGACTGTACAACCGTCCGGCCATACTCATGCTGACTGACGATGCGGATGGCGCACACCAGGTCGTGCTGAGCGGGCTCGACGACCAGCATGCCGATGTGCATATCGGCAGTGATCCGCACCAGGTGAGTATCGGTGATCTGTCGCGTTACTGGTTCGGGGACTTCATTCTGCTGTGGCGACCGGCAACCCGTGATCCTAAGCCGCTGTCACCGGGCATGCATGGAGTCGAAATCCGCCAGTTGCGCCAGGAATTGACCCGACTGAGCGGAAAGGCCACCCCGGACAGCGCCAGCGATGTCTATGATGGAGAGCTGTCACAACTCGTGCGAGACTTTCAGCGCACCCACCGGTTGAATGTCGATGGCGTGGCCGGAGTGCAGACCCTCGTGGTGTTGAACAGTGCGCTTGCAAAACCGGACTCGCCGCAACTTGCGACCGTGCCGGAACACGGTACCTGACCATGTCCTTCATTCTGGACGCGTTGAAGAAGTCTGAAGCCCAGCGGCAGCGCGCGGACGCTCCGGCGCTGTACGAAATGAAGATGGCGCCGCCACGACGCGGCGTGCCCGTGTGGCTGCTCGTGCTCGGTGCCCTGCTGATCGTCAACATCGGGGTGCTGTCGGTAGTATTGCTGCGCGGGAATCACAGTGCCGCGCCGCAGGCCGATGCGAACAGCAGCGGGACGGGGGCCAGCCCGATGCCCTCCGCCGCGGCGACCCCGAGCCCCGCTGCCGGCGCTGCGAATCCGCCCGCCGCCGGTGCGCCGGCGACCGCGACAGATGGGTCCGCGGCGCCGAATAACGCAACCGGCGTGGGGGATCGGGCCGATGACGCACCCGCGGTGGAGCCCGCACCGGCCTCGGCCGCCGCCAACGGCGCCAACAGCGGTGATGTGCCCACCTACGACCAGGCCGCCAGTGCCCCCGGTGCCAATCTGCCTGAGCTGAAGCTGGACCTTCACGCCTATGCCACCAATCCCGCCGACCGCTTTGTTTTCCTGAACATGACCAAGCTCAAGGAAGGCCAAAGCTCCCCGGCGGGGGTCCGGGTGGAGTCCATCACCCCCGACGGGGCGATCCTGTCCTGGCAGGGCTCCAGGTTCTTCCTACAGCGCCAATAATCCCGTTTCCGGGAGACCGAATTCACAGAAATGGAGGCCGCACGGCGACATTCCGCCGGCCATCCGTCATGGTTCGTCTGAGCGTCCATGCATGCCCCTGCGAGGGGGCGCAGCCTATCCGGGACATCCATTTACTGTGTCGGTTTCACCGCAGAAACAGGCCGCTTCGGAGGCGCTTGCCGGTGCTGAGCCGCTGGCAGGCGGGATCCGTATTGCCGAAAAGCTGGTACTGCTGACGCACGATGAGTCGCTGATCGAGGCACTCGCCAATGCCGTCCCTCCCGACTCCCTGCGCGTCGTGGCGGACGAGGCCGCGCTGGCCAGCCACCTGTTGAGCGACCATGCCGGCGTGGTGTTCATCGATGTGGGCGCGGCGGCCCACTCCAATCCCGGGGCAACTGCGCAGCTGGCGCAGCACCTTCACATTGAACTGCCCGATGTCGTCCTGGTCGTGATCGGCGATGGCGCGGCGCAGACCGAGCTGGCCGCGCTGGTCGGCGACGGCACCATCTACCGGTTTGTCCACAAGCCCGTCTCCGCTCAACGCGTGAAGCTGTTCGTGGATGCCGCCTGGCGCAAACGCGAGGGCGGCGCCGCGACCAGCGGCATCTTTCCGGCTCTGTCGATTCCGCAACCAGAGCAGTTGGCGCTACAGCCGCGCGAGTCGCCGTGGCTACCCGCCAGCGTTGGTGTGGCCGTGATCGCCGTCAGCGCGGCCTGGTATCTGTTGCATGAAAGTTCGACGACGGACAGCGCCGCCGCCCCGCAGGCGCTCGCGCAGGACGCCCCGCCGCCGCTGCCAGAGTCGTTGCCATCCGCCGTCGCGGCGGTCCCCACACCCACGCCGGCGCTTGCGGCGATGGTCGCACCGGTTGCCAAGGCCTCCGCACCGGCGCGCGCCACTCCGCCGCCACCGCCACCGCGGAGGGCTGCGGCTGCTCCTGCACCAATCGTGGCCGCCAGCCCCGCCACTGCGATCAGCGCGACGCTCGCTGCGGCCACAGATGTCCCCGGGCCCCCCAGCTCCACGCCGCCGGCCAGCGAGGCACGAGATCCGCTCTCGGTGGCCGCCGTCATCCTGCATCGTGTGTACGCCGTCGATCCGGAGTTTCCTGAAATCGCGCGCGAGAACGATCTGGCCGGTTATGTGGATCTGGAATTCACGGTGCACCCGGACGGCGCCGTGACGGACGTGACGGTACTGAAAGCCCAGCCGGTCGGGGTGTTCGAGAAATCGGCCGTCGCGGCCGTGGGCCAGTGGCGCTATGAGCCGATCGAACGCGACGGACTGCCCGTCACCGAGCACGCACGCCTGCGACTTAACTTTGGCTACAAATAGATTCCACGAAGATCCATGAACGCCCGCCTGCTGATTGTCGATCGCGATGCGCGCTACCGGGAGTGGTTACGCAATCACTTGGGCGTGCTGTTTCCCGATGGCGCTGTCGCCGCGGTCGATGACCGCGAATTCGAAGCGCGCATGGATACCCTGACACGCCAGGATTTCCACCTGGTCATATTCGTCGCCCATTTTGGCTACAGTCCCGAGGATCCGCATTCCGAAGGTCTCGAGTGGCTGCGCCTGCTGCGCGACCGCCCCGAGTTCCCCGTCGTGATCGCGATCGCGGAGGACGGCAATGAATTGACTGCGGTGCGGGCGCTGCAACTGGGTGCCGTCGATTACCTGCCGAAGCGGCTGCTGAATCCGGATCGGCTGCGCACCGCGGTGAAACTTGCCTTGCGTCGCCTTGAGCTGGACGCCGCGCAATCGGCGGAACCGGTGGAGGCAGCCGCCGACGCCACGGCTGCAGCCCGTGCACTGCGCGACCCGATACCCGGCTATACCATCCGCAAGACCATCGGCGAATCCGACAAGGCGCTCGTGTACCTGGCGAGCAGCGAAAAGCTGGCCGGGGATGTCGCTTTGAAAGTCACCAAGAGCGAGACCGATGATCCGGACGGCCAGCAGGTATTTGCGCGTGAATACGAGGCCCTGTGCGCCTTGCGCAATCCCGCGATCGTCACGATTTATGACTATGGAATCAATGCCGGTCGGGAATTCCTTGCCATGGAGTATTTCCCGCGCGGGGATCTGAAGAGCCGGCTGCTGCGCGGCATTCTGGAGGCCGATGCACTGTACTACCTCGAACAGATCGCCCGCGGCCTGCAGGTAGTGCATGAAGCCGGCGTGCTGCACCGGGATCTGAAGCCGCCGAATCTGATGCTGCGCGAGGACGACACCATCGTACTGATCGACTTCGGCCTGGCGCGCCACCTCAATGGTGGACCGAACAACACCCGCACCGGTGTGCTGCGCGGTTCCCCGTACTACATGAGCCCGGAACAGGCGCTGGGCGAGGATCTCGACGGCCGCACCGACCTGTACAGCCTTGGGGTCCTGTTCTACGAAATGATCACCGGCCGCAAGCCCTACACGGGAGTGTCCGCCATGGACGTGCTCCAGCAGCACGTCACCGCGCCGGTCCCGCAATTTCCGCACTCCCACCTGCACCTGCAGGCATTGCTCGAAGGGCTTCTCGCCAAGTCACGGGATGATCGTTTCGCGAATGCTGCCCAGGCGATCGAAGCCATTGCCGGTATCCGCGCACTGCGCCGGACCGGCACCGGGCGCTGAGCGTACCGGACCGAAGCAAAAAAACTCCACGCTGCGCCCACGACTGCGCTGGGCATTGGCAATGCCTTACAGCCAGCCGTGCCATTGGCTGACAGTGGCATGCGCGTCCCGGAATGGGCACACGCCCGACTTGCGGCCACCATTTCGATCCAAGCCTAAGGAGTCGCGTATGACCAGCAAGAAAATTGCCGTATTTGGCATCTACCCCGTGCAATCGCAGGCCGAGGTCGCAGTGGATGCCTTCATCGCCGCGGGCTTCTCCAGTTCGGCCATTTCCGTGTTGTTGCCGGATACGCAAAGTTCGCAGGCTTTCGCGCACCACAAGGACACCAAGGCACCGGAGGGCACCGCCGTGGGCGTGACGGCCGGTGGCGCAATTGGCGGCGTGCTCGGCCTGCTGGCTGGCATCGGCGTTCTGGCGATCCCCGGCGTGGGACCATTGATTGCGGCCGGCCCGATCATGGCGGCGCTCGCCGGCCTTGGCGTCGGCGGTGCGGTGGGCGGGATCGTCGGCGCACTGACCGGGATGGGCATCCCGGAGTACGAGGCAACGCGCTATGAAGGCCGCGTCAAAGGCGGCGGCACCTTGCTGTCCGTGCATTGCGATACAACCGATGAAGTGTCGCGCGCCAAGAGCATCTTGAAGGGCACCAAGGCCGAGGATATCGCCTCGAGCAGCGAATCAAGTTCTCCCAAGACCGCCTCTGCCGCCTAAAGGTATGCCGAGATGAAGTTTGCATCAATCGCGCTGCTTGCCGTGTTCGGCGCCGCACCGGCCGCACTGGTTCTGGCGCAGGCGCCCGACAACAGCCGCTCGAATTCGGCCACGGAAAATTCCACTGACCGTGGCAGTATCGCCGATGGGCAGTCGAACCGCCGGCAGGATCTGCAGCTGACGCAGACTATCCGGCGCAGCGTGATGGCCGACAAAACCCTCTCGGTTGACGCTCACAATGTGAAAATTGTCACCATCAATGGCCATGTGACCCTGAATGGCGTGGTGCGCAGCGATGCGGAAAAGTCGGCTGTCATCGCCAAGGCGGTCACCGTCGCGGGGGCCGACAATGTCCTCGATGCCCTGAAGGTTGCGCCAAAAAGCTGAAACCACTACGCGGTGTATCAGGCGAGGATGGGGCCGCTCATGTTTGTGCCGGTCCACTCCTGCAGCCTTGCGCTTCTACAGTCACGCATCGCGGGAAAGCGGCAAGCCGATGGACATTCTGGTCAGATCCGATGAGGTTCGCGAGGCACGGCCACGGATCAAAGCTATTGGCTACGCGGCCAAGCATTGCTTCAGCCATCTCAAACCCTTCGAGTTTGAACGATTGGGCGCGGGCAGGCAGGACGTGGAGATACAGGTTCTGTATTGCGGAGTGTGTCACTCGGACATTCACCAGGTTAAGAACGAATGGCACAACAGTAGTGTCCCAACGTTGAGGGGGACGACGCGTTTAAGTTGTTGAACATGATACAGAAACCGCCATATTTTCTTGGTCTCGATTTGAACATCGATTCGCCCTCGCGCACCGTGACCGCGGTC
>Ga0182030_10000309_pt1 | contig 86093 bp, 74 predicted proteins | sample 812S3MmetaG_FD_121299 | JGI IMG/M metagenome (GOLD analysis project Ga0182030, IMG submission 121299) | Permafrost microbial communities from Stordalen Mire, Sweden - 812S3M metaG (Illumina Assembly) | ecosystem: Environmental > Terrestrial > Soil > Wetlands > Permafrost | place: Sweden... | reverse complement strand
GGGAGAAGGGCAACACGCCTATAACGGGAGCCACTGCCGCCAGCTACACCACACCCGCGACTTCATCCTCCGATAGCGGCTCGCAATTTAGCGTCGTTGTATCCAACTCGGCAGGGGATGCAACCAGCAATGCGGCGACACTAACGGTGAACGCTACGACCGATGTGCTGACTCAGCACAACGACATTGGGCGCACGGGACAGAACTTGACGGAAACGATCCTAACCACCAGCAACGTCAACTCGGCAATGTTCGGCAAACTCGCATTTTATGCCATGGACGGTTTGGTTGACGCCCAACCCCTATACGTCTCGAACGTTGCCGTTCCCAATAACGGGAAGCACAATCTCCTGATCGCCGCCACAGAGCACGGTACGGTCTACACGTTGGACCCGGACTCTGGCGCGACCATCTGGCAGATTTCAACGCTTAAGCCCGGTGAGACCACGTCCGATGATCCCAGTTGTCAAATATGTTCTGAGATCGGAGTAAACGCGACGCCAGTCATCGATCGCACCCGCGGTCCGAATGGTGTGATCTATTTAGCGGCATCGTCGAAAGACGGATCGGGCAACTACTATCAGCGTCTGCACGCGCTCGATCTCGCCCTGGGGACCGAGATGTTTGGCGGCCCGGTCGATGTCCATGCCACCTACCCGGGGACAGGCGACAACACGGACGGCACGAATGTTGTCTTTGATCCTAAGCAGTACAGGGAACGCGCGGCGCTGCTCTTGCTGAACGGAGTCGTCTACACGGCCTGGGCTTCACACTATGACCTCCGGCCCTATACCGGCTGGATTATCGGGTACAGCTCGTCTACGTTGGCGCAAACGAGCGTGCTGAATGTGACGCCCAACGGCAGCGATGGCGCCATCTGGATGGCCGGAGGAGGGCTCGCCGCAGACAGTTCGGGCAACATCTATTTTGCAGACGCCAACGGCGTCTTCGATGATACGTTCGACGCTAACGGCTTTCCCAGCAATGGCGACTATGGGAATGCCTTTTTGAAGCTTTCGACTTCCAAGGGTCTTGCTGTGGCCGACTATTTTGAGATGGACAATGAGGTTGAGGAGAATGTTGGCGACGTCGATTTGGGTTCCGGCGGGACGATGGTGTTACCCGATCTCACCGATGGTTCGGGCCACGTCATGCATTTGGCCGTCGGCGCCGGCAAAGACACCAACCTTTACGTGGTCAATCGCGACAACATGGGAAAGTTCAGCGAGAACGACAGCAACATTTATCAGGAACTCGTAGGAGTCTTGCCGGGAGGGATTTGGGCGATCCCGGCATACTTCAATGGCACGGTCTACTACGGATCGGTGGGAGGCCCCATCCAGGCCTTCACGTTCACCAACGCGAAGCTGTCGAGCAGTTCGACCGCCCAAACCGCCAACACCTTCGGTTATCCCGGGGCGCTGCCGAGCATCTCGGCGAATGGCACAAGCAACGGAATTGTATGGGCGGTGGAGAGCGCCCAAGTTGCTGTGCTGCACGCTTACAATGCCACAAATCTCAACGAGATCTACAACACCAACCAGGCCAGCGACGGCCGGGATCACTTTGGCGGGGGGAACAAGTTTATTACGGCGACGATTGTGAACGGCAAAGTATTCGTCGCGAATCGGAATGGCGTGGCGATGTTCGGGCTCCTGCCCCGGTAGTGTTCCCTGGGTGATGGGCGACTCGCCTTAGGATCACCCAGAAGCAACCGGGCACGTACTCCCCTGACTCACGAACAGGGATTCGTAGGCTCCAAGAATGATCACATCCGCGACCAGGGCAGCCGTAATTGCTTCGAATACTGCGTTTGTGCCAAACCAAAACAAAACGATGTGGGCCAAGTATGGGTACAAGAGGATGCCTATCAGCCGGCCTTCTTTCATTCGACGCCACGTATAACCGTAAAGCAAACCATACCCAAATACGTAAAGTGGAGTAAACCAGCCTAATTCAATATAAATGTCTCCAAATGTCCCGGTGTAGATCATCGAGGCATCGAGGCCAGCCCTGCCAACAGAAGAGAATTCTGACATCCACCAGTCGAAGTAGTCGGGGGCATTCATTAGCTTCCCGAACGGGATGACCCGATTGAAGGAGTTGTTAAACACAACGAAATTACTGAGGTAGATACCCTTACCCGAGAATTGATAGTGGAGTGCGCCAGAAAGCAAGGCCGCCATTCTATTGTATGAAGCGATTGTGTATCCAATGGCAGCAGCCACCTGATTGTTCCCTTCTACACTCCCTCTGAGCCAGGAAACCAGGACGAAGAAAAGAGCTCCCCCAACGCCAAGAACACACACGGTCTTGCCGACTAGGCTCCAACTCACCTGCCCAGTGACAACCTTGCGATGCAGGAACAAAATCGCCATTCCCGAAATAGCGACAACAAACGGTCCCCGCGACACAGTCAGGCTCGATGAGATGAACACTGTAAGCACGGCTACGAACAGCCCGACTTTCACCGCGCCTCTGCCCCACCCCTGGAGTTCAGACTGGTAGTAGCGCCAAAGAGCCCACCAAATAATGCCGATGAGAAACAGCCCCGAACTCCTCAGTGTCCCTTCGAACTCGATGCCGCTTCCATCCAGGCCCCTGAGATCTCCACCTTGCTGAGCGAGCAACATCACGACCAGCAAGGGGTTGTTTTTCACGAGGAGGACGGACGAAAGCGCCGACAGAGCCACGCCCACCGCCAAGGGAATGAGTAAGACAGTTGCGGAATGCATCCTGGCGTCGACCTTGCGTTCGACAATACGATCCGATGGAAAAAGTTGCTCAAAGAACCAGAGCCCCCCCAGAAAAGCCGCAACACAAAGGGTATAGAAGAGGATGGTTGCCGGATCTAGGAACATCAAGTCCGGCTCGTGCATATAGTGGGTATAAATAGATGGCGGGATAAGACATGCGGACAAAAAGACCGCGCAAGAAAACAACGCCAATCCATAGGGAGAGACGATGTTGTTCAGAACCCACTTTTGCCCGACCTGATTCATCCCAACCCTCGACTCTTCGCCGTCAACGCCAGCTACGGCCTGCTGAAGAGCAGTGCGCGGAGAGTCTGAATCCTGCCCTGTCTCTCAGGTGACTGTACCCATCGTTCCGATGCAAGGACCCAAAGGACAGCGATCACAAATGCGATGAGAGTCATGAGAACAACGATGAGGACCCGGGGCGGAAAAGAGCGCTTGTCCGGGATCACGGCAGCGTCAACGACTTGAACAATTGAGCCCTCTCGCGCCTCATCGAGTTTGGCGATTTCGAACTCTTTTGCCAGTAGTTCGAAGACGGTCTCGGAATACTTGAGATCCCGATACCGCCGCAGATATTCCATCCCGGATTCTGTCACTCTTCCCTTAGACAAATTGATGTCCGACCCGCTGTCCTGCTGCGATCCCGCCAAGCGTTGCAGTTGCGCTTGGAGCGCGGCGAGTTCCTGCTTGGCCAGGATGAGATGCGGATTATCGTCGGCAGCAAACGATCGCATGCTTTCGATCTGAACTTGCTTGGCCACCACCTGGCCGCGTAACACGGCGGCGCCCTCGATTAACGCTCGCGCCTGACTGTCAATCTGCAGAACGCCTGTGGATTGTTGAGTCTTTCTCATGGCCTCCTCGGCCTTGGTCAGGTCACCCTTAGCCTGCTGTAATTGCTGCTCGAAGAACAACCGGCGTCGTGCGGCCTCGGTGATCGCCAGCGAAGCGGAGAGTTTGCGGAATTCTTCCACGTAGCCATTTGCCAGATCGGCAGCCCGCCTCGGATCACGGTCCTCCACTGATATGCGGATCAGTCCATCCTTAGTTCCAGCAATAGCCGTTGTACGGTTCTCGAACTCCTTGCGCGCGTCAGACATGCGCTTTTCGTGGTACTCCTTCATCAGGTCGAAACGCTGGATCAGCGCGTCTTCGACGGTCCGGCTCGTCAGCAACGATAGATACATATCGGCGGGGTTCTTGATACCAAGACTGCCCCCCGCCAGCGCGGCCAGCGATCCTAGCGAACCCATGTTCCCGAGTTGCCCCAACAATGCGGAACCCACGGATGAATTCTGCTGAGGAGGGAGCAGCAGGACCTTTGCCTCATACCGAACCGGCAGCAGGAACGCAACCAGTGTTGCCAAGGCCGCCGCGCTCAGCACAAAACGCACGATGAAACGCTTGTGCCCAGCAAGGAGAACCAAAGTATCTAGCCCCGAGACCTCAGCTTCGGATCGGGGAACGTCCTGTTCTTTCTCGACAGCAACCGGTTCTTTTTGGATCTCAGTCTGAATCATCGTATCCGCGTGGCCCGCAAGTTTACTATCATGACATCTGTCGAAAGTGATTCTATCAGGCTTCATTAAACCGAATCTTGCATCCTACGAGCAATACATACGCGGCGTGGCAGCGGGCTACCCGACAGCCGGGTATTGTCCGACTGCCTACTTCAGTTTCATGATAACTTTGCAGGAATTCAGGATTTAGCCTAGCAATTGCGGAAAACGTGGATCCTTCAGCGTTCGAGCGACTGCAATATATGAAACTGTGTTCATCCAAAGCAAAATGCGGCTCAGATAGGCGATGGTTATCAAGGACAGGAAATGAAGCTTGCTGAAACTGATGTCAATGCGCTGGATACTGGATTCCACCGCGCCAAGGCGCCAACCATATTGTGGTTGCTAGCAGCACTCATGAGCTGTAGTTTATTCGCGCGGGCGCAGGCGCCTACGGAGGGAAAAAACACCACGGCGCCATCTCCAAATCCAGAAGCGGAGTCTTCAGAGTTATCGGAGCCGCTTCATTTGAAATCGCTGCCCCGCAATCTGTTTGTCGATCAGAAGAATTTCTGGACAAGCCCGTTCCACATGACAAAAAAGGAATGGCAGTGGACGGTTCCATTGGCTTTTGTCGGCGCCGGATTGTTGGCCAGCGACACCGCCGTGGAGGGGCACGTTCCCACAAGTCCGACGACGGTTTCACATAGTGCTACAGCTTCTAACGCCGGCCTCGCCGTCTTGGCCGGTGCTGGCGCTGGAATGTTCCTGTTGGGACAGGCCGCGCACAACGATCAACAACGTGAAACCGGATTGCTCAGTGGAGAAGCAGGCATCGACGCATACCTGGAGACGACAGTCTTCAAGTATGCGATGCGAAGGGATCGCCCCTTTGTCGGCAACGGGCGAGGACGTTTCTTTCAGAGTGGAGGCGACTCCTTTCCTTCGCAGCATGCGTCCGTCAGTTGGGCGATTGCCAGCGTGATCGCTCACGAGTATCCCGGTCCCATGACACAACTGCTGGTCTATGGCTTAGCCGGAGGGGTGAGCGCCGCGCGCGTTGCGGGACACAAGCACTTCGCCTCGGACGTAGTGGTGGGCAGCGCCCTCGGGTGGTACACCGGTCGTCAGGTTTTCCGTGCCCACTCTCGCTACAGCAGCGCTGACATCGCGAGATTTGGCACGTTCAGCAGAGGGGAGGAAGACAACATCGGACGCGTCCCTCGAAACATGGGCTCCAGTTATGTCCCGGTGGATAGCTGGGTCTATCCCGTCTTTGATCGACTGATCGCCTCTGGCTATGCGCACGATCGGGCTATCTCGGTTCGCCCCTGGTCTCGACTGGAGTGCGCGCGGGTTTTGGCGGAAATACATCAGCATTTGAGCGACGAACTGGATTCTCCCAATGAGCACGTGATGTCGCTGGTTCGCGACTTGGATGTGGAGTTTGCGCCAGAAACACGGCTCCGCACGGGAGACATCGCTAACGTCAACGCCGAACTCGAATCCGTATACACCCGATACACCGGCATAAGCGGCCCAGCATTGCGCGATTCGTTTCACTTTGCCCAAACCATCGCGGACGATTTTGGCCGTCCCTACGGACAAGGCGCAAACAACGTCACAGGATTCACTACCAATGCTGCGGTAGGTCCCTTCGTTCTCTACGCGCGTGGAGAATATCAGTTTGGTTCGTCCAACCAAGAGTACACCGCGGCCCAAGCGCAGGACATAGGCACTGCGGATCGTTTGCCAGCCAATTCCGCTCCCACTTTCGGACAAGTTTCCCGGCTGCGCTCGGTAGAGGCGTATGCCGGTGTCAATTTGTCAGACTGGCAGTTGACTTTCGGACAACAAAGCCTGTGGTGGGGCGTCAACCGAAGCTCGAGTCTGTTGTTGTCGAACAATGCGGAAGCTATTCCCATGTTGCGAATTGAGAGAGTGAGCCCGCTGCGATTACCCAGCATCTTTTCCTTTCTGGGTCCAGTATACGTCTCTGGATTCGTCGGGCGATTGGGCGGTGTGCGTTATCTTGCGCTCGGTCCTGATTTCACGCTCTATGGCGATGGCGTCCATCTTGTCGATCCGCAGCCGTTTATTTGGGGAGCAAGCATCACGTTCAAGCCGACTCAGAACCTGGAGTTGCAGGTCGCCGACACGACCGAATTTGCCGGCCATGGAAGGCCGCTGACTCTCAAGACCTTTTTCCACACTTTTTCGCAGCATGGTGACTTTCAGCAAGTGGACCCTGGAGCCCGTCGCCCCACGGTATCTGCATCGTACCGGCTTCCCGGCCTCCGGAACTCGGTGTCGATCTATGCGGATTCTCTGGCATTGGCTCAGCCATTGCCGCTACTTTATCCGCGGCAATCGGCATTGAATGCAGGAATCTACATATCGTCTTTGCCGGTCATGAAGAACTTGGATTTTCGATGCGAAGGTATCTACACCAACATGCCGGGAAACTCCACCAACAATGCCTTCTATCGGAACGATCATTACCCCACTGGATATCGCAACTATGGTCAGATCATTGGCAGTTGGATCGGCCGCGGTGGCAACGGAGGGCAGGCTTCCACAACCTATTGGTTCTCCGGTCGCAATCAGGTAACGATGACCTATCGGCGGATTACTTCGAACCAGAGCTTGCTCAAAGGCGGGAACGTCGACGACGTCTCCGGAAGTGTGGGTTGGATGCTCCGACATCACCTCGAGGTTGCCGCCTCCGTGCAATATGAACGCTGGAATTTCCCCGAATTGAATCCCGGCCCCCGTAGCAACCTTTCCACAACGATTGGAATCCGATTATGGTCGAAATTGCGCCCGGCGGCCGGACCGTCCTCGACTAGCAGTCTCGGCGCGCATCCGTGATGCGATGGCACTAGAAATGTACTAACTAGTTTTGTTTTGTCGGGGAGGTTGGCCCTAAACTGCTTTCTCTTGACAACGGGGCTCCCTTTAGTGTCATCTGTTGTGTCGCTTGTCTAGAGGGGGCGGGCCCGACATCACAGAGGTTGAATTGTGCTCTGCGTTGAACTCGCCCCATCTCTTGCGTACGCTCGGATTCTGTCGCATTTCGAGTGTGGCCCTCCATCGTTCGTTGTTGGTCTCCCCGTTCGACATAAAGGTAAAGTGCACGCTTCGCTTCATCTTAGCGCTCTATTTAGAACTCCCAGCGAAACACTCTGCCCTTGAGCTACGCGACCAATATCCGGGTCCGCAAGCCATCGGAGTTTATTTCTACTTGGAGCCGGTTCGTCTTTCTGAGATAGGTCGTACGAGATTATTGGCATTGGCTGCCAATCGAAATGAGCGGAGGAGCAAACAATGATTTCCAGGCTCCACTACTATAGTTCTTTGTTCCGCACCTTTGTTTATGTACTCCCATTGTTCGCCTTCGGGTTGGGCGCATATATCCGATTTGGCCACGCCTGGCTCTGGGATGTCGACGGTATAGTCCCGCAGTATTACGTGATTCTGCTGATGTTTACCGAAGTTGCATGGCTCCTTGCCGCCAATTATTACAAGGTTACATCGGTTGCAGATCTGTTCTGGGAGTACACGGGAATCCGAGCCGCATTTCTCGCCTGTTTGGCCACGCTCCTCCTGCAAACTGCGCTTCTCGTTTTCGTCAAAGCACTGGTTGTTTCGCGGGTCTTTATCGTAATCAGCAACGCAATTCTATTTCTTTCGGTGGTCGCAACCAGGAATTTCTTTCGACTGGCCTCAGCCTCCTCGAGTTTGCCTCGCAAATGCGAAAGGATACTCGTCGTCGGTACCGATCAGTATGCCCGGCGGAGTGTCAACCTCCTTCGCCGCATTCCATTCTTTGACTGCGAAGTCCAAGCTTACTTGCAACTTCCGGGGCAACCCGTTTTTGTCCAGAATGCGCCAGTGATCAGTACCACGGAACCGCTCCATCTGGAAGCGCTTGGTTTTGATGAGGTCGTTATCGCCGTCCCAGCCGAGCGCTATCTGCAGGTTGCTTCCGTTCTCGACACGCTGCAAAATTTCGGGAAACCTATCCGCGCCGTCTTGGACCTCGGCCCGCGACTGGCGGTACGCGAAAAACTGTTTCAGGTTGGCCGGCTGCAGATGATAAATCTCGCCATTTCTCCGGTTGAGAGCTTCGCTTATACCGTGCTAAAAAGGACGTTTGATCTGGTTGTCGCAAGCTTCGGCATCTTGATCCTGAGCCCCGCGCTTCTGCTGATTGCGGTTCTCGTCAAACTCAGCTCTCCGGGACCGATTTTGTTCCGGCAGGAACGAGTCGGACGGAACGGAAAGTCCTTCACCCTGCTTAAGTTCCGTACCATGTATTGCGCCACTACGGTCGAAAGCAATACGATCTGGACGATCAAGAACGACCCTCGGTGTACCGCCTTCGGTGCGACGCTGCGCAAATTCAGTCTTGATGAACTACCCCAGTTGTTTAATGTCATTCGCGGAGAAATGAGTCTGGTAGGACCGCGCCCGGAACGGCCGCATTTTGTCGCCAAGTTCCGGACAGACATCGAGAAATACAACCTGCGGCACTGCTGCCAGGTTGGCATGACGGGGTGGGCGCAGGTCCACGGGCTTCGCGGCGATACTTCAATTTCTGACCGGCTCCAACACGACCTGTACTACATTCGCAACTGGAGTTTTGGGCTTGATCTCCAAATCATCGCTCGTACCATGTTTACCGCTCTGACCGACGAAAGCGGGTACTAGGGTATCGCTTGCGTCGAACGACGCGACCAGCGAATCGCGACCGGAAAAACCACCCCGCAAGCCTGCGAAGAAGCCGATGTCACCATCCAGAACGTTCTAACCGTTGGCGATAGCAATTCGTGGTTCGAAGATAAGTTTGTATGCGCGGTTGCGCCCAGACATTCCCGGATAGACGGAGGCAAAACCTGAGGCCGTAGCGGTCGGTGTCAAGGCCGGAGGAAGTCCGCCGCGCAACGCGGTCGGAGAGCCTTGATACTGACCGCGCCGCGGCTACACTTAAGTATCCGGGGCCGCGTGTTCGAGTTCGGCCAACTCCGATTGAGTCACCTTGGTGCTAGCGGTGTGAACGCGAAAATCTCGTAAACCATTCTTCTTTGCGCAAGTAATCGCCGGGAGTGGAATCGCCCCATAGCTCTTCGCGCTCCTCAGCGAAAGGCCCAAGAGGGGCACCACGACGCGATTCATGAAGAAGTAAACAGCCACGCCATAGAAAACACCGACATGACGGCGTGCGCCAGAAGGAAAGGTATCCAGCGGCTCGCCGTAAGGTAGACTGTGGCGGCAGAAAATGCGATGAAAAAATGACAGAAGAGGCCGAGCAACGCGTTTGGAAGCCGGCCTTGGAAGGAGCGCGAACCCTGAACGCCGACGGCGATCCCTTGCTGCAATCGCATCGGCGGGCTTCCGAAAGACCGGTAGACGACGAGCGCGGCGCTAATGTCTAGCGTGCCGCCCGTGAATCCGGCCCATAGGATTGCGAGCAGCGGGTTGGAAGTCTGCAGTGAGGACAATGCAGACGTTAGATTCATGACCCTCGATACCGACAAGTCTGGAGCCAAGAAAATACTGAACTGAATTAGTTCAGACAAGCAATCCCAGTGCCGGCCAATCCTAACCCGAAAAACGCGACTTCTTGCTTACAGACACAATCTCCCCGGGTGGTCCATAACCGCGATCGTGTGCCTGATTCGAGACCGCATACAGCTTCAGGTCGCGCCAACTCCATCGACTGGAAATGGGTGGTCTCCCGCAGGCACAGTACAGCGTCCATTCATCCGCGAACCCTTCTGTCAGCGGCATCAAGTACGACCCGTTACGGTACGGGCTAAATCCAGGCAAATATCGAGTCAAGCATTTCGGGCACTCAACGCAATGGCGAACACGAGGAGCCATGACATGTGTCGATCAGCTGCTTCGAGGGAAACTGTCGGCGTGCGCTCACCCCTCCGGCGACCGCCTGTCCCCGGCAGACAAACGTTGCGGGCGCGCTAGTCTGTGCTGACTTGGAACAATGCAGGTCGAGGGCATTCTTGGAGGAAAGTATTCGAGGTTTAACACCCCGGGCCTCCACGAGCAGGCGCTCATAATCAATTGGGCAGCCTGCTCTCTTAATCCTCGCGCCTAAACTTCGCAAGCCATCCAGCGCTCTTGCCGTTAGCATTCTGGGTCAGGTCGATAGTGGGCGTGACCCGTGTTGTCCCGCACAATCTCCGACCTTGCGCCTTCGCGCCGCATATGGCTGAAATGCATGGTGCGGAACCTTTCTAATACCCGTTATCGTTCGAATCGCCCGAGCCCGGATCTCTGCAAAAGCTGTTTGCCAACATTCGCGGGCAAAGCGATTTTCGGATGCGTACGTGCGACGTCTGCAACCGACGTACCTGCGCTTGCGTTTACAGGGATTGCCAGAAAGGCGTGGATGTCGCCCGCATGCGGCCCGCTGAGTACGGTTGCCATGCCCGAGATTTGACCGCGATCATTGATCTCGTTAGCCATGGTTGCTTAGAGGTTGGAACCGCAGGAAACAGCGTGTTGAGGTTGGGAGAGGCAGTGATACGACACCCCTCCCTCCTCCAACCGGACATCCAGGTCTCCTGCGTCCAGGTGTCGCAGAATTAACCGCTAACTGTTGACGCCTATTTACCCAGCGCGGGGTTACGGGGTCCGCAGGAAGCCGTAATGTACATTGTTTGCGTCAATATACTGTCCGGTGATCATCCCAAACATGTTAGGGGTCTCAGGAAGGGTGCCCTGGCCAGCGCCCGTCCCCGCTCCCGGAGCGTCGAAGGTGGTGATGGCGCCGGACGGAGTCCGCACGAAGCCGTGATTCACGCCGTTCGAGTCAATGTATTGTCCTGTGATCTCCCCCAACAGGTCGATGCCCTCAGGTATGGTGCCCTGGCCGGAACTTGTTCCCGCGTCCGAAACGCTGAAGGTAGTGATGCCGCCGAACCGACGGCGCAGGAACCCGTGATTCACGCCGCCCGCATCAATGTAGTTTCCCGCAATCCCTCCCAGGTCGTTGATGCTTGACGGTGACGTGCCCTGGCCGGAACCTGTGCCTGCGACCTTCACGTTGAATTCGGTAATCTTGCCGTCCGCAGCGCGCACGAACGCATGGAGTGCGCCGTTCGCATCAACGTAAGTTCCCGTCACCGCCCCTTCAGTGTTGAGAGAGCTTGCGATTGCGGAAAACGTGTTTACGGAGCCTTCGGGATCGTATGACGTGAAGGTGCGGTAAGGCGGAGCCGTGACGAAGCCGTGGGCCACACCGTTTGCGTCAATGTAGTATCCAGCGATCTCCCCGCCCAGGTTGACGTTGCCCGCGAAAGTGTTCTGACCAGCGCCTTGCCCGGCGTCCGGCTCGGTCAAAGTGGTGAATTTCTTGAACGGAGGAGCAGTCGCGAAGCCATGCGCTACGTTATTTGCATCAATGTAGAAACCTACAACCACTCCGAACGCGTTGATGCTGAAACTGATAGTGCCCTGGTTTGCCGCTGTTCCCGCATCCGGAGCGTCATACTTGGTGATGGTTCTGAGCGAACCGCAGCCTGAAACGCACTGGAAGCCGTGAAAAACGTTGTTGTCGTCAAGGTAGGATCCCACGACAGTCCCCTGCGGGTTAATGCCAAAGCCCCCCGTGCCCTGTCCGGCGCCTGTGCCCGCGCCCGGAATACTAAATGTGGTAATGGTTTGAGCGCTTGCTAAACCACATGCAAGAAGTACAACACTTGCTGCTTTGAAAACCTGCAGTCGATCCATATCTCCTCCTGAGTTTGATTCGTGCAATACGTGGTCATGCTGGAACTCCTTGAAGCAGTAGGTAGTGTTTAGTTGTTCTGCTATTGCCTTGGAGACGGAAGACATTCCTGCTGCCAGCTCCGCTTACTTTGCGACACCGCTGAGTCTTTCCCGCCTTGGCGTTGCAGCCAGGCAGGAGAAGTTTCTTGTTTTTAGTCCAGAGCTGTTGACATCAGATTCGTGACTCCTGCTCAGTCAGAACTGAGGGAGCATGTGGCGTTCCACGTTCACAAGGATTACGTGGGATAACAGGCACAACATTTCAGAGTTCGAAAAGGAGTGACGGGCTAACAAGCTCATGGGACGATCTCAAAACAGCCGAACAGCCTTTTTCTCCAACTTTTCACACACACACTGGCGAGAGGCTACCAAATTCGAGATCGTCGAGCAGTCAAAAGTCAGGCCGATCAATTGTGATTGACCTTAATCTCTCTTGACGCTCGGACAGTTAACATACATACTGGTTGGTATGTTGGCAGCACGCAAGAGTCCGAAACGCAGAGCGACCAGGCTGCGCGATTCTGAGCGCACGCGGGAACGCTTGCTGCAGGCGGCATCCCGCGAGATCTACAGATCGGGCTTCCAGAGTGCCTGCCTGGACACCATTCTGGCCTCCGCTGGCGTCACCAAGGGAGCGCTGTACTACCACTTCAAAAGCAAGGAAGCCTTGGGATACTCCGTCGTTGAAGAGGTGATCGCCCCGGACGTCCGGGGCAAGTGGGTGCGCCCTCTGCAGGGCGGCAAGGACCCCATCCACGCCTTAATCGGCGCTGTTCAACGTATAGCCGTTCGGCCTGCGGATGTGCGAGGTGGCTGCCAACTGAACAATCTGGCGCAGGAAATGTCTCCTCTTGACGCGGGATTCCGAAAACGGCTGGCGACGATCTTCGACGCCTGGCGCGAGGCCGTTGCCTCCACTTTGCGAGAGGGCCAGACCCAGGGAAACGTTCGCCGCGACGTGGAACCCGCTGACGCCGCTGGCTTACTGATCGCCATGGTCGAAGGCTATGGGTCGCTGGCAAAGAATGCACAGGATCCGAAAGTGATGAAAGCGGGGATCAGAAACATCGTGGACTGGCTGCGGTCCCTGCGCGCACCGGACAACCGCAAGGGAGGTTGATCGCATCGGTGACTCAAGGAGCAGTATGGCATAGTTACATACCAACCGGTTCGTATGCTCGGACAGTCATCATCGCGGCGAAGCGATTCACACTACATCATGAAAAGGAGAACGAACAATGACAAGGAGAACAATGACAAGGATCGCAGTGTCGCGCAGGGATCTGCTCGCAACGGGAGCCTGCGCGCTTGTTGGTGTGGCGACCCTACCGGGACTGGCAAAGGCCAATGCATTGGGAGGGCATGACTTAACGAACGAGGAGATCATCCGTGAGTGGTACGCAGCCTGGGAAAAGAAGGATTTGGGCACGTTCAATATCCTGCTCGCCGACAACTTCACCTTTACAAGCGCGGCCGGCGACGACCACATCAGCAAGAGCACCTTCAAAACGCGATGCTGGGACACACAGATTGACTTCATTGGACACTTTGACCTGGAGCGGATCACCACTGGCGCGGAGGATGCTTTTGTGAAGTATCTTTGCCACACGAAGAACGGTAAATCGTTCCTGAACGTGGAGTATCTCCGAATCAAGAACGGAAAGTTGGAATCTATTGAGTGTTATTTCGGCGCACAATCCAGCTTTCCGTCAGCGGTGAGCACTGAGCAGAAATAACCTATGAGCCGGCTGATCCAGGTGCTAAGTTTCACGAATATATCGAGGATTGCGATCAAGACAGCGAGAGTAGTCATGCTACGCAATCCAGAGGGCCACTTTGATGTTTTGTGCGCCTTCGCTGGAACGTATGCGTGGGTGCCGATCTGCCGAACTCCCGGTTATGCTGTATCCACAATTCAAAGGTGCTCAACCGATCTACGTGTTTATCGTTTTCGTAGGCAGGTTGTCAGAGCGATCCGCGGCTCCGGTTGTCTAGAGCATTGCGTTTAGAAGCAGTGCACTCGTCAATCTCACTTCGGGTAGCAGGAAGTCGACACGAGAGAGCAAGGGGTTCCAGCATGAGCGCCCACGAGATTCAGGATCAGAAGGCCGTTGCACATGAGATGTTTGTGCAACAAGTTGATCACGCTCATCCGGGCGCTTCGGCTAGCCTACCGCCGGGAGCTACGAATTGCTCCACCAAGAGTAGGCGGGATTACGCTCTTGAATCTACAGCAGACGAGGTCTGCGAAGTAGATACATCATTGCTTCCGGTAATCCGAGTTGACGCTGCAAACCTCATGCGAGTCTTGCGGCAGTTGGAGGTTGTAGCAAAACGACAGGTGCCACGAATCGCGTTCAAAGCAAAGGGTAGCATCCTGCTTTTGGACTTGGCCGACATCTTGGCAGTGCAGGCCGAGGGTAACTACGTTTCGTTACGACCCCGAATTAATTCCTATTTGGTGCACGAGTCACTCTCGTCCATGGCGGAAAGGCTCAAACCCTACGGTTTTATTCGCATCCACCGCTCGGTCGTCGTGAATACTTCGGCCGTGGAGGAGATCCGCCCTTTACCGACGGGCGAGTACAGGCTGCGTGTAAAAGGCGGGATGGAATACTTAGTAACGCGTACATACAAACACAACCTCAGAGATCTGGCTCAACTGTGGGTAGGCTCAGAGCGGCTTCCCGGCCAGCAGGCAGCCAAGTTGCACTTCCGGCGATAATACTTCAATGGTCCGCGCAGAAGAATTCAGAACGGCGAACGGCACGACCATCTGTTGCTCTTTCTTTATCGCTTGTCCTACTGCAACCTGCAGTTGCTTGCCTTTCCAATGTGGATTCTCAATCCGTGCTGCCCTGAGCAAGTCCTGTTCTTGTCTGCTAGGCAACTCGGTTTGTGCCGACGCCATGTGGAAAGGCAGGAAACAGATCGCTGTAAGATGCACCGAACTCAAACATTTGTTCATCTCATATCTCTTTTCTGAGCGGCGTTCGTGCTTTTTGGTTCCGTCCCTGCTTCTCGAAGGTAAGTTGGTCTAATTGTTGAGACGTAGGCGACAACGTTGGGATTTCGGTAAGCCAGTCCTTGCCGGTCGACGATGTCTTCGCCGGCGTAATAAGCGGCAGCCACGAGCCTGAGATCGCTATTAAACCGAAAGCTCTTCGATCCATGAACATGGCGGACGGTTTAACCTCTGTTGTCTCTCAGCCTCTTGAAATCCGTTCGGCCTCACTGTGTTTGGCATGGACTGGTACCTCGTGTAACCCATGGCCGGGCCGAACCTATTGCACCGCGACCACGCTCCTCATTTGGCAGTTTCGACCTTTGGAAGAATAACGGCGTCAATCCAGCTTTCGGTTTCCCCAGCCTCAATCTCCTTGAAGAGCCACCAATGCTCGGTGTGTTCTGCCGTGTCTTCCGGCTTCAGATTTCGAAGTGGTCCCAAGGTTTCCAGCTCTAGCGAGTGTGCGTCCGTGTATATCTCGAAGTTACAACCGAAATCCGGGTATCTTGCACCCTTCTCGACCTTGGCTTTTTTGACGAATAAGTGGCCCCTTCGGAAATAGGCACCCCACCCGAGTGGATTGAAGATCCCGGCCATCTGCTCTTCGAATTTGCTCGCAGAATTCCTTGCCTGGTGGAGCTGAATATACTTAGTGCCGAGTTTCCACCGCGGGTCCGCCAAATTCGTGTAGGACCAAAGCGCCAGGACTCCTTCGGGCAGTAATCTGTCGGCCGACATCGGTGCCCGCGGCGGAAGGGGAAGAATCGCCTTCCCATGACCAGCCATCACGGAGAGCGCCCAGGGAGCCATTTCAGTGGGTTCTCCTCCAAGGTTGCGGATGCGATGCGTGACGGTAACCCGTGCTCCTGTTTCCGCCAGTTTGATCTCAACCTCTTTTTGCAGATTTGTGCCGGGATGTGCGGATTCCGGAGGAGCGGTAAAAACAAAAGCGTCGCCCTGCCTTCGCACTGAAACAGGGACATTGTCGGGATAATACGTACGCGCGATCTCGGGTGCTACCCAGAGTCGGTGGCCCCCGTAGACTCTAAAAGCCTCATTGCCGGTTTTCCCGGAATGTTCGGGAACCTCGTGGAACTCGTTGTCTTCTCCCCTATAGCCAAAGAAGAGGATCCGTGGTCCAACTTCGGTCAAAACGACCAGTTCCACAGTGTCGTTGCAGATATTGAAGGCCTTCTTCCATTTCTTGTACGCTACTTCTTCGGCTTGTACGGTACCGACTCCGGCAAGTCCCTGCATGTCTTTGCGCCTCCGTGCCCAGTCCGTTGGACAAGCAATAGGTCCCGGCAAGTCTCTCGAATTCAACCCTTCAAGGCGCTTGCACTGAAATTGCTTTTCCGATGTATTCAACGGTTTTGTCGGGCGTGGCCACTGGGGCGAGCCCCGAGCCATGCCCGGCGGACACCCAAACAATATTGATTTGGATTCTTGCAGGCATTCCGGAATAGCTCCCTTCCCAGTCGCCAATTGTGAGAGTTCGTGTTGCCTGTGACCAATGAAGAGGAATCACTGAGTGAGCTCCGCCTTCATAGTCGTAGCTATCGCCCGCATCCTGATATAGTTCGAAGCTGCCATCGGCTCCGGGAAAAATGCGCAGTTCGATGGGTCCTGCAGGCTTTTCGTCGGCGTACTCAATTTCCGGGCCGAGAGGAAGAATCGAACCGGAACGTACATAGAGTGGAATGCGATCGAGAGGGGAGTCGGCGTCAATCGCACGGCCTCCGTTTTGCGATGTTCCCGTCCAAAAGTCATACCATGCGGGAGAATCCGGCAAATACAGACTCCTGCGAGTTGCGTTTGCCTCAAGCACTGGGCTAACGAGAATCGAGGGCCCAAACATGAACTGGTCGCCAATGTCACGAACCCTCGGATCCGTGCGCCAATCCATGACCAGCGGGCGCTGGATGGTGTAGTCCTCCTTCGTAACTCGCCAAGCGAGGGAATAGATGTAGGGCATGAGGCGGTAGCGTAGCTTGTCGAAGTTGACCAGGATCGGTTTGACCTTGTCATAAGACCAAATCTCGTTTTCCGGTCTGTGTCCGTGCGTGCGGAAGATCGGGCAGAAGACTCCATACTCGAACCAGCGTGCGTAGAGTTCTTGAAATTTCGGATCGTCAAGAGGTTTGTCATGAGGTGGCCAGTAACCACCGATGTCAGTTGTCCAGTAGGGAGATCCGGAAAGTGCAAAGTTGAGCCCAGCCGCGACTTGGTGCCTTAAACCCCAATACGAGCCATAAACATCACCCGACCAGACCGTCGCGCCGACGCGCTGCTGACCGAGGAACGCTGATCGCGTCAACAGGAAGACTCGTTTGCGATCTGTCGTCGCCTTCCAGTGCTGCTGGATTCCTGTAGTGTGCATGAATGGAAATATGTTCGTGTACTCTGCGCCGTTGCCGATTGCAATCTGCCTATTCTGGAGGATCGCATCTCCCATGTGGGGCCAATATTCTTCGGGCTCCGCGCTGTCGAGCCAAAACGCGTCCCAGCCCTGTGAGAACAACTTGCCGGCCAAGTTGTTCCAATAAAAGTCGCGGGCTTCAGGGTTTGTAGAATCGTAGACGTGAGCATTGGGTACGAGGAAATGTTGCGCGTCAAGTTGCTGATAGTTCTGTGCCTTGGTGTCGAATATTCCCCAGACCGAGAGCATGGCGTGAATGTGCTCATCATGCAGGCGATTCAATTCGCCGGGGACATCTGTAAAGTTCGAATTGAAGATCGGGTCTCCCTCTGTTTTCCACCAGTACCAGTCCTGCACGATGGCATCGAGCGGGATGTGCTCCTTGCGATAGCGATCTGCAATCCCCAGGACCTCATCCTGAGAGACGTAGCGATCCTTTGACTGGAAAAACCCATAGGCCCACTTCGGAAGCAGGGGGGTGTGCCCAGTGAGGCTTCGATATTCATGGATGATCGAATCCAGTTCGGGACCGTAAATGAAGTAGTAATCGATGGAATGGCCTGCGAGTGAGTCCAGGTTCAATTCGAGCGGGAAGCGGTTATCGACATAGGTCAGGGAGGCGGTGTTCCACATCACCGCATAACCCTTGCTCGACAACAACAGGGGAATGGCGACGTCAGTGTTGTTCTGTCCCAGTTCGACTGTCGATCCCCGGTAGTTGAACATTCCGCTTTGGTGCTGGCCAAGTCCGTAGAAGCCCTCGCCGAAATCGGGCGAAAACCTGTCTTCAACGTGAAAGGTCCTTTCGCCATTCAAATCGGCCGGCTCATAGGTGCGCGGAATTGAATTCCGCTCTCGCAGCAGGCTATCGCTTTCAATGGTGCTGTACTGCACGCTCCCCCACTTCAGAGAGAGCTCGACCTTCAGGGCGCCGGTGGTGAGGAGAGCTGTATCGGCTGTTTGTGTCACTTCGAACTTCGCACCTGGACACGAGTCCTTCGCATCGAGCATCCAAGGCTGGTTTTGTCTAAGCGTGTTCGGGGGCTCGAGCGTCGCGACAAAATGAATGACACCGGGACCGCAGACGGAAATCTGAAGATTCTCGTTACCCACCGAGGCGGTGATGCCGTCCGGAGCCTGCCGATACTTGACCGGAGGCAGGGGTGGAACCTCCCAAAGCTGAGCTCCTGCCGGAATCGCAGTCCAGAGGAAACAGCAGATCGCGAGGATGGAGACCCGACGATTCAACCGTTGGACGGAAGTTGCTCTGGTGTAATGGAGCGGTTGGTTTAGCTGGATCCCCATGCAATCGCCGCACTCGTTCGTCGATCCGTAACACAATGGGAACAGCACACGAAACATTCTCTTTGTGATCATCGCTATCCTTTCTCGAGGCACGTGGGTGTCTCAGTCCGCATAGGACCCAGTCATAAGACTGTTTCGCCGCGCATCGCCTCGGCCTGGCCGTCCGCGTCCGGAATTTCGAAGTTCACGAGTCCCTGCCTGAATCCCCGCGTGTTGTAAGCGCCGTAGGCCAAGCCAATGACCATCCAAGCGATTCCCAACACCTTGGCGCGCCAACTGAGGCTCAACCACAACAGCATGCAGATCAGGAACCCCAGTACCGGTGACACGAAATTGAACCAGCGCTTGTGTGTTTCGCGAAAGTAAAATCGCACGAGTGCCGAGGCGTTCACACCCATGAACGCAAGCAGGGCACCGAAATTCAGCAATTCCACGCCCCGCTCAAAACTCAGGACCATGGCACCAATGAGTGCTACTGCGCCCACTAACAGCACGTTGTTTCGCGGAATGCGTTTCTTGGGCTCGATGGCCCCAAAAAAAATGCGCGGCAGCGCGCTGCTCCGTCCCATGCCGTAAAGCAGGCGAGCAGCACCCAACTGCGCCCCTAGCGCCGAACCGAACGTAGCCACCAAAAGCGTCACATTGATGATCGAAAAGAGCCAGCGCCCACCAGCTCTTCCGGCCACAAACACAAATGCCGTGTCCACGTCGGGAAAGTTCTGGGCGCCGGGCCAGATGAGTTGGGCCGCATAGCACTCGATCGACGCCAACACACCGGTAAGCAAACACACAAAAACCGTGGCCAGCAGAATATTGCGGCGGGGGTTCTTGGCTTCTTCGGATAGGGTTGAGATCCCGTCGAAGCCGATATAGGTCAGCACGGCCAGCGAGGTGCCCCCCAAGATGGATCGGACCGAGAAAGTTTTCGGATCGAAAAATGGTCGGGTAAAGAATGCGATTCCGTCATGAGGTGCCGCGTGCACGTAACGAGCGGCTGCCCCCAAAAACAGAAGAATGACCACACCCATAATCGCAACGAGGCTCGAGTTGATGCGCGCCGAAGTTTGAATGCCCTGCATATTCAATGCGGTGAACAAACTGACGAAGGCAACCACCCATACCGCGTAGGGGATTTCCGGAAAGAAGTTCATCGCGAATTTGCTACAGAGAATCGTGCAGATGAGCGGATTGAGCACGTAGTCCATGGCCATGCTCCATCCGGTCACATAACCAAGGGCCGGGTGAATTTCGCGCCCCACATAGGTGAACGCAGAGCCGGCGCTGGGATAGGCGGAGGCCATTCTCCCGTAGCTGATGGCCGTAAACAGCATGGCCGTCATGGCGAGCAGCACCGTGATTACCGCATACCCGTGAGAACGCGCGCTCATCACCCCGTACACTGGCATGGGCGCGGTAGGTTGAATAACAATCAGCCCGTAAAGAATCAGATCCCATAGACCCAACGCGCGGCGAAGCTGCGGCGTGCTGGCGGTTTCCGTTATAGACGTGGACATGACCTGGCACTCGACTCGGGCCTACGTAGCATCCGGAACACTTTCAGGAGACATCTGTTCGCATTCGTAGCACGCACACCGAAGCGAATCAGAAATGGACGCGCCGTGCGATTCCGCGAAGGCGAACAACTCTTTCAGCGCTGCGTCGGGGTGGATCGTATGTGGCGAGGTGACACTGAAACTCGCGTTCAGGACACCAAAATCCAGCGCCGTCCGCAGTATGCGGCCCGAAAACGAACTGCCAGATTCGTTCCGCTTGATGAATGGCAGGCCCGCCGCCAAACCGCACACAACACCTGCGAGGAGTGCGTCCCCAGCGCCCGCCGTGGACGTCGGTTGCAGGACCGGCGCTGGGCAGAATTGCGAACTCCCGGACTCGAAGCCGTAGGCTCCTTTTCGTCCGGTGCTGACGATCATGCGCAACCGCGGGCGAGTCGCTGTCAATTTGGCAGCGCGCTCCGCCAACAAGCCTTCATCGAGAACGTGGCCAGGGCCGTCTCCAAGTAGGGCCGAAGCCTCCTCCTGATTCAGTGCCAAGAGATCTGCCAGAGCAACCAACCCCATCCTTTGCGCTTCTTTGATCTCCCCGAGCACGAAGGAGGTAACGCGGTAATTACCGCAATCGGATGCAATTTCAAGGAAGTTCCGCCTCAGTTCCAACGGAACCTCCGGAACGCACAGGGCCACACCGCGTGCTCCTGCAGCTTTCATGTACGGTAAGGCGGCCGCTAGGTCATCGAAGCTCAACGCGCCTGCAGCTGAGTTACTGCTGGTAATGTTTCCGCCCGAACCATCGGGGTACAGAAAGCAGACGCTGAAAGGCGTTTTCAATGTTGGATCGGTCCGAACAAACTGCGTGTCCATTCCCGCAGCGCCCATTTCGATCAGAATCTGACGTCCCGCTGCATCATTACCGACGACGCCGACCGGCCGTACCGGGAAACACGCTGGCCCCCTGCCGGAGCCCATGAACCTCGCAATGTAGTGAAGGACGATGTGCAACTTGCAGTAGTCCCGCGAGTCCAGCAGTTCGCCCAACCTGCTTTCGTTGCGGCCCAGTTCGTGTTCGCCCTGGAGCGCATAGACTATGCCCGCTCCGATGCCGCCGACACCGATAGCACACGTAAATCCGCGTTCCGCGTTTGCGTGCAGAGCCAACATAGATTCAGAACAACTCCCAATCTGGATTTTCGCTAATTGGATGGCGAGCCGTTTCCAGTGTTGCCGTTACGACTGCGTCGGGATGGGTTTGCAGCAGGGTCATAGGATATTCCGGGATGGGCTCGCTAAACAAAGCGACCCGCAGCGCCGTCTGCTTCCAGGCACCCGTGTCGCTGTAAACCCGCACCTTCTTTGCGGAAAGGCACTCGCGGATCCCCAATGTGACCGACATGGGCGGAACAAACTGGTAGGCCGCACCGAACGTCCGGTGCGCCAGCGCGATGATCGTATCAATATTGTTGTCCTGAATGCGGATGGTCGAGTTTGCGATTTCCTCCAACGTCGCGTGGTGAAATGGATGGCGGCGGGCCTGGTTATAGGCAACGTGTCCATCCTGGCCCCACCCACCCACAGTAATGTCCACCGGTGCCTGGTTGATCGCGGCTTGCACTTGTTCCATCGTCGCGGGTAGTAGCCAATAGCGCTGGACCTCCGGAACCGCGAGTTCGGGGCGAATGCCTCCGTAGAAGTGCCGCTCCATGAAGGTCTTGAAATTGTAAGGATGACCCGCCGGGAGCGGTTTCCCCTGCCAATCCAGACACTCGTCCATGTGAAACACGTGCAGGTCTCTCAGAGATACAGCGCGCGAATTCACTAAGGACCGAAACGGTTCGTACCAACAAGTAGGTCCACAGGGAACAATGGCGCGTGTTGCCTTCCCTTGCTTGTTGTTTTCCTCGATGGCTTCGACCAACTCCTTGGCCATCAGCGCGCCCAACTCCGTGGAATCGGCCACCTGCCGGTAACACACACGCAGTTCCCTATGCCCCAGCAATTCCGCTGCTGGAATCGCACACCAGCGTCGCAGTTCTCTGGTGTCAACATGGGACAAACCAAAACCCGATCTTCCTACGTCCATATTAGAGGTCCAAGGTGGTGAATTGTCTGGCTGACATGGTTGGTGGCGGTTGGCACACTCCTTCCACCAGCAGGCCTAACCATTTGCGTTTCTACTTGATCTCAGCGGAAGTCAGGGGCGAATTGTATCCTTCGAGCTTGATCCAACGCGCCTCCGCCGCCCTTGACACCGTTGCATGAATCTCGACAGTTTCACCGGGATACACCGTGATGTAATTGTCGTCGTACTCGATGGGGAGCGCCTCGTCCCCGTTCTGATTAACAGAGACCGTTGCCCGTTCGAAGAAGGCGATGTGTTCGGACGGGTTATGCAGATAAATGACGACATGTTTTTCGCTGTCGGCCGCGGTCCGTTTAGCGCTGATCTCCAGTTTTACCTGAGGCATCGTATTCAGCGCCGTCATGTCCGCCCAACTGACTAGTTTCAGGTCCATCGCGTCATCGTTTTTCCGGTCTCCCATGTCATCGTCTTTCTGCGATTGCCAGTAGCTATTGTCAACCAGCAACTTCCCGGTGTTGTCAAATAACTGGCAACGCACGAAGAACACGGCAGAACTGCGGGGATAGCGAGGCAGCGTCATGATCTGGTTTGCGCCATTGAACGGAAGTTGGATACCGTCGGCGGAGCGATCGTCGAGAACCTTGCCATTCAGATCGTAAACACGCACGCGTGCGCGCAAACCCTGCACGCTGCCAGGAGTCTGATTGAAGACAATGATCTTGGCCTGGCTGTGATCGCCGGTTGCGTACGCATCGAAGACCACAGAGAGCGGACGCAGCCCCTTCTTCGCACCGTAGTACGTACCGCCGGGGCTTAGATAGTAATCAATGATGTTGCCGTAGAACGAGGGCCAGTGACTATTGAGCATCCAGTAAAGCGTCATTTTATGGTTGCTCCAGCCGGTGGCCGCGAAATCTTCAAATTGCGCGCGGGTGCTCTCGTAATGAGCTGCCTGCGCCTTGCGCACGAACTCCTCTACGTTGCTGGAAGGTCCGTAACGCGTGTCAACCGCTCGCTGGACATTGCCAAGCGTATTGGCCTTCGGGAGCGCTCCTGCATGGAAGAACCAGGTGTCGTTGATGGGCCAGAGCTTGTCGGCGGGAATGAACTTCTTCAGGCTCTCCAAGGTGGGAATGTGTTCGTTGTCGCCCTGCTCGGCCACAGATCCGCGAGATGGCGGATATTTTCCACTGAACCAGTATGCCGGCGGACGCCAGCTGTACGGCCCTTCCATGATGATGCCATCCCAAAGATGTTCGCCTTGGGCGTCCTTGGCGAAGGAAGAGACGGTATCAACAATCGCGTTTTGCCAGTGCACCTCGGACAGAATCTTATGGTATTCGTTGCGGACAGGTTCCGGCGGCCGGCCATCGCTTCCGTTGGCCCAGATGAACATCGACGCGTGCGGACGGAGCATGAGCGCCTGGGAGCGGAGGCTCTCAGCCGCCACCCGATGGTCCTCTTCACTCCACTGGTCCCATTTCTCCCATTGATTGCAGCACATCCAACCGAGCATGACCGGGATACCCTGTTCATCCGCGAGCTCGATTATGTGTTCACTGGAGATCTTCGATTCCCACCGCAGTAGATTCATCCCAAGATCCTTCACGTACCTTAGGATTTCTGCTTCGCGATCAGGGTCGTATCGATATAAAAGATCCGGGGTGTAATCCGCGCCGCGCGCCAGGAAGTCTCGACCGTTCACTTGCAGATAGAAATTTCCGCCCTTACCCTTATCGGGGAATTGCTCGTCTTGATCGCGGTGCTGGGTAATGCTCCGTATACCGAAGCGTATGTGAGTGCGGTCAGAGACTTTCTGTTCCAGCGCAAACTCCAAGCGAAGGTCATAGAGCGCCGGATCACCCATGGTGTACGGCCACCAGAGGTCGGGATTGCTTACGACCAAGCTGGAGTACTTTTCAGCGGTAAACACAACTTCGCGGGTTTCATGGGGAGAGAGACTGACGCTTTGTTCTAATTCAATCGTTGGCTTCCCTTGTCGCGAAATCGTTCCCTTCAGCGTGCCGTTGAGGGATTGCGCGGCAAAGTTATGCAGGTTCGCATAAACCGTAAGCCGCGCAACCGCCTGTGGCAGGGAAAGCTCAGAGTTGACCACAGGGTTCTCGAGCGCGACCTCCCCTGTGGTCTTTAGGTAGACCGGCTTCCAGATGCCTGCATTTCTGTCCGGCACGAAGGAAGCGTCGAACTGATGCTCCTTTGTGTACTTGCCTTTGTATCCCAGATACTTCCAGTTGATCCAATCGAACCAACTGTCCGCCAGTTCCACACCGTCAACGTCTTGAACCAGTTGCTCGGGTGTCACTTTGACGGCCAGCGCATTCGGCAAGCCTGGCTTGATCCACTCGGTCACATTGAGCTTGTGCGCGGCGTACATCCCGACGATTTGCTTGTTGTCCGCCACCTCGTGCCCGTTCACCCAGATTTCCGCTCGATAGTTGATTCCCGGAAATTCCAGCGTGTAGGTGGGGTAGCCTGCTGGCGCCGTGAACACCGTCCGATACCACCAGTCCTGCTTGTACAAATCCTGCGGGACGTTCTCCATGTTCTTGCCGACATACAGGTTGGGGTAGACGCCATCCTCCTGCAATACTTCGAGAACCGTCGCGGGCATGCGATGGATGAGATGCCACTCCCGGTCCTCGTAGTTGGATCGAGAAAGCGCTGCACCATCTGCCCCAACGTCTTTCGCCGCGGCCAGTTTCCAGTTCTCCGACAACTCCAGTTTTCCAGGAGCATCCACTGCGCCAAACGCAGGCAGGACGAACAGGCACAACGACAACAAGATTGTGGAAATTACGCGATACATGTTGCTCTTCCTTTCGGAGCACCTGGAGCGGGTCTCATGTTCGTGAAACCCGCTTCCGCAAGTCCGCTGTGGCTGTCAAACCTCGCGGGTAGTTAAGCCGTGCGAAAAGCCACTAATCGCCGACCTGGTCTGCTCCAGCCGTCAAGCTTCAGTAATACAATTTCAACGCGAACTGAATTTCACGCTGATCGTTTTGCCCGTCGCGTGCCGAAGTGATCGTGCCAAAACCGGCGGGATTGTTGTAATTGAGTGCTCCAGGCGAGGCTGGAAATCCATTTTCGGAGAATCCCGGAATGGAGAAGTTAGGATGATTGGCCAGGTTGAAGAATTCGGAGCGAAACTCCACCCGGAAACGTTCGCTCAGCTGGAACTGCTTAAAGAGGGAGAAGTCCAGTCGATTGAAGCCCGGTCCACGGTACTGACTGGGCCCACCGCCCAGCGGGCTGTAATCGGATTGCCCGACGGTCGCCGCGACAGGAGGCGTGGCGAAGGCTGCCGGGTTCATCCAATGACTTGCATTATGCGGTCCGGCATACAGATCCACCCCTGGAACCTTTAAGGCATCGCAGCCGAAGCCGGTTGTCGTCGGGATGGCGCATGGGACCGTGCCGGGCTGGCCGTCCTGCAGAGTATAAATCCAGTTGGTGTTCCAACCGCCGAGAATCGCATTGACCACGTTGCTGCTGCTCCCCAAAAAGTGCCGTCCACGCCCGAATGGCAGTTCATAAGTTCCGCTCAGGTGAAGCACTTTGTTGATGTCAAAATCGCAGCGTCCGAAGTCCCTGTGCATCCCGAAACCCGGCAGGAATGGAGCGCGGTAGCTGGTCAACGCTGTCTGATTCAAAACATCCGCGGCATCGGTCAAACAACTGGCCCAGGTGAAGTTGCCGAGGAAGTTCAAGCCGTGGCCGACTCTGCGCTCATAGTTGGCTTGCAGAGAGCTATAGTGGCTGTTGGCCCCAAATCTGGTATAGGTGATATAGGGAGTGAAATCAGGATACGGGATGTAGTTAGTGACATTCAGTCCAGGCGGCAGCATCTCCCGAGGGCTATTGGGGTTGACGTACGAACCTAGATGATGGACCGTGTTGCCGACGAAGGCCACCTGCACGGTGTCTTTGCTGGTCAATGCGTACTGGGCGGTTAGATTGAACCCCTGCGTGATCGGCGTCGACATGTGGTAATCCTCACCCGTAAAGGACACTCCTCCGGGTTCAACAGCCGCCGGAGTGAGAGGAATGCCGGTCAGACCGGTCTCCAGCGTGGCAGTGGAGCCGTTGCTGAACGTAACCGGCGCATTCGGCACCAGGTAGGGGTATGACAAGAAGAATTGGAAAGGAAAGTCAATGTAGGTTTCGACCACGGAGTTTTCAAATCCGCCGTAGAAAATCCCATATCCACCGCGCACCACGAACTTGGGAGTGAGTTGATAGGCAAATCCGAATCGCGGCGAGAAATTCTTCTTCTGCGACACACCGAGACCCGACTGGCTGGAACAGACAATATCAATATCAACCCCCGGCAACACCTGTTGTCCCGGCACCCCACTATCGTTCGCCGCGTCCGCCGTGAAGTCCGGGGACAATGGAGTATTGCAGCGTTTCTGGGTCAACAAGAACGTCGAATGCCCGTTGGCTCCAGTAAGAATGAAGTTCGATTGATTGCCGTAGTTCTCAATCAACTGGCCGAAGTATTCGTACCGTAGCCCAAGGTTCAGGGTGAGCTTTGAGGTCACCTTGAGGTCGTCCTGGAAGTAGCCGGCATAGTAGTTGTGCTTCATCGACGTGTTGGCGATATTGGAGGCGCCGACGTTGTCGGATCCGCCCACATAATCTGCGGCGCCCTGCACCGTTCCTGGAATCGGCGTCAAAAGCATCTGGGCAAGCCCGGTATTGCCTCCGGTTGTGGTCGGCACCTCTGTGTAATCACCGCTGAACGACCATTGGCCTCTCCCGGCTATCGGCTGCAGAATGGCGAAGCCGAGGCGCTGCCATTGGAATCCGGCCTTGAGCGTGTGGCGCCCGACGGTCTTGGTCAGGTTATCGGTGATTTGCGATGTGGTGCTGATTTCGATCGAGGGCAAGTAATCGTTGCTGCCCAGTTGGTTGAGGCCGGTGAGAAAGATTGTGCCGAGACCGCCGTTGGAATTCCCCTGCGGAACACCCTGAATGCCGAATTGCGCGGGAATCCCCGTGGTGTTGGCATTGGGCTGAGTACGCGTGGCGCTCAAGTGGTTGTATCCCAGGCGGAACTCATTCACAAATGTCGGCGAAAATTGGTGGGATTCGCTCAGCGCCGAATTCCAGGATATCGAGTTCTGATCTCCGGCAAAGAAGGCACCGCCATCCGCGATCCCCCCGAATGGCCCCGGGATGAAGTCCGGATTGCGGACGTAACTTAGCCGCGCAAAAGCGTTGTCCTTGGAACCGAAGTTTTGATCGACACGCACGTCGAACTGATCGGTATCGTTGTTAACCTCTGGATTCGACGCGTAGTTGTTGAACAAGCCCGAGTTGTTCGGCGCTGGATACAGATTCAAGAGCTTAATCGCATTCGCATCTAGTCGTCCTGCGGGGAGCATATTTCCGGCGAAGACCTCTCTGGCAAAACCGATCTGGCTGCCGGTTGCGGTTCCGGTTGGGCAGGGCGCCGTGATGGCGGACACCGGATCTATCACTCCGCAGTCGATGGTACGCGTCGTGGAAGGGTCGAACACCTGTCCCAGCGTGAAGCCTCGTCCTAACACATCCTGGACGCAGCCCGATTGGCTTGGGTTCTGCATACAACTGCTCGGAGCCGGGCCCTGGCCGAGCAATTCCGAGAGATTTGTGTAACCGGTGCTGCGCTCCAGCGCGGTGGGCACCGTACTTATATAAGGGTAGGCCTGCCGAATGCGCGTGCCTTCGTAGTCCATGAAGAAGAACGTCTTTCCGCGGCGGATCGGGCCGCCAAGCGTGGCTCCGAACTGGTTCTGGTGGAACCCGCCCTTCGCAAGCTCAAAGTAATTCTTCGCATCCAGTGCGTCGTTGCGGAAAAACTCCCACAACGCGCCGTGGAACGCGTTGCTCCCGGACTTGAGCGTGGCATTCAGCACGGCGCCGGCCGACCGGCCTGACTCTGCGCTGTAATTGTTGGTCTCGACCTTGAACTCCTGAATCGCATCCACCGGCGGTTTCACCGAATAAGCCGTGCCGTTGAGAAAGTCCACCAGATTGGCGTTGTTGTCGATGCCATCGAGCAAATAGTTGTTCTGTGCGGGACGCAGCCCGTTGGCAGCGAAGCTGCCGCTCGCTCCCAACCCGCGCGAGTCCTGCTGGCCCTGAGTGACACCGGCGGAAAGCTGCGCGAGAAAAGTGAAGTTCCGGCCGTTCAGCGGCAGGTTATTGACCGCCGCCTCCTCAACAACTTGCCCAACCGACGCATCCAGGGTCTGCAGCAGAGGCGGCGCCGCTTCGACCACGACGGTTTCTGTCGCTTGTCCGATGGGGAGCGAGATGTCCACCTCCCGCTTCTGCTGCACGTCAACCGTTACGTTGTTTTGCTTGACGGTCCGAAACCCACTGGCAGATGCGGATATGGAGTACCGCCCGATTTTTACCGGTGAGAAGGTATACTGCCCCTCTGACCCAGTCGTGGTGGAAACCGCGATGTTGGTGCCCTCATTGGTGAGCGTCACCTTCGCGTTGGGTATTGCTGCGCCGGTTGGATCATGGATAACACCCGATATCGATCCCATGTCGACTTGGGCTGCAAGCTTTGCGGGAACAAGAAACCCCAACAACAGCACCAGCACAAACCCTGTTGACTTCCGCCATCCAAAGTTCAGAATCAACATAATCTTGCTCCTCCTCCGGTAGACCCGGGGCACCCGGAACGCGATTCCGAGAAATCCGTGCCGCGCCGCTTTGGATATCGGAATCTGTGGTCCTACGAGGTTCTGTAAACGTTTACTCACGCAGCCAGCTTACCGAGATTTTTCGCATCGTGCACGTGCACGTTTTTAGCGTGCACGTGCACGATGCACTCATATGGGTCCGGTTGTCAAGTTTTTTTTGGCTTTTCGAGTTTAGGCTGCCAGGACAAATGCTGCACGGCAGCAACTGCCCACAGGACGGCCGAGACGCGATGTCCGGTCTCAGAGAGTCGGCATGGCCCTGGGAAGCGAGAAAGTCGAGTGGCTAAGTTGATCGCGGGCAAGACTACGAATTCGGCGAACCGCCAATTGTCGTTTAAGCACGGTTCAAGCTCGCGTTCGTGTCGCTCGGCAAGCCCGTGCCCGGTTCGTCGGTAGGCGTTGACTCGCTGAGGCGCGTCTCTCTGAAGAGGTGCAGATTCGATAGCATCACCACAGCTGGACTGAGACGCACTGTGGGGGGGAATTTGACTTTTGAGATCAGATTGTCCACCAGGAGACGGACGGCGATTTGTCCTTGCCGGTACGGCTGGTGGTAAATGGACGCCGAGATCGTGCCTTTCTTGAAGTAGGGAGACATTTCCAAAAAAAGGTCAGTCGTAATCAACTTCACTTTTCCCTCAAGCTTCCCTGCTCCCAGAGCGCGGCAAACAGGCAGGCAGTTCACTGTATTGTCGTAAATTCCCGCGAGCTCAGGTATGCGCCGCAATAGACCTAGTGTTTTCTGGAAGCTCTCTTCTTCGTCCTCGTGGCCTTCGATAACGGCTGCGACTTGGCCGCCCAGACAGTGTTTTGGGAAGGTTTCCGAAAACCCCTCCGCCTTTCTCCGGTGGTCTTCCGCCATCAGCATTCCGGCCTCGACAGCCACTTTCGAACCCGGCGGAACAAGCTTCCCCAGCAACTCGCCCGCAACGCAGCCGCTTAGATAAGGTTCCACGTAAACGACGCTGGAACGCCGACTTTCTGAAGCGTCCGTGTCCACGCAAACGACGCGGATGCCCTTGGTCTCCGCTTTGTCGATCAACGGTATCAATTTCTTGGGATTGCCAGCAGTGAGAATGATTCCGTCAACGCCGCTGGCCATGAGTTCCTGAAAGACCTTGGCATCTCCCTTGCCGAGGCTCTGGATAGGACGATTTATGAACTCAACACCCGACTGCGAAACACGCTCTTCTTCTTCCAGTACTCCATTCCACAGCTGGTCATAGAAGAAGTGGATTTCGCGAGGAATGCATACGCCGATCTTGGCCGTCGCCCTATTGGCCGAAAGGGCTCGAGCCGCAAGATTCGGCTTATACCCGATTTGCTTGGCTATCTTCAAAATGCGTTGGCGCGTTGCTTCGTTAATGCCGCCGCGGCCGTGTAAAGCCCGGTCAACCGTACCTCTGGACACTTGGGCAATGTCCGCGATCAGATGGGTGCCACTCCGCCGTTTTGCCATGCTCGTCCTTTATCCTATGTCCAGTTAGGTCTGTAAGCAAAGAAGGAAGAAGTGCGGTGCTTGGGCGTAGGCGTATTCGTCAACACAAAACTTATCCGCAGTTGGCGGGTACTCGCGCATTTTCTCCGGACGGTGAACAACACGTATGGTTGTGAAGACGAAATCCTGTCTGCCACACGTCTCAATTCCCTGGTGCTTACCGTGCAATGGAGATCACTTCGTAGTATCGCGATCGCAAGCAGGAGTGGCGAAAGGCGGTGCAGAGGGCATTGCTGGTAAACTATCGAAGACAGTCGGGGCGTAGCGCAGCCTGGTAGCGCACCTGCCTTGGGCGCAGGGGGTCCGCGGTTCAAATCCGCGCGCCCCGACCAATTAGTTCTTTATTTTCAATTCGCGCTGCCCGACGTGGATTGGTTCAACTCTGCAACTTGGGTCCATTTGGGTCCAAATACCAACCGCTCTACACTCTCCACCGCGCGGCGCTGCTCTTCCGGTATCGCGTGCAGATAAATCTTCAAAGAGCGGACATCTTAATTTGGTAAGAACAGGAATGTTTAGAATATTTAGATAGAAATATTTTAAATATGCGGGCTAACACGCATCATTTCATCGGAGAGGAATTCGAGCGGGCTTCTCATACTCAACGGTCTTTAGCAACCTTCTCTTGAGGCGCCTCCAACACTGGCTTTTTCCTCCGCCCTGTAGTGGCGAATTCCCTTACAACTCCAGTTGATCCCTTCTCGCGTGCAAGGTACTGATCGTAGATCTAGTCCTCTAGGTCTTCTCCAACCCGGCTTGCAAGTGATGCTGGGCTCCCACAGCAGCAGTTTCTTGATCAACGTATTGTCACTGTTACACTCCCGGCGGCGCGAGGGAATCGTAGTTGCGCTCCAGCCGAATCCCGGCGATCCCTTCAGCGAAATCGACTAACCGGTTCATGCCGACCACCTCGCTTGATCCGAGATTGATCGGCACCAGGATTTCGGAGTTTATGATCTTCTGCACGGCCAACAAAGAATCGTCGATATACGTGAAGCTGCGAGTCTGATGTCCCGTGCCCCTGATTTCGATTTCGAGCTTACCCGTGTTCGCCCAAACACCGCTAAAACCCTCTAATCGCTCGTAAGGCGGCTGAATCACGGCTACAATGGGGGCGGAAATTGCCTTGCTGCCCGTAGACTCGCTCAGCATAATGGCGGGAAAAGAGTTTCGGCGACAATCAGTGCAATCAAAGATGCGGTACGGTGGGCCGAGGAGATCGTGAAGGCTGCACAGACCCACGAACTGAAGCAGAGCGCCAGAATGCCGAGCACCTGGAAAGAGGGCTCACGGCTGAGCGCCTTTGCCATCTTGGCCGATTAGAATCGCTGCCAGAAATCAACGCGTGACGGCCTCGCGCGAGTTGCCATGAAGAGTATCGCTGTGATTTCCGCCGGTTCCCGCGGGGACGTCTACCCCTACGCCGCATTGGGGCGCGCTCTCCAGGAACGGGGCTGGGCGGTACGGCTGATCACGTTCGCGCCCTTTCGCGAACTCGTGAACGGGCACGGATTGGAGTTCTTTTCCCTCTGCGACCCCACGGCTGCCCTTAAATCATCTTCTGCGTGGCGTTGCTGGCAGTCTTCCCAGGTCAGCCTCCCCCGCAAGCTATGGGCGCTTCGCCATGTCATGGAACAATGCCGCCAACCTTTCGTTCGCATGCTGGACGAGTGCCTGGAAGCGTGTTCGGGATGCCATGCCATCGTGAGTTCCAGCAGCGGCTTTGCCGGTCCGCATATTGCGGAAAAACTCGGCCTGCCATTCTTCTGGGCCCTTTTGCAGCCGGAAACACCCACCCAGTGGTTCCCCTATTACTTGTCGCCGTGGTCGCGTTCACTTGGGAAGCTTGTCAACCGCAGCACCTATTTTGCGGCGCGGAGATCCTTTCAATTTTTGTTCGGAGATATTTTCGCTCAGTGGCGAAGAAGTCTCCAGTTGGCGCCACGTTCGGTCAACACCATCAGCTCTCGCACGACGACGCCGGTGCTCTATGGCTTCAGTCGTTATGTAATTTCCAAGCCGGCTGATTGGAATGAACACACCCACGTCACCGGCTATTGGTTTCTGGATTCCGCTGCGGACTGGACTCCGCCCGAGAAACTCTCCAAGTTTCTGGAGGAGGGCCCGGCGCCACTCGCTGTCTGCCTGAGTTCGATCAACGGCAAGCCTGACTTGCTGCAAACTGTTGAGCATGCCGTCCACCAAACTGGGCAGCGGGCCGTGGTTATTACCAGCGGCTCAATCGCCCGTTACCTGGGATCCAGTGGCGTCCTCACCATTGATTTTGCTCCGTACGGATGGTTGTTTCCCAAAGTAACGGCGATCGTGCATCACGGCGGGGCCGGCACTAGCGCAGCCGCGCTGCGCGCCGGGCGGCCATCCATTCTGGTCCCTGGTTTTTTCGATCAATCGTTCTGGGCGAACACCTTGTACCGGCTGGGAGTCGCTCCCGTTCCTTTGTCTCCGCACAACATAACGGTACATAACTTGGCGAACGCAATCCAGATGGTAATGACGCAATCAAAGTTCCGTCAGCAAGCGCAGAGATTGGGACAAGGAATCTGTGCTGAGAATGGATCGTTTTCGGCCGCCGAAATTCTTCTGCAATATCTGAGCTAACCGCTTCGGCCGTGTCAAGAGAGGAAGGTGTCACCGACGCTCTATCGACAACAGGGCTCAAGCGAATCCCAGCAACTTAGCCGTCAACACCATGCTTTGGGGAAAGCGGATATTGCGGTCATACCAGGCTGCTGCATTCCGAGCGACCTCTGCGAGATAGTCCGTCTGGCCGATCACTTCCCGGTATCGCTCTTCAATTCGCGCAGCCACCACCGCCGCGGAATCCTTGGCAATGTCGGTGTTGACGCTCACATAGTGGAAATCCGCTTTCAGTTCGCAATGAAACTGATTGCGGACCTTCGGACGCAACACCGGAGTTCCAACAGCGAAAGCTTCAACATCGCGATGACAGAAATCGCCAAATCCCGGAAGTGACAGAGCCAAACGCTGCGAAGCCAGTTCCCGCAGGAACTTTTTGTGCGAAATGGCCGCAGCGTCGGGATTTAACACCTTTCGGTTTTGCAGAATCAAAACGATCGTTTTTCTTTCTTCCCAGAGTTGCCCTCGAAAGTAGAGCTGAGCGACGCTACGGCTGCAGTTCCGCAATTCTATCTGGGCGTCCTGCTGCCGGGGCCAATTGGCATCGAAATAAGTCCATGGGCGCACAATGCGAGTGCGAAACCCGCTGATATCGCTGGACCTATACTGGCACTTCAGCATCCCGCGACAGCGAAGGTCCCACCGAAAAGACCTTATGTCGTCGGTCCGTGTCCAGTCGTGGCAGTCGAGGACCCAATACGATCCCGTGCGATCATTCTGAAGAACGGCGAGAGAATCGCGAATGGTGACAGCAGGACCTGGCAAACCCATCCTTCGCACTCCGAACGCCTCCCGGTCCTCAGTCCGGACGGCTACCCCTTGGCCGCGCAGATGCTCTGCCAATAATGTGAATACCGTCTGCCGCCAGTCACCTTCCCTGTCTCGGCGAAACAGCAGGTAGGGATCTGACTTTTTCCACGACACGCCTATCGACTCCTTTGGCCTCACCACGTGCAATTAGCTCTAGAAGCGCCATTTATCCCTGTTACGTCCCACCCAATGGCGCTTTGCTGGCAAATGGATTGAAAATAGCCGTCGCTTTTGCGCCAAGCTTCACCAACCGTGTCCATCGTCGTTGCGTGCGTCCCAGTATGAAGTCGGCGGCAGGACCTAACGATGCTCCTCCATTGCCGTGAATAACGCACGGGCACGAACCGGTGATGCGATTCCGAATTACCAACGAGCGAACTTCCAAATCATCTTCACACATGAACAAACACTGGAATATCTCGCAAGAATAGTCGAGCTTAATTTGCGTCGTCCCGGACAGATACAGGTGGGCCCACCATTGCTGATCGATTCCGGAATCAGCTGAATTAACGGCGTTCCATTCCCGCATCAGTTGAAGCAAGTAATCAACTCTTCCAATGAACCCCCCGGCGTTCAGAAAGCGGTACTTGGTCGGTGCTTCCGGATAGTCCTCCGCCTTCTGCCCGGGAGACGAAGGAAAGCAGTTCACCTCGGCGCTGAATAACAACGGGGTGTCCAAGGCAAGAAATTTCTGAAGGATGGAATCCAGGCTCGATACCATGAGCGAATCAAAAGCATCGGTAAACAAAACGTAATCGTATTTATGGTGGTGTTTTTCAAGTTCCCAGTAAAGACCCTTGAGCTTGCTATGATTGAATCCTCTCCACTGCCCACCCTTGCCAAAAACCCGAAGAGGAATTTGCATGCGTGCACAACTTTTCTCCAGATCGTCCAAGCCGCTTCTCCGCTCCGTCGCCGCCGCGCACACCAGCACGCGATCACAATCCGGGGAACCGGCGTCCGATTCACTCATCTCCGTCGATGGCGTCGGCAGCGAGATACTGACCACTTCAATCGCGCCAGCCCTCCATCGCCTGCCTCGTCTTTGCAGAGAAACGCGTACATCTATCTCGACTGATTCCGCAAACCACGAGTCATTGTCCGTCCACGAAACATGAGTGGTGAAATGAATGTTTGCGTTCCTGGAAGCTACCGCGCTGTCGCGCAAGTTGGTAGAAACAATCCTGATGTCGTGGCCATTCGCTACGTGCGCGGCAATACGCGCCAAAACTGTCTCGCAGGACTGACTGCAGCCCAACACCTGGATTCTGTCCGGCAGGACGTTCTGCAGACACCTCCATTCCTGGAACTCGATTCGAGGACGGACTGCGTCGAAGGCTTTCTGGAGCAGAGTGGGGCCATCCAGTTTCGGTCGGCGAGACAAATTATGGCTGAACAAATAATCCGGATTGCGTCGATCCAACTTTGGCCCTCCTGGGCGAAGTGAGATCCTGGGCGAGAATTCGTCGAAGGCAAGCCTCAAACGAATTCCTGGATGCCAGAGTCGCGGGCCACCACTTCATCGGAACCCCTCGACAATCAACACGCGATCAGCATCCACAACTTGGATGAACCGTGCCAGTTTCCAATCAGTGCATTCTCTTGCTCAAATACGTAGCGATACGAATCAGCCGGTACTTGGGTTCATTGTCGGGCAGCGAGAACAGATAGCCGCAAGCCTGATGGATCAGTTCGGTCGATACCAGTTCGGCATACTCAATGGCGCCTGTCTTGCGGATAAAATCGCACGCCCACTGCACCTCTTCCGCGGTCTTTAGGCTCCGGCGTTTATTCACAATTTGCAGTAACCTGATTCGGTCTGGCGGCGAACCTTCCCGCAATGCGTGAATGAGCAGGAGTGTCCTTTTCCCTTCCAGAATGTCTGAGCCGGTATCGCGCCCCTTAAAGCCGTGTATGTCCAGGATGTCGTCTTTAATCTGGAATGCGGTTCCGGCCAGCAGTGCGAACTCCCGCAGCAGCGAGAGATCTTTGGCATCCGCGCCGCCAATGATTCCGCCGCCGACGGCCGCCATGGCCAGGAATGCACCTGTCTTCTTCCTGGTGCAATCCATGTATTCACTCTCTGTGACGCAATCGTTCCGCCGCATGTTGATGTCGAGCGCCTGACCAACAATCATCTCGAGACCATACTCAGAAACCAGCTTGATCAGGCCGAGCTTTTCGCTTTCGGGATAATCAGAATCCAGAATTCCCAGGGACGCAAACAAGGCAAAGGTGTCCCCAATATTAATGCCGTGGGCCACTCCGAAACGTTTCCAGATGGACTCGCGATATCTTCTCTGAGTATCGCCGTCAGCAATGTCATCGTGGATGAGAGTAAAGTTTTGCAGGTGTTCAATGGTGGCTGCGAAGTCAAGCGCACGGCTGCCGTCGGCGCCGAATACTTCGCTGCTCGTAACACAAAGTGCCGCCCGAATCCGCTTACCTCCGCTCATGACCTGATAGGTCAGGCCTTCCTTGAGCGGATGCAGGTCCGGGATTCGCTCCAGCGCGCTCTTGAGGTGCGGCTGCAAGCCTCGATCGACGTCCGCCAGGAACTCGGCGACGTCCGGGTCAACGGGTTTAGCTTGCCGCAGCTCCATTGACCGCGCGCCGACAGGCAGCTTTCTTTTCGCAAGACCGACAACACCGGGCCGGCGCCTCGCTGCGGAGCCCGACATTAGCGGAGGGCTCTCATCTCGCGGTTGAACGCACGCAGGAGCTTCAATCCCGTTGACATGACTAGGAATGACGATGCCTTCGTGAACTCGCCTGCAACCGGCGGGACAATATGGGACGCTTTGGAGAACATTCTAGCCGCAGCCACGGATTCATTGAGCACCGCCTTTTCCGGAGTGCCTTCCTCGGCATCTGCCACCATGCGCTGAACTACCATTGAGATAGCGCCCTGTGCTTGTTTCATGGCAAGACTCAGCCCGGCTTCCAGGGCTTCTCCAATTTGCCCGGAAAGTTCGCGAAACACTAAATCAAAATTTTCTTCTGAGCTCTTGTCCGCGGTTTTTCTGGCCGCTCTATTCTTCTGTGCCATTTCTCCTCCGTCCAGCTTCTCTACTCCCAAAATCCCGTATCATCCCCCAGGATCGATAAAACTTGTGCCTGCAACCCTGGGTCCCACAGACACTCAGGGTGATTGATCGCATTGGTCTGATGCACCGCAAAAGGCAAGCGACAACGCTTGTCGGCGGTAAGAATGTCGCCCTTCCCGTTCGCGATCTCGTCCACAACTGGAGGCACACTGTTAGCCACGGGCGAGATCACTGGCACCTCGATCAACGTGATGACGTGATGAAACGGCGGCCAGTGCCATTGCGGAATTGCGCTTTCCAGGTTGTAAACCCAGCTCAGCAGCCGGGTCAGTTTCACGCTGATTCCACCGAAGGTGAAATAACGCACACCGGGCAAAGCACCCTCTCCGTTCGCCAGGTCCATAAGGAATGGACTTCCCACTGCGAGCTCTTGCCATGCCGGTTGGGCAACCAGGTTAGCAAAATCTCCGAGCACTTGCGTAATCAATGGCTGAATGGAACTCGGGAACCACAGGATGACATCGTTTAGTGTGTTGGCCAGATTCGCGAGTTCACTGCCCAGATGAGGAGAATCAAGGGTAATCACGGTCGTGAGATTGGGTACCAGATCAGCATGGTCTTTCAAAACCTTCCGGGCGAGCAGACCGCCCCGACTGTGGGCGAGAATCACCAGTTCCTTGGCCGGAAGATTTGGAAGCTCCAATTTTGCCGGAGGCATTTGCAGTTTGTTGATCACCACTACCAACTCGTCTTCTGCGGACTGAATCGGTCCGGTGGAATCGACCTGCGAATAGGTTGCGGTGGGGAACCCATTATCCTGCAGAATCTGCTGCCAGCTGATGAGCGGTTCCTTCGGATTGTCCAGAGTGAACGACCACACTCCCACGCCCGGATACGCCGACCATCCCTCGTCGCGGTCCGGCGGGAACGGCTCGGCGTAATCGTAATGCGGATAGCCTCGCTGATCGGGCGCAGTCATATCGAGACTCGTGCCACCGGCTCCATGGAGCAGCAGCACCAGGGGTTTTCCCGCATCGCCGTCCGTATACTCGATGGACTTGTCGCGGTCGTTAAACGTGTATGGAATCGTGATTGCCACTATTTCTTTCTCGCAACGATGATTTCGGTGACGACGCGGATGTGATCGCTGGTGCTCAGTGTGACGGTTTGCGAGAGGCTTAGGAATTCATCCTCAGGCGGGAGTTCCAAGCCGTCGTCGACAACGGTTTCCGGAACTCCATTCACGGTTCGCATGTATTTCACGATTACGATCTTCAAGCCTGGATTCGCCTTCCGGTACTCGGCCAATAACGCCCGGGTTGCTTCCGGCAAGCTGCTTTCCTTGATGGGCGAGCGTTTGGGGTCACGCAAGGTGACACCTTCCGGCACCTGCTTCCCGTCACCCGACCAGAGGTCATGCAGGTTCACGTAGTTGCTCCTGAATTTTCGGACAAAATCCAAAGGGTTTGCGGACGGGAATTGCTGGACCATCGAACCTCCAAGACGCCCCTGATCTTGCGTAGGAAAGTTTTTGTTCAGCCCGTGGGGTAGAAAGCATTGTATGCTCACGGACATTTCTTGCGCTAGGCTGCTCTTTATGAGTATCAGTATTGTAGCCCGTTTACTGATACTCTCGCAGCCATCGTCGCGCTGCAGGGAACGGTCAGTGTTGACTTTGTCTTCCACCAGTAGAATAGCAAGACTTAAGGTCGCCGGAGATACCGTTGATGCGGAGTTCTCGAATCCAAAATCTTAAGCCGGTGCGCGGATGGTGGCGCGGGCGCTTGCAGCAGATGCTGCATGTTCCACCCTCCAAAATAGGAACGGTACTAGGACTCGCCTGCACTGGACACGGTGCCAGCCTTGCCCTGATGACCTCTGAGGGCGCCTTACGCAGCTCAGTGCTCGAACGCTGGGCCGGGGTCAAGCGGATTCTTCTTCTGGCCAAGGACGAGGACCACGATCTGCGAAACCCGGCGTCGGCCATCGACCAGCACATTAATTTCTGCATGAAATATGGTTATGGCGCCTTCCCCCCTTCGCGGATTTTCGAGGAGACCATTAGCGAATGGCTGGGATGGTTCTTAAAAGGGCTGAACCTGCGCCCGCCGGACATCGATCTGGTGGTGGTCAGCGACAGTCATTTCGCTACCTGCGGGCTGCGGCTCGGACCCCGGCTGGGAGAATGGCTCCCCAAGGCGTGGGTTTCGGACTCAATCACACATCATGAAATTCACCAGCGGCAGGCATTCTGGCAAAGCGGCTTTGAAGAAGCCGCAACCCTGACGTTAGACGCAGCCGGTGAGTCACTGGAAAGTCTCGGAGGACGGACTCTGTCCGGAACTATCGCGGCGATGAGTGATCTCCCCCGCTGCCGTACCCTCAGCCAGATGGATTTTCCACAGAGCAGCGCCGGACTGTTGTACGAAGTCGTCACCCGCCACGTCGGCTTTCGGCTCGGGGACGAAGGCAAGACCATGGGTCTGGCGCCTTACGGCGAGCGGGAATTGCTAGACCGTGTGCTGCCGCAACTCACCCTGCATCAAGATGGCAGTTTCAGCTTTTACGACCACAAGCAGTTTCGGAAACTGCTGCAGGAATATGTGCCCGAGCGATGGCCGGACGAAGAAATCACGCAGCGTCATTCCAATGTGGCCTACGCCGGACAGGCCATCCTGGAGCAGATCGTAACCAATGCCTTTCGAGCGGCGTTGCGCCTCTCCGGTCTGAAGCGCCTGGTCTATGCTGGCGGCGTAGCTCTTAATAGCGTAGCTAACGAGATTGCGGTGCGGGCCGCCGCGCCCGACGCCTTCTACATTGCTCCGAATCCGGGCGACCCAGGTCACGCGCTGGGCTGTGCCCTGTTTGGAGCTTACGAGATCGCCGCCTGGAAGCCACAGCTGCGAGAGTTGCACGATTACCTTGGCCCTGAATATTCCGAGTCGGAAATGATTGAAGCGTGCCGAGACGGAGCTTATCCGGTTGAGAAAGTGGAAAATCCCGAACTGGTACTTGCGCGCTGCATCCGAAACGGATATATCACCGCCCGCTTCGCTGGTGCGGCAGAATACGGACCGCGAGCTTTGGGAAACCGTAGCATTCTTGCCAGTCCTCTCAGTGCAGACATGAAGGACTATCTCAACGCGCGAGTGAAACACAGGGAGAGCTTTCGGCCATTTGCGCCGGCGGTGCTGGAGGAGTGCGCTCCGGAATGGTTTGATCTAAAGGGACCGAGCCCGTATATGTTGCGCGTGGTCCCGGTGCGTGAAAGCGTTCGCGAACGCATTCCCGCGGTTGTCCATGTGGACGGATCCTGCCGCGTTCAAACCGTGTCCCGCAAAGAAAACCCCGGTTTCTATCGGGTGATCGAAGCTTTTCGATCGCTGACTGGTGTCCCGGTTCTGCTCAATACGTCCTTCAATACCGCTGGAAACCCAATTGTGGAGACTCCATCCGACGCTGTCGAGTGTTTTGCATCGACCCATATCGATGTGCTCCTGCTGGGTCCATTTCTGGTGAGCAAGCTGCCGTTAAAAGAGTATGACTCGCCAAGAAACGAGTCAGTGCTCACGATCTCGTCGGAGAATCCATGACCACGGACGAAGTACACATATGGCAAACGCGGGCAGGCCGACCCGAGGACGTTCAAGCAGCCTTCGAACTTCTGGACGGTGCGGAACGGGCCCGAGCACTACGCTACCGGCTACGGAGGGCACACGATCTTTTCGTAACCGCTCGCGCCTTGCTGCGCCAGGCTTTGGGGCATCATCTAGGTATCTCCTCGGCGGCTGTAGCTCTCCGCTATGGGAAGCATGGGAAACCAGAGCTGGCGGAAGAAAGCGACTTCCGTTTCAACCTTTCCCACTCGGGTGATACGGCGGTGCTGGCCGTCAGCCGCGGGCGCGAGGTCGGAATTGATGTCGAAGATACGAGCCGCGAAGTCGACGCCTTGGGCCTGGCAAGACGATTCTTCTCCCGTGCCGAGGTAGCATGGGTGTTGTCCCATCCCAGCGAGCTGTTTCAACCCGCATTCTTCACCTGCTGGACGGGCAAAGAAGCCTACCTGAAGGCACGCGGCGATGGGCTCCTCTTCCCGCTCGATGCATTTGAAGTCCTCCCCGAAGGCGACCGGCTGAACCTGAAGGTCTACGGCGACTCCAAGGAGACCCGGCGCTGGTCCATGCAGATGTTGGAGTTGGGCGCGGGACTTAGTGCAGCCGTTGCAGTGGAAGGATACGGGTGGACACTGCGCGTTCGCGGATTCCCGCGGCCTCATCACGTCGCTGCCAGCTGCCCACAATCAACTCTCACCACCGCACCCGGCCGTGAACCTTTAACCAGCTATTGTGCCTCTCCATCGCCGCACCGCTCTACGCCACTTGCTTTCAGTTTGTGAATGTCGGTAGACGGCTTCGATTCGGTTGACACAGTAGTGGAGCCCATGCCGCTCGGCAGTGAGCCGTGCACGCAACTCCGCGCTGATTGGGCTTTTCTTCAGCCAGCGATTCAGGCGTACGGCCTGCTCCTCCAGGTTGTGCTCAAACGAAACGTAGGGCACGAAACGCTGATCGATATTGAACCCCGTCATTCCAACGCCCTCGCCTCTCTCCAACGCGATCACCGGACTCGCCATAGCGAGCGCCTCCATGATCTGCAGAAACCCATTGGAGACGAGTGTCACTGCGCTGGCGGCAAAAAATCCAAAAACATTGGCATCGCTCTGGAGGGGGAGTGTAATTAGTCGTGCCGAATCGATATCGTGGAAACACGCCGTGCGGCTGCAGGTCTCAGGATCGCGGCTGATAGCGACGATCGCGGCATCCTTATCATCCAAACGCGCGAGCAGCTCGAACCCCCTCTGGCAGACATAATCGTCATAGGCTACTAACGTAATCCACTGGCGCCCGTGCAGACGTTCAGGGACAGGCAGCTCACACTGGGGCGTGACGGTCTCAATGAACGGAGAAACAATTTCGTAAGGCGGTTCGAGACGAAGTTCATCGCCCCAGACGCTGGCAAGCCCATACAGTAAAGCCAGGTCCACACCTTTCCTCCAAGGCATGAGTTCGTGATTGTAAAATTGATCGAGGACGATAAACGGACAATCCAGATTTCTGGCTGCCTTATAAAAGAGCTCCATCGCGGGAAATGGCCCTTCTCCCATGACAACAATGGCGGGATGATAACCAGCAAACTGCCGTTGCATGCCCCGCTGCGTGAGGCCGGGCCGATCGCGGTCCAGCAAAACAAATTCGACCGGTCCCTTTGCCTCTTCTACCTTAGGATCGTCTAGCAGCGGCCCCCAATTCGCAATGACCGGATGCCAGCCCCGCTTGGCCATCTCGCCAGCCACGCGTACAGCCCTGATAAATGCCCCGCCCACAATTGGCTTCGCCATCGTGTAGGTAACGAATAAGACCACTTTTCTCATAGCTGGAATCTAGTGCCTTCAGGATCGGGCGCTGCCAGCCCAGCTGAGCCGCAGTCACTGGGCGCTAACATTTAAACCGGTTTCGACGGCGGGAAGGTTAGGCGGATGGCCGTCAGCTCCCGAACGGGCATCGGCGGTGGCTCTGGCGATTTCACTTTCCAGGTCTGCACAGACGGCTGCTGAATAGTTGATGAAATGATGGCCCGAGATAAGCAGAATAAATCCCAACCAGAGTTTCTGCGGCCGCCGGCTATGACGCGCCAGCAGTATGACCAGAAATTTCCAATACGCCTTGCGATAAGAGGAAAACAATCCCTGACGCCACAACGAGCGGCACACCACGCCGAACCGGTAAGAAACGGAAACCGGGGCCGCGTGTTGCTGAGAGCGTACCTTCCAGTGTTCGAGCGACCGCTGAGCGCGATCATAAAACCGCTTCGGCTCGTAAAGTTCTTCCAACATGTGCTTGAGTCCGGTCAGCAGATCCTCCAGAGGCATGGCTGTACGAAAATTCGGAGCATGAAAGTTCGTGCTGGCTGTGCTCTCTTCCAGCAACCGCCCTTGCTGCCGCATGCGGTTGAATAGCGGAGTTGTCGGCGGCGCCTGCAGCACTCCGGTCATTGCCCAGGGTATGGCGGCGCGTTGGATGAATTCAGTCTGACGCCGGAAAATGTCTGGCGTATCGGAATCGAAACCAACAATAAATCCGCCCGTCACCCACAACCCGCGGTGTTGGATGAAACGCACGGCGTCGAGCGAATTACAGCGCAGGTTCTGGAATTTCTTGGTTTCTTTGAGGGATTCCGCGGAGGGCGATTCAATGCCAATAAAAACATACAGAAAGTTCGCTTGGACCATCGCCTCGATCAGGTCTGCATACTGTGCCATGTCGAGCGACGCTTCCGTATAAAGCACAAAGGGATAGTCGTGAACCCGCTGCCACTCTGCGATTTCACGCGCCAGTTCGAGCGCCATTTTGTGATTGCCGATGAAGTTGTCGTCCACCACAAAGACTTGCTTCCGCCATCCCAAGCGATTGAGTTGCTCGAGGTCGGCCAGGAACTGGGCCGGTGTCTTGGTCCGAGGGCGCCGCCCATAAATAGTGATGATGTCGCAGAACTCGCACTGGAAGGGGCAGCCGCGCGAGAATTGCACCGCCATGGAAGCGTAGCGGTCCAGTTCTAGCAAATCGAAGCGTGGCGGAGGGGTTCGGCGCACGTCGGGTTTTTGCTCGATCCGGTAGAGGTGCTGCGCGGCTCCGGTCTCGAGTTGATGAGCGATTTCCCCAAAAACTTCGTCGGGTTCACCCACCACCACATGATCCGCCAATGGAAGCAGTATTTCGGGCTGGCTGCTGGCGTATGGACCACCGATCATGGTGCGGACGCCTAAGGCACGGGCCCGCCTCAAAATCGAGTGGGTGTCCACGCGCTGGACCTGCATGGCACTCACCAATACCACATGGGCCCACTGCAGATCGGAGTCCGTCACCTCCTGAAAGGCGCAGTCGATCAGCCGCAGATTCCACGACTTCGGACACAGCGCCGCTAGAGTTAGCAGGCCGAGTGGTGGCATGATCGTACTTTCCGGAATCACGGAAAGCATCCCGGTGAAGCTCCAATAGGAACAGGGGATCTTGGGCCAAACCAGTAAGGCATTAACGTTCGGGCCTAAGGCTGGAAAATGACTCTGCTCTTCGGGCAGCTCCCCACGCAACACATCCGGCGGCACAATCATGTGGGCGTAACCTTCCCGCTCACTCAGCGAACATGCATTGCTTTCGCGTACTGGTCTATCAGCCCGAGCTGTCGCAGGCCGCCCAATTCGCCCGTCTCACCCCACGTATTGATTACTTTCCCGCCGGCGATCTGAAGAATCGTAATTCCCGATACGTTGATGGGCTTGTTCGTCGCCGTCACCGTACCGAGTCGGCCATACGGTGCCTCTCCGGTATGCGTGCCGCGCATCGCCCAGCGCGCAACCACTTTGTCGCCTTCGGCGATCAAGTCCAATAGTTCCAACTTCATATCCTTGAATCCGGCCTTGGCCGCGTGGAATGCTGTTTCAAAACTTTTCTGCAGCCTGGGATCCACGCTCGCAGTGAGATGCGCTGCGTCGCCTTGGTTAATGGCGTCGAAGGCTTTCTTAACTACTGCTTTGTTTTCCTCTGACATGACATCCTCCTGTTTGGATTGTGGTTTAAGTCGAACGCGGCCCGGCGATACATGAAGCTTACTCAGCCAATGCTGGCGCAAACGAGGGTAAATTTGGACAATCTTACTCCAAAATTCTGTGAATTTCCGCTTTATGTTATTTCTGTCTCGGCGGCTCGCCTCATCTCCTGCCACCGGGCTTCGAGAAGAGTAATTAATTCCGAGGGTGTCCGCTGCGGCCTGCCGTGGATCGGTGTCCCAAAAGCGACCGTCACCGGTTTTCGCCGACGGCGCGGGCGCAAATCCAGACCCCCATTGCCAGTAATCCATACCGGTACCACCGGCAAATTGCTCTCGCTGGCCAGTTGGGCCAAACCGGGATCGTGCCGATCTGAAAATTCCTCCTCAAAGGCAAAGCCTTTGGGAAACGCCAGCGGACAATACCCTCGATCAATCATCCGCGCGGTTTCGAACATCCCTTCGCGAGTACTTCCCTGGTGTGGAAGGATGGCGAATGGAAATGTGAGTGGCATACCGAGGTAATAGGCAAGTCCGACTGAGAGTCGGTCACTCCGCCGGACTTCCTGCGTTGGGCTGAAGAACTCGCGGAAGTCGCGATTGGTCGTGATGAGCAGACGCCGCGCGAAGCGCACTGGCAGCACTGAGCAGATCGCGAACGCGTCCAACCAGTGCCGGTGAGGCGCAGCGGCGAGCAGAAAACGTTCAGGCAAACTGCTCAAATCGGACTCCCATGTTAGTGAAACTGAGGCACAGCAAAACGACCAGTAGCCAACTGCCAGTGGACGCCCAATCCGGCGCAACACCCGACCTACTGGGGAAGCGGCCCAGGCCGGCTGCCGCGATGGCAGGCGAGTTGGCCTGGTTAAAGACTCAGCGTCGCGTGCCAGCGCGCACGCGTCTCCGAGCGTAGGATTCGCGGGCAGCACCGCGTGGTCCAGCCATCGGCCGCGTCGCCGCTCTAACTCGGTGAGAAGCGTAACCAAATCGAGAGAACTTAGCCCCAGATCGGCAAGAGCTTGGGTCCGGTGGTTCTCCAAAATCTCCGGCGACACCTCCAGCAGGAACTCGGCCAACATCCGGACCCGCTTGCCACGATCGCGTTCAGCAGCTATTCCATCCACAGTCAGGGCCTGGCCGACGGGCCGGAGCTGGGGAGTCGCCATGCCCTCCAAAGATCTGATCACCTGGTCTCTGCGCACCTTCATCAAACTGGTGCGGGGGAAATCCGCCTCGGGCCAGACGGTCCAACCCCGAATTCGCTGGAAGGGCACAAGCTTTTCATTGGCTGAGGCGATGATGAGCGCAGGGTCGCTGCCGGATTGCAACAGGAGGACGGCATGCACCTCTCCGCAACCAATCACTTCGCGCCCCAACACGACCGCATCCATTACGCCCGGAGTTCGAAGCAATGCGCTCTCGACGTCGCTGGGATAGACGTTGAAGCCTTCGCCGGTGACGATCATCTCATTCTTTCGTCCGACGAAATAGAGGCGGCCCTTTTCCGAACGGGCTAGATCACCAGTGCGAAGGTATTCCCCCGATCGAGCCGCGCACGGTTTTGCGCCGAAGTAGCCGGGGCTTACGGTCGCGCCTCGAATGAGGATTTCTCCGTCGTCAGCAAGTTTGAGCGACACATTGCCGAGCGCCTTTCCGATGGAACCGACGCTGCGCGAAAGCGGCCCGTTGAGCGCAACAATCGCCGTGGTCTCAGTGAGGCCGTAACCCTGCACGACAATACGGCCGGCATCGCGCCAGAATTGCTCGTCGTAGCGCGGCAAGGCGGCGCCCCCGACAAGAATGACCCAAAAGCGGAACCCAATGGCCGAGTTCATTCGGGTGAACATCACATGGCGGCGCATCCACCCGCGCTGCTCGGTTGTCAGCCAGTCGCCAATGCTCAACCCACGTATGCCGCTGGACCGGGATTCGAAGGCTTTCGTGAGTACCTGCAGGACGCGGGGCACGGTTGACAGCAAGGTGATGCGGTAGTCGCGAATCACGCGCAGCAGGTACGCGGGATGCATGGATGTGACAAAAAGAATACTGAGCCCGAGAGAAAGCGGGAGGAAGGCTCCCAGGATGAAACCTTGCACGTGACTCAAGGGGGCAATCACGAGCATGCGAAATGGGAACCAGCACAGTAGCATGCGCCACCTGCTGAAGCGGGCAAGCTGGGCCTGAATGTTGCCGTGGGTCAAGACCACGCCACGGGGTTCGGATGTCGTTCCGGAAGTGTAGAGAATGGCTGCAGTATCTTCGGGTTTGAGCGGTACAGCATCGTGAGCCGCAGGTTCGGGCGAGTCTGCGATCGCTTCCAACGGAAAACATGGCAAGCCCAGAAATGACGGGTCGACTTCGCGCCCGTGCCAAACCAGTTTGGCGTCGGTCTCGTTGGCGATGCGCGCTATGTTTTCAGAGCGCGCATCCACGTCTAAAGGTACGACTGCAACTCCTCGCATCATCGAACCCATCAGGCAGGCGACCCACTCCGGTGAGTTGGCCCCCCAGAGAAGTACGCGGCTGCCAGGCTCGACATGGGCGTTGGCGAGAAGTCTCGAGACACGGCGGGCGTTCGCCCAGAATTGCCCGTAGGTCATCCAGCGCAGGGCGAAATCGCCACACAGCCCGAATGCCGGCCGTTGCATCGGTACGGACTGGGCTGCCAGCTCCACGATCCAATTCGAATCTCTGGCGTTCATGGATTTCCGATTGTGAGTGTGATGAGAGAACTGGAAGCAAAGTGGGGTTCGCAATAACTCAGGAAGATTTTGCGGCCATTTTGCTGCCGGAATTGCGGATGTTCAAATCCAAGATAAGCGAGCACGCTGCTGGGATCATGCGGTAGCCCAATCAGATCCACCGGGTCGCTGTAGGGGCCCCAAATTCTGTCCGCTGTACGGAGCATGAGACGCTTGCGGTACTCATCGACTAACCACATCGTGTAGCAACCGAGATGCGGATTGAACGAGACGGAGTAAGCAGCCGCGCTGGGGCCAAGCGTGCCGGCGTCCTCGAAGCGGTTCGTCCAGATTCCCTCAGACGAAACCAGATACTCATAAGCATTTCTGTCGGTTATTTGACTGGGCCTTACGCGAGCGAGAGTAGCTTCGCTCTGAATACCGCTGCGCACCGAGCCAAACACATAGAGATAATCTTCGATCAGGACCTGCACTCCGAAATGGAAATCTTCGGCAGGATTACGCCAGAATATCCAGTCACCGCGATGGGTAAAGCGCTCACACTCTCCGGTGCGAGGATCTAGGGCCGCGACTCCGACACCCAGAGTACGAAATCCCCAGACGGTTGAAGGGTCGGTAGTCTGCAATCCCAAATAGAAAAAGTATACGAGGCCATCCCGGAGGATACCGTGTTCGGGCCAGAATCGGAGACGGCGAAAGAGTTCGCGCTCGGTGGGTTTCAATATCTCTCGGGGCATGCCATCGTCGCCCAGGAAATACTCTAACTTTGCCAGCGCAGATTGAATATTTGGCGCCTGGGAAACCGCCGCGCAGTTCGCCAGGAAGACACTCTGCAGGGAAGACGGGACAGGGATGGGGGAGGGGTGGGCGCTGGCAGCGCGCCGATCGGAAGTCAGCAGCAAGGAATCGGAGAAGAAGAATAAAACACCGTCACGGAGAGAAACGGATTGCCCGCCATCCTGGCCGAGCACCAGGTATTCCGACGTCCGCTTTTGCGAAAAATGTCCGAGAAAGCGCGCGTTTTGAATCAGCCCACTCCGAAAACTGGACTTCAGCGGCATCGGAAAAGCACTCCCAGACTGCCGAGGATTCCCAAGCTCCGCCATGAGCCGGTGGATTGAGCCTTTTCCCACACTTGTCGCGGGGCCTGGCCTCCATCCTCGGGATTCAAGTAGATATCATGCAAACAGAGATAGCCGCCGGGTAGCACCAACTTGCTCCAGTGAACGAAATCGGCTTCGACGTCGGCGAGGGAATGGCCGCCGTCGATGAATAGCATACTGACGGGAATCCCCGCGAGATTTTTGGCCACGCGCTCGGATTCGCCAATCATTGGTATCACGCAATTCGAAAGGCCGGCGCGCTCCACGTTCTTCAGGAACTCGGGCAAAGAGTTGTGGCGCTGAGTGCGTTCGTCGAAAAGTTCGGGATCGTAGTAAGGCTCACCTTGCTGCTGTTCGACGGACCCACGGTGGTGATCGACGGAAAACAAGTTGTAGCGGCCGTACCGGCATCCCTCGGCAAGAAACAATGTCGACTTGCCACAATAGCTGCCGATCTCCACACAGGGGGCAATCCGCGAGCAGCGCTGTGCCAGGATGAACAGGCGGTCGCCCTCTTGTTCCGACAAGAATCCCTTGGCCGCCAGAGCCAAGGTGCGGACCTCGGACCGCATGGGCACAAGATCATCGTCGTCGCCAAGAGAGGCGAGTTGCGGAGTCTCCTTGGAAACAAATCGGCGTACTAGGCCCATGTTCGCTCTCTGCCCGCAAGAAATTCGCGAAGTGATTGTTTTAGTCCGGGAGTAGCTTGCCAGTCGTTTCCGTAATGATTGCCATAAAGGCGAAGCAACTGCTTCGGCTCAGAAGCTGCTTCGAACAGGAGCAGCGCGTGGCGAAACGGAATTACCGTGTCGCTTTCCGAGTGCAACACCAGAACGGGACAACTACAGCGGCGCAAATATTTTCGGGTATTAAAACGGATGTAGCAAAAATAGCGGGCAGGAACGAAGGGATAGGCGCTGGCCGCAACCTCAGGCACGGAGGCGAAACCGCCGTGGCAGACCAAAGTGCCGCAAGAATAGCGGGAGGCCAGGTACGCGGCAACCGCTGCGCCGAGCGAGCGGCCGAAGAGTATGACGTCCTCCGGTTTTCGACGACGCTGGGTAATGACATGTTGCCAGACCGCGTCCGCAGCCTCATAAAATCCGCGCTCGCTGGGGTGTCCCCCGCTGGCGCCGAATCCCGGATAATCGACGATTGCTACGGCCGGACCGAGAGATCCAAGATACGCGATGGTGCTCACCTCGTGGCTGATATTTCCAATCGATCCGGCAAAGCAGAGGATAACTTTGTCGGAATCGGAACCCTCCACATACCAACCATGAAGGGGCACCCCGCTGGCAGTAGTCAGAAGTAGATCTTCGTATCGCAGTCCCAGATCGGAAGGAAAAGCGGCGAGATCACGGCTGGGCTTAAAGACAATCCAGTGCTGGCGAACGAAGAGAGTCAATCCGTAAAGGCCAAACGCGATGCCGAAGACCTCCAGAATTGGACCCACGAGATGCATGTACGACCCTCTCATTGCTCGACATTACCAACAACCAGGGCGGCATTTTTGATACCGCGGTCCGAACTCCAGACCATCGCCCGGCGCACCGGTGCCGGCGAGGCCCGATGCAGGATGCGAAAGTCATAGCGCGGCAAAGGGTCCTCGCAATTGATCAAAGGCGGTGCCATGTGGCGGCGCATGGCTAGGAAGGCATGAGCCAGGGCAAAGCTGGCGGTTGCCGCTCCGGCGAAACCCAGAGCACCAGTGGCAGCCGTAACGGCCGGACCTGACTTCCCGAACAGATTTGCATAAGCGGCGGCCTCGCGATCGTCATCGGCTTCGAGCGCGAGACCATCCATGAAAAGAAGGTCGATTGGATTTGGTTCGTGGGCGAGAGAAAGGCGGGCCGCATGTTCCAGTGCGCCGTCTTCTTTCTCATTCGGATCGAGCAGCCTGCCAGGCGAGGCGGACTCGCCATAAGAGAGTATCTCGCCATAAGCGGTCTGGCCTCGGCGCAGGGCATGCTCAGAGTTCTCGAGCAACAGGAACGAAGCGCCTTCACTCAAGGCATAGCCGGAACGGGCACGATCGAAGGGCCGGCAGGCTCGGGAAGGAGCATCTGCTGCTGCGGCCAGGCGGCCCGAGAGCAAATGATCGACGATGCAATCCATTTGCAAGAGTGAATCGTAAGCTCCAGCCAGGGCGATTTCCGCATCGCCGCGGCGGATCGCTTCAGTTGCAGCGATGACCGCCTGCAAGCCTGAAACGGGGCCATTGGTAAGGTTGGCGTTCGGTCCCAGTACTTGGTGCTGGATGGCAATGGAGCATAATCCGGCATTGGGCAAGGATCGCACTAGAAACAGCGGATCGATCAGCTTCATGCCGTTGCGGGCAAATCGGTCCAGGCTGACGTTACCGGCGTCATCCACCGCCTCCCGGAGGGCTGGGATAAATGCATCAGGATTCGCTTCCAGGCAAACGGATCCCGCATAGAGTCCACATTTCTTCAAGTCGGAGTGCAGGAGTTGGGAATCGCGGAGTGCTTCGGTCGCGGCCGCAACGGCATAGCCCGGACTGGGAGAGAGCAGTTTGCGGAGCATTCGGTCCGGAATCATCTCCCTGCGGTCGAATCCGGTGACGCGCGCTTGCAGAATGGGAGGATAGTTCCGGTATTGCCAGCCCCCCAGTTGCTCCACCGCCGAATCTCCAGATAGAAGCCGGTCGAAGTGGCGGGCACTGTCGCAAGCCAGCGGAGACACCGCGCCGATTCCGGTAACCCACACGCGTGCGTTGCTCACGCTTTGTCCTCACTCGGGATTGCAAAACCGCCGCTGATGTACCGAAACATCTCCTTGGCGCGCGCGACCTCCGCTTCAGAACTGCTGGGGCGGCTTGCAAATAACATTCGCTCAGCCCGCAAAATCACCTCGTCGCCGCGCCGCACTTCGCCGCTCATGGTAGCGCCGTCGCGATGGCCGTACAGCAACCACGCCTCGAGCGTCAGGCTTTCTCCGGGACGCACCATGCCCAGGAAAGAAACGCCTTGCGCGAGTCCGAGGACAGTGGTGATGGCGTAGCTCTCCGTCACTACATAGAACCAGCCCGCCAATTGCGCTAAGCATTCCATCACCATCGTGGAAGGCATTACGGGCTGGCGGGCATAGTGATCGGGCAAGAACTCTTCGCTCAGAGAAACCATCTTCGTAGCCAAGGCGCGTTTCCCTGGCTCCAATTCCAAAATGCGATCACAGAATAGGAATCTCACCGCACGGCACCTCCGTCAAAGCGCTCTAAGACGATGGTTCCGTTCTGTCCGCCGAAGCCGAAGGAATTGGACATTCCTATAGCGGCGTTGGTCGCGAGCGGTTCATTGGGGATGTAGTGCAGATCGCAGTCAGGATCGGGAAAATCGAGATTAATGGTTGGAGGCAAAATGCGATTCTTCAGTGCGAGCGCGGTGAGGATAATTTCAATACCACCTGCCGCGCAGACCAGATGCCCGAGTTGGGACTTGGTGGAGCTGATGGGAACGGTGTGCGCGTATTCGCCAAAAGCGCGCTTGATGGCCAGAGTTTCCACGCGGTCATTCTGGGGAGTCGAGGTGCCATGGGCGTTGATATAGCCCACGTCTTCCGGCCGGATGCCGGCGTCCTGCAAAGCGGCTTGCATGCAGTTGGCAGGTCCGAGGCCCTCGGGGTGTATGTCGGTGAAACGGTAGCCGTCAGAGGACGAGCCGTACCCGATGACTTCAGCGTGAATGGCGGCGTTGCGGCGCAGAGCGTGTTCCAGTTCTTCGAAGATGACAACTCCGGCGCCCTCGCCAATGAGAAATCCATCGCGTTTCAAGTCGAAAGGGCGGGAAGCCTTAGTGGGCCGGTCGTTCTGTTGAGTAAGCGCACCGAGCAGAGTAAATCCGGTCACGCAAATCACCGACATCATGCTATCAGTGCCGCCCGTGACCACTAAATCGACATCGCCTCTTCTGACTGCGTGCAATGCTTCGCCCGCAGCCTGGGTGGCGGAGGTGCAAGCGCTCTGCACCGTGCAGCTAGGTCCGCGCAACTTCTGGCGGTATGAAAGTAATGTCGAGATGGAAGGAATATCGCGTTGCGCCAGGAGCGCGGGGTGCTCCCGGCAAAGCGTGAGATAGGCATCGGCACTGTAGCGATCGCCTTCGAGCAGCAGATCGGGGCTAGGTAAGCTGCCCTCAACCACCGGAAACGTTGAAGCGCCAATGGCGACGCCGGCCCGGCTGCGGTCGATGTCAGCGTGGTTTAGTCCGGCGTCATCCCAGGCGCGGTCCATAGCCCAGAGTCCAAATAAGGCGGCGCGGCTAAGAAATCGATCGAGCGCGCTAGTGCTTTTCAGTGGAATGGCCCCCGCATCCACTTCACTGCCGATATGCACAGGGAAGGAACGACTGTCGAACTGGCGAATGGGCGCGGCACCGGATCGGCCGTTCAGCACCGCATCCCAGATTTCCGGAATCTCCAGGCCCAGCGAACAGGCCGCTCCCATCCCGGTCACAACGACGCGGCGTCTCATAGCCCCGATGTTCCTCGAATCATGCGATAAAGAGCACGAGCATCTTCCGGAGACTGAAAGGCCGCCGCCGGTTGGGTCCGCATTTCCAGTCGTGCGGAAGCGGCAACGTGATCCTGACAGCGAGCCTCGCCCCGAATCTGGAAGAGGTCGTTTTCACGACCCGTAATCTGGACATCCAACAGCAACTGGTCTCCGGGCCGCACCAGGTGATGGAATTTGACCATTTCGATGCGGGACGGAAAAGCTATGCAGTTGAAGTCGCTATCTTCGCGCAGCAGCCAATCCGAAAGTTGCACCAGGCACTCCGTGATGAGAGCGCCGGGCATGATGGGCTGGGTGGGAAAATGATGGGTAAAGAAGTCTTCGCTGAGCGTGACGTTCTTCAAGCCCGTTGCGCGTGATCCGCTTTCCAGGTCGGTAATTCGATCGATGAGCAGGAACCGCATTACGAAGCTCCGGCACGCGAGTTTCGGGCCTCCTGCTCCACCGCCAGCAAGTGGCGAAAGAGGACGTCATCTCCAGAAGGCACCGGCACGACGGTGTTGCAGGCTTTGCAGATGAACTCGGGCAGCGCATTGGACTCCGTCATCTCGGTCTTGCAGTTGGGGCACAAGCGATCCATCTGCGCCTTGCTCTCGAGTAACTGGCGCACCACTCGGATGAAGGTCGCCACGGTAAACATTTTCTGCAACTCGGCGACACGGAGGCCGGACTTGAGCTTTGCAGAATCGATCTCCGGCATTCCCAGGGCGAGCAATTGCAAACCGAAGGGAGTAACCACGCCATCTTTCAGCAGGTTTTCTTCGCCAAAGTGATCGCTGGCGCGCTGCAGGAAATCGGTGCGGGGGAACTGAATGCGGAACTCGCGCTCGAGTGAGAACGCGATATCGAGAAAGTCGAGAGACTGGGCTCCCAAATCCTCTTCCAGGGAAGACTCGGGGGTGACGTCGGAAACGGGACGGTCCATGGCGCGAGCTATGACGGCCAAGACGCGGGCCTCAACATCATCGTGCGCCTGCGGCGCTGCGGGGCTCATGATTGCACCTTCGTGTATTCCTTCATCACACTCCAAATCCTCCGGTGACGTGCAGCACTTGTCCGGTGATGTAACTGGCTTCGGCAGAGGCTAGAAACCGGACGGCCGAAGCCACTTCCTCCGGCCGGCCATAACGGCCCATCGGGATTGCCGCCTTTAACTCCTGGTCGGCAAAGGAACGTATACGATGGGTCATTTCGGTGAGAATGATGCCGGGAGCGACGGCATTCACGCGTATGCCACGCGGGGCAAGCTCAACCGCCAGAGATCGAGTCATCGCGTTAATACCACCCTTAGACGCCGCATAGTTCGCATGGCCCCGGCTACCGCGGTCGGCAGCGATCGACGACAAGGCAATGATCGCTCCCGAACGTTGGTGTAACATACACGGCAGCACTTCGCGAACGCAAAGAAAAACTCCACGCAGATTGGTCGCGATAACGGTTTCCCAGTCGTCGAGCTTCATAGAGCCCGTAAGGGAGTCGCGGACAATGCCCGCGTTGCATACCAGAATGTCGATCTTCTGGAAACGACGCAAAGCAAATTGCACCATGGAACGGACATCAGCTTCGCTGGAGGCATCCGCGGCGAAGGCTTCAGCCTGACCCCCGGCGGCGCGAATTTGCTCGACAACACCTTCCGCCTCAGCCAGACGCGAGCGGCAATTGACGATGACGCCGGATCCGGCGCGGGCAAGTTCCAGCGCGATCTCGCGCCCGATTCCCCGGGAGGCACCGGTCACAAGCGCAAATTGACCTTCCAGTGAAGCCCCACTCATCCGGTCCCGTCCCCCACTACAACATCAAAGAAAAGCCGCCGTCGGCAATGATCGTTTGCCCGCGTACCCACTCCGACTCTGGCGAAGACAGAAAGGCGACGACGCCAGCCAAATCTTCCGGCTGTCCGAGGCGACCGGCAGGAGTCCGAGCCGGAATCATTCTTGTCAGCATATCGTACTCGGGAATCATTTTCATGCTTTCGGTGTCGACAAATCCGCCGCAGACGACGTTCACGTTGATTTTGTCGCGAGCCAGTTCCACGGCCAGATAGCGGGCCAGATTTTCAATCACAGCCTTCGCCGCGCCGAGGGCAGCGTAATTGGGAGTGTAATATCGCGAGCCCAGGCTACTAAGGCCGATGATGCGGCCCCCCCCGTTGCGGCGCATAATTGCGGCGGCGCACTGCGATCCTACGAGGAACGCTTCGGCATTCAACTCCTGGGTGCGACGCCAGCTTCGCAGGTCCATGGCGACGGCAGAGCGGAAGGTGGTGCGGGCGGCGTTGGCGACGAAAACGTCGAGACGGCCAAACTGCTCTTCGACGCGCGCGAACATCTGGCGCTGGAGTTCTTCGTTCCCCACATCGCAGACGGTGACCGATGCTTGCACCCCTAAGGCCTGCACGTCGTGAAGGGTGCGGCGTGCCGCCTCCGCATTCATACAGAACGCAATCACGACGTGCGCCGGATTCTCTCGCGCCAGACGCAAGGAAATCGCGCGGCCGATGCCGCGGCTTCCCCCGGTGACCAGCACGACTTTGCCAGACAGAAAACCTGGGCGATCAGCCGGCATAGACGCACCGAGCGAGTTGGGCGGCAATTTTGGTCTCGCTGAAGTGCTCACTCGCCCAACGCGGGCCGCGGCACCGGAGCGCGTTCGACAGCGCGGGATCTTGGAGCAGTGGGAGGGCAGCCTGCATCCAATTTTCTGGATGATGAGAGTCGACAAGAACAGCGCCGGACCCCGGGGCCGCAGTCTCGGTTAATCCGCCCGTGTTCGCCGCGAGCACGGGTACACCCATCCGCATCGCCTCGAGCGCCATCAATCCGAAAGGTTCATACACACTGGGTACGAGGACGAGGCTGGAACGTGCGAGCAGACGCTCCAGTTCGTTAGGTCTAAGCCAAGGCGTGATCTGGCATGCACTAGTCATTTGTGAAGCCAGTTTCTTCACCATATCGCAGCTTTCGATGTCACCGTGGCCGCCCACAAGTATAAACAAGCCGCGCCATTTGTGGTGTAAGAGGGGCAAAAGGCCGCACAGGGTTGCGATGCCTTTGGTTCGAGCAAAGCGGCCGGCGAAGACGACCGGGCCGTCGTGGCTGGGCGCCATCGCCTTGATCGGGTCCTTAACTGCATTGCCCACAACGAACGAGTGTGCCGACAACTCGGGCAAGATGCGCAGTGCGGCCTCCCGCTCGGAGCGGCTCAAAAAAACAACGGCGTCGCAAATCCTCATGAGCTGATTTTGCGCCTCAATCAACCGGGCTGCGCCGTCGACGTGTGCCAACTCCAGGGCCAGAATCGAGTGCGCCGTATAGGCAAGAGGAGTGCCCGTGCGCCGTCGTATCTCCAAAGCCAGTTCAGCAAGCCCGAGCGAGTGCAGATGGATCCAGTCAAAGCCATGCGGGTCGATCGGAAAGAACCGAGTGTGCAGATTGTGGAGGCGTGGGCCGGGAGCGCCTTGGCCGCGAAATTCGCTCGTGCGCGGCGCGGGATAGAGAACATGCACTTCGGCACCGATGCGACTGAGTCCGCTGGCCTGTCGTTGCACAGCGTGTCCAATGCCAGACCAGTTGTCTGGAGGATAGTCGGCGGTAAGCAACATTAGACGCATGGCGAATCCCTTACAGGGCCGGACGGCGGCACACCACGACCAACTCTCCGGCATCGCTTGCCCCCAACTTGCGCAGCAGGCGCATCCAACGCGGGGCAATCTCTTCGCGAACCGGTTCGTGATCCACCCGCTCAATGTCGATGAACAGAGAGTCTTTGAGCAGCCGGGTCAATGTGGATTCCTGAAAATACTGAAAGTGAGCGAGCGGTGAGATGGCGTCCCATTTCTTGCCAAACAACTGGAACTGAACCGACTCCAAATCGGGTACCGCGACATACAGAACTCCATCCGGATTCATCGCCCTAAACACGGTGCCGAGGAACTCATCTGGCCTTTCCAGATGTTCGAGAACGTGACTGATCACAACCGCGTCGAAACCGGTCCATGGCAGTGCCGGGTCTTCCATCGTAATCTGGTGCAACCGGTTGCCAAACTGTGGGCGCAAGCTTTCCACCTGGGAAGGGGAAGTGTCGGTGCCATAGACTTCGAATCCATACGACTTGGCAAGCTGCAAAATGTATCCTTTGCCAAACCCCAGGTCGATCAATCGATGCCCGGGAGCGCGTGCGCGCAAAAGATGGCAGATGGGGGCGGCGTAGAACTTCTGCACCTCCATCAGTTCGGTGTCGTAGTCCCGGCGATCCAGCTCCAGTCCCATGCGATAGGCATCGGAGCCTTTGATTCGCGGACTGACGTAGACGTGTCCGCAACCGCTACAGCGGTGATAGTGAAATCCCTGCTTCTCGAAAAGATGCTTGCGTTCCCCGCTCTTGCAGACCGCGCATGCAGTCTCAACCAGAGCGTCAGGCCCAAGTTTCGCGAGCACATCTTCTAACGTCGAATACCATTCAAGGCCCAGCGAGGACCGCGGAGCGGGGGCCGGTCCCGGAGAGGGTCCCCCAAACAGTCCCATGCGCAACGCCTCGGCAAGGCTTTCGCCGAGTTTGAGGCGCGCAATCATCTGCTCAGGCTCTGAGAGGTCGTCGGCCATGCGCCCGAGTGCAAAACAATCCTCGGCAATCGCCTCTTCCGCTCCCGCCGGAATCACAGAATTGTGGGGGCGGTTGTTGGATGTCGCGGGCTGCTTCGCCAAATAGAGAGAGAGCAGGTTGGGCTGCGACCGCCGTTCGTCCTCGGGAAAATCTCCGACATCATTCAGTTTCTGTGCCAACGCGTAATACCGTCTTAAGAACGGCAGCAAAGGAGAATCGTTGTGAGGATCGATGCCGGAATACAACGTTTCCCAGAACGCAACATTCTTCAATTGAATCAAGCGTTCGTAATACTCTTCGCTCCACGCTTCTCGAGGGCTAAGCTCGGCGATAGCTCCTATCGTGCAGTGTTGCAACATTTCCAGACAGCGGCCCAGCATCTGCACGTGAACGGGGTCGTTACTTCCCGCTAACTCTCTTAATCCACTGAAACAGACCAGCAGGCCAGCGAGGACGGTTAACCCTTCGGCTCGCTGGTTGCCAAGGCGCTCCTTCTCAAACAAGGAAAGTAAAGTATCGTGCCTGCCCTTGTAGGTGAAGTGACGGTCGACCGCATCATCGACGATGCGCAGGCTGAGGTAGGCCATGCCGCAACTTCTCACGCCTTTTTGCAAACGCTCGACCGGCAACCGCAGGGCACAGGCGTAGTAAGGAAGGTCCCAGAAGGTCCATTGCAGCCAGTCGATATACTGGCCCGCTTTCTCCACCAGAGTGTCACAGACGAGGTTGTTTCCGGCAACGTGGCCGACTGTCTGACGCAAATCGGAAACAAAAGTTTGCACCGCCGCCGCGATTGCCTGCCGATAGCTTGCGATCTCTGTGCCATAATCAGTATCGAATCTGCTCTTCGCGGCTTTGCAGTCGTCTGCCAGCATCCTTATCTTTTCGTCGCGGGTCATGGCAGGACCGCCGACGAAGTTCGGCCGCGTGCAACCGCAGCCATCGTGAAAGCTGCGGTCAGCGCAGGCGAGCCGCAGAGGGATGTGCAGAAGGTTTCGAACTTACGGTTCAGTGGAGAATCCCACCAAGCAAGGAGTCTTAGGACGGCTGAATCGATCTCCGGCTCGGGCGCACCGAGATCGGTCAAGACCAGGACAGTTAACGCGGCGCTGAGCGGCCCTTTGGAACTATGCGACTGTTCGAGTGCGAGTGGAAGCAGACACGAAGCGAGAGTTGAACGGGAACCCAGCATTCCATGACGCCAAGCCCTGGCCGCGGCGTAGTGCAGAGGCAACGCACCGTCCATCGCGGCAACGCCGGAAGTGAGTGCGTCCAATATCGCCGATTCGAGGACTTCGGTCTCACCTCCGGCGAGAGCGAGGTAGCGGAGCGCGTTACAGTTGGCTATCCAAAACAGGACCGGGCTTGGATGTCCTTCGTCGCGGGAACCCACACTCCGGAATATTCCATCGGGAGTGCGGAAACGCTCCAGGTCCAAAATGCGCCTCTCGGTTGCGGGACTGAGAGGAGAGTTATTGGGATCGATAAGAACTGTTGCAGCGCAGGCTGTTAAATCCAGATCAGGCGGCAGACCGCTGCCTTGGCCGAAGAATCGCCAGCCCCCGGTGGACGACTCTTGCCATGCGAGAAAACGCCGGATTTTCTGGCGAATACGCGCCACCGACCGCAAGAAAAGAGAACGGCGGACTTTTTCGGAGCGCTCTACGGCATACGGCTCAAATCTGCCCGACAGGGGGTCAAAGCAACTCAGCTCATCATACATATAGGTTGAAATCAGAGGACTGAAGCAATATTGCCAGCTTTCGTCGGGCATGCACTGATAGTTGGGGATCTCGCCATTGCTCAATTGTTCATCCGCGATGATTCGCAGGCCCTGGCGCAGTAGATGAGGAGTCGAAGATTGCGAGGTCACCTCTGTTGAGGAAGTCATCCGGCTTCGCCCAGAGCCGCCCCAGCGGCAACGCCGTTGCTCACCAGGCTCGCGAAACGGCATACATTTGTCAGTTCCCAGCGGCGAAGTTCCAGCCGCAGGTGGTCGATGACTTCGCGGCCCCGCAGATCTGTCTCGGGATGATCCAGCTCTCGCCATGTTCGTGCGAGACTCTCGTCATGCAACAGACCGCGAAGATCGGCCGGCCAGCTCGGGACGGTTTCGATCAAGGCGCGTTGAGACTCCAAAAAGCGGCGGCGCGCGGCGTTGATTCGTTCCGGTCGGACCGGACATGAGAGTTCGAGGGCGGCGTTGAATTCCCGGGCATGAACATGCAGACGCGTTGCCATAGCCTCAAACGAGAATGACGGCTGCGCGCGATCCAGCATTCCGCCATGGGCCGCGAAAAGAACCTCGCGCATGGCAGTCACCATTTCATCGACAGGTTGTTCGAGATCAAAATAGAAACTTTTTGGCCAAGGCGTTCTCCAGTTCTCTAGGCCGACGCGGGCAATGACTAGCGTCGTGCAACCATAATGGGGTGCAGCATGAGCGGCGAAAGAGTCGGCGCAGAGGACTGCGTGCGCACGCTCCATTTCCGAAAAGGCTCCAGCGAGTGAGAGGGTACGTGCGCCACAATCGCGGGCAATCGAGAAGGACACACCAGGAACCGCGCGCGCGGACGCCGAAGCCAAGACCGCTGTAGCGAATCGCTCTGTCGAGAAACTTGCGCCGGGATCGAGCACGAATTCCACGGCACAGCCGGGAGATGACGAAAACATCGACGCCAGAATTCGACTCCAGTAAATCGGCGATGGATCGTACTTCGAGGTAAACGGACTGACGAAGATGCGTAAGGCGCCGCCGGAAGGCCCTGCTGACTGTCGAACAGCGCCGTGATAGCGTCCTTGCAATGTGGGCGTCAGGCCAATCCACTCGGTCAGCCATTGAAAAGCTTCGTAATAATTCAGTCGGGCGTCGAGCGGAGCATTCACAGTCCAGACGTGCCGCGAGTTGCGGTTCACCACGGCAGCATATTGACCTCCCAGTGACAACTCGACGTAAGTTGAATTTGCGGGCTCGGCGGCCATGAGAGGAACTAGTCCCGGTTTTTCAAAATCCGCGAGCAAGACGAGGGCGCCATCGGTCCGAAGCGCTTCTAACAACTCGCTGTGGGTGCGGTAATGAAGAACATCGCACACACCCTCCACGCCCTTCCATAACCCGGCATAGCCGGATACAACCGAGATCTCCGCGCCAGGGTTCGCGGACTTAATAAGGGATGGCAGGGGAAAAAGGATGATCTCATCGCCAATGCCGATGGCCGGGCCTGTAATGATTACGATTTTCCCCACTCCTTCGAACGGCGAGATCGACGGGCGATCGACGGACACGATGAAGTCCGGAGGGACGGACGCATCCGATACGAGTGGCAGCAACCGGAATTGCAAATCTCGGGCCGTCTGTACAAAATTGGCGACCTGCAGTCTTCGAAGACTCCTGGCGACTGCCCGCAGCGGGGGCGCATCCCCAGTTTCAATGAGAGGAACGAGCGACCGAAACCCACGCAACCTCTGCTCCAGGTAATGGACGTTACTTCCGCTGATCGGACGCCGGAGCAGAAAAAAAAGATAGGAGGACAGGAGGCCCAGGGCGAGCCTCAAATTCGCTGGCGTGGATGAATGGGGCTTCGGGGCGGAAACCATGTCTTAACCTCGAACCTTGCCGAGCGCAACTATTCTCCACTGTTCATCAGCATGACGCTGAAGTAACACCAAACGCTTGTCGAGAACATTTTTCTTGGCCTTGGTCCGGGGGTGCACCCCGTCCATTTGTATTTCCACCGACATCACCACTCCGTAAGGATGAAGCAGGGGCTCGGGCACGGTTGTAAGGCTCACCTCGATGTCATAACCATGCATGGAATCGAGAAGTGCCTCTAAGCGGCTGCGTAAGTGGGTGCGGTCCAGTTCGCGGTCATCTTCAAAGGTGTGATAGTCATCGGCGATGTATCGCATCGCGGTATCGATCTCGCGGCGGCCGATCGCGTGCAGGAACTCGTAAAAGGTTTCGGTCGCGCGGTCGGCATCGTCGCTGGCCAGTTCGTTTTCCTCGACCGGCAACAACGCTCGAATTGCTGCGCGCGAAACCGGGTCGGCAGGAGCGGGGTTGGGATGATGGGCCGGTGACGCTTTCGGAGACTCTTGTAGCGGCGCGCTCTCGGTGAAATACGCGTCCCATGGATTCTGGCTTGTGGTCGGCGGACGAAACCACCAGCTAAGAAGATCGGTCGCACTGAGCTTGCTTCCAGGATCGATCGGGGGCATCGACGGCTGGTACCAGCCGCGGTCCGACTCATCTTCTTCTTCCTGGGGAGCCAACTCTTGCCGCAGGAGCCCGTAGATTTGCTCCAGACGCTCGTCGGAAATCCACCTGCCGGCCGGCATAATCAACAGAGTATATATTAATATCGCACCCTGAATCCCCCATCATCGGGTTGAGCGAAAGAATCACGTGCGCATCCTATTTGTCGCCTATTGCATGATCAATAATGAGAATGGCGACTCTCTGATCGGCGTTTACAAACGGTCTCTGAGAATCGCCATGGAGATGGTACGGCGTGGGCACGAAGTATGGATGTTTTGCACTGGCCGCCAGGATTATCGGGATGAACTTACTACTCAGGCCCAAGGCAGAATCCATTTTCTCGACTTTCCGCACCGATTACTGTTTTCCCGTTCGGAAGCGCTAAAGCGGCGTTTTTATCGAAGCACTTTTCATCGCATGAAGCTGGATATTGTGGTCGCGGGCGAAGCTCCATTGGCGGGAACCATTCTGGAAGCTACCTTGAGCGCAGTCAGCCTCGGCGTTCCAGTTGCTGTGCTCGACAATGCGTACTGCCCCGAACTGGCGCAGGCTTTCGTGAACTTCCACGGGCCGATGGTGGATGGCCTCGTTCTAACCGGCCCGAGTTCATTTCAGTTGCACAATCCACCCGCGTTCTATTGCGCCGCGCCTCCATACATCCAGGGAACTCCAGGTGAAGCGGTGGAATTTCTAAGGCAATTGGGACTCGACGGCGGACCACTGATCACCATTCTGGGTTACGAGAAGAAGGCCGAACAACTTGCGCTGGCTCTGATGGTCGAACTGCGGGACGACTGCCGTGCAGTCCTGCTTTCGCCGTCTCCGGAAAGATCCAGTCAAAATGTCGAGGCGCTTTCAGAATCAGTGCGTGCCCGTATCCGTGTGCTGCCTCCTCCCGGGGAGAACCTTCTGTTTGGATTACTCCACGCCTCCAATCTGGTCATCGGCAAGAGCGGGTTCATGCAGGTCAGCGAGTGCCTCGCACTGGGTACGCCTTTCATCGGGATCGAATATCGCGGTTGCATGCATCCTCAGGTTTTGCATCGCGAAGCGGCTATGTTCGTGCACACCACCTCCTCCGTCTTGCCGGACCAGGCCACGAAGGAAGCCGCAGTGCGGTTTTTGCAGGTCCCGAAGGAAAGCATGCGTCACCTCCACGACCAGCGGTTTGGTGCTTCCTCGGTCGTGGCCGATTTTCTGGAACGCTTACCGAAACAACCGCGGCCCGAGACCCTGAAAGAATCCGAGCGGCTCGGTTACTCGCGAGAAGTGCTACGAAAGGCGCTAGCGGTCAGGCATCCGGGAGCAACGATTTCCGTCGAGAATATCCGATGCAGCCGCCTGCGCAACCTGAATTGGGGCTCGATTGACTCTGTCGCCGTCCTTTACCGCGGATTCCGCAGTGCACGGACCGCCTTCCTTTGGGGTCGGCGCTATGCCTCGGAGAGCGTCGCCCAGGAGGACATCTGCGCTGCCCAACAAACAGGCTCCGGACGCCAGGTACTCCTGGTTGACCGGGAGCGACAGTTAATGATTGAGGAAGACGCGGGCGAGCCGTTCCTGCCGCCCATTACCATCTGATCGGCCGCCCACCCCGTCAACTTGTGTGCGCCGAGGCTATGTCGCTTACACCGCGCGCGATCTTGGCGCCGCCTCAGCCACGCTGGCGTTAGTTGTCGTACGATTTGGCATTTTGCCCAACGGACAATTGGGAGACAGGTAGCTCGCCTTGCGCAGGATGATCTCTTGGGAATACTTGCCGAGATAGTGCGCGATTGTTTCCACGCGGATCTTGATTCCGCCTCCCGGCTTGGTTGAATCGAGGTCTCCGAACTTGAAATACAGGGTACCCGTCGCCTCGACAATCTTCTGTGTTGCCGTGTAGGTGGGCTGGTCCATCCCGCACTCATAACTTGAAAATCGCACTACACAAGTGATCCATGGACAACGGGCAGCGTATTTGGCTCCCCACATGATTTCGTTGGTATTGCTGCTGTACGAAGACGTCCACACGTCGGAAATGTCGAACGGGCTCTTGATGCGTCCGACACTTAGGTCACTTTCGAAAAGCCAATGCATCAAGTCTATGTCGGCGGGAAGGTATTGCAGCCAAAGAATTGGATATCCGCACGCCTGAACGTCTGCCTCGATATCGTGCCCGATCCCGGTGTCCATGTGGTAGGGCCGGGCCAGGATCAGGACGCATGGTTTCTGGTTCTGCGCGCACCAGGTGAGAATTTCGCGGCCGCGCCTGCGGATGCGAGCGGTCACGTTATCAAGCGCGGTAAAGCCCGCGTCGACGGCGCGCTCAGTTTCCTCCTGGTCAAGATCGAAAACATTCTTGAGGGCGGGATAAAGCTGACCCGTTACCATGTCGCGGTCGCCCAGGCTGACGAACGGCGAGGCGTAGACGATCCCATTTTCTGCGAATAGGTCGCGCTCCTTGAGAAAGCCGGCCTTGATGTTTTCAGGCCCGGCCATCACACGGGTACAGGTTACGGTGTCGACCACGTGCCCGTGCAGCACGGAAGGGAGAGAATGAATCATCGGGCTAAGCAGGATATTGATTTTTTTCTTTTGCCCGAAAATCAGCTCACCGTAGTGGCCGCTCATGCACTTTACCGGGTGACAGCAATCGACCGTGCCGCGTCCCTTGCCATACTCCCGAGTCTGCTCCTCCGTGGTATCGGAGCTGAAAACGATATTTTCCGAGGCAATACCCAGTTCTCTCAGAAAGCCTACCCAGAATTGGTGGGTGGACCAGATGTTGAGGACTTTCGGGATGCCGACACGCAGTTGCGAGCGATCCTTGGACTGGCGTGGGGCGTTCTCAGTTTCGCCGGAAGCCTTCTTGCCGAACCATGTCCGCGATATTCGGATAGGCATTCTTGGTTTTCTCGATTTCCGCTTTGATGACTCTCATTTCGCTTAAGTCTTCGACCAATCCCTTGAGGCACGAGTTGTTGACGATCACCCGCTCCCATCCCGCGGCCAGAGGAACCTTGCTCCAGGGACGGCCCTGCGCTTCCAGCAATTTGACGTCGATGAAGCTGCGCTGACAATTCACCGGGCACCAATGACATACGGTATCCACCGAAGTGGACGTTGTATACGACAAGGCCTCAATGGAATCGAAGCCGCGAAACACGGTCTGTCCGCCATTCTTCCACCAGTCAAGGGCAACCAGGGCAGCGCCGATCGCGCCGGCCTCGCCAGAATAAGGATGCACGACCACCTCGGCGTCTGGAACCTTACTCAGGATGAAGTCGACTTGCGTCTTCACCACCGCGAGGTTGCGATGGGTTCCACCCTGGAGGATGTATTTCTTTCCGGCTTGCCGCAGGTTGTTCAGACCGCCAGCGTAAATCCAGACGTTAAGCGGCAAGATCGCGCAGAGACCGGCGATAATCTCTTCCGCCTGCCATCCCTTGCGCTGCTGATTGACGATATCGCTCTGCAGGAATACGCCACATCCCATGGAGAGTCGTGGGATAGCTTCTGCCTTAAAGGCTCCGTCAGCCATGTCACCCATGGGGATGTTGAACCGCTCGGCAACACCTTGCAGGAAAGCTCCGTTCCCGGACGAACACTGCGAGTTGAGGCGGAAGTCGGTGACGGTGCCGTTGTGAAGGATCATGATCTTTACGTCCACGCCTCCCACATCGCATATGCAATCAGCATCTGGGAAGAAATGAAGACCCGCGGAGGCGTGGGCAATGGTCTCGACAACGGGGCAATCCGCGCCGAGGATCCCTTTCAGCAGGTCCTTGCCATATCCCGTAAGCGCAAGGCCGAGGATGTCGTGGTCTTTCACGACCTGACGAATCTGACGGAACAAAGCCTTGGCATCTTCGATGGGATTGCCTTTACTCAAGGCGTAGCAGGAGAAGACCAACTCTTTCTCCGGAGAAACCAGGACGGCCTTTGAGGTCGTCGATCCGAAGTCGCACCCCAGAAGAACGGGGCCAAGATTTTTGCCGGCGCCGTGAGTGGGTGCGGTGACGGGCTGGTGGACATCGTATTTAGCTTTGAAGCTCGCCAGGTCTTGAATGTCTTTGGAAAGTCCTTTTCGTCCTAATTTCTTTTTCTCTTCAGTTTGGCCTGTTTCGACCCAGTGTTTGAGCTTGTCGGCGCCGGTGTAGAGACCGGCTACGCGATTCTCGCGCAAGGCCACTTCCACGCATCCGAGGGCCGCGTAATATAGTGCGTTGTCAGGAACGCGGATCAGCGAAGCAGGATCGGCGTCGGGAACCGGCACTTTGCGCTCTTTCCAGACCTTTCCCAAGTGGAAACGCCAAGCTTCCTGCAGGCCCTTAAAGAAAAGATTGGGACCGCCGAGCAGAAGGATTTCCGGCATCGGAGTATTTCCACGAGTGAGCGTCGCCAGGTTCTGATACACCACTGCCTCGAACAAGGAAGCGATAATCTCTTCGATCGGGACCCCAGCTTTCAGGAGTGTATTGGCGTCCGCTTCGGCAAAAATTCCACACTTGCTGCTGATCTTATGCAGCGGCCATCCCACATAGCCCATCTTCGAAAGCGTCTCCGTCGGAATCTCGAACTTGCGCGCGGTCTTCTCAATGAAAGTGCCCGTGCCGCCGGAGCACGCGCTCTGCATGAGCACCTGCTTACTGCGGGTAGCTCCGTCGCCTTGGAAGAAAATGGTCTTCATATCTTCCCCGCCGATTTCACTGACGAAACGAACTTGGGGATGAAGTTTCTCAACAGCCGCGGCAACGGCCACGACTTCCTGCACTGTTTTTCCGCCAACCAGCGGAGCCACCAAGCCCGCGCCTGAGCCGGTAAAGAAAACGCGGTCTCGCCCCGGTTGGAAACCGTGTTTCGACTCCAGCAGGGTGAGGAAGAGAAGAACTTTCTCCGCCTGGCGGGTGTCGTGGCGTTCATAGGCTTGTGCCAGAAGATCGCCTCGCGGCGTAGCCAGGACATACTTGCACGTAGTGCTTCCGACATCGAGGCCGCAGACTAAACTTTCGCCCTCGAAAACCGCAGGCGATGGCGACGGAAACAGAGGCGCGTCCGGCGTCCCTTGCAGTTCTTCAATATGGACGAATGCCTTTCCCAAGTCTCCCCTTTTCAACTCTGTTTGTGCGCCAGCTTAAGTGAGGCTCAGGCCGGCGCCAATTGACGATCGTACGCGAGATGCAGCACGTAATTCGCGGAGGTCCCCGAATACCCCTTGTGCGGAACCTTGTAAGTGGCGCGGCGCAACTCAGGATGCTCTCTTTCGTACTCGCGAATCCTCTGGACCGTGAGCCCGGTCTTTGCCAGAACTTCTTCGAACTCGGACTGCGCGCGTTTCTTGGCTTCGGTGAGGATCATCTGGCAACGCGAGAGCGCATGCACTTCCGCATCACCCTTGACTTCGATCGGCGCGTACAGCAGATCGGGGTGCTTTCCTATCACATTGGCCATCGATCCGATCGACATGCTGTTTGGCATGCACGAGTAAGGAGAAAGCTCGCAGACCATGTGGGCTTTCTTGTGGTGATAGGCATAGAGGGCCTTCCCAATCAGCATGTGGCCTTCGCCGCCGCGCAGTTCGAAGTGGTAGAACGGTTCGGCCAGATTTTTCAGCTCCATCTGGTCGGGAAGTTCATTGGGAATATCCGCGAGCGCTTTGCGAAAACGGTTGTAGGTGGCGACATACAGGCGTTCAGCCACCTTCAGCAAGAATTCATCGCGCTTGGGATGCTTGCTTTTTGAGTGCCGATGCTCAAGCTTCCGGATCAAAGGATGCATGAGGTAGTGCAGCCACACTGCGACAGGAGGCGGGAGCACCTCCGAGTCCTCCTGCTCCAGCCATCTCTTGATGTTGTAATTGCCCTCGCCTTCATGCGTCTGAAGCCAGAACTCGCCGGTAATCTTGACGCGAGCTTTTGCGCGCGTGCGATCGACTTCGATTGCATCCCATTTCTTGCGGACTTCGCGAAGCGCTTTAGTGAAGTAGCCGCTGGTGAGGTGCCAGGCAATTGTCGCGAGTTTCTTGCCCTGCTGCGGCCGGCGGTTAAAAACAGAATACATGTACTCGATGGAATCCTTGAGGACGGCGTTGGTCTGTCCGGGATTCACTTCAAAGGGCCGGGTCGCATATTCCAGGTCGGAGATCACGTCGCCGCACAAAATTGCCCAAATCAAGCCCATGCTGAGAGGCAAGTCGATGTCAATGCCTCCGCCGCCGGTCGCACCCTGGTCAAGCTCATCCTGGGCCAGCAGGAAAACGCGAAAATCCCTCAGCCCCAGTCCATCCAGGGCCATCGCATACGACTCGTGATACTGCCCGAAGCGGCACGGACCGCAAGCGCCCGCTGTGAGATACACGTACTTCTGGTTCACAGCGTCAGTCCCGTGGACAGTGACCTGCTGCTTCAGGAAGTTCACCAGGCTTCCGGTAGTGAAGATCGTCGGGCAGCAGGCACCTACGTCGATCAACTCTTTGCCGGCGTCAAGATCTTCGCGCGCGATGTTCGGCAAGGGCTCAGCTTTGTATTTCAGATTATGTAAGGCGCCTTGCATGAGGCGTTCATGCTTCCAGGTAAGCCCACCGAAAAGGACAGTCGTATTTTCACGCTGCTCGCGGGTGAAAGGGCGGGGTCGATAAGCCTGGTAGTGGTGCACGGCAGGTCGTAAAGTCTTGCTGGCGATGTCCGAATCAATTGTCACCAACTGTCCCATCTCGTGCGCTCCTTACCTTTGAAGTTCGGGAACCTCACCCCGGAGACCCGCAAACAATGGCCCTTGGGCCACGGGCAAAAAACTGACAAAGGCTACATTAGGGCCGATAAGCGCCTAGGGTAACCGCAGGGCGGAACGCAACTCGAGACCAAAGAAACATCTCATTACCTGCCCCAGACAGAGCAACAAGACTCGTTGCGGAGTTCAAGAATCACGAATATCGCTGGCGCACAGCGCACCGAACGATCCCAAATGAGCGTCGTCCCCACAGACAAACGCTGCCGATGACCAACAGCATACTCAAGAGCAACCCCAAAGGCAACAAACTAAGACGGCGAAGATTGAGAGTCTTCCTGCCGTCGGTCATTTGCCGGAAAAAGGCGTGCGGAAGCAATACGAGGTACGAGCACTTCGGACGGAGCGTCGTCCGCACAGTTGTAGGACAGCGGCGACTCCGGAAGCCAGCAGCGCATCGACCCGAGGTCCTCACGCGCTTTGCGTGTCATCCATTCCGGGACCTTTTGGCTGGCACCCTCGATGAAATCCCGCAGTTCAATGTCGGTTTCCAGTCGCTGCCGAAAGTAAGCCAACTGTGCTACTCGTCCGCGCCCTTCCGCGGAAAGCGCGCGTATCAAATGAATAGTCTGCACGCTGCTACCACGAACGGCCTGCGCTCTGCGGCGAACCATGCGCCACGAAAACGCGTGTTTAAGGAGAGATTCCATGGCACGGTAGAAGGCCGGCCACGAGTAGTTGAGCGGCTTCACGTTGGAAATGAACCCGCTGTACAGAAAAGGGAAAGGCACCGGAGTTACTCGACCTTGTTGCGATAAGCTTCGGCTGAGCGGAGCGCTCTGGCCGTAAGACGTAAGCAAGGCGCAGGCGGGAAAGACTCCCGGCACTGACTCGATGAATTGCTTTGTCAGTTCGAAAGGCTCCTCGCCCTCGTCCGAGTCCAAACCAAACACGAAATTGGTTTGTACATACGGAATTTGCGAAAGGATCAGTTGCACGCGCTTGGTCACGTCCTGCATCTTTCGCAAACCCGCAGATTTTCCGCTGCCAGACTTGTTGCCCAGTTCATACCAGGATTCGATACCGGGAAGAACCGCCTTGAAGCCATTGCGCTTCAACCGCGGCAGGCGGGACTCGGAGAGAAGGGACAAACTACTCTCGGCAATGAATTCGATTGAACCGGGCGGGACCGCCTCTTCGATGAGATCGAGATACCTATCAAACTGCACACCAAAATTGGGATCATGCCAGACTACCCGGGGACGCCGCATATGGCGCTGAAGGAAGCGCAGGTCTTCCTTCATGCTGTCGAACTCCAGCGCTTGATAGGGAATTTCTGCATCCACGCAAAAGCTGCAGGTGTAAGGGCATCCCAGGCTGCCGAGAATTGCGGTGGACGGCAAAATGGTCCGCGAATGAAGATACTTCACATACTTCCAGCGATCGCGCACCCCCGGCAAATTTGGCGGCTGCTTTTTCGCAGACAATTGCAACCCCAGAGGCCGGTGCTTTTGACAATCCTGCAGGATGGAACCGAGCAGATCCTCGTCGGTCAAACCCAACACGTAATCGAAATATTTTCGCGCATGGTTGGGAAAGGCTCGTGCGTGCGGCCCCCCGAGCACCGTCACCGCTCCCTTGGACCGGTAAAGAGAACTCGTCGCATACGCCATGTAGGCAGCGTGCGTGAACGCGCAGACGAAAAGCATGTCCAGGTCCCCAGGCAACAAGCACGAGATGTCATCCGATCCGGTGTAACACGCGAACCGAACGTCATGGCCGGCGCGCTCGCACCATACCGCAATTGCCTGCGGCATAATACTGGCAAAGTTAGGAAACAGCACACGCGCATACAACGACCGGCTCGGAACCCCGGCAACGAGATCAACGATGCCAATACGCAATCTACGCATTTTCTTAAACGCGTCGCTCGGACCCAATCCTAATTTGCAAGAGATGGGTTCCAGGACCCCACCGCAGATTTGGGAAACAAAAGCGCATTCCCGCTAGGAACGCGAGCCCGCCACACAAAGCCGTATGTTACTATGAACCTGGTTACTGCCCGGAAAATCTGTGGCTCGTCTAGCAACTCTGCTGGCCGTTCCTCACTGTGCCCGGGTCCATTTCCCGTAAACTTCGCAGCGCGAGCCAAAAACCAAGAATGGACCGACATTTTTCGGCGATTTTTCCATGAGTAACAACATTCCACAGCCGGGTCACAGCAAACGTTGGTATTTGTTCGCCCTTTCCGCGGCTATTGTGCTGTTTGACAGGTGGGCGAAGTGGGCCATCGTAAAGCATCTTCCGATGTACGACAGAGTCGTCGTAATTCCAGGTTTTCTTAACATAACTCACAGCGAAAATCCAGGTGCCGCGTTTGACATCCTTCGCTACTCTACCGCCCCGTGGAAGCAACCGGCACTCATCGGTTTGTCACTCGTCGCGATGTTCATTTTAGTTGTGATTCTCTGGAAGAACAGCTGTACCTTTCGAGCCGCAAGCATTGGACTCGCGTTGATCCTGGGGGGCGCAGCCGGCAATTTCTGGGACCGAGTGTCCAGCGGTTCCGTCGTCGACTTTCTCGATCTATTTGTCGGAAAGTATCACTGGCCTGTATTCAATATTGCGGACAGCTCGATTGTGACTGGAGCAACCGTGCTGGTACTAGCAATGCTGATCCCTACGTCCAGCCGGCACCCCGAATCTGTGTCCAGATGATCGAATGTCTCAAATCGCGGTTCGAGACGCCACAAACATGTTTTCGTTGTAGCCGAGCACAGAGTAGTCATTTTCTAACAGGAACGTCACCCGGTCGCCGTCGATGGCAAGTCGGCACAAAACGCAGTCCACCGAGTGCTGTGCGCAGCGCAACATACCGGCGGAGTCGAGTTCTCCACGCGTGGTGTGGCTCAGAGGGTAGCTTTCGATAGCGGCGCTCGCGTCGAAATAATAGCCGAACCGACTGGCGCAATACCCATAGACTATGTTCTTCAACCGATGCCCGGCATTCCATATTGTTAAGGCGCGGGTACTCATCTCCAGGTTGCCGCCGATATTTTCGTGACAGCACGCCCTTCCCACAACAAACTCGGCTTTCGCTTGGACTGCAAGCCGCAGCGCTGCATCCGTAAGCGAACCGCAGCCGCCAAAAAAACATACCGCCAATGGCGTTCGAGGAATATGCAATTTGTAAATACTGTCGCTGTGGAAGGAAAAATTGGCAGGCTCTCTTCGCAGCGTTGCCGCCGTGAGCAGCCCATACAAGGACTGCCATGTCGAGTCGATGTCACTGGCCGCTACCGTCGTCATCGGCAACCTGGACGCGATGTCCCGGGCGTGTCTGGCAAATACGCAACAAGGATTTACAATCAGCCCTTCGCGCCCATCACAAAGCCTTTCAATTATGTTCTTGAGCAGGGCGTCCTTGACTCTTCGCACCAAAACTTTATGCCGGAGATCTGACTTCGAAACCTCAAGTTCCGCTTGGAGAGGAAAGCACCCGCTCAGCTGCACCCATTCGGGCAACTCGGCGAGATCGCGAAGCGGTTTATGGGGAACTGCGGCCCGCGCTGCAACCTGCGCCAGCGTGGCCCGGGCGCGCTCGGTCATAACAGCACTCCGTAAAGATTTTCGGTCACGATCTCAGATTACCTTGCTTTCAGCGGCTGGGACCCGGCTGTCATCATTCCGCCGAAGTGCTTGCCTGAGGCCGGTCTAACGGCTAGACTCCTGCATCGGGGACGACCCGTGTCCCCTACTTACTACGCATCCGCGGGTGAAAGCACCATGAATTATATGGGTATCTCCGCGAGCACGCACGACGCTGCGGTAGCGGTGGTCAACGCTGCCGGTGAAGTTGTGTTCGCGGAAGCCAGCGAGCGGCATCTGCAAAACAAACGCGCTCCAAACTGCATTCCCGATGCGGACGCTTATATCGATTCCGTCGTGAATGACTATTGCGATCCCAGTCAGCCTTTGGTGATCGCACTCAACTGGAGTCGGGCCCATTGCACGAAAGTCCAATTCGCGACCTCCTTGCACATGTTGTTATCGCCGCTGTTTGCCAATAGCAAGATATTCGGCTCCTTCGTGGAGCGCTATCGCTACATGCTGAGAGCACAGCAGAGCAGTCTGGCTTTCTCGGGGGAGACTATACGCTATCGCTTCCGGAACAAGGGATCGCCTTACTCGCGGCATCTCGAGAAATACGACCGTTCGTGGCGACTGCGGGAGGTCGCAAAGGGCTCGAGGCCCGTCCAGGGGCAGGTCTTCATTCGTCATTACAATCACCATCTGACGCACGCGGCCGCGGCATGTTTTGGCAGTCCATTCTCCGAAGCGGTTTGCGCCGTTGTGGATGGATTTGGCGAAACCACCAGCACTGGTTATTACAAGTACGACGGCGGCCAGATCACTCGTCTCCCGGCTGTGCAAAGAAGCACGAATAGCCTCGGTTTTTTTTACGCTGGCTTGTGTATGGCCTGTGGATTCGATCCTGACCATGGCGAAGAATGGAAGGTCATGGGCCTGGCATCCTATGGCAAGGTGAACCGTGACGCCTACGCTACGCTTGGCAAGACAATTCGCGTCGAGGGCCTTCGCCTTACAGGGGTTAGGAATTTTTATGACGCTCATATCTGGGCATATTGTCAGAAACTGGATCCGGCTGATCTGGCGTGTACGGGACAGGCGCTGTTTGAGGACCTTCTCACCGAACTGCTGCGCAACCTGAGCCGACTGGGAGTCTCTGAGAACCTGGTGTTTACTGGGGGCTGCGCGCTGAATTCGAGCTTCAATGGGAAGATCGTAGAACGTACGGCGTTCAAACGTTTGTATGTTTTCCCCGCTCCCGGCGACGACGGCACTGCAGCCGGAGCCGCATTGCTTGCGCATCACGAAGATCATCCCGAAGAATGCCGCGTCCGACGGGAAGTCATGCTTCCTTATCTCGGCTGCTCAATGTCAGAAGTGGTTCTCAGGAATTGCGCGGCGCTGGGTCTTGAGAGTAAGATTTCGCACCATCCGGGGACAATCGACGCGGTTGCAGGGAGGCTGTTAAGCAAAGGCAAGATTCTCGGGTGGGTGCAGGGCAGAGCAGAATTCGGCCCGCGCGCACTCGGGAATAGGTCGATACTTGCGGACCCGCGGCGTCCGGAAATCAAGGACGAACTGAATCGTCGGGTCAAATTTCGCGAACAGTTTCGCCCTTTCGCGCCTGCCATCCTCCACGAGTTCGGGGCAGACTACTTTGAGGACTACCAAGAATCTCCCTACATGGAGCGGACCTTACGCTTTAAAACAGATGTCCGTGCGAGAATTCCCGGTGTGGTACATGTGGATGGCACGGGAAGGGTACAAAGTGTGCGGAGGGAATGGAACAGCCGCTTCTATGACTTGATCCAGGATTTTTTTGCCCGTACCGGAATTCCGTTGGTTCTTAACACCAGTTTCAACGTGATGGGACGGCCGATCATGCATTCCGTCGAAGATGCGATCTCGTTGTTTTTCACGACTGGTTTGGACGCGCTCATCATCGGGGATTACCTGCTTACGAAGTAGTGCGATGCGCTTTTGGTTACTCTGGTGCCAGGCGGGAATCGCCATCGATAAACGTGGATAACGAGCTCGCAATATGGCGCACTTGATCGAGACATATGCGGATTTCAGGCGCGGCGACTTCCTGGTCAATCATTGGCTTCGATCTTTAAAAGAGAACGTGGATTTGCGTGATGTAGACATCCTGGTGCATGACTATGGACTGACCGATGCGCAGGTGAAGCAACTCCGCGAACTTGGGGCGAGGGCGGAGCCCGGCGTTCGCGACGGCCGCATGTCCAACATCCATTACCGTGACTTGGCCGACTTTCTGCGTAAATATGAATATGATCAAGTCCTCTACTCCGATGGGGGCGACATCATATTTCAATCGGATATTCGTCCGCTGTTTGAGAATCACAAAGACAGCTACCGCGGAGTCTGCGAGGAAGTATTTACTTTGCCCATGCATCAGTGGACCTTGGGGGTCGGCGACATTAAGGGCGACAGCTACCCGACCATAAAGCGCCTCTTGTATAAGAAGCCCATGATCAACGGCGGATTTGTGCTCGGACCTGCGAAGAAAATGGTGCATTATTGGGACGAATACCTCTCATTATGCCGCGACCACCGGCGGCACGGTACCGACCAGATCATCATGTCCTACCTGATGTATCGTGACGGATTTGTCCGGCTGCCGGAGAAATACAATTTCGTGCTCATTACCACGAAGTCTCGATTCAGCATTACCCGAGGGAGATTCTATGACTCTGCAGGCGAACTTATCCCCGTCGTCCACAACGCCGGACGTTACGATTGGGCGCGCAGCGTCTCGAGATTCGGATACGGAGAAGATCGGAACAAACTCATGAGTGCAACTCATTATTCGATGTCGGCATTTTATTCTGCGTTGAACTGGCTTACGCGGCGTATACGGGATTGACGCGATCGTCGGCAAACAGGAGAGAACGGCGTTGGAAAAGCAAATTGGAATTGTAGTCACGACGATCTCCGACGGCGCGTTTGTCGATACCTACCGGTCCGCAGCTGGGAGTTACCCCAGCAGCCAAGACATCTCAATGTATGTAATCGGAGACGTGAATACCCCGCCGGAATGCCAGCGGCGGATTGAGCAGGCACGCGATCACGGCATCTTAGTCAAGTACATCGACGTGCCGGAGCAGGAGCAATTCCTGAGGCCGTTTCCGAAAATGGCACGGCTCATTCCGCTTCGTTCGGATCAGCGCAGAAACATCGGCTTTTTGATGGCTCTCCACGACCATTGCGATGTTCTCATCTCAGTGGATGACGACAACTTCCCGAGTTTCGAGAGTCCATTTTTCGAGCACCACGCTGTAGTCGGGACAGATCAGACTTTTGTATCAACGCGCAGCCGGAATCACTGGTTCAACACCGCGTCGCTGCTGGAAGTCAGCGACGGCAGCGGCCACGCTTGCACCATCTACCCGCGCGGTTACCCACACTCCCGACGGTTTAATGATGCGAGTTCAGTGGACGGAGAATCTGTTGCGGGACGAGTCGCTGTGAACGTCGGCCTGTGGACTGGGGATCCCGACGTGGATGCTGCCACACGTTTAGTGACGACATGCACTTCCCGCGCTAGTAATCAGCGGCGTTACATGCTTGGCAGTCACCAGCGGGCGCCGATCAACAGTCAGAACACATCATTACTTTGGCATGCCATCCCTGCTTATTATTTCGTGCTGATGCGTCAGGACATCGCAGGCATGCAGATGGACCGCTTCGGTGATATTTTCAGCGGCTACTTTCTTCAATTGTGCGTTGAGGCGACGGGACATCGGATTTGCCTGGGGCCGCCCTATGTTCATCAGGACCGGAATGTGCACAACATTCTGCGAGACCTTCGGCTTGAAGTGCCGGGGATGATGCTGATTGAAGCCATGACCGATTTCTTGGAAGAAGCTCTTCCCCGAGCTACAAGTTACTCCGAAGCGTATCTTTGCCTGGCCGACCGCTTGCTTGAGTGGTCGCAGAAACAGCAGGGCGATCTGTGGACATCTTCGACTCGACAGTTTTTTATTGCCCTCAACGGGGCAATGCGGGAATGGATCGCAACCTGCGTGTCACTGGCTGGAGGCCAATCTGCCTTAAAGGTCTAAACCGCTTGCGGTGGAGGTCAGCAATTGCGGAAAGCTTCCCAATCGGGCGAATACCCGCAGTGCCAAAACATCACTGGTTTGCCGTGCGCGAGGTTCGCGGATGACACATATTCTTCCATCGCGCTCCACGATTTGGCTCCATAGATAGGATCGATGACTAAGTCGTAAGTATCCTGCACCCGGGTGCAAACTGCCTCCAAGTAATTGTCGAAGCGGCCATAGCTAAGATTACGAGGGACGCGCAAGACGCCGTAATCAGGCAAAGGCATGCGCATTCTGAGTCCAAGAGTTCGTTGGGCGGAATACAAAAGAAGCGGCAGCCAATTCTCCACGCGATAAGGCACAACCGGCACCGCCATCACGCGTATGTTCGCGACCCCCGCCGCCCTCAGCACCGAAGAGGCCAGAATAAACCCGGCAACCGTCGTCCCGGCAGCTGACGATATGAACACCAAGCACGGCAGAGCCTGTCCCGAGGCTTGGCACTGCTGCACAACCTCGATCAACCCGCGAGCGGCGCCGATGACCGCACTTGGATGCGCTGGACTGGGCAACACCGCGATGGAACGTACGCCTGACATTTTCGCTTGCAGGGCCGCCGCGGCGAGGCGAATGGTTCCCGCAGCATGGCTTGGCCCGAGAAACTCGACCGTTGCCTCCGCGTTACGAAATAGGTGTTCGCGTTGACTCTGACCGAGTACCGGGTTATTCACGATGAGCAGTCGAGTCCGGACATTAAGGTTTGTCAGGGCGGGTATGATGTCGTGCCCTAAATTGGTCATGTTAGCCAGAAGAATCATCACCTGCTGGTAGCCGTTTCGTGAGACATGAGCAAGGAATCCCTCGAGCTTTCGAGCCTTTACGCCGCTGGCTCCCCCCCGTCCAAAGCGGGCTAGGTCATCACGTTTGACGAGTAACTGTCCAAGGCGGGAATGCTGAACAATCTGGATTGGAGTGGGCCAAGCCCCTAGATTCACGACCGGCCAATTGGCAATCAGCGAGATAGCACGGAGCGACTCGTTGTGTACTCTTTCCGAATAGGAGTGGGGCATGCCGTTCGTTCTCCAACAAGCGATCGCGCGAGTTGCTAACCCGCGATGAGCCGTCATGTGAGCCATCCGCCTCGCCTCAGGTTAATAGAAAGTGGAACCAAAGCCAATCTTGTGGCACACTACTGGGCAATCTTCGGTTGCTTGGGAGTCGCAACGTGACGGTTCGGGGTGAAGCTGTCTTAGCGGTGGACCGCAAGGGCTCAATTATCGAACGTTTGGCTGATTTCCATAATTGCACGATAGCTTTCTGGGTGGGCCCCTGGGTCGTGACCACCTATGCGTTTTTCGCCGGTGCGGCGTTCTTTGCGGGCTGCATAGTTTTCCTTTGGTTCTGCTCGATGGCAGGGTGCGACCCAGTACGAATGGCGCGGCTTCAGATTCTCATCACCCTGCCGTTGGCGCTGATTGGCTTGCGAGTGTTTTCCGTCCTTACCGAAATACGAAAACTTCTGGAACGGCCGCTGCAGACCATCGTGCATCCGGGATATATGCTGCACGGCGGCATTGCCGGCGGCACGCTGGCCATGGCCATCATTGCCCATCGCACGGGTCAGTCCTTTCTCCTCTACATGGATGGAGCGGTGATGGCGATTACGCTCGGAGAGGCGATTGCGAGGGTTGGATGTCATGTCTACGGTTGCTGCTGGGGCCGTCCGACGCGCTGGCTCATCGGCATTCGGTACTCGAGCAAACATGCCAGTGTGCTACGAAATGAGCCCCACCTCGCCCACGTCAAATTGCATCCGGCCCAGTTATATTCCGCCGTGTTTGCTTTTCTGCTGTGGGTCGCCATCATGCTTGCGTGTCCCCATAGGCGCTTCGACGGGATGTTGACGCTAATTTATTGTCTGATCCACCCCATCGGCCGTTTCGGCCTGGAACGGTTGCGCCAGGACAATCGTGGGAGGTTATGGGGCAAGTGGACACACACACATTTGTACTCGCTGGCCATCTTTGTTTTTGGACTCGTCGTCTGGATTCGCGCGGCGTCGCTGACTCTCACGCCCCTCCATCTCGACGTTGGCTGGGCAGACGTTCTCAGCAACGTGAGCGTTTTAGAGTGGGTCCTGCCGTTCAGCATGATCTTTTTCTTTGCGTACGGAGTGCACTATAAGGCTGTAGGCTCCTGGATCCATTCCACCGAGGAAACATGAAGTCCGCCGTGCTGTCCGCAGCTACGCGCCGGTACCCTCTCTTCGATGCTTATCCTGATTTAGAAGACCGATTACCCCGCGAACCCTTTTCCGCTGACTTCGCTCCAGTCCATGAACTCAGGCACTTGCCTGAGGCTAACATCTGGATCAAACGCGACGATCGAACGTCTTTAATCTACGGTGGAACAAAGGTGCGGAAGCTGGAACTCCTGTTGGGCGAGGCTCGTGCACTTCGAAAATCAAAGATCGTGAGCATGGGGGCGGCGGGATCTCATTTCCTCCTCAGCACGGCCGTCTTCGCCAGAGAACTTGATCTCGCGTTCGAGGCTATCCTGTGCGATCAGCACATGAGTGATGGCGTCCGCCGTAATGTACTGACGCTCTTTGATCAGTCTACGATTCTGCGCTACGGAGGCGGCCAGTTGAGTGCCGCCGCGTATTTTGGTTCCCGCCTCTTGCAAAAAAGAAAGGAGGAGTACTTTCTTGCTCCCGGAGGTTCGTCTCCGCTCGGAACGATTGGCGTGGTCAACGCGGCATTTGAGCTGAAGGCGCAAATTGCCGAAGGACTGTTGCCCCCGCCCGCGATAATCGTATGCGCTCTCGGATCGGGAGGAACACTCGCTGGGCTGGCTCTTGGAGCACACATGGCCCGGTTGAAATCTGAGGTGGTGGGAGTTCGCGTCTATCCCGGTTGGGTCGGCCCATTCCCGGTAGTCACCCGGGCGCGGGTACGTCGACTGATGAAAGCTACGCTGCATTTGCTTAAGCAATTCTGTCCCAGTATTCCCAATTTTTCGATGCCAGTACCACGAATTTTGGACAACTACATGGGTCGAGGCTACGCCATTCCAAACCGTTCGGGGGAATTTGCTAAACAGTTGCTTGCTGATCGGGAAGGCATCGAACTCGATTCGACCTACACCGCTAAGACATTTGCAGCGGTCCTGGACCTTCAGCGAGACCGTTCTAAAACTTCGGATGTGCTCTACTGGCATACCTTCGCGGGCGAATTCGCAAAAGGCGTTCAGAAGTTGGAAAACCATCGAAAACTGCCCGCAGCGTTGCAATTTATGTTTTAGGCGGGCGAGCGCTTTTGCGAACGGAGGCGTGCCGCGTGACTACGGAGTGCCAGCACGGTTCTTGAGAATGAGATCAGGATTGCGGAACTGACCACAGCCAGACCAATGCAGGCTTCGGGATAGCGGAACACCGCAATGATCGCCGCCCCAGCCGTAATCGTTCCGATAACTCCTTCGAAGATCAACGGACCGGTGTGTCGCGAAAGCCACTTCTGGCGGCTGCCTTCCACAACCCCGACTTCGCCTCCTTTCGGCGTGGCCGTGAACTCAGCCCGAGGCCGAAAAACGAAGTCCAGCAAGCCAAACACGAAGGAAACTGCCATGCCGACCGAATCCGGCAATGCGCGCATCAGATACCACGCTCGTCTCTGCCAGTCTGCGTGAAACGAGCGCTGCACCAGGACCAGCGTGATCATTCCTGGCGACAACAGCACCGCAGCAGCGAAAGCCAACTGAAATGCGATCCAGTTGGTAGTGCGCTCCACACCTGAAACTACTGCCAGAGCAGACACCAACGCCGCGGCCAGCAGCACGCTGGGCATGCTGTGAGTCATGAGCATGCTGAACTCCAGCAACTTCGCCCACAGCGGCAAACGGGCTCTCGCAATCGCAGGAAAATTGTCATAGCCCACCTGCAGCAACGATCGCGCCCATCGTCGCTGTTGCGCGCGAAAAACCAGCAGATCCTCAATGGCGGTATTGCTGGCCAAAACCTCAGGATGATACAGAATTTTCCAGCCCGCCAGGGCGGCGCGATAGGCGAGATCCAGGTCTTCGCAGGTCAGAGGCTCTTCTTTCCACCCACCAAGTTCCGTGATTGCCTCCCTCCTCCAAATTGCAGCCGTGCCCATATAGAAGACTGGCATTCCCAACTTCGCTCTCGGCGAAATCTCGAACCGGAACAACCACTCGAAAATCGCGCCTTGCATTTGGGTAAGTGGAGAATGAAGGGCTTCCGGATAGTCCCACCTCGCTTGCACCGCAGCTACGCGCGGGTCCGCGAAATACGGGACAAGATGGGCCAGAAACGCGCTTCCCGGCAGGCAATCGGCATCGAAAAAAGCAATCAGTTCAGAGGTCGTAAGCGTCAACCCATGGTTCAGTGCTCCCGCTTTGAACCCGTGGCGGGTCCCCCGATTGATATACGCGACTTGCGCTCCGCGCGCTTCAAACTCCTCTACCACGCTCCTGGTTTCCGCAGCTTCAGTGCCGGTGGAATCGTCCAGAACTTGGACCCTAACGGCATCGCGCGGCGCATCGAGGTCAATTACTGCGTCGAGCAATCTCCTCAACACCTTATGTTCGCGATAAACCGGGAGCTGAATTGTGATTTCTGGCCAGTTCGAGATGTTATGACGATCCTGCGGCACTTCCGTCAAGCGGCAATCGATCCATACCAGCAATAAAAAACGGAGTTGGCACACCCAGTACAAAATAACGAGTAGTCCGACGGCGATCAGCAGCATTCGATTGCGACCATTCTAGAGATCTCCCACGTGAGTATAGCCGCCCAAGAGAAGCAGGGTGCATGAGTGAAGCCTCCGGTGAGTCGTAGTCCGACAATCGTGCCGACGCCAAATGCAGCACCCATCTTGTAACTGTTGTCCTACACGACGTACCCGAGAATGGCAGCGGAGATGACCGCAGCCAAATTGGACGGGTGTTCCAGAACGCTCTCCACTGTTTGTTCTTGCCGCGGAGTGTAGTGTCTTTACTCAATTTCCCTCCGCCTTTCGGCGGCGATATTGAGCAACATCCGGGGGATAGCTAGACGGGCCAATGAGATAGCGTTTCGTTCACTGCCTTGGGCGCAGGGGATCCGCGGTTCAACTTCGCGCGCCCCGACCAGCTTCACACTGGATTTCCCTTTACTTGCCCGCCCCTGCCGGTTTCAGCACCGCCGTATTCCGCTCGTCGGTGGCGATCGCGCGATAGAACCTTTTCAACTCGTCCATTTTGCTCACCGGCACGCTCAGTTCCTTGATTTCCACGCTGCGCGTGTAGTGCAAGACATTCCCGCTCGCTTCGGTCTTACTGTGATAGCTGCCAAAGCTGTAGTCCACATCCATCGGAGGCGGTAACTCGTCCACTTCATAGCCAGCTGGCACCGCGATCTCGAAACTGTCGGTATCGCGTAAAGGACCGTCAAACTCGAGCGGAAACCTTCGCGGCTCTTTCGTCTCCAGGATTCCCGACGACTTACTTCCCAGTACACGGGGCCGCACCAGCAGCAGATTGCCAGCGTTCTTGGCGTAGTTTTCGGACTGAAAACTGTAATTGAATCCGAAAGGCTGGTCGGTCTGTTCGTAGTTGATGAGGCTTGCTCGCATAATTCGAAAGTTCGGAAGCGATCCCGCCAGCAGGCTTTCGATTGGCTTGATCCGATCAGAGTCCTTGGTTACCAGCCGCAACCGCCAGCGTTCCGATGAGGCTTGCTCTCCCAGTCGCGTTCCTTGACATCGCCCTTCAACATTCCGTCGGCGTCGAGTGTCAGCTTGCCCACACGCTGGATACTGTTCATCGCCGATGGCTGTTGCGGCAACTCCACCAGTTCGCCACCTTCCGGAGTTACCAATAAGCCATAGTTCGATTGCAAGTAGCCGCCGATTTGGCCGAATGGGATCATCACGTCATAGGTCGGATCGAAGAACAGAATCCTTCCCAGCTTAGGATGCTCCATCACCGCGATCAGCGACGGATCCTTCACGTCATCCGGCAGCTTGATGGCGAGGATCACATGGTCAAATGCGTTGTGAGCGGGCGTCTCGCGAGTGACCGAACCCCGCTCCGTGTTGATCACCACCTGGTAGGAGTCCACGCCAATCTGGTGCAGCATGGTACGCAACAGCGTCGCTTTGTCTTTGCAATCGCCGTACCGATGCGCGAATACATCCGGTGCGGCATGCGGTTGGAACCCACCGATGCCCAGTTCGATCGCGACGTTGCGAATGTCGCGCTGCACGAAGGCGGCGATGGCTTGTATCTTGGCCAGGGTCGTAGTCTTCCCCGCAACCAGGGCATTGACCTCCTGTTTGATCGGCTCGGACGCGTCCATGCGTGTGCTAATGAGATTCCCGTACCAAGTCCCCATGCCGTCCCAGTTTGCCAACTCATTTTTCCGCGAGGTTCCGCCGCTCGGGAAAAATGACACGATCATCTGACCTGCCACGCCCCTCCATGGTGGCATTTCCGGCTCAGGCCTGATCCCTGTCACATCGCTGACCTTCCATTGCAGTACATTGCCGCTGTTTTCGTCCGGCTTCACCTCCGGATGAAAAAGCCATGAGGTTTTGAACACCCAGCCGGGAGGCAGTTGCAGCGAAAAGTGGCTCTCGCGCACGGGATCGATTCCCTGGAATTCCCAGACGTCCTGCAGCCAGAAGGGTTGCTGCTCGACTTCGTATTCATAGCCCACGATGTTCCCGGGATCGGGTGCCGGAACACGCAGCACCCTGCGCTTTACGTCGTCGATCAGCTCGCCTCCTTCGGCTGGCGCAGCAACATCGATTGCGTCCTTCTCCTTAACCTCGTAGTCCTTGCCTTGTGCCGGGATGCACCAGCCATGCAGACTTGTGATTTTCGTGGTTGGATTGAAATAGACATATACCATTCCGCGCTCCCGCCCTTCGGGCCGCAGAATCTTGTAAGCCTTGCGTACGTGGGTCCGGATTTTATTTTCCGACAGAACGGTTACGTTGGTCTCGGAATACAACAACACTGCGTCGGTCTTCTCGTCATAAGAGGGCAACGGGACTCCGACCAGCGAGTGCATCCACTGGGGAGCATCACTGCTGGCCGCCGCTCGCGGCACCATGACTCCAACGCAGATGGCGATCCAAAAGAAACACAGCAGCACCCGCCGCTCAGTTACTCGCATGGATTTCCCCCGGTTGCAGGACAATCTGCTCCCCATCGCCGGTCCTCACCACTTGAAAGAACTTACGCAATGATGCGTAGTACTTCTGCTCCAACATCAAAAGGTCAATCGTCAGTTTCCGCGTCAGCCGCAGGGTCCCTGGGCTTTGGTCGACTTTCAAAGTGTAAAGAACGATGTGCCCATTTTGATTCTGTGCCGCCGGCACACTGCTTACTTGCCAGCCCGTCGGAAGTTCGACGGTCACGTCATCCGCCTTCTCGTGCGGATACTCAAAATAGATAGGATGGACCCGGTTGGCATGTTCGAAGACCCCTTTCTCGGCGGCCGTGAAGATTGCGGCTGGAACCACCACCCGCCTGCCGGCATTCGAGGCCCAGCCAGGAATTTTCAAGTTAAATTCTGCTACCAGCGGTGTTTCCGAACTGGTCCAGTCCGGTTTGTTGGTCAGTTCCGCCTCCGCCGCGACCCCGATTTGTGACGTCACCCACTCCTCCAGGGCCTTCTTGCGCGCCACTTCGTCCGCGTTTCGCTCCTCCACCCGGTGATACATGGCTTCCAATCCGACGTAGGTGACGGTCAACTTTCCTTCCAGATCGCCCGTGTCGGAAAGCTTCAGTTTCCCCATCCGCTCGATCCGCGACTCCGAAGCTTCCGGGAGTGTGGTCTGAATCCAGCTTCCGCCATCCTTGTCCAGCCGTAACCCTGGAACCCCGGTTTCCGCCCATTCCAGCAACCCGAACGGCGTGAAGGCTCCTCCTGGATCAAAATAGAGATCTTTCCCATTCAGTTTGACGAGCACGACATTCGAGTTCAACTTCGCGCTTTGCATCATGACCGGACTGAAAAGATAATTCCTGCGATCCGAAACCCAGCATCCGTAGGCTTCAAACCCCGCCGCTCGCGCCAAACCGAGGAACAACCAGGTCAGCTGCACGCCGTCACCATAGCCTCGCTTCCAAACTTCCTCTACATTTTCGGGCGGCTTTTCTTTGGCGCGCTTTTCCTCTTGCTCGGTTTTTTCCAGTTCGTACGAAGTGTTCCGGATCTGCTGCACCCGATCGTAGATCTTGCGCAGTTTCACATCCTGCGAGTCGCTCGGCGAGACAATTTGCGCCACCGCCTGCTCCATCGCCTTGCGCTTGCCGACGAAGCTTTCCAGTTGCCCGTTGCGCTCCTTCCCGAAGTGCTTCCAGAAACTCGCCTGGTCTTTCTCCATCAGGTTCGACTCGTAGATAAAATCCACCCGCGACTTCAATTCGTTCGGAGGGGGCATGTAATCTTCCGTCTGGAATGCTGGTATGTTGCTGGCTTCCATTCGGACAATGCGGTCTGGCCCTTGTGCAGGAGGAGCCGCGCCAGCAGGCAGAGTGCTCCAACTCCAGCGCAAGTAGAAAGTCGAGTAAGAAGAACTATAGGGTTTCAACGAAAATTGTGCTTTCTTTGTGAAGAGCTCATCGCTCAAGATCCAGTGGGAGTCAAAAATGTATTGCTCCTTCAGATCCACCGTATAGAAATACTCGATGATGCCCCCAACCTGTACGTCCGGCAGAGTAAAGGTCTTCGCCAGATACTTCACTCCCCTGCCCTTGACCAGCTCCTTTTCGAAGACTTTACCCTCGAAGTTTACGATCGACCCATCCGGCCTGATCGTCCGACCCCTGACATTCGCTACATTCTCATTTCCCTTGAAGAAGGGGATCTCGATATCGGCATGCTTGCGCCCCTCTTCGGTGAAAATCTTGATCCGAAAGTAATTGTCTTCGTGCGAAGTGCGGCTATTGTCGTCCCGGTCCACCTGCCGGTACAAAATGATCGCGGGCGCTCCCGGCGCCAGCGGCTCGCTGGTCATCTTCAGCTCATCGGACGAAACCGGCTGGAATCCGATACCCGCCTTCGCCTCCTGCGCTCCCAGAATCCAGATGCCAATTGCCGCGACTAACGCCCACTTGCCGGACCGGAACATAGTGATCCCTCCCAGGTGAATGCAGGTTTGACATGAAGTGTCGAGAAACGAGATTGGCCGCAGGCGGGAACCGCGAACTCCGAGGGCACGAGCAGCGAACTTCGCGGCGACAGCATTCCGCCTCCTCCGAATTCCGCGCCCCCTCAAGCGGGAATCCGGTACCGAATTGAACGCTTGAGTATAGCCAGTCGGGGCCATCCGTCAACGACGCAAATCACAGTGGTTTGCGAGGTGACCTGACGGCAGGAATCTCTGGGGGTTCCCCACTCATCGAGCCCTTTGCGATGAGTGGGATTCCACAGGGCCGGCGGGGAGGCTCCAACCCCTTTTTCATCACAAACGTTTAGTGTGCCTCATCACAGACTTCCAATCGGCCGTGCGCGACAATGTCCCATGATCTGTCGCAGCCAAGGTGTGCCGTCCCAATCAAAGCCACGAAGACTGCGATAGCCCATCGTTAGTAACACTTTGGTAAACACAACTGGAGGCAATCAGGGGCGTAGGCAAACTGTAAAAACTATGAATTTCAAGAGAATTCGGCAAGAAATTGAAGCTAAGTCATTGTTTCGTAGTACCTTGCAAATAAGTCCTTTGCTCTCAAATCTTTAGGGGTAGGCGTCCCTAACCCCATCATTCCAGAGACGATAAGAAGGGGGTGGGGGGGTAGGGGG
>Ga0182030_10000307_pt1 | contig 86433 bp, 55 predicted proteins | sample 812S3MmetaG_FD_121299 | JGI IMG/M metagenome (GOLD analysis project Ga0182030, IMG submission 121299) | Permafrost microbial communities from Stordalen Mire, Sweden - 812S3M metaG (Illumina Assembly) | ecosystem: Environmental > Terrestrial > Soil > Wetlands > Permafrost | place: Sweden... | reverse complement strand
CCTTAGCGAAATTCTCGGCGCGGCCGCCGCCCGCAGCTACTTTCGCTTCTTTCTTGCCAATCTCGAGATACGAACAAACGCGGTCGTATTGCTCTTTCGAGACCAGTGCCCCCATCTTAGTATTGCGCTCCAGTGGCGGACCGATCTTGATCTTCTTCGCTTTCTCGGCCATCGCTTCCACAAACTTGTTGTAAATCGATTTCTGCACCAGGATGCGGCTGCCGGCTGAACAGACCTCCCCCTGATTGACGAAGACGCCAAACAGCGCTCCATCGATAGCGGCTTCGAAGTCGGCATCGGCAAAAAAAATGTTAGGCGACTTTCCGCCCAGTTCAAGCGTCACCCGCTTCACGGTATCGGCGGCCTCTTTCACAATGATCTTGCCCACCGCGGCCGATCCGGTAAACGCAATCTTGTTCACGTCCGGATGCTTAACCAGCGGCGAGCCGCACGTTTCGCCAAAACCAGTGATGACGTTGACCACGCCCTTCGGCAGACCAACTTCGTCGAACCACTTCGCGAGTTCAAGCGCGGTGAGCGGCGTTTGCTCGGCGGGCTTAAGCACACAAGTGCATCCCGCGGCCAGCGCGGGAGCCAGTTTCCACGCTGCCATCATCAATGGATAATTCCAGGGAATAATCTGCCCGGCGACGCCCATCGGCTCTTTCAGCGAGAGGCTCATCGCGTTGTCCGGAACGGGATTCACATAGCCGACGACCTTCGTCGCCAGCCCGCCATAGTATTCGAAGCAGGTAGCCACGTCGGTGATGTCGAACTCGGCCTCAACAATGGGCTTGCCCGAGTTGCGGCATTCGAGCTCGGCGAGCATGGACAGGTTCTGGCGCACCTTCTCGGCTAGGCGAAAAAGAACCCGCCCACGTTCCTGCGCCGTGCTGGTCGCCCACGGCCCTTCCTCAAACGCGGCCTTGGCAGCCGCGACCGCGCGGTTAACGTCGTCGGCGTTCGCGTCTGGAACCTGGGCGATCACCTCTTCAGTCGACGGATCATAGACGGGAAACGTCTTGTTCGTCTTACTTCCAACCCACTCACCATTAATCAGCATCGAATAAGTCTTGACATCAGTGGTAACTCCACCAGGCATAAGTCCTCCGGAAGTCACTTCTATTTGACCACCGCCGCCTGCGGTGGTTTCAGCCGCCCGTATACAAAAAAGAAGAACGCGGCCAGCACCAGAAAAAACAGCGTAAAGCCGGACATCTTCGCCTCATACCTCCAGACCGAAGTAATCTGCTTGGCCGGAAAAAACGCCAGTACGATTCCCAGCGCCGTGGTCACGAAACCGCAGAATCCGGAAACAATCAACTTGCCGCGGCCATAGCGCCCACCGGACAACTCGCCCTTGACGCCGAATTTCAGCAGCGCCGCAAATACATACAGGAACGGCACCAGTTGCAGAACGACCGCCAGGGAAAGCATGGTCTGAAAGGCTTCCTGCACCCCGCCCGAGGCGTAGAAATTGATGACAATCAAAATAAGCGATACGATCGCCTGCACGATCAGCGCTGCGTAGGGCGTTCTATACTTAGGATGAACTCTGCCGAGCCACGAGGGCATGTACGAATCAAGCCCGGCAACAAAGGGGATTCGCGCCGATCCGCCCATCCAGGCCGAACCAATGCCCGCGATCGACAGGCTTAGCAGCAACGCAAACGGAGTAACGATCCACGCCACGCCGACTTTGCCGGCCATATGGCTCACGGCCTGAACAATGCCCTGCAACACGCTAATGTCATTCTTGCCGACCGCAACCAGCAGAGTCAGCGTCGCTCCGATATAAAGCAACCCGGAAATCACGCCGCCCCATGCCACCGCGCCCGGCAATGTTTTCTGCGGATCCTTGATTTCATCGCCCATCACCGAAGCCAGTTCAAGGCCCACCAGGCCGAAGCAAATCACGCCGAACGAATTCAGAACGAACCGCGGATCCGGCGGAATCCGAAAATCAGCGGATGTTACGGTCGTGCCAAAACGCGACCAGACCGTAAAGCCCAAACCGATCAGAACCGCCGCCGCGATGAACGTTCCAATGGCTCCCAGGTTGTTGAGCCACTTTCCCACTCCCAGTCCGACGATGTTCACGAGCGTCAACAGCACCAGCAGCGACACGGAAGCGGCCATTGCGAAGGTCTTATTGTCTGCGAGCGCCGCGTGCCCCGCGCCCATCGCAAACACAGTTACTCCGACGAAATACAACATCACCGTCGGCACATACAGCATGTTATTCGTCCAGTAACACCAGCCCGATAGAAAGCCGTGAAAGTCGCCAAAGACTTCTTTTGCCCACAAATACACGCCGCCCTCGCCCGGGTAGCGGTGCGCGAGTTCGATCACCGCGATCCCCTGCGGCCAGAAGAACAGGAGCAGGGAGATGATCCAAAGCCAAACGGTAACGCCGCCGTTGGCAGCGATGCTTGGAACAACGTTGAGATTGAAAACCGCAACGACAAACAGCAACACTAAGTCAAAGCGTCCGAGGACGCGCTTCAGGTGCGGCTGGTTAGGATCAGAAGTCATCGGATGATCGGGTCATCGGGTGATCGGGCCATCTGCCCCGCCCGGATCTCGGGTTTTCAATCACCCGATGACCGATGGTGAGATGACCCGATCCCATTAGTGCGTTGCCACCACTCCCAAGCGCTCATGTTGCGCCGTTGCCAACGATTCGGCGACATCGGCAAATGCCGCCAGGTGCTGGTCGATGTCGGCGTCGGTGTGCTGCACCGAGATCGTCCACTGCTCGTCCCACCAATACGGCTGCGCCATGACGCCGCGATTCACCATTCCAAACCAGTAATGCCGCCACAGGTCCACATCGATCGGTAGCCAGTCGCGGTAGTTGCGAATCTCCTTCGGATACAACATCAGCGCGCCGTTCGCTCCTGCGCTCGCAATGTAACCCTGCAGGCGGACTTTCGCGATCGTCTTCTTATATCCATCGACGAGCTTGCTGCCAAGCCTCCCGATGAGCGTGTAGTTATCCCGGGTAAGGACTTCGCGGAAAGTCGCAATACCCGCCGCCATCGAAATCGGGTTCGTGTTATAAGTGCCGCCGTGGAACACTCTGTGGTCCGAGATCAAACCCATGACTCGCTTATGCGCGCCGAACGCCGCCAGAGGGAACCCGCCGCCAATCGACTTCGCCAGGCAAATCATATCCGGCGCCACGCCAAAGTATTCCGAAGCGCCGCCCCAGCAGAGCTTTGCGCCCGTCTTGACTTCGTCGAAGATCAGCAGCGCGCCGTACTTATCGCAGAGCGCCCGCAGCCCTTCCAGAAATCCTTTCTCCGGCATGCAGAGGCCGACGTTCATCATGATCGGTTCCAGGATGATGGCCGCCACTTCATTGGGATTCTCTTTGAACCGGCGTTCCACCGTTTCCAGATCATTGAACGTAGCAATCAGCACATTTGCGATGCTCGCCTTCGGCACACCGGCCCCGCCCGACACAGGTTTCGGATTCTTGATATCTCCGAAATCGTCGGCCGGCGGATGAGGTTTCACGCTTACCAGTGCCGCATCGTGTAGTCCGTGGTAGCCGCCTTCAAACTTGATGATCTTATCGCGTCCAGTCGCGGCGCGGGCAAGACGAATGGTGTGCATGGTGGCTTCCGTGCCGCTGTTGCCGAAGCGGCACATCTCGATAGGAAAACGCGTGCAGATTTCTTCCGCCAGTTCCCACTCCATGTTGTGCGGCATCCCATAAGCGGTGCCCTTGTGTAGTCGCCCCTCCACGGCTTTGATCACGGCCGGATGCGAATGCCCTGCCATGAGCGTGCCAAAGCATAGATTGTGGTCGATATATTCGTTGCCATCGAGGTCGCGGAACTTGCTGCCGGATGCCTCAGAAACAAAAATCGGATACGGATCATAAGCACGGTAGTTACTCGCCACGCCCAAGGGCAGACGTTTCAAGTTCTTCTTATGCGCTGCGGCGGACTTCGGAGTGCGGCGCTCGAACGTGTCGAGCTCTTTTTGCAATGCGGGGTACATCGTGTTCTCCAATAAGACTCAGGCCGGATCGGCCATTAGATTAGACCCGGGCGGGGTGAACCTCCCGGGGATCGAGCTAGAAGAAAAACTTCAATGCAAATTGTACAAGACGCGGGTCGCCGACCTGGGTGATTTTTCCAAATTGTCCCTGGCCATCCTGGTAGTGGCCATCCGGATTGGAGAAATTCGTGTGATTGAACACGTTGAAAATCTCGCCGCGGAATTGGAAGTACTTCGAATCCGAAAAGTTGATTTTCTTATGCACGGAGAAATCCCAGTCTTCCAGCCCCGGGCCGCAACACACGCTGCGCGGTGTGCCATTGTTGAAACTGCCCAGCACCGGGTCGGAAAACTGCCCGTAGTTCAGGTAGAGATGGCAATTCGACTGGTCTGGACACTGCTTCGGATTCAGCTTCTGCAGTTTCCCGGTCATGCTCGGCGCTTCGGTTCCAAGGAAGAACAGACTGTTGATCAGTTCGTTGTCGTCCTCGGTGTCCAGGCGAATCGGGAAACCCGACTGGAACGATGTGATTCCGGAAATCGCCCAGTCGTTCAACACCGCTCCCGCAAAACCATCACGTTTGGCAATCGGCAATTCCCAGTCGTAGCTGATCACGAAGCGCTGCGCCGAATTGAACAGCGATAGTGAGCGGCTGGCCTTGGGGTTGAAGGGGTTTAAGGTTTCTTCAAACGTGGAGGCCTCGTCCAGGGATTTGCTCCACGTGTACGAAGCCTGAAACTGAAGGCCATGCGAAAATCGCTTTTCGAGCATGGCTTCGAGCGCATTGTAGGCGGAATTCGCGACTGTGTCTTCAGCAAAGATGCTGGTGAATATTGGAACGCCATCCACGGGACAACCCGCAGCCGTAATGGGATTGCAGTTGGGAGAGGAATAGGGACGGAGCCCTACGAGAGTCACTTGCGGGTTTCCTGCCCCAATCTGCGCGGTCGGCCCATACGGTAAATGCACGGTGTATCCGGCCGGTACCGTATTCGCTGGTAGAATCCACTGGCTGTCCTCCGCAGTCGGACCACACCCGTAGGCCGCCTGAAGTGCTGGATTGGGCGATGGTCCGGTCGGCGAGTAATACTGCGATATGTTGTACATGTCCAAGCAAGTCTGCGGATTCGAGGGATTGATATCGCGCCCAACCAGCAGGTGATGCCCCTCGGAGCCTACATAGCCAACCTGTAACATGAGACTGTTGGCAAGTTGCCGCTGTACGGTGAAGTTGTACTGAATCGTGTATTGCGCCTTGAGATGCGGCTGGAATTCGCCGTAAAATAGCATCGGGCGAAAGATAGACAGGTCGACTCCCTGCCCCGGCTTCGGAGTAAGAACCCCATTGTAGGGGTTAGGCGCCACCCCGCTTCCATCCTGATAGACGAACGGAGTATTCAAGAAAGTATTGTTGAGATAGGAACTTCCACCGAACGGCGGCTCCGCGCCAAACTGGGCCAGCACCAACTGTTCGATGGGGTTGTAGAACATTCCCCAACCTGAGCGGATACTGGTCTTGCCGTTGTCGCCAAACAGGGCTCCCAGTAGCCCGCTCTTGGCGTTCGGGCTATAGGACAATCCGATACGGGGAGCGAATGCCTTGTAGTAACTCGATGTCATGCCTGGCGGCACGCCTTTGTCGCCGGGAACCACCAACCCGGTGGGAGTCGTGCCCGTGTTATCGCAGGTTGGATCCGCAACGTAAGCCGAGAAATAGGTGATGCTGGCCGCGCTTAACTGGCAAGGATAAACCGTCGAGTTCTGTCCCGGCCGGAATGTTTCCACGTGCCTGGAGACATCCGTGGGAGGTGTATTGAACTCCCAGCGTAGGCCATAGTTGAGAGTGACGTTTGGACGAATCTTCCAACTGTCCTGCGCAAACGGGTAGATGGAAAAGGTCCGTATTGCTTCGCTCTGGCCCGACCCTTGGGAATAATTGTCCGCAAGTCCGAGTAAGTATTGTGGGTAGTAATCGGAATCGGCGCCGCCAATTACGTCGTTTCCGGTTCCGTAGAAGTTATATTCCCCATTGACGTTGTAGTAGTAAAATTGGTCGAAGCGGGCCCGGCGAACGTCCACGCCGAATTTCATGGTGTGATTGCCCTTGACCCAAGTCAGGCCATCGCTCCACTGAAAGCTGTTTCCGACCTGCGGCAGCGTGCCTTCCCAGTTATTACCGAACGCCGCGAAGCCCGAGATGGATATATAAGGAACTCCAGTTAAACCGGCTGGCAACCCCGGCGTAATTCCAAGACTCGGGCTCGTCCCGAAACTATTAACGATGGCTGCCGAATCGGATGTTCCCGTAAAGCAGTACGGAGCCGCCCCGCCCGTACACGACGAAGTTACGGTTCCCGTACTGGCGTTCTTCAGAAATCCAAGCTGCCCCTCACGCATATATACGAAGCGCCCTTCGTTGACCAGCGCATTACTGATGGTCCAGGTGTGCGTCAAGTTATATTGCTGATCGCGGCTGTTGTTGTAGTTACCAAAACCGGGAACGGTCGCACCTGCGTTCTCGAACATGTCGTAAGGGGTGAGCTTCTGTCCGTTATTGAAGTAATAGTAGGCGGAAAAGGTCTGCCGATCATTGATTTTGTGGTCAAAGCGGAACGTGAACTGGTCCGCGTTATCCGTACCAACCGGAACAGATTGGTTTTGGCTATTCCCCTCATTGGCCCCGGGAATAAACCGCTGCAAGTTAACTGCAACCGGGTCCTGACAGGCCACGGGAATAACACTAGTAGGGAAAACCTGACTCCAGGATAGACCAGCGGCAGGCACTTGCCCACCAATATTGGGCGCCTGGATCGCACTTGTGCAACCGGGGCGGCCGTTCAGAACATCCGCGACAAACTGGTCGCTAATACCACCGGTGAACTGGTTTGTGGAATTGGTCGGATCGAAGATCTGCGAGAAGTCGCCACCGCGCTGCGACGTGGTGGGAACATTCAAAAGTTCCCCGGGCTGCCCCTCCCGTATGCGCCGTCCTTCGTAAGACGCAAAGAAAAATGTGCGATCTTTAATTATTGCGCCGCCCAGCGTTCCCCCAAACTGGTTCTGATTGAGTTGCGGACGAACTGTATTAAGAAACCCCTGAGCATTCAAGTCAGTGTTGCGGAAGTACTCATAGATGTTTCCGTGAAGACTATTCGTGCCCGACTTAGTAATCACGTTAACGATAGAGCCCGAGTTCCGGCCATACTCCGCATCGAAGGTGTTCGTGATCACGCGGAATTCGGCCACACTGTCGGGAGTCGGCTGAATCGTCGGCAAGTTCACGAATATGTCGTTCGCGTCGCCACCATTGACGCTGAAGTTGTTGGCGCGCGTGCGTCCGCCATTCACCGAAACCGAGCCGGCATCATCCGATCCAAAGAACAGGCTCCCGCTGCTGCCCAACTGCGCTTGCACGCCCGGCTGCAGCTGCAGGAATTGGTAGGTATCGCGGGTGTTCAGCGGCAATTCATTGACCGAGCGTTCGTTAATCACCGCACCGAGCTGCGTACTCGTCGTGTCAACCTGTGGGATCTCGGAACTCACCTCGACGACTTCTTGAGAGCCGCCGATCTGGAGCGCGGAATTAAGGGTCACCACCTGGTTGACATCGACGACGATTCCCTTTTGCACGTTGGTCTTGAATCCCGTCAATTCATACTGAACCGTGTAGGTGCCGGGGGAAACCTCGACCAGAACGTAGTCGCCGCTATCGTTGGTCACGACACTGCGGCTGACTCCGGTCGCCTCGTTGGTGGCAGTGACTTTCACTCCTGCCAGCACGGCGCCGCTCGCATCGGCGACGCGGCCGAGGATGCGCCCGCCCGTGCTTTGGGCGGACAAGAGAGTGGAACAGATCAGGCAAAAGCTCAGGACCAGGTTCAAGGAGATGAGCCGGCGACACAACCGGGACGGGTTTAGCGACCGCATGGAACAGATCCTCCAGATTTTGGGGACAATTATTTGATGAGACCCGATTCGGCTTGCTTGCGACTCAAACCTTGCTATAATCGCGTAAGGTTAGAGATTTCGCAGCTCTCTGTCAAGCGGAAAAAACATACCCCCACGGCGCGGCCAGCAGGCACATTCGGAAATTATGTCGAGCGACGGCAAAACCTATCTCAAAATCGGTGACGTGGCCCGTCTCGTAGGGATTTCTCCGTCGGCGATCCGGGGATGGGAAAGCGTGGGACTTACGCACCCCCACCGCAGCCAGAGCCGGTATCGTCTTTACAACAACGGCGACGTGCGCCTCCTGAAAAGAGCGCGCTACCTGCGCCAGGTCCGCGGACTGAACGCGGCCGCCATCGTGCAGATGCTGAAACGCGAAGGCGCCATCAAACCCGCGGCCGGCAACGGCGCCGCGGCCATTGGCCCCCGCTTGCGCCGCTTGCGCACCCAGCGCCGCCTCGGCTTGGCCGAAGTCGCCTCCGCAGCGGGAATCTCAGTGGGCTTCCTGAGCGCACTCGAACGCATGCAGATGAGCGCCTCCATCGGCACACTGCGCAGGCTAGCACGCTACTATCGCATCAACATCCTTGATTTTTTCGATGCGACGGAATTGAATACCCGATTGGTGCGCCCGCCCAAACGCAAGGTGCTCGAAGCCGGTCCCGGCGTGCGCATGGAGTTGCTCGCCTGGGGTGACAAAGTCATGGAGCCACATCTGTTCCGCATCGCACCCAAAGCTGGCAGCGGCGAATCGTACGCTCATGAAGGCGAGGAGTTCCTGTTCGTGCTGCGCGGAGAACTGAAGATCGCTCTTGACGGCGAGGAGTACCATCTGAGGCGCGGCGACAGCTTTTATTTCGAAAGCGCTACGCCGCACCACTGGAAAAATCCCGGACGGAGCGAGGCTTGGTTGTTGTGGGTCAACACTCCGCCGACATTCTGAGTACCACTTAGAGATAGTAACTATGCGCCTTCCCCATCCAAGTCTCAGCATCGCGTTCCTGCTGGCATCGCTGTGTTCGATCAAGGCAGTGATGGCGTCGGATGCGCCTTCGCGTCCCGCCGACCTGATTGTTACCAACGCCCGCATCTACACCGTCAATCCCCAGCAAAAGTGGGCCGAAGCGATCGCGATTCGAGGCGACAAGATCATCGCGGTCGGCGATCGCAAACAGATCGAAGCGCTGCGCGGCCCGGAGACAAAAGTGATCGATGCCGGCCAGCGGCTCTTGTTGCCGGGTTTCACCGATTGCCACATTCATTTCATGGAGGGCTCCCTCGGCCTTACCCGGGTGGATCTGAACGACGCGACCACTGTCGCTGAAATTCAGAAGCGCGTGAAAGCTTACGCCGACGCCCATCCCGCCCGGCCTAGCGACGCGTGGATTCAAGGCATGGGCTGGACCTATCCCACGTTCGCGCCCTCCGGTCTTCCGGACAAAAAGATACTCGACGATATAGAGCCCGATCGTCCTGTGTATCTGGTTGCCTTCGACGGCCACAGTTCGTGGGCCAACAGCAACGCGCTCGCCCTGGCGGGCATTGATCACAACACGCCCGACCCGCCCAACGGAAAGATTGTGCGCGACGAAAACGGCGATGCCACGGGAGCGTTGAAAGAAGCAGCGGGCGATTTAGTCGGATCGAAAACTCCGGTGCCCACGCGCACCGAACGCCTTGATGCGCTGCGCAAAGGCATACACGAAGCCAACCGCGTGGGTCTGGTGCGCGTGCACAGTGCCGGCCAAGACTTCGAATATCTCGATCTCTACAACGAATTGCGCAACCGCGGCGAGTTGACGCTGCGCTTCTACGTCGCGTACTTTCTCGACCCTCCCGGCCTGACGCCGCAATCCACAGCGCTCATCGAAAACGCCCGGCGGCAATTTAACGACGACTGGATTGCGGGCGGCGCCGTGAAAACCATGCTCGACGGCGTGGTTGAGGCCCATACTGCGGCCATGCTCGCGCCCTACACTGACGATCCGGGGCAGAGCGGCAAACTCTTCTGGGATCCGGACAAATACAAAGCCACCATCGCCGATCTCGACGCGCGTGGCCTTCAGATTTTCACGCACGCCATCGGCGACAAGGCAGTGCGCCTCGCGCTCGATGCCTACCAGAACGCCGCCGAAGTGAATCACACTAAGGATGCCCGCCCACGCATCGAGCACATCGAGACCATCGCGGCCGCCGACGTCGATCGCTTCGGCAAACTCGGCGTCATTGCCAGCATGCAGCCGCTGCATTCCTATCCTGACGACGACACGCTCAACATATGGGCGCGCAACATTGGTCCCGACCGTGCCTCGCGCGCCTGGGTCTGGCGCAGCATTCAGCAGAAAGGTGGAGCGCTCGCCTTTGGCAGTGATTGGCCGGTGGTCACGCTGAATCCCTGGCCGGGCGTGCAGACGGCACTCACCCGTCAAACTTCGGAAGGCAATCCAGCCGGCGGGTTCATTCCGCAGCAGCGCTTGAGCCTCGAAGACACGATCCGCGGCTACACGCTGGGCGCGGCCTTCGCCGGACGCCGTGAAAAAACCGAGGGCTCTCTCGAACCGGGCAAGCTCGCCGACTTCATCTTGCTCGATCGCGACCTGTTCCAGATCGAGCCCTCGGAAATCGGCAAGACCGAAGTCCTGATCACCGTGGTCGGCGGCAAAGTCGTTTACCAGTCGCCGAATTGGAAGGATCACGACTCAACCGATAAGAGCCCGGCTGACAAGGAATGAAGGAGAACAAATAAATGACGCGCAAATCGATATTCGCGCTGTTTGCCGTGTTGCTCGTCGTATTCTGCGGATCGTGCGCCAGGAAGACTCCCACGCTAAACCTGCTGGTGTGGGAAGGCTATGCTGATCCTTCCTACGTCAAGGCTTTCGAAGAGCAGAATCACTGCAAGGTATCGGCCTCCTACATGGGATCGAGCGACGAACTCGTCGCCAAGCTGCGCGGTGGCAGCGCGGGTAACTACGACGTGATTTCTCCGTCAAGCGATGTCGCGACCATGATAGCGACCTCCGGCCTTGCCGCGCCGCTCGATCTCGGCAAACTGCCCAGCTACAGCCAGCTTTCACCGCAACTCACCGCGCTGTCGCTGGTCCGCGTGAAGGGAGACGTCTACGGCGTGCCCTTCATGTGGGGACCAGATCCGATGATTTACGACACGACCGCATTCCCGCAGCCTCCCGAAAGCTGGAACGTCATGTGGGACCCGAAGCTGAAAGGAAAAGTTTCCGTCTGGGACGATCTTTCCACGGTCTACTTGGCGGCGCAGGTACTCGGCTACGATAAGCCCGATCCTGCTCATCTATATAATCTGAGCGACCAGGAACTCGACGCCGTTAAGAAGAAGTTAGTGGAGTTGAAGCCGAACATTCGCAAGATGTGGTCGACGGGCGGAGAACTCACCAACCTTTTCCAGAACCACGAAGTGGTGATTGCCATGGGCTGGCCGTTGATGACCAACCAGTTGCGCAAGAGCAATTTCCCGGTCGGCGAAACCATCCCCAAGGAAAACACCACCGGATGGATCGATCACCTCATGATCACCGCCGGCAGCGAAAACAAGGATCTAGCCTACAAGTTTCTCGAGTTCATGATCCAAGCGCAGACGCAGAAAAAAGTCACCGACGTGACCGGATACACGCCAGCGAATCCGCGGGCCGCACAATACATGACGCCAGAAGAGCAAAAAGGCCTGCACCTCGACGACGTAGACAATTACCAGAAGCGCCTTTATTTCTGGCAGAATGTTCCGCGCCGCGCCAAGTACAACGAGATCTGGAACGAAGTAAAAGCCACGCAGTAGTGGTTGTGGCAAGGCAAGTGTGGTCGCGGGCGACCTCGCCCGTGCATATGCATTTCCAAACAGACCGCCATGGCAACAACGTCAGAACCCGCAGCCACAAGCAGCAGCCAGCCAAGCTCCGCCTCGCTGCTCTCCATCCGCTCCGTAGCCAAGCACTTTGGCAAGAACGTCGTGCTGCGCGACATCTCCCTCGAAATCGCCGAAGGCGAATTCCTCACCATCTTGGGCGAGAGCGGCTCGGGGAAAACCACGCTGCTGCGCATTCTCGCCGGCTTCGAGCAGTCCACCTCGGGAGAAGTCTGGATGTCAGGCGAGCGCCTTGACACTGAGCCTCCCTATCGCCGCCGCGTGAATACAGTCTTCCAGAGTTACGCGCTCTTCCCGCACATGACCGTCGAACAAAACGTCGGTTATGGACTAGCAATCGCCAAACGTCCCGCCGCGGAAATTCAGTCGCGCGTGGCGGAAGCGCTGGCCAAGGTCAAGATGTCTGCCTACGCCAAGTCAAAGCCCTCGAAGATCAGCGGCGGACAGCAGCAGCGCATCGCGCTTGCCCGCGCCCTGGTGAATCGCCCACGCTTGCTGCTGCTCGATGAGCCGCTCTCCGCGCTCGACGCCAACCTCCGCCGCCAGATGCAGGTCGAACTCAAAGCCCTGCAGCGCGAAGTGGGCATCACTTTTATTTTTGTTACCCACGACCAGGAAGAAGCGATGGTGATGTCCGATCGCATCGCCTTGTTGCGCTCCGGAGAACTCGAACAGGTTGCCAGCCCGCGTGAAATCTACAACCGGCCCGCAACGTCCTACACCGCGCAATTCATCGGACACACAAATTTGCTCCGCGCCGATATTCGCCACGGCACGGCAACGTGCAGCGCGTTGAAGTGGCCCACCGCGATGCCCGATGGCGCGGCTCTGTTCTCGCTGCGTCCAGAGTGCATTCGCCCGGCCCGCGCCTCATCTTCAGCAAGCAGCGCGCCTCCCTCAAGTAACGCGACGGTTCGTTTCACCGCCAAACTTCGCGACCAGGCTTTCCACGGCGCCACTGATCTTCTGCGCGTCGAGTCCGATGGCGGACTGATCCTCACCATCCGCACCGCCAGCCGCGATCTGCCCAATTCCGAAGCCCTGCTGGAGTTCGAATTCTCTGCCGCCGACGCCATTCCAGTTCGCGCCACCAGCCTCGCATCCAATTCGGAGGAGCGGAACTGATGTTCTCCCGCGCCTACCGCGCCGCCGTTACCGTCCCGCCGCTGGTGTGGGTCGCCGTGTTTCTGCTGGCGCCCTACCTGCTGATGTTTTGCTACAGCTTCTGGTCGGTTTCTGATTCGGGCGCCATCGTTCATTCCTGGAATCTCGCTAACTATCACGAACTCCTGACCAAGCCCGTTTACTGGCAGACGCTGCTGCGCTCCATGTGGATCGCCGCCCGCGTCATGTTCTTCTCCATGCTGCTCGGTTATCCGCTTGCCTACTTCCTTTCGTTCCACGCCGGAGGCAGAAAGGATCTCTACTATCAGTTAGTGATCATCCCGCTGTGGGTGAGTTATCTGGTTCGTGCCTATGCCTGGAAGACGATTCTCGGCACTGATGGCGTCTTGAACACGCTGCTGCAATATGTGCACCTCACCCGTCATCCGCTAGACTTCCTCCTCTACAGCCCATTCGCGGTCGTGCTTACATTGACGCACATCTATACGCCGTTCACCTTCCTGCCGATTTACGCGTCGCTAGAACACATTCCCCGCAACCTGGTCGAAGCCTCGCACGATCTGGGAGCCACGCCCCAGCAAACTTTCTGGCGCGTGATTTTTCCGCTATCCATTCCCGGAGTGCTAGCTGGGGCAACCTTTGCCTTCGTCCTAAGCCTGGGAGACTTCCTGGCGCCGCTCTTACTAGGCGGACCCAGCGGCATCATGATCTCGAACATAGTAGTAAGCCTCTTCGGAGCCGCCTATAACTGGCCGCTAGGAGCCGCCATCTCGCTCTGCATGTTAGCGATTGTGATCGGCCTGCTCTTCTTTTCTGAGCGCCTGGAGAAGAAGTGGAGCTTCTCATGAGCGCGTCTTTTTCAGGCCAAAGCGCGGAAGTCAAAGGTTCACGCTGGCTGACCGCTCACGCCTTAGCCGTCTTCGCTTTTCTCTATCTGCCGATTGCCATCCTCATCCTCTATTCCTTCAACGGACAGGGCGTAGGAGGCTTTCCGCCGCGCGATCTAACCCTCAACTGGTATCGCATCCTATTCAACGACGGCCCCATCTGGGATTCGGTCTTCAACAGCCTGATGGTGGCGTTCGCGGCCATGCTGATCGCTCTAGTCTTCGGAATCCCCGCCGCGTTAGCGCTAGATCGCGCGCAATTCCCCGGCAAAGCTCTATTCCGCCGTCTGGTTCTGCTGCCGCTGATTCTGCCCGGCATTATCACCGGCCTCTCGCTGCTGATGCTCTTCCGAGTGGCCGACGTGAAACTAAGTCTGCTCACCATTGTGCTTGGACACGGCACCGCGCTGATCTCCGTCGCCACCACCGAAGTCTTTGCCGGATTGCAGAAACTAAACCGCGCGCAGGAAGAAGCTTCGCTGGACTTAGGCGCGACTTACTGGCAGACGTTCTGGCGCATCACGGTTCCCAACCTTAAGCTCTCCATCATCGGAGCGGCGCTCTTGATCTTTACCCTTTCCATGGACGAAATCGCTGTCAGCTTCTTCCTGATCGGCCGCGACAACACGCTTCCGCTAGAAATCTGGGGAAGGTTGCGGCGCGGCATTACTCCAGAGATCAACGCCATCTCGACGATCATCTTCGTGTTTTCGCTGATTGCGATTGTGGTCTGGTATCGCCTGCGAACGCGGGCGGAAGTAGCTCCAGAAATCGGCGCGGAGTTGGTCGAGACTGCGGACCACTAGTTCCCCGACCGCGTCCCTCGCGGCCGAGAATGCAGGGGTCCTTCGGCTCCGCCGAGACTGCACTTCGTGCCGTCCCTGCTCCGCTCAAGATGACAGACTGCACTAGGTTCCGCTTCGCCGATCCCGTCCAAGTGGTTGATTTCACGCAGGATGGCTGAAATCAGCCACTCCTCTCCCCGCAACTTTTCTCCCCGATCCGAGTTCAAGTGAGTAGGCGCTTCAGAGAAAACAGAAAGCTGAAGGACCTCAAGCTCCGGCGAATCAAAGCAGCGAATCGCTGAGGGGACGAAAGGGAGGTTCACCATGAAATACCTGAGATATGTAGCACTGCTTGCTTTACTGGCCATGCCGCTTGCGTACTCGCAGGCTGAGGTCAGGGTTGGAGTGGGGATCGGCGTCGGCGGCTATGTGGATGGCCCGCCAGTCTGCGCTTACGGCTATTACCCGGATTATCCGTATGCTTGCGCGCCCTATGGATACTATGGTCCGAACTGGTTCGCGGGCGGGGTCTTCATCGGCGCAGGCCCCTGGTACCACGGCTGGGGACATCCCTACTATGGACGCGGATACGGACGCGGCTATGCTCGCGGATTTGAGGGACGCGGCTATGTCGGACATGGCTATGCGGGACGTGGTCCGGTGGGCGGACACGGCTTCGCAGCACGCGGTCCGGCAGCAGGGAACCGGGGAGGGTCTCGTGGAGGCTTCCGAGGCCGCCGTTAACGCTGATCGGGTGGATCTAACCATCGGGTCATCGGGCCATCGAAGTTCAAAAGCTCTTGACTTTAGATGACCCGATGGCCCGATCGCCCGATGACCCGATCGTTTTCTTTCGTGCTATCATCCTCCGCGTGCCGAGCGGACGCAGTAGCGAACAGTGGATCTCGCAATACGGGTCCAGTCATCGGCATCCGGTGAACCGCGTTTGTCACACGCTGGGGATTCCGACCATCCTTCTCTCGGGCCCGATTTTTATCGCCAGCATCTTCTTCCACCGCCTGTGGTTGTACGCGCTGGCTCTGTTCCTCATCGGATGGGCTTTCCAATTCATTGGCCACGCTTTCGAGGGCAAGCCGCCTGAATTCTTCCACGACTGGCGGTTCCTGTTCGTCGGCGTGCGCTGGTGGTGGGCTAAGATCCACGGCAAAGCCTGATCCATGCGCCGAGTGCTCTGGACCTTCGGGCGACATTGCGTTCGACCGCCGGGGCGGCTTTCCCTACGTCAGGTTCTCTCACGACTTTCGTTGCGGCACGCCGCGTCTACGATGCCACAGGGCGTCTATCCCTCGACACGCATCCAAATGGTTGTCGCCACCGCCTTCTGATTTAGAATCAAGCAGTAACGCACCATGGCTCCAAGACTTGCTCTAAAGGCGGTTTCGGACCGAGAATTGCTCTTGTTCATGGTGCACAGCGCTGTTCATGGCCATTAAGCTGAAAATTCCGGCGGCTGGAAGCGGCGGACGCGGTAAGGGCCGCATGATATCGCACGATCCCATCGTGCGCGTTGCGCTGCTCGCTTTTCTTTCGGTAGCGCTGGTGGTGATCGGCGTTTTTGCCTACTGGTATGTAAAGTACGACCACATCATCGAACAGCGCTTTCGCGGACCAGCGTTCGCCACTTCGGCTAAGATTTTTGCGGCTGCACCGGTGGTGAAGGTCGGGGCAAACTTAACCGTCTCTGAAATTGCGGCAGAACTGCGCCACGCCGGCTATTCCGAAAAGGAAGACGAATCTCCGCTGGGCAGTTATCGCCTGCATGGCGGGTCGATTGAAGTTCTGCCCGGACCTGAGTCGTATCACAGCCCCGAACCGGCCACCATCACGGTCACCGCCGGAGCGGTTTCTTCCATCAACAGCCGCGCCGCCGGGGAACTGGCTGCCTATGAGCTCGAACCCCAGTTGCTGGCGTCGCTGTTCGACGCCGAGCAACGCTCCAAGCGTCAACTGGTGAAGTACGACGACATTCCCAAGGTCGTGGTGGAAGCGGTGACGGCGATTGAGGACCGGCGCTTCTTTCAGCACGGCGGGGTCAATTTCATGCGGCTGGTGGAGGCTGCCTGGATCGACCTCACCCACCAACGCCATCAGCAAGGCGGCTCGACCATCACCATGCAGCTCTCGCGCGCATTCTTTCTGAGTCCGGAGAAGACCCTGAAGCGCAAGCTGGTCGAAATGCTGATTGCGTTGGAGCTGGAACAGAAATTTTCCAAGCAGCAGATTTTCGAGTTCTACGCCAACCGCGTCGATTTAGGACAACGCGGATCCTTTACCATTTCGGGCCTAGCCGAAGGCTCACGCTCCTATTTCAACAAAGACCTGAAAGACATCACGCTGCCGGAAGCCGCGCTGCTCGCCGGGTTGATCCAGGCACCCAGCTATCTTTCGCCCTATCGCCATCCCGAGCGCGCCCTCGAACGCCGCAATGTCGTGATTGAGTCGATGGTTGAAACCGGCGTCATCACGCGGGAGCAAGCCGATAAAGCCAAGGCCACGCCGCTGAAACTCGCTCCGCCCAACGTTGAGGCGAGCGATGCTCCGTATTTCGTGGATATGGTTCGCGACACCATCGTCAGCCGATTGAACGAGCGCGAGGTGAACGAACAGGAGTATCGCATCTACACCACGCTCGATCCGGGACTGCAACGGGCGGCCGCGCAAGCGGTCGAAATCGGCATCAAGCTGGTGGACGATCAGGTCACGAATATGCGGACGCGCAAGACCAAAGTCGGGAAGAACAAGTTTGAAACCACGGTCGCGCCCGGCCCGCAGGCGCAGGTGGCGCTCATCGCCATGGATCCTCACACCGGGGAAATCAAGGCGCTGGTGGGCGGACGAAACTATGGAACCAGTCAGTTGAATCACGCGCTCGCCAAGCGCCCCACGGGCTCCATTTTCAAACCGTTTGTGTACGCGGCCGCCATGAATACGGCGATCGACGGCTCGACCACCGTGATCACGCCGGCCTCTTTGGTTAGCGATGCGCCTTCAACGTTCTCCTATGGCGACCAGATCTATGAGCCGCGCAACTACAAAGAGGAGTACCACGGCGATGTTACGCTGCGCTACGCGCTGGCGCTTTCGCTCAACAACGCGACCGTGAAAGTGGCGGAAGAGGTGGGCTATGACAAAGTGGCGGAGTTGGCCAAGTCGGCTGGAATCGCCTCGGTGAAGGCCACGCCAGCCATGGCCTTGGGCGCCTACGACGCTACTCCCGTCGATATGACGGCCGCTTACACCAGTTTTGCCAACGGCGGCATGCGGCTCTCACCTGTGTTCGTAAATTCGGTGCGCAACTCCAAGGGCGATATCATCCTCAACTTCGGGGCCGAAAAGAAGCAGGTGCTCGATCCGCGCATCGCCTTCGTCATGACCAGCATGCTGGAGGGAGTGATGAATTTCGGCACCGCCTACACCAACGTGCGCACTCGCGGATTCACGGCTCCGGCGGCCGGCAAGACGGGTAGTTCACACGACGGCTGGTTCGCGGGATACACCAGCAATCTGCTGTGTATTGTGTGGGTGGGATATGACGACTACAGCGACCTTCGCCTGAGCGGCGCCCAGACTGCCGCGCCCATTTGGGCCGAGTTCATGAAAAAGGCGGTCACGTTGCCACAGTATTCGGACGTCAAGCCCTTCAGCCAGCCCGAGGGCGTTATCGACGTGCAGCTCGACAAGATCACTAACCGCCTGGCGACATCCGCCTGTCCCGACGATTACACGATGGCCTTCGTGGCCGGCACCGAGCCGCGCGATACCTGCGACCAGAGCGGCGGTATGCGGGGGGCATTTTCCCGCATGTTCGGCGGAAATTCCGAGAAAGAGCCGCCTCCGTCCGTCAACGGGAACCCGCAGGCTGCCGCCGGTGTCCAATCCGAAGAAGAGGCACAGAAGAAGAAAAGCTTCTTTGGCAAGATCGTTAGCGTGTTCAAGGGGGACGGCGGATCCTCCAAGAATGACAAAAACGCGCCTGCGCCGTCTAAGGGTAGTGACAGCGGCACGCCGCCGCAGTAGTCTGAAGGCAGCAATGTGACGAAGGTCTGACGATTGATCGTCTGACGTTCGATCGTGTTCGTCCGGGGGTGGATATGCTTTCCTGGGCTCGCATCAGCTCTGTATCGCTTCTCTTCGCCGCGCTTGTCGTTCTCCCATTGCAGGCTCAGAATACCGAACAGTTGGAAGTCGGACCTCCGCCGCAGCACCGCGCCGAGCCGCCCGCTCCGGGGGCAACGCCCGAGGAACTCGAAAAACGTGGCGACGAGTTACGCGAGGATAAGAACTATCTCGATGCTGTGGACTACTACCAGGCCTCTCTGAAACACGCGCCCGGGAACGCCGCCCTCCTGAATAAGATCGGAATCTGCCAGATTCAGCTGCGCCGCCTTAATGAAAGCAAGAAGACTCTGGAGCGCGCCATCCGAGTTGATCACAAGCATGCCGACGCATATAGCAATCTCGGCGTCGTCTACTATGAACTTGGAGTCTCTACTCACCAAAGCGGCAACTTCAGCAAGGCAATCAAGATGTATGACAAGGCGATCGCGCTTAGTAATGAGTATGCGTCCTACTTCAACAACCGGGGCGCCGCCTATTTTGCCACGAAGCAGTACGAACGAGCGTCCGCCGACTATGCGACTGCGCTCCAGTTGGATCCGGACATCTTTGAGCGAACCTCGCGCGGCGGAGTTCAGGCCCAACTGCCCTCTCCCGAGGAACGGGCCCACTACGATTATGTTCTCGCCAAGATCTACGCCAAGTCTGGCGAGCCAGACCGTTCGTTGCACTATCTGAAGAGGGCGATGGAAGAGGGCTATAAGGACATCAAAAACGTCTACAAAGACACTGAGTTCAGCACCCTGCGCAAAGACCCGCGCTTCACCGAACTCATGGCGGCAAAGACGCTGGCTATTCCCGATTAGGCGCGGATAACTTGCTCGCGGGAAATGAGTTACCGAAGGGAGGAATAATCTGACAACTCGGCGAAACTTTCTCGCCAGAGCGGGGTTCTTAGAATCATTCCTCCTGAAAACAACAGGGTGAGTAGGGAGAACAACACCCACCGGTTGCTAACCCGAGCACGCCCCAAGCAAGCAGCCGGTGGGTGAAGTGAAGCCACTGGGATGTGGCCGTTAGAGTCTCGCTGTTCGTCGTTCGCTTTTCGCCGAGTCAGCGGTTCCCGCGAACAGCGAATGACGGACTTCTTAGCTCCTCTGTGAAATATATTCCTCGATCGTCCTGCTTCCGTTTCCCCTGGTCTTTCGGAAAGATCCGATCAGCGTCTTGGCCGAATTCTCTTTAGAATGTGAGCCGTTTGGAACAGACAGCCAGATTGTTACTGAATACGATTATCTGGTTTCACCTGGATGCTCCAAGTTCTCAGGCCGGAGCCCGAAAGCCTCGAGGGTTCGACACCAGAATCGGAAGCAGAATCAAATCCCAAGCGAAATTTCAGACCGCCACAAGGCGAGAATCCCCGGAGGATTCCATGAAAAGAGCATTGCTGTTGATCGTTATACCGGCCCTGCTGATCGCGCTGGGTTTTGCACAGACTCCCGCGGCAAGCATCAACACAGACCAGACCAACATTAAGGGTTGCCTGGGTGGCTCGGATGGAAACTACACAGTTGTACAAGACAACACCGGCCAGATCTTCAAGATCACTGGCGGCAGTGTCGACCTCAAGGCCCATCTCGGCCAGGACGTAACCCTCGCCGGACACAAAGCAGGTGGGGCGAGTTCTGCTGCTGACAACTTTGCAGTCACCGAACTGAACATGATCTCCGAACATTGCGCTGCGGCCGCCGCTGCACCCATTGCGGTTGTCAGCACGCCTTCGGGAACTGCCAGCACACCGCCTGCGGCCGATGCCGCGCCCGCAGCCACTACCAGCACCGTTGCGGAGACTGCGATCACACCGGCTGTGGCCGCCGCTCCGCCTGCGGAGACTGTCGTCGTCACACCCGCCGCAGCCGCCACTCCACCCGCGGAGACTGTCGTCGTCACGCCCGCTGCGGCTGCGACTCCACCTGCGGAGACTGTCGTAGTCGCGCCCGCGGTGGCTGCGACTCCATCTGCGGAGACTGTCGTTACACCCGCCGCGACTGTCAGCACGCCCTCGGAAACTGTCATCATGCCTGCGGAGACTGCCAGCGCACCTGCGCCACGTCATCGCGGACTGTCAGCAAAACCGGCTGCTGCCGCCGCAGCCGCCACTGCACCCGATGTGACTGCCAGCACGTCCGCGGAGACTGTCGTCACGCCGACTACGGCCGCCGCTACACCCGCTGCGACTGCCAGCACCCCGGCTGCAGCCGACACTACGCCCACTGCGCCTGCCAGGAGTTGGACCTCATGGTTATTGATTCCGTTTGCCGTGCTGGTAATCGTCCTTGGCACCATGTTCCCTCTCTTCAGCAAATGGAGAAAACGGAGACTCTTGGCGCAGACGGGCGCCCAGAATCTCTCCTTTAACCGTGAAGAGAGCTCGGTCAAAAACAAGAGCGACCAGGGAGGACCACGCAAAGCTGCCTAGGCGGAGTGGGTAACGATTCCAACTTTGGCGCCGGCGGCAACTGCTGCCGGCGCTATGGTCGCTGTAACGCTCACCAAAGAGCCACCCGAGAACAGGCGTTTGCGCCCGCTAACGCTGAAAGGCTGTTCATGAGGCAAAGGGTAGCTGCCCCTCTCGTCGGGCGAACATTTTACGAAACTATAATTTCTCGCTACAATCACCTCCATGCCGTCCGTTGTCTCTCCTTCGCTCGCCTGGGCTCATCCGCTGGTGCAGGAGTGGTTCACCGCGCGCTTTTCGACACCAACTGAGCCGCAGGAACAGGGCTGGCCCCACATCCTGGCCGGACACACCACGCTGATTTCGGCTCCCACCGGATCGGGCAAGACTCTCGCCGCTTTCCTGGCCTGCATTAACCGGCTCGTGTGCAAGGCTCTTGCGGGCCAACTGCACGACCGGACGGAAGTTCTCTACGTGTCCCCGCTCAAAGCGCTCGGCAACGACATCCAGAAAAATCTTGAAATCCCGCTGGGAGAAATTCTGCAGATGGCGGGCGATCGCGGGCTGTTGATGCCGGAGATACGGACGGCGGTGCGCACCGGCGACACGCTGATGAAAGACCGCCGCCTGATGCTGAAACGCCCGCCACACATTCTGGTTACGACGCCCGAGTCGTTCTACATCCTGCTGACGGCGGAGAAGAGCCGTGCCATTCTGCGCGATGTGGAGACCGTGATTGTGGACGAAATTCACGCCGTCGCCGATGACAAGCGCGGCGTGCATCTTGCGCTTTCGCTGGAGCGTCTGGATGCGCTGACTCATCGCCCGCCGGTGCGCATCGGGCTTTCCGCGACACAAAAGCCGATCGAAGAAGTGGCGCGTTTTCTTGCGGGCAGCTCTGATCCTCAAAATCCGCGGCCCGAGCCGGTGATCGTCAACGTCGGCCATAAACGCGCGCTCGACCTCGGTGTGGAAGTTCCGTCTTCGGAACTGGGCCCGGTTGCTTCGAACGAGATGTGGGATGAGATTTACGAGCGCATGGTGCAACTGGTGAATGCGCACCGCTCGACGCTGGTCTTCGTGAACACGCGGCGGCTCGCCGAGCGCGTTGCCCATCACCTGGGCGAGCGGCTGGGCGAAGAAAACGTGGCCGCGCATCATGGGAGTTTGTCGCGCAAGCTGCGCCTGGAGGCGGAGCGAAAGCTGAAAGAAGGCCAGATAAAAGTTCTGGTAGCGACGGCATCGCTCGAACTTGGCATTGACATCGGAACGGTGGACTTGGTGTGCCAGATCAGTTCGCCGCGTTCGATTGCGGTTGCTTTGCAGCGCGTGGGGCGGTCGGGCCACTGGCGTGGCGCGATCCCCAAGGGAAGATTTTTTGTCACCACGCGCGACGATCTGGCGGAATGCGCGGTGCTGGTGCGGGCAATTCGATTGGGCGAACTCGACCGGCTGATTTTTCCGGAAGCTTCGCTGGATGTGCTGGCGCAACAGATCGTGGCGTGCTGCGCGGCTTCGGGCAGCGCCGCGACGGCGAACAAATCGAGTGATCGATCCGAACTTAATGCAAGCGACGGATGGGACGAGGATGAGTTATTTGCGCTCGTGAAGCGCGCCTATCCCTATCGCAATCTCGCGCGCGAAACTTTCGACGCCGTGGTCGAAATGCTTTCGGAAGGAATCGCCTCGCAACGAGGCCGCTATGGTGCTTACCTGCATCACGACCGCATCAACCGCAAGCTGCGAGCGCGGCGCGGCGCGCGCTTGGCGGCGATCACAGGCGGCGGCACGATTCCCGACAACGCTCTGTTCACGGTGGTGGCGGAACCGGAAGGCGTTGTCGTGGGCACGGTGGATGAAGATTTCGCCACCGAAAGCATGGCGGGAGAAGTCATGCTGCTGGGGAACACGTCGTGGCGCATCCGGCGAATCGAGTACCGGACGGGGCGTTTGCTGGTGGAAGATGCGCATGGCGCGGCGCCGGGCATTCCGTTCTGGCTAGGCGAGGGGCTGGCGCGGACTTCGGAACTCTCGTTGCAGCTCGGCGAATTGCGCAAAGAAATCAGCGACCGCTTGCCGGGAGTGGTTCCGGTGGAAGGATGGCGAAATCTGCCCGTGGTGGCCGATGCCGTGAGTTGGCTGCGCGAAGAATGCGGGCTCGATCTATCGGGCGCCGAGCAACTGATCCAGTACGTGCTCGAAGGCCGCGCCGTGCTGGGCGATGTCCCGACGCAAACGACGATCATCGCCGAAAGATTCTTTGACGAGGGTGGCGGGATGCAGTTGATCATCCACGCGCCCTTTGGCGGGCGCATCAACAAAGCCTGGGGATTGGCTCTGCGCAAGCGTTTCTGCCGCGGTTTCAATTTCGAACTGCAGGCCGCCGCCACCGACAATGGCTTGAACATCGCGCTCGCCGAGCAGCACAGTTTTCCGCTGGCAGATGTTTTTCAATTTCTGGCTCCAGAGAGCATGCCGCCGATCCTGGAGCAGGCGGCGCTGGCTTCGCCGATCTTTCAGACGCGCTGGCGTTGGGATGCGACGAGATCGCTGGCTCTGCTGCGTTTTCAGGGCGGCAAGAAAGTTCCGCCGCAGATTCAGCGCATGCGCTCCGACGATCTGCTGGCCTCGGTTTTTCCCGATGTAGCAGCGTGCTTCGAGAACATCGAAGGCGACATCAAGGTTCCCGACCATCCGCTGGTCGTCGAGGTAATGAAAGACGTACTCACCGAGGCGATGGATATGGAAGGGCTCGCCGAGGTCTTGCGCGGAATCGAACAGGGACGGATTCGTTGCCTGGCGGTGGATACGCCCGTGCCTTCGCAGTTCTCGCACGAAATTCTCAATGCGAATCCGTACGCGTATCTGGATGATGCGCCGCTTGAAGAGCGGCGCGCTCGCGCGGTCGAAATGCGGCGAGTGTTGCCCGCGTCCGTACTCGAAGAAGTCGGCGCGCTCGATCCCGTGGCCATCGCGCAGGTGCAGGAAGAGGCGTGGCCCGATGTGCGCGACTCGGATGAACTGCAGGATGTGCTGCATACGCTGGTGATGGTGCCGGAGAACAGAAGCTGGCAGCCATCAGCTCTCAGCTCTCAGGAAACGCGCTCGAAGCTTACCGCGCACTGGACTGAATTCTTCGAGCGCCTGCAACGAGAGAATCGCGCGATTGTGGCGGAAGCGGGGGGGCGGCAATATTGGGTCGCGGCTGAGCGGCTCGAATGGTTCCGAGCAATCCATCCTGTGGGGACGAGGCTTCGCTCCGTCCCGGCGGGGCAGAGCCCCGCCACCACACAAGCTGATGATGCCGTGCTGGCCGCGGTTCAAGGATGGATGTCACATCTCGGCCCTACCACGGCATTGGAAATCGGCGAGTTGCTCGGGCTGCCAGGGGCCGAGATTGAGAAAGCTTTACTCCGAATCGAAGCCAGTGGGGCGATTCTCCGCGGCCAGTTCCGTCCCGCCGATTCGCGCACAGCGAGGTCCACCGAATCCGAAACAGAGTGGTGCGAGCGGCGTCTGCTGGCTCGCATTCATCGCTTGACGGTCGCGACCTTGCGCAAGCAGATCGAGCCCGTCCCGGCAGCGCAGTTCATGAACTGGCTTTTACGCTGGCAGCACATCGCTCCGGGCACTCAGGTGCGGGGTGAGCATGGGACGCTGGAAGTGATTCGGCAGTTGCAGGGGTTTGAAATTCCCGCGAGCGCGTGGGAACGCTTTGTGCTGGCACGCAGAATTTCCGACTATGATCCGGCGCACCTCGATCAGTTGTGTCTGACCGGCGTGGTCGGATGGGGCCGCCTGTCGCCGCATCCCGCGACGCTGGAAGAGTCGGGGAACGATGAACACCGGCGGCGAGTCATCCCGACACGCGTCGCGCCGATTGCGTTTTTTGTGCGCGAAGATGCCGACTGGCTTCGTCCACACCACCCTGGGGCGGACGATTCTGCCACTTCGTTCTTAAGTCCCGTGGCGCAGGCGGTGCTCGAACTTCTGAAGCAGCGAGGCGCGCTGTTCTTTCCCGACATGGTGCGTGCGACGGGCCGGCTCAAAGCGGAAATCGAAACCGGACTTTGGGAACTGGTCGCTGCGGGCCTGGTGACCGCTGACGGATTCGAGAACCTGCGCGCGCTGGTGACGCCGAAAGGCACGTCGGGCAGCGGGATTGGGAAGATGCGGCGGCCGCGTCATGCGCCGGGACGGTGGTCGTTGTTGCACACCGAAGGCGCCGATCGCGACCGCAGCGTGGAGTCCTGCTGCTGGATGTTGTTGCGGCGGTATGGCGTCGTCTTCCGCGATGTGCTGGCGCGGGAAACGAATCTGCCGCGATGGCGTGAATTGCAAATCGGCTACCGCCGGCTTGAGGATCGCGGCGAAGTTCGCGGCGGGCGCTTCGTCGATGGATTTCTGGGAGAGCAGTTCGCGCTTCCGGTCGCCGTCGAATCGTTGCGTGCCCATCGCAAGCTGCCACAGAATGCGAGTGGCGAGCGCGTCGTCATCGCGGCTGCCGACCCGCTGAACCTCGTAGGAATCATTGTTCCCGGCGAGCGCATTCCGGCGATCTCAGGGAAGAGCGTTACGTTTCGCGACGGTGCGTGGGACGCGGAGGATGCGCTGCTGGCCTCCGGGTATTAAGCCAGCTTGCCTTCGCGCACGAGCCACTGGGTCGTCATTCTGAGCGAAGCGAAGGACCTTGTGGATTCAGCGGCCAAATACAAAGGTCCTTCGCTTCGCTCAGGACGACAGGCTAAACTTGGATGGCGAATTGGCGGCCGCACACCAGTTCCCCCCGAACTCCCTCATGGCAAATTTAATTTCAGCAGGACCTGCGGATCCAGATATACGCCTTGCCAGCGCACGGCCAGATGCAGGTGTGGACCGGTGGCGCGTCCCGTGCCTCCGCTGAGTCCGATGGGCTGGCCTTTCTCCACATCGTCGCCTTCCTTGACGAGAAATTTCGACAAATGAAGATACAGAGTCAGCAAGCCCTGGCCGTGGTCGATGACCACGCAATTCCCTTCAAAGAACAGAGGCCGCGCCAGAATCACGTGGCCGCTGTTGACGGCTGCTATCGAGGTTCCACTGGGGACGCGGAAGTCGAGCCCTTGATGCGTGCTCTGTACAGACCCGTTAAAGACGCGCTCGACTCCGAACACATCGGAGATCGCCGCATCCGCTGGGAACGCAAACGATCCTTTCCATTCGCGGCTGGCACTGACTGTTTTAAAAATCTCGGTTTTTGTTTCCTTATCTTGATCGATCTGGCGCTGGTCTTCGGGGCTGGGAGCGGTATAGCGCGCTGGAACCTGTAGCGGCACGCGCGGATAGCGTTGGCGTTCCACTCGAATTTTCTTTTCGAAGGAGATGGCTGGTCCGGCTTGGCCCAAGGAAGTTTCGGCGTGAAGCACGATGGGATAGGCTCCCGGCTTGGTTTCAAGACTGACTCCGGCGAGGGCGAACCATACTTTGTGGCTGGCATCGTAGCTGAACGCGATCTCGTGTCCCAGCCAGTTGCCCGAAAGCGAGCGAACCGGCTTCGGCGTGGTGACGCGGAAGAGCACCGGAGTTCCGTTGACCAGACGGGTGGGTTGGTTGATGAGAGTCCAGCGAGCAGCGGTAGCGCCCGATAAGTGCGCGGCCAGCGCTAGCGGCATAAGCGCAACGATTGCAACGAAATGGAAGAGGCGTTTGCGCATCGCGGTTTCACGGGCCGCGGAGTCAGTCCAGTTCCTGATAGGGCCTCGGTTCCGAAGCACGGGCGGCATCGCTAAAGCGATGCCCTGATACGAAACCTTGGAATCTTCCGCAACCTGTTCAGGCTAGCATTTCACGCGCAGAACATACATACTGCCGGCATGATGCTACTGTTGCTCATCGGGATGCTGGCCGTGCATGACAGCGCTGCGAAGGCGGACCAGGTGATCGTCGTGAAGAGCCAGCGCACTCTGACTTTACTCTCGCACGGCAAGGTTCTGCGCACTTACAAAGTGGCTCTTGGAGGCACTCCGGTTGGCGCCAAAGAGCAGCAGGGGGATCACAAGACTCCGGAGGGGCGGTACATCCTCGACCGCCGCAACGCGAAGAGCCGCTTCTACAAATCGATTCACGTTTCCTATCCGAATGAGCAGGACAAAGAGCGAGCGGCCCGGCGCGGAGTTTCTCCCGGTGGCGACATCATGATTCATGGCCTGCCGAACGGCTTCGGATGGCTGGGCGCCACGCATCGAGCGCAGGACTGGACGGATGGATGTGTCGCGGTGACGAATCAGGAAATAGACGAAATCTGGGAACTTGTGCCAGACGGAACTCCCATCGAAATCCGGCCGTAGTGCCGCGAACTTTCTCCCTACTCCCTCCCGAATTAAGATAATTACCATGCAAAACGCTACTCCGGCGGCGATCGCGGTGCTGGTGCTGGAGTTGGTACCGGCAGCCGCGTTCGGGATTGCCGGCAGGCAGATCGGGCGGTCATGCGCCCGTTGGCCGTCAGCGGTACGAAATGCCTTACCAGTACTCTGCGTGCTGCCTTACGTTTTGATTTCCTGGTCGCAGCAGATGTTTTCCTGGCGATGGTGCGCTCTTTACGCGACGCTGCCGGTGGCGATCGCCTGGCTGCTGGGGCAGGCTGCAATTGCCGATCCCGAACAACGCGGCAATTGGCGAGACGCGATCGTGCTTCTGACGCTGGGACTGGCGGTTGATTTGCGCTGGTTTGAGCGGGCGTGGCCGAGCGGGCTCACGGGCCTCGGGAAACTGCTTCTCGTCGATGCGGCGCTATACGGATTCATCGCGATCCGGCAACTGCGCGGGTCGGGTTTTGACTTGCACTTCCGCTGGAGCGATTGGAAGACTGGGCTGCGAGAACTGGCCTTCTTTACGCCGTTTGTTCTGGCGGTGGGGATAGCGCTGGGCTTTCTCCATCCGCAGGGCCATGCGCTGCGGTTCTCGATGATTCCGACGTGGATCTATATCTTCATTTTCATTGCGGTTCCGGAGGAACTCTACTTTCGCGCGTGGGTGCAGAACTTTTTGGAACGGCGGTTGGGACGGCGGGCGGCGCTCGGGATTACGGCGGTGTTGTTCGGGCTCTCGCACTTCAACAAACGATCTGCGCACTTCAACTGGCGCTATGTCTTGCTGGCGAGCGTCGCCGGGATCTTCTACGGCCGGGCATGGCGTCAGCGACGGCGAGTGCCGGCCTCGGCGATCACCCATGCCAGCGTAGACGCCATTTGGACGCTCTGGTTTTAGTCCGTTGCCGCGGACATTCAAGTGTAGAGATGGACAAAATGGCAGTTCAGTCGAAGGCTCTCCCTGCGGTCACGACCGCACGCCGCCGATACTTTATTTGGTCCCAGATCGTCATCGCATTTCTGTTTCTGGAGCTAGCGCTTTGGGCGCCGACGACGGTGATCCGCAATCGCTGGGGCTCCATCGCGATGATCACGATTGTGGTGCTCGTGCTGAGCGACGTGCTGAGCGGCCGGTCGTCGCTCAAGCGCCTTGGCCTCGGATTGCCGACAACGTTCGGCGCTACCGTGATGCTGGGGATCGGTCTGGCCACGGTTGTCTTCGTGATGATTGTGGTGGATTGTCTGGGCGGACAGATTCCCGCGAATCCGGCCGGGTGGCCGAATTTGCTTTTGGCATGGGGATACGTACTCTGGGCCTTGATTCAGCAATTCATGTTGCAATCGTTTTTTTTCAACCGCTTTGAGGACTTGTATGGAAGCTCGGCCGCGGTTTGGATGGCGTCGACGATCTTTGCCGCCGCCCACTTGCCCAGTCCCATTCTTACTACCGCTACGCTGATCGGCGCCCTCTTCTTCTGCGAAATGTTTCGCCGCTACCGCAGCATCTATCCTCTTGCGATCGTCCACGCGACACTGGGGCTGACCATTCGCCTGGTTACGCCCGACAGCCTGTTGCATCACATGCGGGTGGGGATTGGGTATCTGCGGTACTAGATTGTATGCGAGTCGCGGGCAATCTGGGAGCCAATTGGAACCCACTTGCGGCCGGGTGCGTATTAGAGAGCATGGAGAATTCCACTTCATCCATCCGTACTGGAACATACGTGGGCGCCTACTTCGCGCTTTGGGCGTTGGCCTTCATTGCGCTGTGTTGCTTTGAGGGGTTCGAGGCCAGCGAGGCGCTCCCCGCACTGGTAATTCTCGGGGTGATATTCCCTGCGCTTGCGATGCTGGCCACATGTCGAGTTTCGGCGCTGCCCTGTGTTGTACGCCGGCCCGGAATCGAAACCGCGGTTCTGGTGATGTATCTGGGGGTGATCGCATGGGTGCTTGTCTCGGGATTCGGCCGCATAGCGCGCATCGGGACGGAGCCCTTGCACTCGCTTGTGCTGCTCGGCGTAAAGCTCATGGTATTTGTCGCCTTTCCCACGGCGATTGCAATGGCCTTGGGCCACTACAAGCTCGCTGAGCTCATGCCGATTTCGCTGCGCTGGCATGCGCTTCGTCCGGCGCTGTGGATGTCGCTGGCGGCTCTCCTCATGCAATCGTTACTAGGGCGCGGGCTGCACGACGTTCGGGAAGCACATCTGCCGCTGTGGGTTCTGGCTGTCGCTACGCCCCTCAGCTTTATCTGGTTGACGGTTGAAGTTGGAGTTGTAGAGGAGTTTTTCTTCCGCGTGCTGCTGCAGGAGCGACTTGCGGCGGTGTTGCGGTCGCCGTGGGGCGGGCTGGTGGTGGCAGCAGTGCTCTTCGGACTGGTACACGCGCCGGGTTTCTACTTGCGTCCGGCGGCTACGCAGGAAGCTCTTGGCTCACATCCTTCGCTATTGATGGCCGTCGGATACTCGATCGTGCTGACCTCGCTTGCCGGTCTGTTCCTCGGCGTCTTGTGGATGCGAACGAAGAATCTCGCGGTACTGGTCATCGTGCACACTGCCGGCGACCTCCTGCCCAACCTTGTGCCCTGGGTAAAAGCATTTCATCTGACGCGATAGCGGTCGACTCCCTTGTCAAACTAACTGACCGCCTTGCGATGGAACTGCCGCAGCCCGACGCCCAAGAACAACGCGTCAAAGACCGTCAGTGCTACGAACACAGCCAGCACCGGGAGGTGCGGGAACTGGGGTACGAGCGTTCCACGCAGGCCTTCACTGGCGTACACCAGGGGATTCACCAGGACGACGCGCTGCAGGATAGGAAAGTGTGCTAACGCGCTCCAGGGATAATAGGTGCAGCCAAAAAAGATCATTGGAGTCAGGACCAGGCTGAACATGAGACCGATGTGATTCTGGCTGATGCTGCAACCCAGAGCCAGACCGCCGCAGGCCGAGAAAAGCGCCACCAGCAGCGTAACGCAGGCAAAGCTTAGGGGAGAACGCAGGTTCAGTCCCACGCCCGGACGCAGCAGCAGCCAACCGGCCGGAATCACCGCCAGCCCGGCGACCAGCGCCTGGAACGTGCCAAAAAATACTTTCTCAATCGCCAGCCACGAGGTTTCTATGGGCGCCAGCAAGCGGTCTTCGATCTCGCGAGTGAACTGAAACTCGCCGATCAGAGGCATCGCCACCGCCCAAACGCCGGTGAACACCATGCTGATCGCCATGATCCCGGGCAAGAGCAGGCTCTTGTATTGCGGAGGCATGTAGCCGCTCGATACCATCACTCGTCCGAAGATGAACACAAACATCAACGGCTGCAGAAAAGTCTGCATCAGCGAAGGCACGAGGTTTCGGCGAGCGACATGAGCATCGCGTCCGAGCAGAGCTAGAAAAGTCTTCCAGTTCATTCCCGCAAACTCCTTCCGGTGTGGTGCAAGAAGAGATTCTCCAGGCTGGGCTCCAGGATGTGCACGTCGCACAACTCGACAGAGGCGCTGGAGGCAAGGTTGGCAATCTCAGAAACCAGGGAGCCTCCACGGTCGGCGTACACGTCGGCGGAGTTGTCACCGGTTGCATCCGAACTCGCGTCATTCTTCCCGTCCGTGTTCGTGCGCACCTCCCTCACACCCGGCAAGGTCTGAAGGCGCTGCAGTAGTTCCGGAGAGTGCTGGCCGAAGCGCAAGCGCAGTAGAAAGCCGCCAGGCACGGAAGCCTTCAGCTCGCGAGGAGTGCCAAGCGCGATATTGCGGCCGTGATCGATGATCGCCAGACGCTGGCACAAGGCGTCGGCCTCTTCCATGTTGTGCGTGGTCAGAAGGATGGTCTTGCCGCGCTGGTTGTATTCGCGAATGATTTCCCAGAGCAGCAATCGAGTTTGCGGGTCGAGGCCGGCGCTGGGCTCGTCCAGAAAAAGTACTTGCGGGTCGTGCATCATGGCGCGCGCAATGGAGAGACGCTGCATCATGCCGCCAGAGAATCCGCGCACCATCTGATCGGCGCGGTCGCGGAGTTTGAAGCGATCGAGGAGCGTGTCCGCACGCTTCGCTCGCTCCTCGGAATCGAGGCCGAAATAGGCGCCGTGGAAGAGCAGAATTTCGCGAGCGGTGAGAGAGAAGTCCAGGTTCGGACGCTGCTGAACCACTCCAATCAGCCGCTTGACCACGACCTGTTCCGCCCACACCTCGTGCTTGCCAATCCACGCCTGGCCGCCCGTCGGTCGCACGCGTGTGGTCAGGATTCCAACCGTCGTCGACTTGCCCGCGCCGTTCGGTCCCAGCAGTCCGAAGATCTCTCCGGGCGAGATCTCAAGTGAGATGCCGTCGAGAGCAATGATCTGCGGCTTGGGTTGCTTCTTCCCTCTGCCGGGCGCTACGCCGAAACCGAAGCCGCCACCGGCGGCGGAAGGCGGAGGTGAAGTGTAGATTTTGCGTAAGTCACGAGTCCGAATTCCAGCCAGCATACCGAAGTCCCCAACCCCCGAAGTGCGTACCCAGAAAGATTCCGAACAGCATACCAAACCGGGCAGCGATGCGTCCTCGGAATGGCAAGCAAAGTCACAAAACTCTACAGTACAAGGCGGCCGAGAACGGTATCATCCCACTAAGACAGCGCCGAATATCTGCGCGAGGCCATGAGGAACTCCGTTCTTCGATTTTCGGCTATCAAGGGTACTCTGCGCCCGAAGCTCGTTTTCCCGTGCCTCTTCTTATTTCATGTGGCAGCGCTCCACCCGAATCAGTTGCAAGCGCAAGCGGTCCCGCCGGCAACTTCAGTACGCACCATTCACGGCGTGGTGAAGTCGGGAAATATGCCAATTCCTGGCGCTGGAGTTTCCGCGGCGAATACCGCCACTAAGGAACAAGTCGTTACGTCGACGGATGTGGACGGCAGTTACTGGCTGCGGATTCCCGCCGATGGCCACTATACCGTGCGCGTGCAGATGGCGGCGTTCGCCGCGAGCGCACACGAAGCGGTGTTGGATGCGACCCATCAGGATGTGCAGGCAAATTTTGAACTGATGCTGCTGTCGCGGGCGCGCGAGGCTGGCAACGATCGAGACCAGCAGCGGCGGGCGAATGCTGCCGGACGTGGCTTTCAGAATCTCTCCGTGTTTCAAAGTGAAGCGGGGCAGGATGCAGCAGGTGGCTCGGCAGGCGGCTCGATGAGCGATGTAGCGCCCGCTGGGATGCCAGTTCCGGGGATTGCGCCAAATAGCGCCACGGAATCTGTCGCGGTTGCGGGCAACACTACCAATTCGTTCAATGCCATGAGCGCTGATCAACTGCAGCAGCGATTCGACGACGCTCGCCAGCAGGGCGGGGGATTCGGAGGCGGGGGCGGATTTGGCGGTCCGGGCGGTGGTCGCGGAGGCGGAGGCTTCGGAGGCGGAGGGCCGATGGTTTTCGGCCGGCGCGGGTTTGACATCAATCGCCCGCATGGATCGGTATATTACGGCATCGGCGACTCGGCGCTGAACGCATCACCGTTTGCGCTCACCGGCCAGCCCGCGGAAAAGCCGGCATATGTGCAGAACAGTTTCGGCGGCTCCGTCGGCGGACCGCTGAACATTCCTCATATCTACCACGGCGGGACCAAGACTTTCTACTTCGTCAACTTCAATGGAAGGCACGGAGAAAATCCTTTCGATCAGTTTTCGACTGTGCCAACGCTGGCCGAGCGGCAGGGAGACTTTTCGGGAATCGATTACACTTCGGGGTCCGCGAAAGGGCAGCAGGTACAACTCTTCAATCCCGTGACCAACACTCCTTACGCCGGCAACATCATTCCGGGATTCAGTTCACAAACGTGTCCATGGACGGGGCCGTCCAGCGGTAGAGCGGCGGGTTTGCTGCAATATATTCCGTGTCCGAACTTTCAGGGAAGCAACTATCAGAACTTCCACTTTGTGACTTCCGCCACCAGCAACAGCGACGATCTGAACATTCGTGTGAACCACAGCTTTGGCGCAGCGCCCGCGGGCGGACGCCGCGGCGGCGGAGGAGGCCGCAACGCTCCGCGCAACAGTCTGCAGATCGGTTTCCATTACCATCAATCGACGGCTACGCTAACGAATCCGTTTCCGAGCGTCGGCGGCAGCACAACCGTGCGCAGCTTTGACGTTCCGGTGTCTTACACGCGCAGCATCGGAAAGCTGACTAACATTGTTCGCGCGGACTTTAACCGCAACCGGACGCGCACGCAGAATCTCTACGCTTTCAATAACGATGTTACGGGCACGTTGGGAATCACGGGAGTTTCGCAGAATCCGTTCGACTGGGGATTGCCGAATCTATCATTCACAAATTTCGGCAGCCTGCAGGACACGACTCCGCAGCTTAACCGAAGCCAGACCTATACCTTCTCCGACAACGTAATCTGGAATCACGGCAAGCACACCTGGCGCTGGGGCGGAGATTCCCGGCGTGTGCAGGTGAATCCGGAAACGGACAGTAATCCGCGGGGCTCGTTTGTTTTTACCGGTCTCAATACCTCGCAGCTCGACGGCAGTGGGAACCCCGTACCGGGCACCGGATATGACTTTGCCGACTTTCTGATCGGATTGCCCCAGCAGACTTCCGTGCAGTTTGGAGAAGGTAATCACTTTCGCGGCAACTTCTGGGATTTATATGCGCAAGATGAGTGGAAGGTGCGCGCCAACCTGACGCTCAATCTCGGGGTGCGCTACGAGTACGTTTCGCCGCTGACGGAAATCAACAACCGCATCGTGAACCTCGACCTTTCTCCCGGCGTGCTGAATCCGACGTTGCCGCTTGGATCGACGCCGGTGACGGCAATTCAGCCCCCAAACAGCGGCGGCCTGCCGGCTAGCCTCGTGCGTCCGGATCGCAACAACTTTGCGCCGCGAATCGGTTTTGCCTGGAAGCCGTTTTCCAAAACGGTGGTGCGCGGAGGATACGGCATCAACTACAACACGGGCGCGTATCAGGGCATCGCGCAGCAACTGGCATTGCAGCCGCCGTGCGCCACTGCGTCGACGAACGTTCAGGCTTCTTTCCCAACTCCTCCAAACTTGACGTTGCAAAACGGATTTTTTCCTCCGCCTGCCGGCACTCAATGTGGAGTTCCCCTCCCAGCCGGCAGCACGATCACCAATAGTTATGCGGTGAATCCGAATTACCGGCTGGGCTACGTGCAGATTCGCAATCTCGACATTCAACAGCAGATACGCCCCACGTTGCTGCTGAATCTTGACTACACAGGAACCAAGGGAACGGATCTCGACATCCTGGAAGCGCCGAACCGAACCGCAAGTGGGATTCGCATTCCGCCGAATGTTGAGGTCGTTGACGCCTTCACCTACGAAAATTCAGTGGCGGACTCGGAGGCCAACGCGGCATCGGTGCGACTGCGCAAGCGTTTGTCCGCAGGATTCGCGATCGGGGGCACCTACACATTCTCCAAGTCGCTCGACGATGCATCTTCCATCGGCGCCGGAGCAACCTCGGGCGCGAATACACCCGGCCTTGGCGCGGGAGGCACCGGCGCTGGCGGAGGCGGTTCATCGGGCGGAGGCGCGGCCAACGTCGCCCAAAATCCTTTCGATCTATCGGCGGAGCGCGGGCTCTCCAGCTTCAACCAGACCCATAAGTTCACCGCGGATTATTTGTATGAGCTGCCCTTTGGCCATGACAAGCGCTGGCTCACGGGGAACAGTCCGTTGCGCGCGGTCCTTGGCGACTGGCAATGGAGCGGCGACTGGACGATTGCGTCGGGGCTGCCGTTTACTCCACGGTTCCTGAATGAGATCAGTGACGTGAATGGTGGAACCAACGGTACTCTGCGGCCGAACTTGGTACCTGGGCAATCGGTTAGCCTGCCGAACCCTTCGATTGCGGAGTGGTTCAACATCGCTGCATTTTCGAAACCGCCCACGGGCACCTACGGCGATGCGCGGCGCAACAGCATCATCGGACCGGGCAGCAAAGTGTTTGACATGGCATTCACAAAAATCTTTCCGCTGAAGGAGGCGCGGGTGCTGGAGTTCCGGGCGCAGGCCACCAACATTTTTAACCTGGTGAACTACTCCTCTATCGATACGAGCGTGACCTCGCCCACCTTTGGCCGGGTTACCGCAGCGGGGGCCATGCGACAGTTCACGATTACTTCACGCTTTCGTTTTTGAGGTGGATGCTACTGCGGGAAACGCTCTAGAAGAAGATGGTTATGACTCTCACTCCAAACCGATTCGCAAATAGGGCCGTAGCGCTACTGCTGGCGTTTGTGCTCCTGTGCCCCGCTTTGCCTTCGCAGCAGCAAACCGGATATGTGTTTCGCGCGGAATCGGACCTCGTGCTGGTGAACGTGACGGTGAGAGACAAAAACGGAAAGTTCCTCCCCGGGATGAAGCCGGAAGATTTTACAATTCTCGAGGACAACAAGCCGCAGAAGATTGTGTCCTTCGATGTAGAGAACGTCGATGCCGTGGCCGCTTCGGATGTGGCGCAGGCAAAGGCGCTGCCGGAGCCGCTATCTGGGCAGACGAGTCCGGCGGCTTCCGCGGCGGATTTGTCGGCCCAGTTCAAAGACCGGCGACTGATTGTTTTATTCTTCGATCTCTCGGCCATGGAACCGGACGAAATTGACCGGGCGGTTACGTCCGCCGACCGCTATGTCGATACCCAAATGGCTCCCGCGGACCTGGTATCGATTGTTTCGCTGGGAAGTTCGCTGCTGGTGAATCAGGACTTCACTGCGGACCAGGCACTTCTAAAAAAACAGTTGCAGGCATTCAGTTCGGGCAGCGGCCAGGGCTTCGAGAAAGGCACCACGGGAACGACCGAAGGGACGCCCGACACGGGGCAGCCATTTACCGCCGACGATACGGAATACAACATCTTCAATACCGACCGGCGGCTGGAAGCGTTGCGCTCGGTGGCGGAAAAGCTGGCGCACGTGCAGCAGAAGAAGTCGCTGATCTATTTTTCCAGCGGCATGGACCGCACCGGCATCGAGAATCAATCGGAACTGCGGGCGGCAGTGAACGCGGCGGTGCGCTCCAACCTGGCGATTTACACTATGGACATGCGCGGCCTGCAGGCGCTGGTGGCGGGCGGAGAAGCGCAGAACGCCAGCCTCCGCGGCGTTTCGGCGTATTCAGGACAGGCGACCCTTAACGCGTTGAACTCCAATTTCACCACGCAGGAGACGCTGGTAACGCTCGCGAGCGATACTGGCGGGCGCGCATTTCTCGATTCCAACGACTTCAGCAAGATTTTCAAAGGAGTGCAGCAAGATACATCGACTTACTATCTGCTCGGCTATCACAGCACAAATTCCGCGCGCGACGGCCGTTACCGTCACATCGTAGTAAAAAGCAACGCAAAGAGCAACTTGCATGATTTAAAGATCGATTACCGCCGCGGTTACTATGCGCCCGCGGACTATCAGCATTCGACCAAGGACGACAAAGAACGACAACTGGAGGAGGAACTTGCATCTGAGTTACCTGCCACCGATTTTCCACTGTATCTGGGCGTCGCCTACTTCCGGCTGAATGGTAGCAAGTTCTTCGTTCCCATCTCGCTGGTGGTGCCGGGCTCGCAAATTCCCTTCGTCCGCAGCAGCGACCGCGACAAGGCAACGCTCGATGTGATTGGAATGGTGCTCGATAGCGAGCACCACCCCTTGGATGGAATACGCGACACCGTGAAACTCGCCGTGAGCACATCGGCCGAAGTGCAAAAAAAGAATGTGCAGTATGACACGGGTATGAGCCTGCTGAGCGGCAAGTACCACCTGAAATTTGTGGTGCGCGAGAATCAGACCGGCCGCATGGCGTCGTTCGAAACCGACATCGAAGTGCCGGAGTTGAAGACATGGCCGCTGAAGATGAGTTCGGTGGTGCTCGCCAGCCAGATCGAAACGGCAAAGAAGACCGCGAACCTGAACCCGCTGGTGCACGACGGTTCCGAGATCATTCCGAACATCACGCATGTTTTCTCGTCCGCGCAGCATCTCTTTCTTTACTATGAGGTGTACGATCCGACGCGATCGGCGGCCGCAGATTCCGCCAGGAACCAGGACAGCAAACCCGGCATCCGGCTTTTGTCCAACGTCGCTTTCTTCCAGGGCAAAGTTAAAGCCTACGAGAGTTCTCTGGTGGAGTTGACGGAAATGAATGCGCGCGAGCGGAAGGCTGCCGTCTTCCAGTTAGACGTGCCTCTGACATCGCTCAAACCCGGCTTTTATACCTGCCAGGTAAATGTGATCGATGACGCCGGCGGCCACTTCCTGTTTCCGCGGCTTGCCTTGCTCGTCCGGCAAGAGACCGCGAACGCCGCGCGCTGAAAACGAATTAACCATCTAAGTTGTCGTCGAGCCAGCCGCCGTATCTGGAGCTAATTACTTTGTGTGTAACTCCCCTTCCTTAACTCCAACCACATCTCCGTCGCGCTTGGCCTGTTCTGGCTTCGAGTCGTGCAGATAATCGACGCGAAGGGCGAGAATCTCGAAGGGACGGATGGGCACGGTCAGTTGATCGCCGGTAATGGTCAGTGGCGATCCCAGCGGCTGTTCGAGAAGATTAGTTAAAATGGCGCCCGTGGCTCCCTTAGGTATGGTGAACGTCACGTTGCTGGACTTACCCGCCCACTCATACGCGTGAAACATAAGACTGTCGCTGTCCTCCGCCTTCTTTATCGCCGTCAGCACAACATTTTCCGGTTGGACCGACGCGAAGGAATGCTCCAGAGGCAGCGTGCCGGCGTGTGCTGCAATCTGCATGGCTTGCAGCGGATAGTTGTATTCATAGCCATGCCGAACGGTGAGGGCCTGCTTCCAGTCGCCCGCGTGTGGGTAGAGGGCGTAGCCGAAGTGATGGTGCCCGCGATCGGCTTCCGGATCCGGCCAAACCGGCGAACGCAACAGCGTGAGACGCAGCACATTGTCCTGATCGTCGTAGCCGAACTTAGATTCATTGATGAGGCTGAAGCCATGCTGTCCATCGCCAAGATCGGCCCAGCGTTGCGCAGGGACCTCGAATTGCGCCTTCTCCCAACTGTTGTTGCGCGTAGTCGGCCGTTCAATGCTGCCAAAAGGAATTTCGTATGTGGCCTGGTTGCTGGTTGCGGCCAGCGGGAAGGCAGCCTTCAGTAGAACGTGGGTCTCATGCCAGTCGATGTCGTTTACTACATCGACTTGATCGGCTCCGGCATACAAAGTGATGTCCTGGACAAACTTCGAGTTTTGCCAGACGTGCGATACGCGAATCACAGCGCGCAGCGGACCCTTTTCGCTCAGCTCCACTGAATCCACGGTATCGATCGGTGTCATGTGATCGAACGTGCCCGGATCGATGTTCCACGCATCGTAATCCTTGGGAGTGTCCCTAAAGGTCTGAAGTTGATTGCCGCAGGCGTTGCCGGCGAGCGACTCGAAGTTGGAGCGCTTGTCGAAGAGGCTGGTGATGCAGCCGGTCTTCGGATCCACCGTGATCCGTAGGTTCGCATTCTCTATGGTCAGGCCGCTGACCTTCAGATCGGTGGACACCGGCCTCGCACCGGGAACGACATGAAGGATCGTGTAGCCCATCGAAGGCACGTTCTTGACGTCCACCAGCAGGCGATACGTGTTGGTCGCGGGGTCGCTGGCAAGAACCTCCGAGGAAAGAACGCGGCCCTGCGGATCGAGGACCGACAACGGGCCCGCAATCGCGGAAGGCATCTGAACTTCCAGCGTCACTAGCCCGGAACGCTGCCATGCCAGAGGATTGAAAACGAACACAGGAACTCCGCCAACCACGCGGGTATTCACGTGCGCCGCGAGGACACTCAATGCATTGCTGGAGATTTCATCCGTTGCCCATCGGACCTGATCATAGTCACGCTGCGCATCTTTGTAGATGATGCCGATGCCCGATCCGGCGCCCAGGTCGTGAAAATCGTTGAAGGTGATCTTCTTCCACGCCTCGGTCAGTGCATCGGCGGGGTATGGCTTTCCATCCAGCCAGGCCAGGGAGGCGTACTTCTCGGCATTCAATGCCCACATGGAACTCTGACGCATATTGCGTTTGTGGTTGGCCTGCGTCGTCATTACGCCGCGATGGTATTCGAAATAGAGTTCACTGTTCCACGTGGGAATGCCGATCTTGCCTTCCGCCGGCGCGGGAGGCGGTGTGTAGCCCTTGGCAATCGAGTTATAGTTCCACTCTGGAGAGTTACTATCCACCTTACCGGCGACGTCATGAAAGTAGGCGGAGGCCGTGCCGAACCGCATCGGCGGAACGATTTTGTCGGGCTGCATCCAGTGCACGCCTTCGTCCAAGATCGCGCGGGTGGGGCCGCCACCGTGATCGCCCACGCCATAGAGGTCCATCATCTCGGTCAATCCCGGCGCCTGCTTGCGCGCAGTTGCGAGATCATCCGCCAAGCGGACGGGATTCAGATCGGTGTGGACGTAGTCGTGGGGAAAGTAAGTGAGGACCTTGCTGCCGTCTGGCGATTCCCACCAGAACAGCTTGAAAGGCAACTGGTTGGTGTCGTTCCAAGCCATCTTCTGGGTGACAAAGTAATCCACACCTGACTTCTTATAGATCTGAGGTAACTGCCAGTTATAACCGAATGAGTCTGGGTTCCAGCCAATATGAACGTCGACGCCGTACTCCTTCTGGAACCAACGCTTTCCGATCAGCAACGAACGCGCCGTGGACTCACCGTCCGGGATGTTCAAGTCGGGCTCAACCCACATGCCGCCGACAATCTCCCATCGGCCCTCCTTGATCCGCCGCTTGATTTCCGCATTCATCTCTGGATATTTTTCGGCGATCCATTCGTTGTACGCGGCGGCGGACTGGGCATAGGTATAGCCGGGGTACTCGTTCATCAATTGCAGGGCCGTGCCGAAAGTGCGCTTGACGACGTCGACGGTTTCGGTCCAGGGCCAGAGCCACGCCGCGTCGATATGGGCGTTGCCGGAAAGGTGCAGGGTGGCTTGCTGGAGCGTGGGCCGCAGCGCTTCAAGTTGTTCCTGTGCGTGCCGCAGGGAGGCGTCAAAGGCCTTTTGATCGCCCGCGTCGAGCGCCTTCAGATCCACCGCGCCAATGGCCTTTTCGAGCACAGCAGTGTCGGCAGCGACATTCCTGGACAGACTCGGAAGCAGGATGGCGGAAGTGAGAAATTCGATTCGCAAGTCGTCCGGATTGGGCCGGCTCTCAGAGAACTCGATCTTCTGCTCTGTCCCCCCGAAGGTCTTCTTGTCGACCGTGGGCAGAAGTTTGACCGCGACCAGCACGGTGTCGCCGGGCTTTGCATGATCGAAGAGAACGATGGGCTCAAGATCGTCGCCCATCGCCACGCGACGGCCATTCAAGTAGATGATCTCCGGCATGGGCCCGTTCGCGGAAGCGTGAAAGTTGAACCAGATTCTGGCGCCGGTGAGGTCGTATCCGTTCAGCGTGGGAGGCACGGCGATGGAGCGACGATACCAGACGGCGTCGGTCGCGGCCTCGGCGTTGGCGCCGACAATTGGCCAACTCGAGTCATCGAGAGCGAGAGCTTCACCATGCGCAAGATCGCCCACATGCGTCTTCCATCCGTCCGCAGGTAGGGCGTCCAGACCCGACAGCCGCTGGATTGCCGACCGGGACTGGCTGGAGAGCGTGCTCGCAATGCGCGCGGTTTCCTCGGCGGACTGTGCGTGGGCCGCTAACGGAAGAAAGGCAGCGATGACCGCTGCACAAAGACCACATTTGGCAAAGCGCCACCACGAAAATACGCTACGTCGTCGTGTCATTACGGATCTCCTTCTTGGCCGCTAAAACGACTTCCGAGTTTACACCTACATCGAAGGTTCACGATATTGAATCATGGCCCGCGCCAGTTGACGATAATGTTCCGGGCCGCGTTGCGTCCTCAAGCCAACAGTGGACATTCTGCGGCGTACCCTTCCCGGCGCTCCGCTCGCAGGCCCACGCTGAATGAACCAACTATTTTGTCCGCGTTCCGTCGAACAACTGGAACTCCCGAATGCGTGTCGTACCGGAAGCAGAGAGAAGATTGAGCCGCACGTGCTGCGTACTTATGCGAGGAAAGAGATCGATCTTCTTGTGACCAATCGTGGTTCCGGAGCAGACGGTCTTCCACTTCGCGCCGACGACGACTTGGATCGCATACTTCTGCACCTTCTGTCCTTCCACTAGCCATTCCATGGTGAGAGCGCGGTCAAAACTAATGGAATGAGCAAAAACCAGGTCGATGGTCGCAGAATAGGATCCTTCTGGCGCCGACCACATTGTGTCGGGATCGGAATCAATCGCCGCATGATATGCCGAGGCATTGGTGGCGCGAGCTGCAAGATTCTTCTCCGGCGCATAGATTGAGTTAACGGCCTCGCCGAATTCCTTGAGGCGGCTCACGTCCGCATCGGGAAGCAGGCCGCGGTCGTCGGGCGCGAGCCCAATCATCAATTGCGCGCCGCGACCCACGGTTTGGTGGTAAGTGTCCATAAGTTCACCGACGGACTTCAGACTGGTCTCGTCGTGGGGATGCCAGAACCAATGGTTCTTTCGCAGGGGAGTATCCGCTTCGGCGGGACGATAGCGGAGATAGCCGCGCAGATCCAAGACATTCCAGTTTTCTTCTGGCGCGCTGCCATCTTCATTTCCAACCCAGCGTATATCACCGTACTTAAGCAACGCCGCATCCGCAAAGATCAGGGTATTCGGTTGATACACGCGGAGGTTGTCGACGTAGTGATCGAAGTCGTACACGTGGCCGGTGCTGCCCGCGCCATCCAGCCAGAACTCGACGAGTTCACCGTAAGTGGCGACTAACTCGTTTAGCTGAGCCAGGTAGTAACCGTCATAGGCGGCACTGTCCTGGTATGACGGCTCGTGGCGATCCCATGGTGAAAGATAGACACCGAACCTCAAGCCATACTTATGAGCGGCGGCTGCGACATCCCGGACCATATCTCCCTGGCCTGCTTTCCAGGGACTGGACTTGATGCTGTATTGGCTCTTTGCGGTTGGCCACAGACAGAAACCGTCGTGATGTTTAGCGACGAATACAACATACTTGACCCCAGCGGATTTGGCGGCCCGCATCCATTGCTCGGGGTCCACACTAGAAGGATTGAAAACCGACGGATCCGCTGTGCCGTCTCCCCACTCCCGATCCATAAACGTGTTCGGACCGAAATGAATGATGGCGCCGATCTCGAGATCCTGCCAGGCAATCTGTTGCGGGGTGGGTTTCACGTCCGTGAAGTTCTGTGCTAACGAGAACGTGGCCCACAGCATGATCGTCGCGCACACGATAGTGTTGTGAAGGCCAGATGTATTTCTCATACTCTCGGGGGTAAGAATAAGTTTAGTTCACACATTTATTATGAGAAACGTCGCTCAATAGACTTACTAGTTTCGCAACTTTCTCTTCAAATATAGCGGATTGAAGACTGGAGCGAGCTGCGTCAGTGCCGCGAGAGAGTCCATTGCCGCCACTGGTTGAACCCGAACGAGAGGTTCCGACGGAGGTATGGATCTCTTGCGCCAATGTTGCCCGAACAATGCGCGCGATATTGCGGGAATTGACCCCGCCGCAAGGCATGATGAGAATGCGCCCTTTTGCCGCTTGCACCAGTCGCGCCAGAGTTGAAAGGGCATCCGTGGCGCGGGGCCGGCCTCCGGAAGTCAGAACGCGCGCTGCGCCGGCCTTGATGACGTCCTCCAGTGAGATTTCCAGGTTCTCTGAACTATCGAATGCTCGATGGAAAGTTACCGGCAAAGGGTGCGCGAATTCCACCAGCATTTTCGTGCGCTCGATATCAATATGATTACTTTCAAGCAGTATGCCGAGTACTACGCCATCCATATTGAGCCGCTTGGCATTCTGGATATCGGTGCGCATAATGTCAAGTTCATGGGGGGAGTAACAAAAATCGCCGGCCCGCGGTCGAATCATGACATGAATGGGAATACTTACGTGGCGGCGAGCTTCTTGCATCAATCCAGCGCTGGGAGTTATCCCGCCGGACGATAAGTCGCTGCAGAGCTCAATGCGGTGCGCTCCGCCACGCTCCGCCGCAATAGCGCGATCCAGCGACTCAACGCAGACTTCGAGGACTAAATGATTCAGCATGGTTGAGAGTCCGAAGAACTGGAAGGCATTCGGTCACATGGTATCGACGCTCTAAAATCGACTTACCGGCGGGCCGCCGCAAAAGCTTTCTCACGGCGGCCCAACAGCAGTTAGAAGGAATATACTGCGCTCAGCTGGATCTTATGTCCCTGCCAGAGGTTGTCGCGGGCCCATGTCGAAGGCGACACCGCGTCATAGGACTGCTGCCTGGGTACTAGCGACCCAAAGGTGGAGTCCGTGACGCCAGCGTCGGGGAACACGGCGCCCTTGTGCCAAGTTGAGCCGGCATTGAACATCTCAAATCGCACCTGCAGGTGCTGTCTTTCTGTAAGCGAGAACACCTTGGCGAAACTCAGGTCGAGGTCCTCGTAATACGGCCCGCGCAGTTCGCCTTTCCCCGCGTTACCGTATGTGCCCAGTGGCGCAAGCGAAAAGACGCTGGTGTTGAACCACTCGGTGTAGCTTCGGGTGAAGCCGGTTTCCGCACTCCCGGACTGATTTGGCCGGTACCGGCCATTAAAGCAGCAAAGACCCATCTCATCGTAGCCCCCGCCTCCATATCCATACGCCGTAGCCGACCGACCCGAGTTGATGGTGTAGATACCGCTCGCCTTCCACCCGCCCAGAACCCAGTTGGCCGGGCCCAACGACCAACGTTTCCCCTTGCCTACCGGCAATTCATAGGAGCCGTTCGCCGTCAGGCGATTGGGCTGGTTGAAACTGGAAGGGCCATAGTCGGCTTGGGGGTTGTGAGGATCTTGCACGAAGGCGCTTACTCCACTCACGTTCAGGCCCGAAAGCTCATCAAGAGATCTCGACCATGTGTACGCAATACTATAGGTCAAGCCGTGATTGAACCGCTGCCGCAGTTGAACCTGCAGAGAGTTGTAATTGGAATTGAGGACGTTCGCGTTCGCATACATCATGGAAGGCAGGTTTGGATATGGTACACGTGTATCCACGGGCTGAAAGTTGGGATCGGTCAGGCACGGGGACCCTACGGGAACCTGCGAAATGTCAAAGTAGATAGGCGAGGGATTGCCGTTGGCGACGCCACCGTTGCAGGGATCGCTGGGAACCTTCGGCGGAACGGCAGCGTTGAATGGGAGGTATGTGGACAGGCGCAAGCCGTGAGAACCCACATACCCAACATCCAACAACAGAGTCGGACGCAGGGCATATTGCATATCGAGCGTCCACTGCTCGTTGTAGGGGTTGTGGTTCTTAGGCCAGTTCACTTGATTCAAGATGTAGTTGGTGTTGATAAAGTCGTTGCTGTCCCACGAAGGCAGCGTAAATACCCCAAGCCCCTGTATCGGTGCAGACCACAGCTGGTCGAGGCGTGGTCCAAGAGACTGCTGTTCGTTTCCAACTTCGGTATTGGTCGGGTAGCTCGCCGGCAACGAATTTTGCAGGCTATTTTCATCGTAGTTCTGCACCTGATCGTAATAGCGCATGTAAGTGTCGTAGAAGATGCCAAAACCCGCCCGCACCACGAAGCGGTCGGTGTCGAATGGCCTCCACGAAATGCCGATCCGTGGGGCAAAGTCTTTCTTGTCTTGCGGGACCAGCGAGTTCTGAATGCAGCAATTGAGGAATGCGGGATTCACCGTGGCGCCCTGAGAGGTCGCAAGTTGGTTGATACTGTTGACAAAACTTTTGCTCACCCAGTCAATACTGCCTCCATTCGCCAGGCTGAGACCCCATCCGCTGTTGTCGATGCTATGGAACGCCGGTGGTAATTCGTACCGCAATCCCAGGTTCACGGTGACATTGGGTCTGACCCGGATGTCGTCCTGAACGAAGAAGTTCCAGTTCATCCCCACCGTGTGCAGATAATCTACTCCCAGCGGAAACGGGCCAGAAAGGCTGCTGGGATCGCTCAATAGAAGGTCGGCGACGGGGTTGCCAAGCCCAGCGCCCGGGGTTCCCCCTCCTGGCGTGCAGCCGGTGGTGCCCACATTGCAGTTCGCCGTGTACTCGCCGTTGAAACCAAGGTTGCCAGTGCCGAGATAGTTGTCTTGCTCAAACTCCCGCAGACGGCGCACATCGATACCCAGAGTGATGCTGTGCTTGCCCCGAATCATTTTCAGATTGTCCACGAACTGGTAGGTACCGCTCTTGGTCGAGGTTCCGTTGTTGCCGTTGCCGATGTTGCTGTATTGCTGAGAGAAGTTGATATTCGGAATCCCATAAAGGGCAGGGGAGGCCGGAGAGTTTGCAAAGCCGAGATCCGCCTGTAGATTCGGCCCATAGGCAGTGTCGGAAGTGGTTTCGAAGAACAGGTGGTTATAGCCGACACGTGCCGTATTGATGATGTTGGCGTTGAAGGCGTGCTCCCAGTTCAAGGCGAAGAGTTGTGCTCTGGTACTGTTCACGGACCCTGTGTAGGGCAATATGTTTGGGTGGGGTTCATCGTCGGTTCTAAGGTTGGCGGTGAAGTAGAGGCGGTTCTTGTCGCCAAAGTTCTGGTCCACCCGCATGGTCTCGTTGTTGGTAGTAATGGAATTGCGAACCGGCACCAAATAGTTAAAGCAGGGCATGGCGCAAGTGATGTTGGGCAGGGGAAACAGATTTGCCAGTTTCTGCCCCATCGCGTTGACCGTTGTAATTTTATTGCTTGTAAACGCCGTGCGCGTGGTCGCATCGCATGTCGGATTGCATACTGTCGTGCTTGGGTCATAGATCGGATAGGGCCAGTCGGAGAAATCGCCCGTCCGTTCCTGCGCGGTTGGAACTTGTATTGGGTTTTGGTTGTTGTTTGTCCGCCGCCTGCCGCCGTCGTAAGCGAAGAACCAGAAGCTCTTATCCCGTCCGTTGTAGAGCCATGGTATTTTGACCGGACCGCCCAGCGTGCCACCGAACTGGTTTTGCTTCCAGGGGGTAACCGCTGGAACCGCGCCGCCTGCAAAGACGTGTTGTTCCTCAGCAAGCGGACTCCGCGGATCAAAAGCGTTATTCTGAATGTAGTCGTAAGCCTGCCCGTGCCACAGGTTCGTTCCCGACTTGATGGCCACGTTGATCTGGCCAGAGCCCTGCCCATATTCCGCCGAGTAAAGGCCCGTTTGCACTTTCACTTCCTGGATCGAGAACTCGGAAGGGAGGCCCGAGGCGCTTGCGAAAAAGTTGTCCGTGTCGGCCACACCGTCCACCATAAAACTGACGGATTCGGGCCGGGCGCCATTAAGGCTCACCTCGGTAAAGTTGCTGTTCAGTCCGTGATTGGCCCAATAGACTTGTGATCCGCCGCTGACGTTGCCCGCGCCCGCCGACAAGTTCAGCAGATTATTAAAGTCGCGCCCGCTGGAAGGCAGTTCCTCGATCGTCTTCTGATCGAGCACGTTCCCCGTCGTGGTATTGTCGGACTGCACCATCTGGGCATCGGCGGTGATGGTCAACTCTTCATGGAGTTTCCCGACCTCCAGCGTGAAGTTCTGACGCAGGGTCTGGTCCACTTCCAGCACGAGGCCCGCGCTAACCTCGGTCTTGAAGCCGGTGAATTCTACTCTCACCTCGTAAGTTCCAGGAATCATGTCCACAAAAACGTAGTCACCCACACCGCTGGTGGTGAAGTGGTGGCTCACATTAGTGCTGACATTGGTGGCCGTTACCTGGGCCCCCGCGACGGCCGCGCCCGACGGGTCCTGCACGTGTCCGAGAATTGTTCCCTGTGAGTTCTGAGCTTGCAGTTGGCCTGACAGCGCAGGCACTAAAGCCAAAATCAGACACAAGCAGACACGAGATGCCACCTGGGGCCGAATGCGGATCCTGTGAATCATATGGTTCTCCTTAGTGATTACGGCGACCTCGATTGGCAGGCTAGGACGGCAACGGTGACGTTGTCAACCCTAAAATGATTGAATAGCTATCAAACGATCATTTTATATAGTCTTTGTGACTGCTTTAGGTTTCACGAAATGATCGACGACAGACTGATGGGCGACCTGGGAGATCAAGTTTGATAGGATAGGGGCCGTGCGTTCGCCTGTCTTTGGTCAGGGTTGGGCTTCGTGTATCCTCAGGCTGGGCAAGCATATAGCCGCCATGTCCGAGCGTCAAAAAAACCGCAACGATCAAATTCTGAAGCTCCTGCTGCACAAGGGTTCCGTAACGGTAGAAGAGCTGATCGCTTCTTTGGGAGCGTCGGCTCCGAGTATCCGCCGGGACTTGACGCGCCTGGAAGCCAGAGGATTGATCCGGCGAACCCATGGCGGCGCGGCGCTGGTGCAGGAATTGCTCTATGAGCCGTTTCGCTACGACACGGCCTTCCAAACCCGCGAGCATCGCTTCGTGAAGGAGAAGCGGCACATCGGCGTGGCCGCTGCCGAACTGATCGAAGAGAACGAAACCATCGGCCTGACGGCGGGCACCACCACCACTTGGGTGGCGCGGAGCTTGCGTCATCGCAGCAACATCACAATTGTCACTAACGCGGTCAACATCGGCATGGAACTTTGCAATATGCCGGGTCTCAAGATCCACTTGACGGGAGGCTACCTCCACTGGCCATGGTCGTTTTCGCTGGTGGGGGCCGCAGCCATCAATTTCCTCGGCGATCGTTTCCTCGACAAACTTTTTCTCAGCGTCTCCGGCATCGACGCCAGTCGCGGAACCACCACCAACGAATCGGACGAGGCCCTCACCTTTCGCGCCATGGTGAAACAGGCTAAGCAGGTGATCGTGGTGGCCGATTCCAGCAAGCTCGGGATCGTCACCCCGTCGTTGATCTGTCCGATCGAGAAAGTGCATGTGCTGGTGACTGACGCAGGCGCTTCCGATGAAATGGTTGCAGCGTTCACCGGGAATGGAATCAGAGTGATTCGAGTCTGACATATCCGCTGTTTGGCCCGTCCGGCACGTTGAACCTAACTGCGGCCGCCTGATTTGCCGGTTCAAGAAGAATTCAGGGAAAATTGTTGACACTAGATCCAAACTGCACTTAAAGTACGCTGCATTCCCCGTAGTCGGCATACCGATACTCAGCACTCCAAGAGTAGGCAGTGAGGAAAAGCCATGGCAGACGACCAGAAAAATCAACCGCCGAACGAAGCGCGTCCCGGAGAGCTCACACGGCGCGGCTTTGCAGCCTTCATTGTAGGTGCGGGCCTGGCCGCAACAACAACGGCAACGACACAGCCGACTGCAGCCGGCCTCGAGTTGGTCGAAGCCGACGTCGAGATCAAGACTCCGGACGGAACTTGCGACGCCGCATTCATTCATCCGAAGTCCGGTTCGTATCCGGGCGTGCTCGTCTGGCCCGACGCATTCGGCTTACGGCCCTCGATGCGCGCCATAGGCAGGCGTATCGCCGCGGAGGGATATTCCGTCCTCGTGCCCAATCCTTTTTATCGCGTGGCCAGAGCTCCTTTCTCGGATGCCTCCACCTTCAACTTCCAGAATGCGGACGATATGGCGAAGCTCGGTCCGCTGATGGCGTCGGTGAACGCATCCGGCAATGCCGAGAAGGATGCCGCCGCTTACGTTGCTTTCCTTGATGCGCAAAAAGAAGTGAACAAGGCAAAGAAGGTCGGAACCCAGGGTTACTGCATGGGCGGAGCGCTGGTGGTGCGGACCGCCGCGGCATTGCCCGAACGCATTGGTGCGGGCGCGTCGTTCCACGGCGGAGGCCTGGTGACCGACAAGCCCGATAGTCCGCATCTGCTCGCGCCGAAAATCAAGGCTCGTATGTATTTCGGGATCGCGTCGAACGACGACCAGCGTCAGCCCGATGCCAAGGACAAACTGAAGGAAGCCTTTGCTGCTGCCAAGGTCCAAGCCGAAATCGAAGTGTATTCCGCTCTGCATGGCTGGTGCGTGCCGGATATGCCCGCCCGCGACGGCGTGCCAATCTATAACAAGCCCGAAGCCGAGCGCGCCTGGGCGAAACTCGTCGCCTTATATAAAGCGGCCCTGGCCTAGAGCGGGCAGGGCACGGCGTTAGCTGCCTTCTGGATTTAGCCCGAAGGCGAGGACCCGCCTCGTCATCCGGCCGCCTTCGCTGCCGAGTTTGCGTTCGGCTGGACGGGCGAGACGCCGCCCCTCCACGAACTCCATCGTTTACAATCAAAGATTCTCTTTCGATTGGAAAACATAATCATGCACCGCTGGTCGCAACTTTTTATTCCTACGCTTCGCGAGGCTCCGGCTGATGCCGAAGTCGCTAGCCACAAGCTGCTGGTCCGCGCTGGATACATTCGTCAACTGGGCGCCGGGATCTACTCGTTTCTGTTCCTGGGCAATCGCTCTACCCAGAAGATCATGGGCATCGTCCGCGAGGAGATGGACAAGATCGGGCAGGAGTTCTACCTGCCGGCGCTGAATCCGCGCGAAATTTGGGAGGCTAGCGGACGCTGGGTGGCGATGGGCGAAAACATGTTTCGCCTCAAGGACCGCAAGGGCGCCGACCTTTGTCTGGGCATGACCCACGAAGAAGTCATGACTGACATCGCGCGCAAGGAGCTGCGCAGCTACAAGCAACTGCCGCAGATCTGGTATCAGATTCAGACCAAGTTTCGCGACGAGCCTCGTCCCAAGTCGGGCCTGCTGCGAGTCCGCCAGTTCATCATGAAGGACGCTTACTCGTTCGACATCGATGCCGCTGGACTCGACGTGTCCTACCAGAAGCATTACGACACCTACTGCCGCATCTTTGACCGCTGCGGGCTGAAGTACATGGTGATCGATGCGCACTCGGGGGCTATGGGCGGATCGCAGTCGCAGGAATTCATGGTGCGCACTCCGGCCGGCGAAGATCAGGTGGTGAGCTGCGAGAAGTGCGGCTACGCGGCGAATATGGAGAAGGCTACTTCAAAGCTCGCTCCGGTCGAGGACCTGAAGCCCGAGGGCGATGGCAAGCCGCTGCTGATCCATACGCCGGGCAAAGGCGCGATCGCCGATGTGTCGGAGTTCCTGCAGATTTCCGCCCAGCAGGACATCAAGGCGGTGGCCTACATGGCGCAGAAGCCCGGCGACGACGGCAAGATGATGGAGCAGCCGGTCGTGGCTTTCCTGCGCGGCGATCACACCGTGAACGAAACCAAACTGCTCACCCTGGTAAAGGCGAGCCAGGTTCGTCCCATGCAGACCGAGGAGCTAGAACTCTGTTTTCAGGGCCCCGGCGGCTTCATCGGACCGATTGGCTTGGTGGTAAAGCCCAAGGAAGCGCTCGGCGGGTGGGATGTGAAGAAACAGGGCGGCGACCCGCGGGCGGCCACCGTCGTACTCGATGAGGGACTGATTGGCCGCGTCAACATGATCTGCGGTGCCAACAAGCTCGACTATCACCTGAAGAACGTGACGCCGGGGAAGGATTTCCAATATACCGTTGCCGCTGACATCCGCAGCGTGACGGCGGGCGAAGACTGCCCGAATTGCGGTGCGCCCCTGCGCATCGATACTGCCGTCGAGGTCGGACACATCTTCAAGCTGGGCTACAAGTATTCGGAATCGATGGGCGCCCACGTGCTCGACCGTAACGGCAAGGAGGTCACCCCGATCATGGGCAGCTATGGGATCGGCATCGAGCGCATCCTGACGGCGGCCGTGGAGCAGAATAACGACGAGAACGGATTCTGGCTGCCGCCTTCCATCGCGCCGTTTGAAGTGGTGGTGGTGGCCACCAACTCCAAAGACGAGGCGGTGCGCAGCGCTTCCGAGGACATCGCTCGGCAACTGGAGGCTTCCGGATACGACGTTTTGCTCGATGATCGGGACGAGAGGCCGGGGGTGAAGTTCAAGGACGCCGACCTGGGGGGCATCCCCTTTCGCGTCAACGTGGGCAAGAAGGTTACTGAAGGCACCATCGAGGTCGTTCGGCGCTCGACTCTGCAGAGAGAGGACGTTAAGATTTCAGTCATAACGGAGTATTTCCAGGATCTGCGTCCGGCCGCACGCTAACCGGCGAAATGGGCCGGCGCAGAACGGAAAGCTCACAATTGAAACTCGCAACCAGCGAGCGGGCGACTGTTTTCTTATGGCAACTCTCAAACTACTCCTCGGCGCGGCGATCCTCGGGGTGTTGGTGCTGGTAGCGATCAAGGTGATCCCGCCGTACTTCTCGAACTACGAACTCGAGGATGCGATCAAGACCGAGGCGCTGAACGCAACCTACTCCACGCGCTCGGAAGATGACGTTCGCGACGCGGTCATCAAGCAGGCGCGCAACTACGATATTGCGCTGACTCCCAAGCAGGTGCATGTCTCCCGGCTGGGCGGGTTCGGCAGTGGCAGTCTTAACATCGAAGTCGATTACAGCGTTCCGATTGACCTGCCCGGCTATTCCACAACGATTGAGTTCCATCCCGCGACAAAAAACAAAGGCGTCTACTAAGAACAGCTCTTCGCTTTTGGCTCTTGGCTCCGATTCCTGCTAGTGTTGAGTTCGCAAGTTCGTGGCATAAATCCGCCCTGCCATCTTGAGCAAAGCCCCAGTGAGATTTGAAGAACTAGGCGGCCAGACGCTGCAAAATCTGCTTGCCCAGCTTTTGCGATTCGCCGAAAGCTTTCTGGTATGCGACGAAGATACGATTCAACTCCAGCGACTCGTCGGCGGTGAGTTTGCGCCGCAACATCATGTCGCGCACGTGGACGGGGTTGGGCAGGGTTGCGTCTTCGGTCAGTTCTTCGAGGGCAGTCGCGGGATTGTAGTGGTACATCGTTACATTCTATCGTTGCGGGGAGAATTTCTCAGCCATCCATTTGCTTGCTCTGCTGTCGATTGCTCTGCCATTCAGTTTCGCCATTCGCGCTGTCGGCCATCTGCCGTGGTTCCGCGATCGATTGTCTAGCAGGCAGTTGCACAGCGGTCCGCCGCCGTTCTTGGCGTTTAGTGCCTTAGAGCCGGAACAGGCGCTTTTGCCCGCTCGGCCCGTCCCAGCACTTCCTTTACCATCTCCGCCAAGTGATCGGAGAGAGTGGATTTCTCGAAGTAGGCGGCCGCGCCTTCGCTGATGAGTTTTTCTTCGTTTTTCTGCGACAGGCTGGTGAGCACGATGACTGGAATATGCATGGTGGCGGGATTTGCTTTCAGGGCTCTGAGGACGTCTTGGCCGCTGATTTTCGGAAGCATCATGTCGAGCAGGATGATGTCGGGCAGTTCATCATTAGCGGTCTGCAATGCTTCCTCGCCGTCGGCGGCGGTGATTACCTCGAAGCCGGCTTTGGACAGAGTGCGCTCCGTGGCCATGCGGAGAAACTTGCTGTCGTCGACCAAGAGCACCTTGGGATTCGAAACGGTCACGTGCACCTCACGGTCCATACATCGGCCTGGCCGCGGAAAACCTTGAATCCCGGCGCGGGCTCTGTGCAGTCTCGGCCGGCCAGATTGCTGAAAGAGTCCGTTTCTATCGCACCGGTCGCGCCGCCTGCGCCAGCCATAGAATACCGCAGATTGTCTTGGCGTCGCGGATGCGCCCATTGATGGCCATCCGTTTCGCCTCCGACAAATTGAAAAACTTGGTCGCTATGAGTTCGTCCGCCTCGGGCTGAGCCTCGCCGGCCTGGAGGCTCCGGGCGACGTAGATGGTCATGGTTTCGTCGAGGAAACCAGGGCTCACGTAGAAATGCAGGATTCGGTTCCACTGACGGGCGCTGTAGCCGGTTTCTTCGAGCAACTCGCGCTTCGCCGCGGTCAGCGCCGTTTCGCCGTCGTCGATGCGTCCGGCGGGCAGTTCCCACATCATCGACTGCGCGGCGTGGCGATACTGCCGCTCGAGCAGGACACGCGGCTCGCCTCTCTTGGTTTTGGCCGCGTCATCCGAGGCTGGATCGTCGATCGCCAGAACCACGATGGAGCCGGAATGCCGTATGACATCGCGCCGGGCGCGCACGCCTCCCGGCTCTTCTACCTCATCCGTGGTGACGCTGAAAACCGGGCCCCGATAACTGACCCGGGAAGAAAGGACGCGAGCTTGCTTGGATTTCTTTCCTGCCGATTTCGCCATGATAACAATATAAGGTATGCTGCGCCGTTGAGCCTAAAACCGATTGCTGGAAAAACCTACGACCATGACCTCGCAATGAGTCATACGACGGAGCGACGGGCGTATCGCCCGTCCAGCCGGGCGGGGACGCCCGGCGCTCCACCGGCATTCCCAAGTCGACGCTTGCAGATCACTCGGTCGCGATATCAATGACCAGAGAACCGATGCCCAAAAACGAGAAAACCCTCAGGAAGCCCACCGTCGCCATCATCGGGGCCGGCAGCCTCGCGACTTTTCTGGCCATGGCGCTGCGCGATGCCGGCTTCAGCATTGCCGAGATCGTTACCCGCGACTTGCCGCGGTCGCTTCGTAGAGCGCGTCTGCTTGCCGCGAAGGTGGGCGCGCAGGCAGTCACTGCACATTCCGCCACGCTCGACGCCACCTTGCTGTGGTTCTGCGTTCCCGACCGTGAGATTCGCGGTGCGGCTTCGGCTCTGGCGGATCACATCGTTGCTCGTGTGCTTGTTCACCAAAAAGCTATACCCCGTTTCGCCCTGCACTCCAGCGGAGCGCTCCTCAGCTGCGAACTTGATCCCTTGCGCCGGACAGGCGTCGCCGTCGCGTCGGTGCATCCACTGATGACCTTCGTTGCCGGCGCGCGCCCTTCTTTGCAGGGAGTGCCTTTTGCCCTGGAAGGAGACGGCGCGGCATTGCGAGTGGCGCGCCGGATCGTCCGCGAACTGGGCGGTAAAAGTTTTTCCTTGCCCGCGTCGCGCAAAGCGGCGTACCACGCCTGGGCCACTTTGACTTCGCCGCTGCTGCTGGCGTTCCTGGTGATACTGGAAGAAGCGGCTCGCGCCGCCGGACTTACGCGCGAGGATGCGCGCCGCAAGAGCCTGCCCATTATCAAGGAGACTTTAGCGAACTACTCACGCCTCGGTTCGGCACAGTCTTTCAGCGGCCCGCTGATTCGCGGAGACGCGGAGACGGTTGAAAAACACCTGTTCGCGCTGAAGAAGCACCCTGGAGCGCGCGAAGTTTATGTGGTTCTGGCCCGAGCCGCCCTGCGCGGCCTGCCGGTGAAGAACCGAGATGGACTGAAGCGGTTGTTGCGGGCCCTTAGTGCTGCCCCTGGCGATTGCTGAACAGATGCCCCAGCTTCTCCTGCTTCGTCTTCAAGTATTCTTCCGTATGCTCGGTGGGCGCGACTTCGCAGGGCACGCGCTCGGTCACCTGGATACCAGCGCGTTCAAGCGCGGCGACTTTGTCGGGATTGTTCGAAAGCAAACGCACCCGCTGAATGTCGAGCGCCTTCAGGATCTCGACCGGCATGAGAAACTCGCGGTGGTCGGCTCTGAAACCCAGACGTTCATTCGCTTCCACCGTGTCCAGCCCGCTGTCCTGAAGCGCGTAAGCCTGCAGTTTCGCCATCAGTCCAATGCCGCGCCCCTCCTGCTGTTCATAGATCAGGACGCCGGCCCCTAATTCGGCGATCATGGCGAGCGCCATTTCCAGTTGCTGGCGGCAATCACAACGCAGCGATCCAAATACGTCGCCCGTCAGACACTGCGAATGAATGCGCACCAGCGGCGAGCCGGAGTGCACCTCGCCCATTACCAGCGCCACCGCCTCTTCGGTCTTGGCGCCGTCGCCCGATGCCGACGCCTTGGTTGTAAATCCGTGAATCAGGAAATGCCCCCAGCGTGTCGGGAAGTCGGCGGACGCCACTTGTTTTACCTTTGAAGAACTCACCAGTAAATTATAGCCTTCGATTTCAGGTGCGCGGCGCTGCGACGCTTCGAGACACGGGCTGTGCTTGCGGCGTACGGCCGACTCGATTTCAAAATCGCGTGTGTAGGCGGAATCGGGCGACGGCTGATAAAATCAAAAAAGTAAACCCACCGTCGTGTGGGGCTATAGCTCAGCTGGGAGAGCGCATCGTTCGCAACGATGAGGTCGTCGGTTCGAGCCCGACTAGCTCCACCAAATAAATCAACGATAAAGTCAATGCACTATTTTCGTTCGGCCTGCTGCAAACTCCAGTTGGCGCCGTAGGACCACATTGCTCGAAATCGGAACTGCCTGGCGTGCTTCGCGGCTCACGCGGCCGAGAGCTACGGGTGCCGGATTGCACGTGACTGCGTGCCGCGCGGGACATTTCGTCGCGCAACGGCCTTTCCCTCTGGTACCCTCATAAATCTATGCGCCTCCACCATAGCCTGTTTTTTTTGCTCGCCGTAGCCGGTTGTGTTTTCGCCCAAAACCTCAAACCAGTTGCCGACCGGCTTGCCGCTCAGAACGCCCTTTTCGAAGAGCAGTACGAGTCCGATCTCCGCAACTTTCCCGAGCGTGCTACGGCCTTTGGCGACTATCGCTACAACGACAAGCTCGCCGACTACTCACTCGATGCTATTGCCCAGCGTCACAAGACCGACGAGGCCTTCCTGGCGCGGCTGGAAGGCATCCCGAGCACTGGCTTCTCCGACCAGGACCAGCTCTCTCACGACCTCCTCGCGCGTGTCCTGCGGCAGCGCGTCGCCGACTTCGATCTCAAAGAGTACGAGATGCCGATCAACCAGCAGAATGGCATTCATACCGGACTCGCCGATCTACCGCTGTCGGTTCCCCTCGATTCGGTCAAACACTACGAAGACTATGTCGCCCGTCTTCACCAGATCCCGCGCGTTCTCAGCCAGACCACCGAAGTGCTTCGCGCAGGCATGAAGGACAAGCTCATGCCCGTCCGCTTCCTGCTGGAGAAACTTCCCGTCCAGTGTCAGGGCATCATAGACGCCGACCCTTTTCTTATCCCGACAAAGAAATATCCTGCGAGCATCTCGGCCGAAGACCAGAAACGCTTGACGGAGCAGGTCACGGATGCGATCAACAGCGACGTCATTCCAGCCTACAAGACCTTCGCCGCCTTCCTGCGCGCGGAATACGCTCCCGCAGGCCGTACTACTCTCTCGATTACTTCTCTGGCCGATGGTGAGAAGCGCTACCAGAACGATATCTACGCCCGGACCACCACCCGCATGACCCCAGACGAGATCCACCAACTCGGTCTGCGCGAGATCGATCGCATACAGGCGGAGATGACGGTTATCGCCAAGAAGGCGGGCTTCGCCGATCTTGATTCTTTCCGCGCCTCGCTCAAAACCAATCCCAAATACATCCCGACTTCCTCGGATCAGATCCTCGAAGACTTCCGCCGCTACATCGCGCAGATGGAGCCGAAGCTGCCGGAGCTTTTCACCCTTCTTCCGAAGTCGCCGGTCACCGTCGAAGCCATACCTGCCTTCCAGTCCGCCGCTGCCACCCACTACATGATTGGCACGCCGGACGGCAAGCGGCCCGGACGCGTCGTCGTTGCCACGTCCGACTTCGCGCAGCGCTCGCTCATTGACGACGAGGCGATCGCCTACCACGAAGGCATTCCGGGACATCACATGCAGCTATCGGTGCAGCAGCAACTCACCGGTTTGCCCAAGTTCCGCCTCCATGGGCTCGGCTTCAACGCCTACATCGAAGGCTGGGCCCTGTACGCGGAGCAACTCGGCAAAGAGGTCGGCTTCTACCAGGATCCAGTTTCGGACTACGGCCGTCTCTCTTCCGAGCTCTTCCGCGCCGTGCGTTTAGTCGTCGACACCGGAATTCATTCCAAAGGATGGACGCGCGATCAAGTTGTGGACTTCATGCGCAAGTCCGGCGCGGTCGACGAGCCCACGATCCAGTCCGAGACCGACCGCTACATCGCGTGGCCCGCACAAGCCCTCAGTTACAAACTTGGCCAGCTGAAGTTGCGCGAACTCCGGGAACGCGCCCAGAAAGAACTGGGCCCCAAGTTCGACATCCGCAGCTTCCACGACGAGATGCTCGACGGCGGAACCCTCCCCCTCGATCTCCTAGAGGCCCGCACCGACAAATGGATCGCAGAACAGAAATCGAAGTGACGGCTGCTGGGACGGCCTCTCAGTTTATGTAAGAGTGGCCGGGAATGGGCAATCGTCGCATCGGTGGCAACGCCATTTGTTGAGACTGTATATAATGACGCGCACGGCATGGCCCTCACATCTGGCACGAAACTTGGTCCCTACGAAATTCAATCGCCGCTCGGCGCCGGCGGAATGGGTGAAGTTTATCGCGCGCGCGATACGCGATTGGGGCGCGATGTCGCGTTAAAGATTCTTCCGGACTCTTTCGCCCTCGACCCCGACCGCTTGCGCCGTTTCGAGCAGGAGGCGCGGGCAGTAGCCGCGCTGAACCATCCTAATATTCTCGCGGTGTTTGACATTGGCACCTACAACGAGGGCCAGCGCAACGGCTCGCCGTTTCTTGTCTCCGAACTTCTGGAGGGCGAAAGCCTGCGCGCGACGTTGGCTCGCGGGGCCGTGCCCCAGCGTAAGACGATCGAGTATGGAGTGCAGATCGCGCACGGGCTGGCGGCGGCGCATGAGAAGGGAATTGTCCACCGCGACCTGAAACCTGAAAATATTTTCATCACCAAAGACGGGCGTATCAAGATCCTGGATTTTGGATTGGCAAAGCTGGCGCAAAATACCGGCGCGGAACCGGACGAAGTTACTCTCACCAGTTCGCACACCGCGGCGGGCGTGGTGATGGGCACGGCGAGCTACATGGCGCCGGAGCAAGTACGCGGCGAGCCGGCCGATCCGCGCACCGATATTTTCGCGTTTGGCGCCGTGCTCTACGAAATGCTGTCCGGCGTGCGCGCCTTCCGCCGCGACACTGCCGCCGAGACGATGACCGCCGTTTTGAAGGACGATCCGCCGGAGTTGTCCGATCCCGGTCGTCTGGTCTCGCCCGCGCTTGAGCGCATTGTGCGCCGCTGTCTGGAGAAGAATCCGGAACAGCGCTTCCAGTCGGCACGGGATCTGTCCTTTGCTCTGAGCGCGCTCTCTGGAACCGAAGCGAGCGGCGCTGCGCGTATCGCCGCAGCGCCTCGCCGAGTTCCGCTGCTGCTCTGGCTTTTGGTCGCGCTGGCGCTGGTGGTTGTTGCCGGGGCGACGTGGTTGGTTGCGCGGCGTCCTCAGCCCACCACTCGCATGCAGTTTGCCCTCGCCGTGCCCGATGAAATGAGCATCAGCCACATGGCGTTGTCGCACGACGGCTCCATGCTGGTGTTTGTGTCGCCGGAAGAAAACTCGGCAATGCCCATGCTCTTTGTGCAGCGCGTAGGCTCGTCCAATGTCACGCCTTTGCCGGGTACGCAGGGCGCAAGTTATCCCTTCTGGTCACCGGATGGTTCCCATGTCGCGTTTTTTGCTAACGGCAAATTGCAGAGAATAGCGATCTCAGGCGGCACGCCGCAAGTGCTGGCCACCGCTTTGGCTGGACGCGGCGGCAGTTGGGGAAGCAAGGGGGTAATTATCTATACCCCGGACGCCCAAAGTCCGATCCAGCGCATCAATGCCGATGGGACGGGGATGGCCCCAGTCACACAGGGCATCAGGACGGCGCAGGATGAGACCCACCGCTGGCCACTCTTTCTTCCCGACGGCGACCATTTCTTATTTTGGGGCGGGAACTTTGGAAACACCAAAGACGACCGCTGGAGCGGGATCTATCTCAGTTCCCTCGAAGGCAAGGAGAGAAAACTCCTTGTCCTCTGCCATTCCAGTTTTGGCTACGACGCCCACAATTTGTTCTATGCGGACGAGCAAAAGCAGTTGGTGAGCATCGCCTTTGACGCATCCGCCGGCGCGGTTTCGGGGAGCACGACCGTGCTCGCGAATGTCGTCGGCTTTCAACCCTCCACGTATTGGTCGGCCTTCGCTGTCGCGCAGAACGGGACGTTGATCTACAACACCGACGTTGGGGCAGCGCAGTCCGCGCTTACCTGGATGGACCGCTCGGGCAAAGAACTGGGCCGCATCGGCGATCCCGCCATCATGGCCAACCCCACGCTTTCGCCCGACGGCGCCCGCGTCGCCCTCGATATCAGTGACCAGAAGGCGAATAACGTGGATATCTGGATCGAAAGCACCACCGGAGCCGGCAACACGCGGTTCACTTTTGATCCGGCGGAAGAAGTGGTGGCTATATGGTCGCGAGATGGAGGCATGCTGGTCTACCGTAACGGTGGTTCCGACGGGTCAAGTCTGGTCTTAAAGCCAGCGACTGGCCTGGTGCGCGAGAAGAAGATCTTCACCATTCCTGTTTCCTCCATGGACGACTTTTTCCCGAATTCGTGGTCGGTGGACGACCAGCAGATTCTGGTCACACGGCAGGTCGCGTCGGGCGAATATCTCGAATTGCTGCCCGTTGCTGGCGGCGAGCTGACCCGGTTTCTGACCAGCAAGGGCAGCGAGAACAACGGGCAGATTTCCCCCGATGGAAAGTGGGTGACCTACGCCTCGGATGAGTCCGGCGTATGGGAGATTTACGTCACATCGTTCCCCGGCGCGGCGGGGAAATGGCAGGTGTCCCGAGGCGGCGGTACGGAACCGCGCTGGCGCGGTGACGGCAAGGAAATTTTTTACATCGCACCCAACGGGATGCTGATGGCGGTGCCGGTCAACGGCGAAAGTATTTTTGCAACCGGGACGCCCGCGCCTCTGTTCCAGATTCACGGACGCGCGCCGATTTCCTCGACCGACGTTTTTACCTATGACGTCGCCAAAGATGGCAAGCGCTTCCTGGTGAACCGTTACGTGAAACCCGAACACGTCGCGCCCTTAACCATCTTGCTGCAGACTGCGGCTGAAACTCCATCTCCCTAAGCCGAAGGCGGACCGCGTTCCCGCTTGGCTGAGCTCAGAGTTCGCGCAGGGCGACTGCAATCCGGGCGCGCGCCGCGCGAACTGCCGGCGGAACGCCACCCAGCAATCCCATGAAGAGCGCAAATATCAGTCCACCCGCCAACAGCGCTGGAGTCACACGAAACGCGAACGCAAGGTGAGAAAAAGTTTGCCAGTTCATTGTCCCGGTGGTCAGGCCGTTGAGCGGAAGTATGCAGATACACCCGAGTAGTCCGCCGACCAGCGCGATGCAGAGCGACTCAAAAACGAAAGACGTCACTACGCTGCCCGTGCCGAAACCCAGGGCGCGCATGGTGGCGATTTCGCGCGAGCGCTCGGCCACCGCCGAATACATCGTGTTGAGCGCCCCTAGTACGGCCCCGACGCCCATGACCAGGGCAACCATGGTGCCAAGCACTTGGATCAGCCTCGTGATCGCTTGCGATTGCTTCTCGTAGTAATCAAGTTCCCGGCTGGCCTGCAGCGTAACCCGAGGATCGGAAGTAAGTGCGTCCTTAAAGCCGGTAAACGCCTCGGGCTTCGTGAGCCGGGCAGTAACGGATTGAAAGATATTCGGCGGCCGCTTGTAGACGTCGTCAAGAACGGTGGAGTCGCACCAAATTTCCGAATCGAATGCGCTGCCGCCCGAGTCGAAAACTCCCACCACTGTCCACTCGCCCCCGCCGAATCTAACCTTGCTTCCAAGTTCGAAGCCGGAGTAAGTTCCGGGCACATTCCTTCCCACGACCAGTTCATTCAGCCCCGGCTGAAAAAACCGTCCCGAAACTATCTTGGCCGAGTCGCGCACCTCCAGAGCTTTGGGGGAGACGCCTCGCACCTGAACATTGGCATCGGTACCCGTCGCTTTCAAAGGGAAGTTGGCAATCACGACTACTTCGGGACTCACCAGCGGGCCCGACGCATCGCGCGCCACCCCTGGCTCATCCTCGATTATGTGCACCTGGTCGAGGTTAATGGCGCTCTCCATTTCCGAGGTGGCGCCGCCGCGCAGCACAATTGCATTGCGCGGCGAACCCGACGAAACCAGTGTCGTCTTGAAACCTTTCGCCATCGACAACATGGCTACGAACACACCCACTGTGCCCGCAATACCCAGCACGGCCACTACGGTCGAGGTCCAGCGGACCCGCAAACTGTTCAGGTTGTAACTCAGCGGGATCGCCATCTTTACACCCTCCGCAGTGCATCTACGACGTTGAGATTCATTGCCGACAAAGCGGGCAGCAGTCCAGCGACCACGCCCACAGCCACGGTTACGGCGAAACCAGCGACGACAGTTTGCGGCGATAAGTAGAAGAACGGCAACATGCCGTGGGTGGGATCGCCATTGAGCGTCAGCAACTTCGCGAACCCCAGACCCAATGCTCCTCCGATGGCGGCGATCAGCACCGACTCGGCAAGTACCAGCACGAGAACGAAGACATCGGAGAATCCGACCGCCTTCAGCACCGCGAGATCGCGCACACGCTCGCGCACCGCGATAGCCATGGTGTTGCCGGTGACCAGCAGCAGGGTGAAGAAGACCACCGCGCCGATACTCAGGATCAGCAACTGGATGTTGCCCGCCTGCTTGGCAAACGAAGTCGCAAACGCTTTCTCGGTGTCCGTCTTCGTTTCCCAGGGAGAATTAGAGAATGTCTCGTCGATCTCCTTAGCTACCCGCACCGAGTCATCCGGGTTGTCGACTTTTACCGTGTACCAGCCAACCAGGCCCTTCCAGTATTGGCTTTCGCGCTCCTCGAGATATTTGTAGTGGAACCAGAACTGGGTGGTGTCGTCTTCGACTTTCTTGCCGTGATAGATCCCGCGGATGTTGAAATCCCACGTCCCTTGAAAGATCGTTCCTTTAATCGGAATGCGATCTCCGAGCTTCCAGTGAAACCGTTTGGCCAAATCCGCGCCCACGACCGCGCCCTCGCGGTCGCTCATGTATGCCTGCCACTGATCGTCGGGTATGACGTACTCCGGATACACGGAGCGAAAGGTGTCGTCATCGACAGCCATTTGCGCAAAGAAGTTGCGCTCGTCCTGGTACACGCCTCCGAACCAATTCGCGTGCGTCACCTCCTTTATCCCGTGAATGCGCAACAGGCGCTCATCGTAGGAAACCGGCAACGGCTGAATGATCGACACCTTGTTGATGACCACCAGGCGGTCCGTGCCCGCCACCTCGACTCCTTGATTGAATGCGCCGCGGACCACCGCCAGCAAACCGAACAGGAAGAGCGCCACCGCAAACGAGCCAATCGTCAGCAAGGTGCGAATCTTCTTGCGGAACAGGTTGGAGAGGATCAGGGCAGAGTATTTCATGAGCGCACCCCAGCCTTCTCCTCGACTCTTTGCCCCTCAACCAGAACACCTTTATTAAGGTGCAGCACGACATGAGCGCGCTCGGCCGCCACCGGATCGTGGGTCACCAGGAGCACGGTCTTGTTGTGCTCGCGGACCAGCCGGTCGATCAGGTCCATGATTTCATCGGCGCTCCTGCGGTCGAGGTCTCCAGTCGGCTCGTCGCACAACAGGAAAGTGGGATCGGCGACGATGGCGCGCGCGATGCCTACACGCTGCTCCTGGCCGCCGGAGAGCTGACGCGGATAATGGTGCGTGCGGTCCTTGAGTCCTACAACTTCAAGCGCGAGCTCGACGTGCTGGCGGCGCTCCGCCTTCGACAGCTTGGTCAGAAGCAGCGGCAGCTCCACATTCTGAAATGCAGTCAGCACCGGTATCAGGTTGTACATCTGGAAAACAAATCCCACGTGCCGGGCGCGCCAGTGCGTGAGCTTGCTGCCCGATAAGTGCGTGATCTCGTCGCCCGCGACCGTGATAGTACCGGCCGTGGGCAGATCGAGCCCGCCCAACAGGTTCAGCAGAGTGGTTTTGCCGGAGCCGCTGGGGCCCATGAAGGCCACGAAGTCACCCGCATCCACATCGAGGTTCAGCCCCTGCAAGACGTGGATTTCCTCGCTACCGCGCTGGTACTTCTTGTCCAGCCCGCGCACGCGTACCAGGCTGGAGCCGTTGCCACCACCATCCACTCTAACCATGACCTCTCCTTTGCAATCTTGTACTCAGAAATTTAGCCGGGGGCTCGGCGGAATTGCTCGCATTTTACTTCATTCGATCTTCAGTCGATGCTTAATTAAGATGGACGAACAAATCACGGACACTACCTGGCTCGGAGCGACTTGAAACAGCGATTGGCGTTTCTATCGCTTGAGTTTTACGCGAGCGCCATCGCTCAGGCCGTCGAAGCCACTGACCACGACTTGATCACCACCCGCGAGCCCCGCGATGATTTCCTGATCGCTGCCCCGGGTGCCTCCGACACGAACCGCGCGCTGTTCCACCCGCCCATCGTGATAGACATATACGATGCTATTGCCATTTTCGTTGCGCACGGCGCCTTGCGGGACCAGCAACCTCGGCGCGCCGGCTTGCGCTGCCTTCGGTTCATCCCCCAGAAACGTGACTTTCACGCCCATGTCCGGCAGGATTCGTGGATCCAGTCGGTCAAACGAGATGCGCACTTTTACCGTCGCCTTCTGCCGATCCGCGGTTGGGATCACGGTACGAACCTTGGCGGGAATCTTCCAGTCGGGATAGGCGTCGAGAATCGCCGTGACCGGCATGCCCGTGGTGACGCGGGCGATGTAGGACTCGTTCACGTCCACCTCGATCTCCAGCGACTGCATATCCACCACCGTCGCGATGCCGGTGCGCGTGAAGCCGCCGCCGGCAGAGATCGGCGACACCATCTCTCCCACTTGCGCGTCTTTGGAAACAACGATGCCAGTAAACGGCGAGCGAACGGTGCAGTTGTCGAGATCCTGTTGCGCCACACGGATTCTTTCTTCCGCCGCCTGTGTCTGCTCGTCGGTCAGAGAGATCTTCGCCCGCAAGCTGTCGGCAGCCGTGCGCGCAAGATCAAGCGCCTGCGTGCTGCTGACCCCTTGCTTCTCCAACGCTTGTGTGCGGCGCAGTTCGCGATCGGCATTTTCAAGTTGCACTTGCAGGTCCTTCAGAGCGGCGGACGTGGCATCGCGGTCAGCCTTAGCGGAATTCAGCCGGACGCGCGCGTCTGAATCGTCCAGTACGGCCAGCACTTCGCCTTCTCGAACATGCAGCCCTTCGTCAGCGATCATTTGCGTCACGCGGCCGGTAATTTTCGCGGCGATGGTGGCCCGGCGACGTGGTGTCACGTAACCGCTGGCGTTGAGCAGAACTTCTCTGGCCTCAACCTCCGCATGCGCCGGCGCAACTTCCACGGATGGAGTTTCTCCTTTGAAAGCAAAGACGGCACCGGAAACAAGCAGTAATGCGCCAATGGCTGCCGCAAACCAGCGAAACCATTTGGGTCCGCTGGCTTTACGCGCGCCCTCGTCAATCCTTAGTGCCGACAAATCCTGGCCCGTTGTGGCGCCCATACCCGTGTGCCTCCAAGACTGTCACTGCCAAAACTTCAAACTACCGTGAACGCTGGAGATTGCGCCAACCACGCCCACATCCCACGACTAACTTAGCCGAATCAAGGATAGAGGGCGAGTGCTTCCTTATCAAGCACACATTGCGATTATGCGAGTGGTTCTCCGGCGTCTTGAAATTCTCCTTTGCAGGCGAGATGCGCCTGGGCATCCTTAAGTTTTTCGACCGCGTTTTTTCGAGTGGGCTGTGATTCGGGCCTGCGCCGATAAAAGATTGGTCAGCGCCGACTCGCTCCACTCGATCGAAGAGCGCGTGTGGGCAATCCCGTAGCTGAGTGTCAGCAGCCAGAACGAAAGATGGGGATGACCAGCGTTGTGAGCGTGCACCTGCCTCTCAACTTCAAGCAGAGTGCCCAGCGTACGTTTGTTATTGGCCTGAAAATGCCTGACATGTTGAATGCAGGCGTTGGGTGAGGCTGCGCGGCCAAAGAAGAGTTTCAGAAGGAATTCGCTTCGGGGCGGATCGTCACGGTAGGGGGCAGCGAGCCACTCCTGCAAGCGTGCACGGCCTTTTGCCGACAGCGAATATTCCTGACGCTTTCGCTTTCCCTTGGAGGTTGATGGGCGTGCGACAATCAGGCCCTCCCTCGCCATGTGCTTGAGCGTTGGGTAGATCTGCCCATAGCTTTCACGCCAGAAGTAGCTGACGCTGGACTCAACCATCTTGCGAATGTCGTATCCGGAGCGATTGGGCTCGATGCTGAGCATGCCAAGAATCAGATTGGCTGTCTGGCTGTGTTGCATACCTCTAGTAGATATATCTACTAGAGGTATATGTCAAGGACTTTTTTATCCACGTGAGGCGCAAATTGCCGGAAAAATGCCGACCTTGGTTTCGGGCGCTGTCGATCTCGAATTTGAAGGCGGTTTACTCTTTGTCCTTGATGTCTTCCGTCGGTTCCAATACTCCGGGCATCACTTTGAGCGGAGCCGAGCGTTGTTCTTCCAGTTCGGGATGCGGCAGTGGTTTGCGCGGCAGCATCTGGTCGCGCATGGCGGCGTTGTATACGAAGATAGCCTCCACGATTGCCGCCTGCGCCAAGTCGGCGGGTTGCAAGCGTTCGTAGGTGTCCATGTTCGAGTGATGCGTGCGCGAACCGTAGTCGAGACGGTCCTGAATGAACTGGAAGCCCGGGATCCCGACCGCATCGAACGATTCGTGGTCGGTGCCCGTGGTGTTGCGATCGGTGATGGTGGTGACGCCGAGATCTTTCAGCGGCTCCATCCATTGCGCAAAAATGGGAGCGACCGCGGCGTTCTCTTGCAGATAAATCCCCAGGATTTTTCCGGTGCCGTTGTCCACATTGAAGTAGCCAGAGATTCTCGCCTGCCCAGGTTTGACTACGAGGGGGCCGGCAGGTTTGCGCAGCCAATCGGGTTGCTCCAGTTGATCGGGAGCGGTCGAGAGTGGCACATATCCGAAATGTTGCCGCACGTAGCCGGCGGAGCCAAAGAGTCCCTGCTCTTCTCCTGTCCAGAGCGCGACGCGGATGGTGCGCCGCGGCTTGACTTGCAGCGCGTTGAGAATCCGCATCACTTCCATTGCAACCACCGTGCCGGCGCCATTGTCGGTTGCGCCCGTCGCCGACGCCCACGAGTCGAGATGGCCACCCACCATGACCACTTCATCTTTCAGCTTGGGATCGGTGCTAGGTATCTCGGCGACGGTATCGAAGCCATGCTCATGGTCGCCGAAGTACTTCACATCGACATTCATTTCGATGCTGACCGGGACGTTGGCTTTGAGCAGACGATAGACGCGTCCGTAGTTCTCGATGGCCGTCACCACCACGGGCAGGGGAATGGCGTGTTCGCGCTTGTAGGTGAACCATCCCAGGCTGCCATCGTCGAAAATGGTGCCGCCGGAGCCGCCGTTGTCGCGGCCGTCGCGGCTGGGAAGAATGATTCCCAGAGCGTGTTCCGATGCCAGAAACTTTCCGGTTTTCTCGAGCAAGATCTGCCGCTTTGCATAATCCGGCATTCTTTCGGAGAAAGACTTTGGTTTTTCCAGAGGGAAATCGGCGACCTTGGCGAGATCCTTGTCGTCCATCCGCGTAAACAGCGGCTTATCCGCCGGACTCACCTCGCGCATGTCTCCCAGCAGAACGATTTTTCCCGCCAACTTGCCTTTGTACTGGTCGAAATCCTTCTCGTCCGCGACATGAACCCAAATGGCTTGGCCATTGACTGCGCCGTTGCTGGAAGGCGACCAGGGCGCGGCTTGGGCGATGAACACAGCCGTGTCCGGCGAGGTCATCCGTACCCAGGTGTTGAGTTGCTGCCATCCCATGCCGAACTCGCCCCAGTCTTCGAGATGAGCGTTGCTGCAACCCATCGCCGCCAATTGGTCGCGCGTCCACTCGTTGGCCCGGTGCAGATTGGGTGAACCGGTCAGTCGCGGGCCAATGCCATCCATCAAAGCGGATGCGAAGTCCATCACGTGCGAATGGGCGAGACCTTCGTTGCGAATGCGCTGGTAGACGGTGTAGTCGAGATTCTCTCTTGCAGGCTGCGGCAGTTCGTATGACGGCTTGTCAGCTTCAGCCGCGGCTGCCTTCTCTTTGTTTTTGTCGGCGGCAGATATGGACAGCGGCAGAGCAAGGCAGAGCAACAAACCAAATCTAACCATGAAAGAAGCATGGAATCGCATAAATCGGGTTCCCTCGGAAAAAGTTCCACAGCAGATTAGCAGATATGCACTGAACTAAATAGCTGCCACAGATCGCTGGCGAACATGGCGGCAAGAGCATCGGGGTAAGATGTTGGGCATGGGAAAGTGTTTTCGATCCGACGATCTGAATCGGGCGTTGCTGTCACCGCCATCGCTGCGCGACTGGATGGCGGAGAAGCGATTCGCGGCCATCCTGTGCCTGCTCTGTTTTGCAGTCTTAGCAGTCGCCGCGGCTGTCGCATCGCCGCTGCCAAAGGCGGCTCGCAGCCAAGGCCAGACTAAAGACGAGATTAAAGATCAGACCTCGGCCATACTCGAACTCTCTCGTGCCGATTATCTCGACCGCGTCCAAGCTATCTGGACCGCGCAGATGATCGCGCAATTCACCGGTCTCCGTTTCGAACATCAGGTGGCATCGGCGGTTCCCGTCACTCCCATCAGCCACCTGCCCGGCTACGCTCCGGTGGACGACGACTATTACTACGAGATGGTGGCCGTTCGCGCGTTTGAAAAATACGGGCCCGGTCTCACGGTCGCGCAACTGGGCCAGCAATGGCTCGAAAACAACGCCGGTTCCTGGGGATCCAGCGAGCAAGCGCTCCTCCTGCTCAAGCGCGGAATCAAGGCTCCGGACACCGGCCACCCGCGCTACAACAAATTATGGTGGACGATTGGGCCGCAATTCAGCAGCGACCTTTATGGCGCGCTGGCGCCCGGCATGCCCAATGTGGCTGGCGCCCTGGCGCGCCAACTCGCCCACATCAATGGTTATGCCGAAGGAACGGATGGCGGCGTGTTCATCGCCGGCATGATCAGCATCGCGTTTGCCGAACACGATACGCACGCGATCGTCCGCAAAGCCGCCACGCTCATCGACCCGCAATCGCCCTACCGTCAATCTCTCGACACGGTGATTTCCATGGCAGAGAGAGGCTTGGGACCGGAACAAATTTGTCGCGCCCTCGACGAGCGCTGGGGAATCGAATATCCCGCCACCAACAATGCCGTCCTCAATGGGGGAATCGTGGCCGTCGCCGTGTGGTTCGGCGAAGGGGACTTCCAGAAGACGCTGCAGCTTGCGGTGCACGCCGCAGACTTTGCCGATTCGGATTGCAATGCGGCGAACTCTGCGTCGGTTGTTGCGGCTATCCACGGCATGAAGGTGCTTCCCGCCGAACAAGTCGCCGAACTTCACGACCGGATTTTCGGCGCCCGCATGGGTCCGTTGCAATTGACCCCGCCAGTGGACGAAAGCATTTCCGCTCTGGCGCGCCGAACCGCAGCCATTGGTGTGCAGATCCTTCTTTCTCACGGCGTCACTCTCGATAAAGACATCCTTCACATCGCCGTGCAGGAACCGGTCACTCAGCCTGCCGAGTTATTCAAGCTGGCCGACCTCACGCGTTACTGGAATCCTGAATGGACCTTGGAGCGCGCTGGATTCGGCGGCGCCGGGGGCGGATTGGAAGGCATTCGCGGCATAACCTTCCTCGACGGAGATGTGCTCGCGACCTATCCGCGAGACGAAATCCGCGGCACGCTCTTGCGCCGCTCGGCGAAGTTGAGCGCGCACCCCTGGCTTACCTTCCGGGCGGGAGTCGATCCCGGACGAGCTTGGCAATTGCAGGTGTATGTAAATGACGACAAAGTGCTGGATACGGTTTTGCTCGGAACTCTGCAGCAGCGCCGCTGGAGGACGTTCCGCCTCAATCTATCGAACTACGCGCAACAGGACGTCGTCCTGCGCCTGTACCAACGAGTCCTGATTCCCCATCGCGAAGCTGGAAACGCCTACTGGCGCAAACTCGTCCTTGAGTAACTGGCAGGGCCAGATCATAGGCTGATGCGGATGCCGGCGAAGACGCGCAAGTTCTGAGCGTCTTCGCCTTCACCTCCGAAACTGGCCTAAGTTACTAGCGCTTCAAAATTTCGTCGATGGTCACGATGTCGACTAACCCAGAGCAACCATAGATAGCCGGTAGAATACGATCCGCCGGGTAAGTGCGTCGCAATTCGGCGACTCGCTCGGTTCCCGACCGATAAGCGGGAAGATACATCCGGCCGAGTAAGGGATGGCGTCCCCAAGCGCCAGAGAGTTTGTCGGCGCGTTCCTCGGTCACGAGAAAATCGCGACGCAGCGTGGCCGCGACCTCCGCCTGCGGCCTGCCCTCACCCCAGGTCAGATACGACGACTGGTTTTTGGCATCGTCCTGCAACAGGGCCAGCAGCACTCCGATCTGCAGATCTTCGTCGGGCAATTGCTCGACTTCTGTGACGCCGTGTGCGATCAGAATTGCGTTATTGGCGATACCCTCGAACAGGGTGGCAGCGCGCGTGTTCATGGTGAGCACGGTCGTCTCAAAACCGGCTTTCCCGCGCACGTACAAATCCTGCAGATAGGCGAAGGTGGTCACGTGGCCGGGCACAACCTCGTGACTGACAAGATGTTCAAACTCGGGAAACGAAATCTGCAGCGAGGCATTGATCTCGTAGGTGGCTTCATACTTGGGCGAGCCGTCCGCATTTCGGGCGCGCCCAATGTAATTCATGGAGCCGGAGAACCAGGCATCTTTGATGGGCAAAAAGTCGATGTTGGCGCGCGGCACCGGGGCCAGTTCTTTCGGAAGATAGGGCAGCAGATTCTTGGCGCAGAGGAGGTCAAGCTGCGCGATTACCGCCGCGCTCAGAGCGCGCACCGATGCCAACGGGGCCACGCGCTCACGGCGCCAGCCGTCGACCGCCTTTAGCAGCTGGTTCGAGTCCGAGGATGCAAAGCCAGCCCGGCCGAGCAATTCGGCAACGCGAGCGCGCTTCTTCTCCGGTTTGGAAGGCTCGGGCGGCTTGCCCGTTGCGGCTTCCACGCAGCGAGGGTAGGGAACCGGCTTGCCTTTGCCCAGGACTTCCATCGCGAGGTCCCACATGACATCGAGGCAATCCGCCAGGCTGATCCGATAAGGCTTGCGCAGGGCACTGGACCTTCCGGCTTCTTCGCGGATCCCCGCGATAGCTTTGGGAAGATTCACATCGCGGAGATACTGCTCTACCGCATCGCGATCTACGTTCTTGCCCGCGACTCCGCCGCAGGCTCGCAGTCGTCCCGCGGCTGGATGCGTGTAGGCAACGGGCAGGGGTTCGTCGGAAAACCAACAATCGGCGATGAAGCGCCCCGTGCCCGAGGGGCACATGACATCGCCGCCCCAAAGCGTGTCGATGCCGAGAACTGCATCTGCGACGTAGCGGCCAACTTGATCATTCTGGATTAGGGCGCTCGTCTTTCTTCCTGAGCCCGCTTTCGCGACGGCCGGTTTCTTTGCGGCAGTTTTGCGCGAAACTTTTTTCCGGGAATCGATCTTCTTCAACTCTTTCTTCTTTGATTTTCGAGGCATTAGAGCTCCTTTTCTTTTTTGAGGGAACCGAACCAGACATAAATGCAGAGGACAATGAAGAACAGAGCAGAAACGGATTGCGAGACTAGATCGTTTGAATAGAAAGGCGTTTGGATCAGATCTTCGCGATACCAGTGGGACAGGTGCAAGGCCGCGCCGATCACGCCGCCGAGCGCGCCCCCGGCCATCAGGCCTGAGGCGATGATGATGCCGCGCTCGCGGATGTTCTTGCCGTGTTCGCCACCAATTTTTTTACCGCGCTTGTTGACCAGATGCGAGAGGAATCCGCCGGTCAGGATCGGCGTGGTCAGCTGCAGCGGCAGATAGATTCCGAGCGCGAAGACCATGGAAGAGAGGCCGAGCATCTCCAGCACCACGGTGATCATGGCGCCGATGCCGAACAGCATGTAGGCGACCGGTTGGCCGCTCATGAATCCCGAGACCACGGCTTTCAGAGCGGAGGCTTGGGGCGCGACCAGGACCTGACGCAGGTCGCCGGGAGCCGCTTCTCCAAACTGGTAGGCCTTGGCGAGCAGGACGATGGTTAACCCCGCGGTGATCGCCGACGCGACGACGCCGATGAACTTCACCTTCTCCTGCGCGGAAGGAGTGGAACCGATCCAGTAGCCGGCTTTCAGGTCGGTAATGAACTGGCCGGAGGCGCACAGGGCGACACAGACCATGCCGGCCAGGGCCATCACGAAGAACATGCCGGTGGTGCCGGAGAGTCCGAACTTCAGCAAGACCACTGCGGAGACGATGACGGTCAACAAGGTCATGCCGCTGGCGGGATTGTTGGCCGTGGTAGCAATCGCATTGGCCGCTACCGTGGTGAAGAAGAATGCGAAGAGCATGGTGAGCGCCAGGCCCACCGCGACCACGGTCCACGAAACATGAAGGAGTCCGAAGAAGGCGGCTACTGCGATCGTGCCGACGACCACGCCGAGGAGAATGGTGACTATGGGAATGTCACGGTCGGTGCGTTCCATTTGCGGCGCTTCGCCGTGGCGAAAGGCATGGAGCGCGATGCCGAACGATCCGGTAATCACGCGCAGCGACTTGAGGAGGCCGGCGAGACCGGCGGTCGCGATGGCTCCCACAGCGATCAGGCGCACGTAATTGCGATAGATGTCCGAGGCCGCCATGTGCGAAATGGGGATGGTGGCGGGATAGACCGTGGTGTCGCCCATGTGGCTGCCGATGAACCAAATCAGCGGGACGAGCACGAAGTTCACCAGAATGCCGCCGGCGCAAAAGATCAGGGCGATGCGCAGGCCGATCACGTAGCCAATGCCCAGGATGAAGCCGACAGCGTCGAAATTGAAGACCATGCGCCCACGATCGGCGAGTGAACGCACTACGGGTACGAACTGGAAGTTCAGGTACTCCTTCCAGACGTGGAAGGTGGTGACAAAGAAGTCATAAATGGCGGCGATGACGGTGGCCTGCAGCAGTAGTTTGGCTTGCGATCCGCCTTTCTCTCCGGTGACAAGGACTTCGGTGATCGCCGTGGCCTCGGGAAATGGGAACTTGCCGTGCATCTCGCGGACAAAGTAGCGCCGCAGCGGAATGAGGAAGAGCACGCCCAGGCAGCCGCCGGCCAGGCAGATGAAGATGGTCTGTATCGGATGCGGGTCGAGGTGGAGAATGTAGAGCGCCGGCAGGGTGAAGACGGCGCCGGACACCACGGCGGCGGAGGCGCCGCCCATGCCTGTGATGATCATGTTCTCCAGCAAGGTGGAGCGCCGCTTGTAGACGCGCGCCAAGCCGATGGCGAGGATGGAGATCGGGATCGCCGCCTCCATTCCCTGGCCGACTTTGAGTGTGGAATAGGCCGACGCGACGCTGAAGATGATACACAGCAACGTGCCCCACAGCACCGCGCGCCAAGTCACCTCCGGTGGCGCCATGCTGGCGGGCACCAGCGGCATGTAGATTTCGCCGGACTTTAACGGCTGGTATGCGTTTTCGGGGAGAGACTTGGTATCGACTTCGGCCATCGGTGAACGAGCCTCCTGAGCGGGCGGACATTTTGACCGTAAACTCGGTCGTAATCGTCGCCCGATCGCGGTCCCCTCAGGATAAAGGGGCGCTTATCCAGTAGGAAGTCAAACATCGCGTGCGGGTCACGGCAAGGGCGCGGATCACATTATGAAGTGACTCTCGCATGATTATGGCAGTGGTCTTCTCCCTCTCGTTCGTCCTCGACTGGGCGCATCTTGTATGGCGTCCCGCCGGGCACCGCTCAAGCTTTGTCATATTAGTCCGTAGCGCTGGGGGCTGGTCCGGCCCCATACTCGACCATGTCATGCTGTTTCCCCTGTATTCGCAGCCGCAGACGATCAAACGCCAGATAGACGACCGGAGTGGTATAGAGCGTGAGCAACTGGCTCAAGATCAGCCCTCCCACAATCGTGATGCCCAGGGGCCGGCGGAGCTCAAACCCAGTGCCCGTTCCCAACGCCAACGGCAGCGCGCCCAATAGCGCAGCCATGGTTGTCATCAGGATGGGGCGGAAGCGCAACATACACGCCTCAAAAATCGAGTCGGTCGTGTTCTTTCCCTCCAGACGCTCCGCCTGAAGCGCGAAATCGATCATCATGATGGCGTTCTTCTTAACGATGCCGATCAGCAGCACAATGCCAATAATGGAAATGATGTTCAGATCCTGCTTAAAGAGCATCAACGCGAGCATCGCTCCCACGCTCGCCGACGGCAGCGTGGAGATGATGGTCACGGGATGGACCAGGCTTTCATACAAAATACCGAGAACGATATACACCGCCAGCAGTGCCGTCAGAATCAGCAAGGGCTCGGTGCCCAGAGACTGCTGGTAGGCAAGCAGCGTGCCGGCAAAGAAGCCCTGCAGCGTGGAAGGCGTGCCCAGCCGCTTTTGCATCTGGGTGATGCTCAACGTGGCGTCACTCAATGACACGTTCGACGCGAGGTTAAAGGATAGGGTAACCGAGGGGAATAAGCCCGTATGGTTGATGGACAGCGGTGTGGTGTTGGCTTGGCCCTTGGCCACTGCGAGCAGCGGGATATTTCCCGCGCCAGAGGTATGAAGGTAGATATCTTTCAATCCTTCCGGGCTTTGCCAGTACTGAGGAGCAACTTCCAGCACCACGTAATACTGATTCAACTGCGTGTAGATGATAGACACTTCCGATTGGCCAAACGCGCCGTATAGCGCCGAGTCCAGAGACTTCACAGTAAGGCCGAGCTTGGCTGCAGTGACGCGATCATAGGTCATCAGCTCATCAAGGCCGCCATTCTGCTGGTCTGAGCTTACGTCCTGCAGACCAGGCAGCCGTTTCATCTCGGCGAGCATGATCGGAGCCCACTTCGAAAGATCCTGCACCGTGTCGGATTGGATCGTGTACTGGTACATCGCGTTGCTGGACCGGCCGCCGATGCGCAGATCCTGCACGGGTTGGAGAAACGCCGAAGCCACGGGAAGACGGTTCAATTGCGGGCGCAGGCGATTGATGATCTCAGCAGCGCCGACCTTGCGCTCGGCTAGTGGCTTGAGTGCAATGTAGAGGGACCCGTTATTGGTGGCTCCGCCGCCGCCGGTGAACCCAATCACATTCTCGACGGCAGGATCATTTTTGATCACCCGGCCGATCTGCTGAATGGAGTCGTTCATCGCCGCGAAGGATGAATCCTGCGGCCCGCGCACTGAACCTGAAATCGATCCCGTGTCCACCGTTGGGAAAAAGCCTTTGGATATCTTGACGATCAGCACCACATTGAGCCCTATCGTGATAAAGAGCACGATCAGGGTCAGGGTCGGATGGTCGAGGACCCAATGCAGGCTGCCGCGATACAGCGACAGTACCCAGTCGAAGAACTTCTCGCTGGCGGTGTAGATGCGGCCATGTTTTTCTGAGCGCTCGTTCTTTAGCAGGTAGGCGCACATCATCGGCGTCGTGGTCAGTGAGATGATCATCGACACGAAAACGGCGGTCGAGAGAGTGACCGCAAATTCGCGGAAAAGACGGCCAACGATTCCGCCCATCAGCAGAAGCGGGATAAAGACGGCAATGAGCGAAATGCTGATGGTGAAAACGGTGAATCCGATTTCTTCCGCGCCCTTCAGCGCCGCGGCAAAGGGCTTCATACCGTTTTCCAGGTGGCGTGAGATATTTTCCATCACCACGATCGCATCGTCGACCACAAAGCCCGTGGAAATGGTCATGGCCATGAGCGAGAGGTTGTCGAGGGTGTATCCGAACAGGTACATCACGGCAAACGTGCCGACCAGCGAGACCGGCACCGCGACCGCTGGAATGAGCGTGGCGCGTCCGTTGCGCAGGAAAACAAACACCACGAGGATGACTAGGCCGACCGAAATCATCAGCGTCCGCTCCACGTCACTCACCGAGGCGCGAATGGTGGTGGTGCGATCGAGAACGATGGTGGTATCGATGCCGAGCGGAATGGAGGCCTTGATAATCGGAAGTTCCGCGCGGACGCGGTCGACCGTCTCAATGATGTTGGCTCCGGGCTGGCGGAAGATGATGACGGTAATCGAGCGCTTCCCGTTTAAATAGCCGGCAGCCCGGATGTTCTGCACGGAGTCTGTCACCTGAGCGACATCGGACAAACGGATCGCCGCGCCGTTGCTATAACCAACGATGAGCGGTTTGTAGTCGTCCGCGTGCGAGATCTGGTCGTTGGCGAGAATGTCTGCGGTCACGTTGCCATCGGAGATTTGGCCCTTGGCCAGATCGGAGTTCTGCAGGCTCAGCACAGACTGCAAACTTGCGACCGTTAGTCCATGGCTCGCCAACTGCGTGGGATTTGCCTCCACCCGCACGGACGGTAGCGCGCCACCTCCGACCGACACCTGCCCTACGCCCTGTATCTGCGACAACTTTTGCGCGAGGACGGTGGACGCTTCGTCATAGATTTTGTCGGGCCCGTATTTGTCGGAGGTGAGGCCGAGGATCATGATTGGCGAATCCGCGGGATTGACTTTTCGGTAAGTCGGATTGCCCGGCAGGTTCGCTGGCAGGTAGGATCGCGCCGCATTGATCGCGGCCTCCACATCCCGCGCCGCGCCATCAATGTCGCGGCTGAGGTCAAACTGAATGGTGATGCCTGTGCTGCCGAGCGTGCTGGAGGAGGTCATCTCCGTCACTCCCGCGATATGGCCTAACTGCCGCTCCAGGGGAGTGGCGACAGACGACGCCATAATGTCGGCGCTGGCTCCCGGCAAGCCTGAGTTGACTGAGATGGTTGGAAAGTCGACCTCCGGCAGGGGCGCTACTGGCAGCACCTCAAACGCAATCGCCCCGGCCAGGGCAATCGCCACCGTGAGCAGCGTCGTAGCGACGGGCCGTTGAATGAAAGGTGCGGAGATATTCATGCCGGCCCTGCCAGTTCTCCGCCTCCGGTTTCCGGTTCAGTCGGTTTGTGCGCAAAGCGGTGGGCCAGATTGTCGAAGAAGATGTAGATGACGGGAGTGGTGTAGAGCGTGAGCACCTGGCTCAGCAGCAGTCCGCCCACCATGGCAATGCCCAGCGGCCGGCGCAACTCGGAGCCGAAACCAGTTCCCAGCGCCAGCGGGAGGCCTGCGAGGAGCGCCGCCATGGTGGTCATCATGATCGGGCGGAAGCGGAGCAGGCAGGCATCGTAAATCGCGTCGGTCGCGTTCTTGCCGTGCTTCCGTTCACCTTCCAGCGCGAAGTCGACCATCATGATGCCGTTCTTTTTCACGATGCCGATCAGCAGGACAATGCCGATGATCGCCACCACGCTCAAATCCTGGTGAAAGAGAAGCAGCGCGAGAAAAGCGCCGACGCCCGCCGACGGCAGCGTGGACAGAATCGTAATCGGGTGGATGAAGCTCTCGTACAAAACTCCAAGCACGATGTACACCGTGACCAGCGCCGCGAGAATGAGCAGCGGCTCATTGGATAGCGAATTTGTGAATGATGCTGCCGTGCCTTGGAACCCTGCCTGCAGACTGGCGGGCATGTGCATGTCTTTCTGCACTTTGTCGACCGACGTAATGGCGTCGCCCAGCGCGGCATTCGGTGCGAGATTGAATGACACAGTAATGGCTGGAAATTGACCCTGGTGGTTAATGGACAGCGCCTCGGTCGTATTCTCAAAGTGCGCGAAAGCACTCATTGGTACGGCACTACTGGTGGCAGAACTGGTGGTGCCTGCGGAATTTGCTCCCCGGCTCGACGTCGAAGAGGCACTCGCCGATAGCGCGTTACCCGGAGGAGCAAGAGTGTTCGCCGATGGAGTGTACAGCGCGGAGGTCGTCAGCGCATTGGACCCGGCCGCGGATGCTCCGGAAGACGCGAACGACGAAGAGGCCCCCGCCCCGGTTGCGCCCGCGGACGCATTGGATTGAATGTAGAGATGGTTCAGTTTGTTCGGGTCTTTTTGAAATTGCGGCTCACTCTCCAGCACAACGTGGTACTGATTCACCTGCGTATACATCGTGCTGATTTGCCGCTGGCCGAAGGCGTCATAGAGCGTGTTATCGATGGTCGTCGGTGCGATCCCAAATCGCGAGGCCGTAACCCGGTCGATCACCAGAGACACAGCCAGCCCTCCGGTTTGTTGATCGGTAGCGACATCCTCCAGTTCCGGCAACTGCTTCAACTGGGCGACGAAACGATTCGTCCAGTCATTGAGTTCATTGGCGTCGGGATCTTCGAGTGTGTACTGGTATTGCGTGCGGCTCACCCGGTCGTCCACGGTGATGTTCTGCACCGGTTGCATGAACAACTCGATTCCCTGAACCTGGCTTACTCTGGAATTGAGCCTGCGGATCAGGTCTGAAGCGCTGATCTTGCGCTCGTTAAGCGGCTTTAAGTTGATCGACATCCTGCCGCTGTTCGTCGTTGTATTCGTTCCATCGGCGCCGATAAACGACGAGACACTTTCCACTGCCGGGTCATTCAGAACTGCCTTGGTAAGCTCAAGTTGCTTTTCCGCCATGGCCGTGGAGCCAATCGTCTGCGGCGCCTGCGATATGCCTTGGATGACGCCCGTGTCCTGCACCGGGAAAAATCCTTTGGGAATAATGATGTAAAGGAAAACCGTGAGCAGCAGTGTGGACACCGCGACCAAGAGCGTAATCGTCTGGAATCGCAGCACAAACTTCAGCGTGCGGCCATAGAATGCGATCATCCCCTCGAAAACGCGCTCCGAGGCTCGATAGATGCGCCCCTGCTTGTCTTTCGGCTGGTGCCGCAAGATGCGCGCACTCATCATGGGTGTGAGCGTAAGCGAGACCACTGCCGAAACCACGATGGTGACGGCTAGGGTCACAGCAAATTCGCGGAACAGGCGGCCAACTACGTCCCCCATAAACAACAGCGGAATCAGCACGGCGATGAGCGACACGGTCAGCGAGAGAATGGTGAAGCCAATTTGCTCGGCGCCCTTGAGCGCCGCTTCCATGGGCGGATCGCCCGCTTCGATGTAGCGCGCGATATTCTCGATCATCACGATGGCATCGTCCACCACAAAGCCGGTGGAGATAGTAAGTGCCATCAGCGATAAGTTATCCAGGCTGTAACCCAGGATGTACATCGCCGCAAAAGTGCCGATCAGTGAAAGCGGCACAGCCACGCTCGGGATAATGGTGGCGTAGAGACTCCGCAAAAAGAGGAAGATGACCAGCACGACAAGGCCGACCGTCAACATCAATTCAAACTCAACGTCGGAAACCGACGCTTCGATGGCGGTCGTAAGGTCGGTGAGCGTGGTCACCTGAATCCCCGTAGGCAGATTGGCCTCAAGCTGCGGCAGCAGTTGCTTGATGCTCTTCACCACGCTGATGGTGTTGGCCCCGGGCTGGCGCTGCACATTCAGGATGACCGCGGGAGTCTGATTCATCCACGCTGCCTGATTATTGTTCTCCACCCCATTCACGATGTTGGCGACGTCGGTCAACATTACCGGTGCGCCGTTACGGTAGGCCACGACGACCTTCCGGTAGTCGTCACTGGTGATCAGTTGATCGTTGGCGTCGATCTGGTAGTCCTGGCGCGGCCCATCGAAGTTCCCTTTGGCGGCGTTCACGCTGGCATTGGTGAGCGCCGTGCGCAGATCCTCCAGGTTCATGCCGTAGGACGATAGCGCCGTGGGATTCGCTTGAATGCGTACGGCCGGTTTTTGGCCGCCGCTGATGGTTACAAGACCGACCCCGCCGATCTGCGAGATCTTCGGTGCCAGGCGCGTGTCCACCAGGTCCTCGACCTGAGAAAGGGGTATGGAACTTGAGGTGATGGCGAGGGTGAGCACTGGGGCATCGGCGGGATTCGTTTTACTGTAGATCGGCGGCGAGGGCAGGATGGATGGCAACAAACTCTGCGATGCGTTGATGGCAGACTGCACCTCCTCCTCGGCTATATCGATGTTCACCGCCAGGTTGAACTGCAGCACAATGACCGAAGTGCCCCCGGAACTGGTCGAGGTCATCTGGCTCAAACCCTGCAGTTGGCCGAACTGGCGCTCCAGTGGCGCCGTCACCGTCGTTGCCATCACTGTCGGGCTTGCTCCCGGATAAAACGTGAGCACCTGAATCGTCGGGTAGTCGACTTCCGGCAAGGCCGAGACTGGCAGTTGGGTATAGCCGACAATGCCGACTAAGAGGATAGCGGCCATCAGCAAAGCGGTCGCAACCGGCCGCAAAATAAACGGACGAGATGGACTCACGGGGCGCTACTCCCGTTCGTGCCGCCCGCGGCAGGCTTGGTCGAGCCGTGGTTCGAGACTTTGCTGGGAACCTGATTAGGAACCGCAACCGCCGTCTTGTCCTGTAACTTATCGAAGCTGCTGTTAGCGACAACGTCTCCCGGATTGATGCCGTCAACCTGAGTTAGACCGCCGTCTGTAACTCCCGGCTTTACGCTGCGCATAAGAGCGACATTGTTTTGGATCACATACACATACGATGCCTGGCCATTTTGCTGAATGGCGGATGCTGGAATCAGCGTCACCCCCTGCAAGGTATTCACCAGCAGCCGCGCGTTTACAAACTGGTTGGGGAAAAGCGCATCATTCTTATTGTCGAAGACGGCCCGTGCTTTGACGGTTCCTGTCGTAGTGTCAATCTCATTGTCGAGCGTCAACAGCTTCCCGCTGGCGATCTTCGTCTGCGCCGTGCGATCAAAGGCATCGACGGTTAGTTTAGCCTTTTTGCGGAGTTGAGCTGCGACCGGGCCCAGACTGTCTTCCGGGATCGTGAAAATTACGGTAATAGGCGTCAACTGCGTGATGACGGCCAGAGTTGCGCTCCCAGAAGATTGCACCACATTGCCGGGATCCACCAGCCGTAAGCCCACGCGGCCCGCGATGGGAGCGGTGATATGGCAGTAGTCAACTTGAACCTGGTCGAATTGCACCGCTCCCTGGTCGTTCTTTACGGTGCCCTCGTCCTGCAGCACGAGCTTTTCCTCGTCGTCCGCGATTTGCTTTGCAATGGCGTTGCGGGCCAGCGCTTCACGGTAGCGTTCCAGATCCATCTGTGCCTGAGCGAGCAGATTCTCGTCGCGTTGGAGCAGCCCTTGCGCTTGTAAAAGCGTTGCCTTGTAGGTGCGCGAGTCGATGTCAACCAGCGGATCGCCTTTGTTTACCAACTGACCTTCCGTAAAGTGCACGGCGTCGACGAGGCCATTCACCTGGCTGGTGATCGAAGCGGTATAGACCGGAGTGACCGTGCCGATGGCATCCAGGTAAACGCCGATATCACCTTTTGTGGCCGTCGCGGTCGTAATTGCGATCTTCGGCGGCGCGGGCGCAACTTTTTTCGCGGTGTCGAAGTGGCGCCATACCAGCACAACTACGAGCAGAAGAACGAGCGCCAGCAGAATCCATAGGACGATCCACATACCCTTATGCCGGTGAGGTTCCGAACCGTGAGCCGTGAGTTGATGGTCGCGGTTAATCGGGGGATGTTCTTCTGTGTCGACGGTCAAAAGGAGTCTCCTTTTCCAACTCCGAAATCGCCCAAAAATTATAGTCCAGGAGAAAGTCTTCGAAGTGAGCCGTTCTGCACAGTTCTTCGGCAGGGGATGAGCGAACCTGTAGAGGGCCGAATCTAGGGATGGGCGTTGGCGAAAACAAAGCCATGCTGCGGACCTTGCCCAAGCAAGTGAACGAGTTCAGTGCGGCAGATTAAATTGGCGGAGGTCAATATGGCAAAAACGGCGGTTGGTTTGTTTGAGAATCGAAGCTCGGTCGACGAGGTTGTTGGCGAGCTCAAGGCCAGCGGTTTCCCTCAGAAGGACGTCCGTGTTTTAGGCGAGCCACGGGAAATGGCGGGCAGCGGAGTCACTAGTACTCCACACACTGATTTTGAGGTGGACTTGACCCGGGACCTTAAGGCGATCGGCGCCACCGAAGCGGACGCGGAAGCTTACGTCCGAGGAGTACGGCGCGGAGGAGTCATGGTTTTCGCAACCGGCTCGGACGAGAAGGCGGACGCGGCTGCCAACATCATGAACCACCACAGTGCGGTGGAGATCGAAAAACTTAGCGGTCCGGCACAGCACCTCCCCAGCACGGTCGACAACGACGTGGCTCCCGCTCGCGGTGCTTCTTTCCAAGATGGGAGGATTCGTTCCTCCGGTGACGGTGCTCGCCTGTTCGTGTGGTAGCTCTTTCACGAAGACGAACGGGTTGGGCAGTCGCAGCACGAATGTGCTATTTCGTTTCCTTGTAGCTCTGTCGGGACTGAGCAAGCCTATTTTGTTGTTCAGTCCGGGCACCGCAAGTTGGCATCCAATTGACGGTCGAAGATAGCTCGCGGGAGGTTCCGTGGCGAAACATACATCGCGTGATAACGAAGCACGGCTCGATGAACTCGGAAGCGATTCCGGGCAGATAGGCTCGGACAGCGCCGGGCAATCAGGGGACACTCAGGGTCTCTCGCAAATCGCAGACTCTGCCGACGAAAGCGTTGAAGAACTCGCCGATTCGGATCAAACCTACGAGGCGGAGGCAGTCGGCGGTTCGGAAGATGCTGCCGACCACCCGGAGCGGCCTGTACACACGCGTGAGGGCCGAGCCCGGTCAGAATATATTCCGCCGAAGCGGGAAGAATGAAGAATAAAGAGTAAAGAATAGCGGTTGCGGCCGAAGACGCGATCGACAGCCAACGTTCGTTTCGACTTCGAGCACTACCCGCGAGTCCACGCTGGTTTCTTTAGCGCGTTATTAAGAATCCGATCCCACGACAACTCCCGGCGAGCTTCAATCGAAGCTCGTCTTTCCGTTTCTGCGCTTGATTACCACGCTGTGATTGCCAAATACCGAGCCGTTCAAGTTAATTTAAGATATCCCCCATGATCGTGCACCGCATCGGCGAGTCGATTCTGGACGCTGAAGAGCGCTTTGAAGGCTTCGGAAACCTGATGCCGTTCAAGGTGCAGAACATTCTTCTCGTCTCCAGTCTCTACGATTCTTTCATCCTCCGCGAAGACGGACGGCTCAACGAGTTGCTGATCGACGAATCGCTCGAACTCAATCTCCGGCAGATCCCGGGGATAACGCACGTCTCGAGTTGCGCGGAGGCGGTGGAGATGGCCCGCTCGCGGCCGCAATTCAACCTGATCGTGACCAACCTCGCGGTCGGCGACATGAATGCGGCGCAGTTGGCGCATGAGGTGAAGCGGGCGGGGCTGGATGTTCCCGTCGTGGTGCTGGCCTATGACTATCGCGAGATCAAGAACTTCGTGGCGCGAAATCCAGTTACCGACATCGAGCGCATTTTTCTGTGGCAGGGCAATGCCCGTATCCTGATCGCGATCGTCAAGTACATCGAGGATAAACGCAACGTCCTGCACGACACGCAGGCCATCGGCGTGCCCGTGCTGCTGGTGGTGGAAGACAACATCCGCTACTACTCGTCGTTCCTGCCCGTGATCTATACCGAGCTGATCAAGCAATCGCGGCGCGTGATTCAGGAAGGCATCAATGTGGCGCACAAGCTGGTGCGCATGCAGGCGCGGCCGAGAATTCTGCTGAGTTCGAACTTCGAAGACGCGGCCTTACTGGTGCAGGAGTATCGCAATTATCTGATCGGCCTGGTATCGGACGTGGAGTTCCCCTGGGAGGGCAAGCTCAGTCCGGAGGCGGGATTCGAACTGGCGCGCATGGTGAAGAGCCTGGTGCCGGACGTGCCCGTAGTGCTACAAACCAGCCGCACCGAGTTCCGCCCGCGGGCGCACGCCGCGGGCTATTCGTTTCTGCGCAAGCGTTCGCCCACGCTGCTGAAAGACTTGCGCCAGATATTGACCGAGCAATTCGGGTTTGGCGACTTCGTGTTTCGTCTGCCGGATGCGAGCGAAGTCGGACGCGCGAGAGACTTGAACGAGTTGGAGAAGCTATTGGAAACGGTTCCGGGGGAAAGCCTCGTCTTTCACTCGCAGAGCAATCACTTCTCCCACTGGCTGATGGCGCGCACCGAGTTTGCGCTGGCGGCCAAGTTGAGGCCGCGGCGGGTGTCCGATTTCTCCGGCCCTGAACACTTGCGGCGCGATCTGATCGAGTCCATCCACGAGTATCGCCGCGAACAGAGCGAGGTGCTGATCGGCGACTTCCACGCCGATACGTTCAAGCCCTCGGAATCGGGCTTTTTCCGGATTGGCTCCGGGTCGCTCGGTGGCAAGGCTCGCGGCCTAGCTTTTGTGCGCCACCTCTTGCGCAAGAGCCGTTTGACCCGCCGCTTTCCCGGCGTTCGCATCTCGGTGCCGCCCGCCGTCGTCTTGGCCACGGATGTGTTCGATCAATTCCTGGCCGAGAACAACCTGGCGGACTTTGCCTTGCATTGCGAAGACGACCTTGAGATTCAGCGGACATTCCTGGCCGCGCCGCTGTCCAGTTCCCTCCGCGACGATCTTCGATCGTTTCTCGTTGAAATCGACCATCCGCTGGCGGTGCGCTCCTCCAGCCTGCTGGAGGATTCGCAATACCAGCCTTTCACCGGCGTATATGAGACCTTCATGCTGGGCAACCAGCAAGTCGACCTCGACGAGCGACTGCTGGCGTTGAGCGAGGCCATTCGGCGCGTCTACGCCTCCACCTTCAGCCGCCATGCGAAAGCCTACGTGCGCGCGACGCCCTATCGTCTGGAAGAAGAAAAGATGGCGGTGATTCTCCAGCAGGTTGTTGGTACGCCTCACGGGCAGCGCTTTTATCCGGATTTCGCCGGCGTCGTGCGCTCGCACAATTTTTATCCGGTCGCGCCCATGACCTTCGACGATGGCATCGCGGCCGTGGCTCTCGGCCTGGGCCGGGCGGTGGTGGATGGCGGGAAGTGTTTGACTTTCTGTCCGCGTTATCCCCGCAACTTGATGCAGTTTTCCTCGGTCGAAGACATACTGGCCAACTCGCAGACGGAATTCTGGGCCTTGGAGTTGGATGGCGCTTCGTCCGGCCGTCCGGGGCATTGGCACGAGAGGCGGTTCGGCCTGGACGCGGCCGAGAGCGACGGCACACTGCAAGCCGTGGCCTCCACGTACTCCAAGGATAACCACGCCGTCTACGATGGAGTAAGCCGGCCGGGAGCGCGCATCGTGACTTTTGCCCCCATGCTTAAGCACGACACCTTTCCCCTGGCTGAGATTCTCGATGTCCTGGTTCGGGCAGGCGAGGATGCGTTAGGCAATCCCGTGGAGATCGAATTTGCCGTGCGCCTGCCCTATCAAGCTGGGCAAGTGGCGGATTTTGGTTTCCTGCAGATCCGGCCGCTGACCCTGGCGCGCGACAGCGAAGACTTGTCCCTGGACGATGTGCGACCCGAGCAGTTGATCTGCCAGAGCGGCATGGTTCTAGGCAACGGCCGCATCGAGAATCTTCACGATCTCGTAGTGGTCGATTCGCAGCGCTTCGAGCGCAGCCGCAGCCAGGAAGTGGCCAAGTCCGTTGCTCAGTTCAATCGCCGGCTCAATGAGGAGAACCGGCCGTATCTCCTGATCGGAGTTGGGCGCTGGGGATCCACTGAGCCATGGCTGGGCATTCCGGTCGAATGGGATGAAATCTCCGGCGCGCGCGTGATTGTCGAAGCCGGATTCCGCGATTTTCGAGTCACCCCATCGCAGGGCAGCCATTTCTTCCAGAATCTGACCGCTTTTCAGATCGGTTACTTTACGGTGAATCCAGACGCGGGCGAAGGCTCTGTCGATTGGCAGTGGTTGGTGGAGCAAACAGCCACGGAAGAGCAAGGTTGTGTCCGCCACTTGCATTTCGCGCAACCGATCCGCGTCGTGATGAACAGCCGCACCAGTCAGGGCGTAATCTTCAAGCCCGAAGCGCAGCCGAGCGCAGTCGCGCACTGAGGCGAAGGCGTCCGCAGGTGAGACCTTCTTCACATGCCCTTAGCTGAACGACATCCTACTGAATTGCGTTTCCGTACGTCGGTACGCCTCCCTGGATGAGGAATAGCAGCGTTTGTCCACGGGACGACCAGTCGCTTTGCGGATACTTCGAGATTAACTGCTGGGCAAGCGAGATGGCCAGGTTCTTCGATTGGTCTGACTTCTTCGGTTGCTCTTCTGTCTTGTAAATCTCGATTAGCGCGGCGCGGCGGGAAGCGGCGTCATACAACGCCTCGGGAGCGGCCGGAGATTCGGGGTGCTCCTTTACGTACTTTTCGTAGAGGTCGGCTTCCTTTTCGGGGCACTTGGAAGACCCTTGCCAGTCGCCGCAGAGTTTGTTGTCGATCAGGTGGAAGGCGGCGAGTTGGGCCCACTTTGAGTCGGGGAATTTTTTCATGACTTGCTTCATGGAGCGCTCGTCGATGCCTTCGCGAAGGTAGGATTCTTTCTCACGCGCGGAGGGGCGGGACTGCATATCCGATTTATCGATCTGCCATTGAATGTCGGCGGCGCGGTAGAGAGCCTCGCCGGCCTGCGGAGCGGTAGGGAAGATATCGTAGATGCGGCGATAGAGGCGCAAGGCATCCTGGGCTGCGCCGCGGCGTCCACGGCGACGGCTGGCCTCGTCTTCGGAATCGACGGCGGCGCCGAACAGAATGCGGTCGCCGTTGGGAGTCGACGCCCAGACGATGCCGGTATCGAGAATCCAGCCGCTGATGGTCTTGCCTTCGTCCTCATTGTCCAAAACGAAAGCGGGGTCGGGAGCGTTGGTGGGGCCGAGCAGCGCTTCGACGTGCAGCCAGTTGCGGCTCTTGTCGAGGAGAATCAGTTCCCGTCCGCGTTCTACTTGGCCGAGCTTGTTGGAGGTGGTATCGGGAGCGATATAGATGACGGCCTCGCGCACCAGCGTTCCGCGATCGGCGGCAAGCAGTAAAGAATTTCCCAGCACAATCAGGACGGGCAGAAGCAGGATCTTGATAGACGCCTTCACGGTAGTATTCGTCTCCGGGTTCGAGGGTAGCACGCAAGGTAAGATGCGGGGAATGGCAGCACGGATTGCCGCGGCTCCGCCCACCTTTAAGACTAGGGAGACTCTGATTAAGTTCTCCATTTTCCACTGATGTTCAAGATAGATTGAGGAGAGCATCGGAGGGCTGGCGAGGATGAAACAGCGGACACTGGCGGCGCAGAGCGGGTTTGAACGGT
>Ga0182030_10000306_pt1 | contig 86469 bp, 85 predicted proteins | sample 812S3MmetaG_FD_121299 | JGI IMG/M metagenome (GOLD analysis project Ga0182030, IMG submission 121299) | Permafrost microbial communities from Stordalen Mire, Sweden - 812S3M metaG (Illumina Assembly) | ecosystem: Environmental > Terrestrial > Soil > Wetlands > Permafrost | place: Sweden... | reverse complement strand
TTCCGGAAGCCAACATGGCCCTGGCGCAAGACGGCGGCAAGGCCCACGCCGAGATCGCCAAACAGCTTCCGGCCGGCAAGTACGTCGAAATCACCAAAGAGTTCTTCTTGGCCTAGACAGTACTCTCCTGCAACCACAGGGAGTCCTGTGAACAACTCGCCCGGAGGGGGACCATCCCTCCGGGTTTTTAGTGTGTTGCGAAGCGCCCATCAGGTTACAAGCTTGGGCAACTGATTGCGGGAGGCGAGATGGGCGTTCTGCCCGTCGCCCGCTTCCGCTTCGGTCTTCCGCCTGAATTACACTGTTCTCCATGCGCCTGAGTCAGGATCGATTTCGCGAGCTGCTTCTGCTCACCGGGCTGTGCGGGTTTTTCTTTTTCTTCCATCTCTCAGGCATCGGGCTGCTGGGGCCGGACGAGCCGCGATACGCGCAAGTCGCACGCGAGATGCTCGCTCGTCATGACTGGGTGACTCCGATCCTCTACGGCCACGTCTGGCTGGAGAAGCCTATTCTTCTTTACTGGGGCGAGATGCTCTCCTACACGCTCTTCGGGGTCTCCGACTGGGCGGCGCGCATCCCTTCGGCGGTGGCCGCGACTGGGCTGGTCTTCGGAACCTTTGTCACGGTGCGCCGCATCCGTTTCGCCGCCCGGCTGGACGCCGCGCTGCTGGTCGCCTCGTCGGTGCTCGTGCTCGGCTTTGCCCGCGCCGCCGCCACGGACATGCTGCTGGCCGCGCCCTGGAGCCTCTCGCTGCTCGCCTGGTTTTGCTGGTATCAGTCGGGCTGGGATGCCGTTGAACAGCCCAGCTCGCGGTCCTGGCTGGTGCTCTTCTACGCTCTCAACGCTCTGGGGATGCTTGCCAAGGGGCCAGTGTCCCCCGCGCTGGCGGCCTTCGTCCTGATCGCCTTCTGCACAGTGCAGCGAAACCCGCGAGCCCTTTGGCGCACCCTCGACCCCATCGGCCTTGCCGCCTTTTTCGCTATCGCCGCGCCTTGGTACGTGCTGGCCCAGCTCCGCAACCCGGAGTTCTTCCGCGTTTTCTTCCTCGAACACAACCTGGCCCGCTTCGGCTCCAACCTCTATCGCCACAAGCAGCCCATCTGGTACTACATTCCGGTGGCTCTGGCTGCCACTTTGCCCTGGACTGTGTGGGTGGTCCAGGGCATGGCCGACGCCCTGCGAGCCCTCCGCTTGCAACTCAACGGCGCACCCGTTCCAGCGACAGGCGACTCGCACGCGCGAGCCGACTCGCCTGGGCAAGACGACTTACAAGATGACTCAAAAGATACAGGCGAGGCAAGGGAGGCGCTGGGCTGCACGTTTGGCTACACGTTTGAAATCTTTCTCTCGCTGTGGGCGCTGGTCCCGATTGCATTCTTCTCGCTCTCGCATTCCAAGCTGCCGGGATACATCCTTCCCTCGATCCCGGCGCTGGTGATTCTGGCCGCCGTTACGGTGCATCGCCGCGCCGCCGATGGCGTGCCTCCGAGCCGGGTTGCGAGTGGCGCGCACGCGGTCCTGCTGGCCGCCATGGCCGCCGCTCTCTGCCTTGCTCCGCAGTTCGCGTCGAAGTTGCCGGGCGTGACTCCGAATCTGGCCCCGAATCTGATGATTGCCGCGTTCGCCGCGACGGCTGTCCTGCTCATCGTGGGCCTGTCAATGCTCATCGCCGGATGGCCAAGCTGGCGCTTCGTCACCCTGCTACCGCTGATCCTCGGAGTCGGCTTCATTCTGCGCGGCACGCAGCCGCAAAGGCGATTGCCTCTTCCTGAATACTTGGCCGCGTGCGGCCTGGCCTCAGCGCTGGATGCAACGCAGTCCTCGCGCCCGGTCGCCAAGTTGCTTGAGCAGATTGAGGGGCAACTCGATCAGCCGGGGCACTTGCCGGTGGCAACTTTCGCGCTGAACCGCAACACGGCCTTCGGGCTCGGCTTTTATCTCAACCGCTTGGTTGCGCCTTACGAAGGGCTGGAAATCTCCCCGGCGGTCTATGAACTTCCGGCCGCTGTCCCTGCTTGCGCCCACATCCTGGTCACGCGTGAGGGCTCGCAGCCCGCGCTTGATCTGCTGTTGCCCAACCGCCGGCTCCACTTGCTGGGCGGGTACCGGCCCCAGAGGATGGAAATTTACGAGGTCTCGCCTGCTCCCTGAGAGCGCGATGGAGGCGGGTCTGGGATGCATTCGTCTTGCAGCATTCGTCTGGTTACCCCCTTGTGGTGAGCATCCCGCCCCGTTGGCGGCTCACATCCGTTACACTAGGCGGACATATTTGCTAGCTTGGGGGCCTCGGTCTTCGTGGAGATTCTCGACCTTCGTCATTTCGCTTCGCCCGATCTTCGTTCCCTTGTGGACGAGGAGGTCGCGGTGTGGCAAAAAACTCTCCACTGGGACTACCGCGCCTCGGCGAACCTCGTGCTGCGTTATATCGACTCCCGCATCCTCCCCGGCTTTGCGGCCATCGAGCGCGGACGGGTCCACGGCTACTGCTTCTTCGTCTACGAGGGAGCCAAGGGCGTGATCGGCGATCTGTTCGTCGAAGACTCCGAGTCTACTCGTGAACGCCGCCTCGACATCGAGATAGAGTTGCTCCGCCACTGCATCAGCACGCTCCAACAGTCCCCCGGTGTCCATCGCGTGGAGGCGCAGTTGTTGATCCATCCGACTGGTCGTCTGGCCGCGCCTTTCCTCGAAGAAGACTTCCGGCGTTATCACCGTATCTTTCTTTCCAAGCCCATCGAGTATTCTTATGGGACTGCTGATTCGGCGGCTTCGCGGCGGCGGCCGCTTCCGCCCGACATCGAGATTCATCGCTGGAGCGAAGCCGATTACCAGCCAGCGGCGAGCGTCATCACCGCGGCCTATGCCGGCCATGTCGATAGCGATGTCAACGACCAGTACCGCACCATCGCCGGATCGCTCCGCTTTCTCAATAACATTGTGCGTTTTCCCGGCTGCGGCGTCTTCGACCCCGGCTCATCTTTCGTAGCCGTCCACCGTCCCACTCACACCCGCATCGGAGTTCTGCTCTGCTCGCGGGTGCGTCACGACGTAGGCCACATCACGCAGGTCTGCACTCTGCCGGAATACCGCAGCTCGGGCATCGGTGAGTATCTGGTCAACTGCTGTTACGAAGACCTGGCGGCGCGCCGCTTCACAGAACTCTCGCTCACGGTCACCGAGGAGAACCAGCGCGCCTACGCCCTCTACCTCCGCATCGGCTTCCGACATGTGCACACCTTTGACGGCTTCGTCTGGGAAGGCTGATGGCTCCGGCACGGCTCCCGCTGCTGTCCGCGACGGGCAGATGTGGGGCGCGCCCTGAAGAGGAGAGATTTGGGCCGCCAGCCTCGATTCTCCTTTCTCCGCTCCCTCTTTTTGAATCTACTACTACGTGATGTCGGTCCTGCTCTTCACCGTGTTGGTCGCGCTCGGCTCTTTGCTCGCCGGATTTCTCGGCTCGCTCACCGGACTGGGCGGTGGCGTGGTCATCGTGCCTCTACTCGCCCTCGTCTTCCACGTCGATATGCGATACGCCATTGGAGCCTCGCTGGTGTCGGTGATCGCAACCTCATCGGGAGCCGCCGCGGCCTACGTGCGCGAGGGCTTCAGCAACATGCGCATCGGAATGTTTCTGGAGATCGCAACCACCATCGGAGCCCTAGCCGGAGCCTTTATCGCAACCCGCGTCGCCACCTCGACAATTGCCATTGTCTTTGGCTGCGTGCTCGTCTATTCGGCCTATCTATCCATCCGCAGCCGGCCCGCTGACTCCGTGGACGAAAAGCAGGACCGGCTCGCCCGAGTGCTGAACCTCGATGGAGATTACCCCGCTAGCGATGGCCAAGTGCAGCACTACACCGTCCACCGCATCCCATTGGGTTTTGGCCTGATGTTCGGTGCGGGCACGCTCTCGGGGTTGCTCGGCATCGGCTCGGGAGCGGTGAAGGTGCTGGCCATGGACCAGGCGATGCGCGTTCCCTTCAAGGTTTCCACCACCACCAGCAACTTCATGATCGGCGTCACCGCCGCAGCCAGCGCCGGAGTCTATCTGGCGCGTGGATATATCGACCCTGGCATTGCCATGCCGGTCGTGCTGGGCGCACTGGCGGGTTCCATGCTCGGTGCCAAAGTGTTGGTAAACACGCGCACCAAACCACTGCGCTGGGTCTTCAGCGCCGTGATTGTAGTCCTGGGATTCGAAATGATCTTTAACGGCTTCACGGGGCGGCTATGAACTCTTCGGAGCGAAAGAAATCCGCCGGCTGGGACGATCAGCGCATCGAGCTCATCATCGGCACTCTGCTGCGTGCCGGAGTGCTGCTCTCGGCCAGCGTGGTTTCCCTCGGAGGCATCGTCTATCTCGCCCGGCACGGTCACACCATCGCCAGCTACCGCGCCTTTCACGGAGACCTCTCATCCCTGCGCAGTTGCTCCGGCATTGCTCATGGAGTCATGCAGCGCAGCGGACGCGCCATCATCCAACTCGGGTTGCTGTTGCTGATCGGCACTCCCATCGCACGCGTGGTTTTCTCCGCCCTCGCCTTCGCCCGCGAACGCGATTACCTCTACGTCGCGTTCACGCTGGCCGTTCTTGCAGTGCTGCTATTCAGCCTGCTTGGAGCGAAGCCGTAGCAAATTTTCTTTTTGTCCGGCGAATTTGAATTCGAAAGATTTTTTTTCGCATTGGGCGGATCGAAAGCGCGATGATAAACAGCGCGACAGGAAACGAAAGGAAGTAAGAGCATGACCGTCCTTACGCTTCGCGCATCATGACTCCGCACATCGTGACCGAGTTACCGGAACGGAACTTCATCCTGGGCCTCGATAGCGACGGCTTTCACCGCATCGCCTGGTACCGCTGGCCGTGCGTGCACGGCAAGGCGCGGGCGACGGTGCTGTGCGTTCACGGCCTCACGCGCAACGGACGCGACTTCGACCGCCTCGCCGAGGGGCTAGTCCAACGGTTGCCGGTCGAGGTGGTTGCGGTCGATATCGCTGGCCGAGGGCAGAGCGAGTGGCGGAGCGCCGCCGCCTGCTACACCTATCCGCACTACATGGCCGACCTGACGGTGCTGATCGCGCGCCTTGCTCCGGAACGGCTGTTTTGGGTCGGAACCTCGATGGGCGGGCTGCTCGGCCTGATCCTGGCGGCACAGGCAAACACTCCGCTGGAGCGGCTGGTGCTCAATGATATCGGCCCGTTCATCCCGCAGGCGGCGCGCGCACGGATCGCAAGCTATGCCGGCCTCGACGTGCAATTCGCGCGCGAGGACGAGTTCGCGGTGCATCTGCGCGGGCTATATGCCAACTTCGGCGTGCCGGACGAGGCGGGCTGGCAACACATGATCGCGCACAGCCAGCGCCGCACGCCGGAGGGAATGATCGCCTACAACTATGATCCCAAGATTGCCGCGGCGATTCATGCGGCCACGGCCGACTTTGATCTTTGGCCGCTATGGGATCGACTGACCTGTCCCACGCTGGTGCTCCGCGGAGAGAGCAGCGATGTGCTGCTGCCGGAGACGGCCGAGGAGATGACCCGGCGCGGGCCGCGGGCCACTCTGGTGCTCTGCCCCGGCTGCGGCCACGCCCCCTCGCTGATGCGCGCCAACGAGATCGACGCGATTGCCGGATTTTTGGCACCGAATTAGACGCTGGATTGAAAGCGGTGAAGCGCGGTGAAAGTGCGAAGGCCGCTTGCAGGCGGCCTTCGTGTGTGAAAAATGCGAAGCGTGCTTGGCGAACGCTCTAGCGGTGAAAGAGGCTCGGGAAGGCCAACGAGAGTAGGGTGCGTTGCTCCATCTGGTGAGCCTTGGCCGAGCCCGTAGCGGGGCTGGCCGCTGCCTGACGCTTGATGGAGAGTACGGGAAGTTTGCTTCCCACCAGGCGGCGCAGGCGCGGTCTCACAAAACTGTGGGCGCCCATGTTGGCAGGCTCTTCCTGCACCCACAACAGCTCGCGTGCGTTCTGGAACGGTGCCAGGGCGTCGAGAATGTCCTGCTCCGGGAAGGGATAGAGCTGGTCTAGGTAAAGAATTGCCGTGTTGGCGTTGTTCAGGCGTTTGCGCTCGGCCTCCAGGTCGTGGCCGATCTTGCCCGTGCAGAGCAGAATGCGCGTGACCTCGGCGGGAGAGACGTGAGTGTCCGGGACAACGTTCTTGAATCGTCCAGCGCTCAGCGCGCCCAGATCGCTGGCCGCGTCGGGATGGCGCAGCATGCTCTTGGGAGTGAAGCAGACCAGCGGCTTGCGCCAATTGCGCAGAGCCTGGCGGCGTAGCAGGTGGAAGAACTGGGCGGCCGAGGATGGCTGGCAAACCTGCACGTTGTGCCGCGCGCACAGTTGCAGATAGCGTTCGATGCGGGCGCTGGAATGCTCCGGCCCCTGGCCCTCATAGCCGTGCGGCAGCAGCAGTACCAGTCCCGAGAGTAGACCCCACTTTTCTTCTCCCGCGCAGATGAACTGATCGATGATGATCTGGGCGCCGTTGGCGAAGTCGCCGAACTGCGCCTCCCAGAGCGTGAGCGCCTCTGGATAATCGCGGCTGAATCCGTACTCGAAGCCGAGCACTGCGGCCTCGGAAAGCTCCGAGTTGTAGATCTCGATGAGCGCCTGGTCGGGCGACAGGTGCTGCAGCGGCATATATTCGCTCTCGTCCGCCACGTCGATGAGGCAGGAGTGGCGATGATTGAAGGTGCCGCGCCGCGTATCCTGTCCGCTCATTCGAATCGGAACCCCGCGGGTGACCAGGCTGGCAAAGGCCAGGGCTTCGGCCATGCCGTAGTCGATGACGCGTTTGCCAGCCGCCATCTCCTGGCGCTGCTTGAGCAGGGTGGCGACCTTGGGATGAATGTGGAAGTCGGCCGGGTATTCGCAAAGCTTCATGCCCAGGCGCGTGAGCTCATCCTGCGCCACTCCGGTATCAGTCTCGCGGTCGCGCGCCCATCTGCCGCCGGTGTAGTCGTCCCAGTAATCGGGCAAGGTGTAGAGCTGCGGCTTTTTGGTCATCGCTTTGGCATCCACCTTGGCCTGCTGATAGCGCGCCTTGGATTCGGCAACCTGGCTGGTTACGTCAACGCCAAGCTGCTTGGCGTAAATCTGGAAGAGTGGCGGGTGGGCCTTGATCTTTGCATACAGAATGGGCTGGGTGATGGTAGGGTCGTCGATCTCGGAGTGGCCGTGGCGGCGGTAGCCAATCAGGTCGATCACCACGTCAGAGCTGAACTGGTAGCGGTATTCCAGCGCGAGCCGGCCGATGCGAACCACCGCCTCCGGGTCTTCCGCGTTGACGTGAAAGATAGGAATAGGCAGGCGCTTGGCCAGATCGCTGGCGTAGCGTCCGCTGGCGTAGTCGCTGGGATTGGTGGTGAAGCCGAGCAGGTTGTTGACGATGATGTTGATGGTGCCGCCGACTTCATAGGCCGGCAGATAGCTCATGTTGAGGGTCTCGGCCCAGATACCCTGGCCGGCAAAGGCGGAGTCGCCGTGCATGAGGACTGGAAGGGTCTGGCGCCTGCCCTCCGCGCCCCGTCGGGTCTGTTTGGCGCGCACCCGTCCGAGCGCGACCGGATCGACGGCTTCCAGATGGCTGGGGTTGCTGACCAGGTGAACCCTCATGCGCTGGCCGTTGAACTCGCGAAAGGCGGTGGCGCCCTGGTGATATTTCACGTCTCCCCCGCCCAGGGTGGAGCGCGGATCGACATCCTCAAAGCCCGCGTAGATATCGGTGATGGGGCAGCCCACGGTGATACCGGCGGCGGTGAGGCGTCCGCGATGGCTCATTGCCATCACGCATTCTTCGGCGCCATGCGAGGCGGCTCCGGTAAGAATCTCCTCCATCAGCGGAATCAGCGCGGTGTTGCCTTCCAGCGAGAAGCGCTTGGTGCCGATGTAGAGCGTCTGAAGCATCTGCTCGAAGATATCGGCTTCCAACAGTTGCTTGAGAATGGCTTGGCGATCGACCTCGGGCTGCGGGCCTTCCAGCCGGTCGATGATCCACTGGCGGCGCTCGGGATCGGGAATATGCATGAACTCAGAGCCAACCGTGCCGCAGTAGATTTCGCGGGCGCGCTCGGCGTCCGGCCCGCTGATTCTCAGCTCGGAGTAGTCAAGAGGAGTGAAGTGGCCAAGGGGATCGAGGTCGGCCTGCAGATATCCCCAGCGGCGGAAAAGATCAAAAATTTGGTCACGCGATTGGTCTTCAGAGCGTGCGTCAACGGAAGAAGATATGACTTGAAGTTGTGCCACGTTGCTCCTCGCCCGGCATGGAGTTCCGGGACTTTGGTATCTAAAAATAACGTTTGCCCCAAGGCGAAAGGCGATGACAAGGGCAGCCATGGAGTCTGAGCTACATAGATTGGATTCGCAAGGCACGCCGCGGGATGGAGAAATTTCGCGCGGAAGCCGTCAGGGTGGCCCACATCCGCCTTCTGTTGGCGAATGTGGCTTCGGACATTTTCAGGCGCTAGGCCTTCAGCGCGCCGGTGTAGACAGCCATGCCCACTACCGCGTCCACTCCTTCGGCGTCGAGGCGGTTGACTTCGTCCATGGATTTGATCCCCCCGGCGACGATCAACTTGCGAGTGGTTGCGTCCTTGAGGGTTGCGACCACCTCGAAGGGAAAGCCGCTCATGGTGCCTTCGGTATCGATGTGGGTGTAGAGATAGCCGGAGCAGTAATCGCCGGTCTGCCGCATCATCTCGGCTGGGGTTAGCGTGGTGCCTTCCTGCCAGCCTTTGATCGAGACTTTGCCGCCACGGGAATCGACGGCGAAGAGCAGGCGGTTGGGTGCGGCATAGTGGGCCAGGGCTTGCGCCATTTCGATATCCACTGCGCCGTTCCTCAGCAGCGCCGAGCCGATGATGACCTTCTTGGCTCCCGCCTGCAACATCTTCGACGCGGCTTCGACGGAGCGGATGCCGCCGCCGACCTGCACCGGAAGGTGCTGGCAGATGTGATGGATGAGGGCGGTGTTCTCGCCTTTTCCCATGGCCGCATCGAGGTCGATGAGCTGCACCATCGGGTAGGGCAGAAAGCGGTCGATCCAGTATTGAAGGTCGTCGAACTCGAGCGCCTTCTTTTCGCCTTGGACGAGCTGGACGACTTTGCCGCCCATGAGATCAATTGAGGGAATAAGCATTTTTTAAGTCCTGCGAATCGGTGTTGGGAGTAGATCAAAAGCTTGAGGCGTCACACCCCACTAGCAAGGCAGCCGCATGGGGATCCCCTCGCGCTGCAATTGCGCCTTCAACTCGCGCACGTCGTGGATGCCGAAGTGGAAGATGGAGGCGGCCAGCGCGGCATCGGCGCATCCGGCTTTGAATACATCGACGAAGTGATCGCCCGAGCCTGCGCCGCCGCTGGCGATGACCGGAATGTTTACGGCTTTGGCGACGGCTGCGGTGAGCGGGCAATCGAAGCCGGTGCGGGTGCCGTCGCAGTCCATCGAGGTGAGCAGAATTTCTCCCGCGCCTCGGGACTCGGCCTCGCGCGCCCACTCGACGGCGTCGAGGCCGGTGGCGATGCGGCCTCCGGCGAGATAGACCTCGGCGGGGACGGTGCCTTCGGCGGATACGGCTGCGCCGACTTTGCGCTTGGCGTCGATGGCAACGATGACGGCCTGGGAGCCGAAGCGTTCGGCGATTTCGGTGATGATCGCGGGCGACTTGATGGCCGCCGAGTTGATGCTGATCTTGTCGGCTCCGGCGTCGAAGAGGGCGCTGGCATCGGCGAGCGAACGGACACCGCCGCCGACGGTGAAGGGGACAAAGAGTTGGCGTGCGGTGCGCCGGACCACGTCGATGAGGATGGGGCGAGCGTCGCTGGTGGCGGTGATGTCGAGCAGCACAATTTCATCGGCGCCGCTGGTGGCGTGCAGATGGGCGAGTTCGGCCGGATCTCCGGCGTCGATCAGATCGACAAACTGCACCCCTTTGACGACGCGGCCGTTGGTCACGTCAAGACAGGCAATGATGCGCTTGGTGATTCCCGTGCTCATGACTCCAGTGCTCAGGCTTTCCAGACTCACAGCGAGCTCCTTTCGGCGGCGTAGTCGCAGAAGTTCTTGAGAATACGCAGACCGGTATCGCCGGATTTCTCGGGATGAAACTGCACTCCGAAGACGTTCTCGCGCTCGACGGCTGCCGCAAAGGTTTCGCCATAGGTGGTGACGGCAGAGACGCCGTCGCAAATAGGGGCGCGATAGGAGTGAGTGAAGTAAACGAAGCTGTCGTCGGGCACTCCTTCCAGCAGACGCGAGGGCGCGCTGCGCGGGGCGCGGCGGATCTGGTTCCATCCCACGTGCGGCACCTTGAGCGTGGTTTGGAAGCGCTCGCATGTGCCTTCAAAGAGCGCGAGACCTGGTGCGTCGGGCGCTTCGGTTGAGCCCGCGAACTGCCACTGCATTCCCACGCAGATGCCGAGGAAAGGGACGCCGCGCTCGATCGCCTCGGTCACCGCATCGCGCACGCCGCTGGAGGCCAGGCGCTCGGTGGTGCAGAAGTGGCCTACGCCGGGAAGCACGATGGCCTGCGCCTGGCGCACCAGCGCGGCGTCGTCGGTGACCACCGACTCCTGCCCGAGAAAGGTAAAAGCTTTGCGAACGCTGGTCAGGTTTCCGGCTTTGTAATCGACGAGGGTAATCATCTACAGAAGTCCTTTGGTGGACGGTAACATCTCGGCCAGGCGCTGGTCCTTGCTGCAGGCGAAGCGAAGGGCGCGGGCAAAGGCCTTGAAGAGCGCCTCGATCTTGTGATGGTTGGAGCGTCCGTACATGGTCTTGAGGTGAACGTTGGCGCGGGCTCCGCGCGCGAAGGCCTCAAAAAAATCGAAGACCAATTCGCTCTGGAGATCTCCGACCATGCGCACGCGCACCTTGGTATCGACCACGCAGGCGGCGCGTCCGCTCAGGTCCACGGCGGCAATCCCCAGGGTCTCATCCATCGGCATCAGGAAATATCCGGCGCGCAGGATTCCCTTCTTGTCGCCCAGCGCGCGGTCGAATGCTTCGCCCAGGGCGATGCCAACGTCTTCGACAGTGTGGTGCTGATCGACATCGAGATCGCCGCGGCAGGCCAGCGCCAAGTCGAAGCCGCCGTGGCGGGTAAACAACTCCAGCATGTGGTCGAAGAAGCGAATGCCGGTGTCCACCTTGTAAATTCCGGTGCCGTCGATGTTGAGCGCGAGCGCGATCTGAGTTTCGGTGGTAATGCGTTCAAGCTCCGTGCCTCGGGGCAGAGTCTTGGGTGCGGTCTTCTTCGCGGCTTTGGTCATTGCGCCTCCTTGGCGGCGAGGGTAGGACGCGGTTGCGGCGTAAAGCCGATGCTGGCCAGCGCCTCGGGAAGTTCTCGCAGTAGGCGCGCGGTCTGCTCACGATTGCCGAGCGTGATGCGTACGCAGCCGGCACAGCCGGGATCGCTATTGCGGTCGCGCACCAGAATGCCGCGCCGCCGCATCTCGTCCACGAAGGCCTTGCGATAGTCGCCGAAGTAGGCGAGGACGAAGTTGGCCTGCGAGGGCCAGTAGGGAACGTTGCGCTCGCGGTAGAAGCGCTCCAGAAGGCTGCGTCCCTCAAGCACCTGTGCGACGTAGCCGGCGATGTAGTCGCGATCGTCGAGCGCGGCGCTGAGGCAGGTAAGCGCGATGCCGTTTACATTGTACGGCGAGGCGACGCGGCGCAGCATTTTCATCTGCGCGGCCGAGCCCAGCAGCGCGCCGAGGCGGAAGCCCGCCAGTCCGTAGGCTTTGGAAAAAGTGCGGCACACAAAGAGATTGTCGAGGTGGCCAATCTGATCGAGCAGGCTCTGGCCGCCGAAATGAATGTAGGCTTCGTCGATCAGCACCGCCGCCTGTGGCGCGGCCCGCACAATCGCCAGCAGTTGCTCGCGGCTGGCGATGGCGCCGGTGGGATTGTTAGGACTGGCGACGCAGATGAGACGCGTCTGCGGGGTGATCGCACCCAGCAACGCAGCGGCGGGAAAATCCAGCGCCTCGCCTGCTTGCACGCTGCGAACCACCGCACCGGTTGCCAGCGCGTAGATCTCATACATGCTGAAAGTAGGCACGGCGATCAGCGTCTCGTCGCCTGGCTCCAGATAGGTTTCCGCCAGCAGGTGAATCGCCTCGTCCACGCCATTGGTCAGCAGCACCTGCTCGGAGGATGTTCCGAGATGGCGCGCCACCGCACGTTCGCCGGGCTCGCGCTCCGGATATTTATTCAGCAACTCGGCGGTGATGGAGCGCAGAGTTTGGAGAACCCGCGGCGAGCAGCCATCCACGTTCTCGTTGAAGTCGAGGCGCAAGCCGTCGCGGCCTCCCAGAGGCGGATGATACTCCTTCAAGGTTTCGACGACGCGGCGGGCGCGCAACTGGTTGCTCATTTTTTTAGTCTCACCCGCACGCTCGCGGCATGGCCCTTCAAGCCTTCTGCTTCAGCCAGCAGCGTGACCGTGGGCGCAATCTGGGCCAGGCCTTTGCGAGTGGCTTCCTGAATGGTGATGATGCGAACGAAATCGATCACGTTGAGCCCGCCGCGGAATCGCGCCACGTTGCCGGTGGGCAGGGTGTGGTTGGGGCCGCTGGCGTAGTCTCCCAGCGACTGCGGGGTGTGGTCGCCGAGGAAGATCGAGCCCGCGCAGGTGATCTCGTCAACGTCTTCCGATGGCACGGTGACGTGTTCGCTGCCGAGTTCGTTGGTCCACGCCAGGGCCTGTTTGCGGCTCTTGGCCACCAGGACCACGCCGCGCGCTGCCAGGGACTGTTTGGCAAGTGCGTTGTCTTCGGCCATAGCGGTGGCGTGCTTGATCACGGCCTTTGCCAGCCGGGTGCTGGCGGTGACGAAGATGGCCAGCGCCTCCGGGTCGTGCTCGGCCTGGGCCACCAGATCGCTGGCGATAAACTCCGGGTTGCCCTCGCTGGCGCAATAGACAATTTCGGTCGGCCCGGCCAGGAAGTCGATGCCGCAATCAAATGCGACCAGCTTTTTCGCCAGAGTGACGTAGGTATTGCCGGGGCCGACGATCTTGTTGACCGGGGCAATGCTCTGGGTGCCGTAGGCAAAGGCGGCAATCGCCTGCGCGCCGCCGATGCGGTAGAACTCGGTAACGCCGATGATGGCCGCGGCCGCCAGCGTCTCAGGCGCGGGATTGGGCGAGGCCACGGCGATGCGCTTGACGCCTGCGACCTGAGCCGGGATGGCCGTCATCAGCACTGTCGAGGGCAAGGGGTAGCGGCCGCCGGGGGCGTAGCAGCCCACCGACTCCAGCGGGCGAATCGCTTGGCCCACGCGCAGGCCCGGTTGAATAATGCGAATCCACGGGCGCGGCAGTTGCCACTCGGCAAAACTGCGGATATTCTTGGCCGCGCTCTCGATGGCCTGGATGAAGCCGGTGCTCACCTTGCCGATTGAAGCCTGCAACTCCTCGGCCGGGACGCGCATGGGCGCGCCCTTGGCGAGGCCGTCGAGTTTGTGCGCGTATTCAAGTAGGGCGGCATCGCCGCCGTTGCGTACCCGGCTCACGATTCCGGCGACGGTCTGCTCCACGGCGGGATCAAACGACGCGTAGCGATGAGCGAGCGAGGCGACGGCTTGCGCCGCCTCCTCGCCACTGAGCAGCTTCATTACATCACCACCTTGTTCAGCGGATACTCGACGATTCCGGTGCCGCCTGCGGCTTTCAGGCGTGGAATCACGTCACGCACGACCGTTTCTTCGAGGATGGTATTGAGGGCGACCCAGTCGGAGTCGCTGAGCGCCGAGATGGTGGGAGAGTTGAGCGCGGGCAATACCGCAAGCACGGCCTGGAGATTTTTCTGCTGTACGTTCAGCATCAGTCCAACCCGTCCCTGCGCCGCGATGGCGCCCTGCAACATCAGCGCAATGTTGTCGATCTTCTGCCGCTTCCACGGGTCGGTATAGGCTTTCTTGTTGGCGATCACCTGGGTGTTGGATGCGAGCACGGTCTCGACGATGCGCAGACGATTGGCGCGCAGCGAACTTCCCGTCTCGGTGACCTCGACGATGGCGTCGGCCAGCATCGGAGGCTTCACCTCGGTGGCGCCCCAACTGAAATCAACTTGCACGTGAACGTTCTTCGAGGCAAAGTAATTTTTCGTGACCTCGACCAGTTCGGTCGCGATGGTCTTGCCCGCCAGATCCTCGGCGCATTGCACGGGCGAGTCTTCCGGCACGGCCAGCACCCAGCGCACGCCGCCGCGGCTCTGCTTGGAGTAGATCAGGTCGCAGACGGCCTCAACCTGCCGCCCGCTTTCGATCACCCAGTCGAGGCCGGTGAGACCGGCGTCCAGCACGCCCTGTTCGACGTAACGCGCCATCTCCTGAGCGCGGATCAACATGCATTCCAGCTCGGGATCGTCGGTGGAGGGAAAGTAGGAACGGCCGTTGGCGTAGATTTTGAATCCAGCGGAGGCAAACAGCGCGATGGTCGCATCCTGCAGCGAGCCCTTGGGGATTCCGAGTCGAATCTTAGCCATTGGAGACCTCCGAAGCAGCGGTGAATGTCATCGGTTTGGTGAAGCAGGAGCGCGTGCCCTCGTGGCAGACCAGGCCGTCGCCCTCGACGCGAACCTTGCAGAGAACCGTATCGGTGTCGCAATCGGTGGCGGCGTAGGTGAGGCGCAGGCGATTGCCGCTGCTCTCGCCCTTGGTCCAAAGTTTGTTGCGGGTGCGGCTGTAGAAGGTTACGTACCCGGTCTCAAGCGTGATGTCGAGCGCCGCCTGGTTCATGAAGCCCACCATGAGAACCTCGCCATTGTCGGCATCCTGTACGATAGCCGGGGCAAGCCCCCCCATTTTTTCGAAATCGATCTGCATTTGTCTTCTTCCTTTTCCTCAGACTGGCTTTCCTGGAGCAATCGGGGCGCAGTGGTCACAATAAAAAACCCGCTGGCTTCGATTGCGCCAGCGGGTCAGTGCTTGGATGATTACCTTTTATAGGGATCCACGCGCCTCCGCCGACACAATCGCCGTATGGTGATGATGATGGTGGCGATGCCGTAGCAGAGATGTCATGATGCAATTATCCTAACCAGAGAGGGCGGCCCAGGTCAACGAAAAAAAGCAGCACTCGATGGGAAATAGCAGAACCGGTAGGGATGGTTGCGCCTTGAATTGCGCGTTCGGTGGCGCGTCTTGGTTCTGCGCACTTGGCGCGGCATCTGGGTGCTGCGTGCCGATGCCCTGTCCGATTACACTAGATGGCTGCAAAGGAAACATGGCTGCAAAGGAAACGGGGCGACCATGAGTGCGGAGGCTTGGAGCAAGGAGACCGGCGCGGCCATTGAAGCACGCGGCGCCAGCCGTTACTACACGATGGGCGAAACCACCGTGCGCGCCGTCGATGACGTCAGCTTTACCATTGCGCGCGGCGAGTTTACCGCGCTGCTGGGACCGTCGGGTTCAGGCAAGTCCACGCTGCTGAACCTGCTGGCGGGACTCGACCGGCTGAGCGCGGGCCGCATCGTGGTGGCCGGGCGAGACCTGAGGACAATGGACTCCGAGGCGCTGGCTCGCTACCGTCGGCTCACCGTCGGCATGATCTTTCAATCCTTCAACCTCGTGCCCACCATGACCCTGGCCGACAACATCGAATTGCCCCTGCGCTTTGCCGAAACCCCTCGCACCGAGCGGCGCGAGCGCGTGCTGGAGTTGCTCACCAATGTCGGCCTGGCCCATCGCGCCAGCCACAAACCTACCGAACTCAGCGGCGGCGAGCAGCAGCGAGGCGCCATCGCGCGCGCCCTGGCCAATCGTCCGTCCGTGCTGCTGGCCGACGAGCCAACTGGAAATCTGGACAGCCGCAACGGTCAGGAGGTCATGACCCTGATGCGCGAGTTGAACGAAAAGATGAATGTGACCGTGCTCATGGTGACCCATGACCCGGCGTTGGCCGCGCGCTATGCCCGCAAGTCTCTGCACATGGCGGATGGAAAGTTGGTTGCACCTGTGGAGGCGCTGCGATGATGCGCCAGGATCTGTTTGAACTCGCGGCGCGCAACATGCGCAATGCGCGCCTGCGTAACGCCCTCACCACCATGGGAATCGCCGTCGGCGTGGCCTCGCTGGTGGCGATGCTTTCCCTCGGCATCGGATTGCAGGCATTCGCCAATCACCAACTCATGAAGTCTGGAATGTTCCAGACCGTTTTCGTCACCGGCAAGCAGGACATCCGCAACCGCGAGGAGAGCGCCGAGGAGAACGCCGACAAGAACTCCGGGAACGCCAAGCCCGAAGAAGCCCCGGTGCTAAATGAAGATGCGCGCAACAAAATTGCGGCGCTGCCCGGAGTCGAGGAAGTTGTCCCCGAGGTGCGCGCCGGAGCCGAGGTTGTCTACGGCGACAAAACGAATTTCACCATGCTTGCAGGGCTGCCGGAGTCGGCGCGCGAAGAGGACGTGGTGGAAAACGTAAAGGGCAGGTTTTTCAGCTCCGCCACCGCCGACGAGGTTCTGCTGCAACGTGACTTCGCAAAGAAGCTGGAAATGGTTCCGGAATCGCTGCTGGGAAAGACTCTGACCGTGCGCTACGCCGAACGCCAGAATGGAGACAGCACCAGTTTCAGCATCGAGCGCAAGGAAAAGCAGTTCCGCATCGTCGGGATATTGGATGCGGAGCCATTCGGCGGCATGCGCATGATCAGCCGGGCGCGCGTTTTTCTGCCCACTGGGACCGCCGAGGCGATGAACCTGATGCTGGCCGCCGATACCCAGCAACTGGTTCGCTCCAGCCCCGGTGCGCGCACTTACTCGATGCTCACGGTGCGGATGAAATCGGCGGCCTACGCCGAAAAGGTAGAAGCGTCGGTGAAGCAGATGAATTACGCGGCCTACTCCTACCTGGACGCGACCAAGAGCATTCGGCGCTTTTTTTCCGTGCTGGATATGTTCCTCGGAATCTTCGGATCACTGGCGCTGGCCGTGGCCTTTCTGGCGATCGTGAATACGCTGGTGATGGCGGTGCTGGAGCGGCGGCGCGAGATCGGAATCATGAAGGCTCTGGGCGCCAGCGATGCCGACGTGAAAAAACTCTTCTTCGCCGAAGCCGCCACCATGGGATTGACCGGCGGCGCGCTGGGCGTGGCGCTCGGATGGGTGATCGGCCGCGCCATCAACTTCGGCAGCAACCTGTACCTTCACAAACTGAAGATGCCGGCGGAAAATCTCTGGACGGTTCCGCTGTGGCTGGTCGGCGGAGCGATCGGATTCGCGGTGCTGGTCAGCGTGCTGGCCGGAATCTATCCGGCCGCCCGCGCCGCCCGCCTCGACCCGGTGCAGGCGTTGCGTTACGAATGAATCGAGACCAACGATTTGCGATCAACGATTTTCGAGGAACGATCCATTTATCGACCTATGTCAATCCATTGCGGCGGAGTGAAATGAAATCTACAAGCCGCTGGATGGCGGTGCTTGGGTGTCTTTTTGTTTTGCCGTCGCTGGGCGCGGCTCAGCCCCCCGCCTCCCCGGTCATGGCTCAGTCGAGGGTGGAGTGCTCCACCCTGCAGAGCGCGATTCTCGCTCGCCCGGTTCCATATTGCGTGATGCTTCCGCCCAGCTACGCGCAGGAGCGTGTTCGCCGTTTCCCCGTCGTCTACTACCTGCACGGGTTGGGAGACAACGAGCAGTCGCTGGCGAACCTGGGCGGGTGGCCGATCTATGACCGCCTGATGCGCGAGAAGAAGGTCGGCGAATTCGCCTTGGTGGCTCCGGCGGGATTCACATCGTTCTACGTCAATTCCAGGGACGGACAGTTCCGCTACGAGGATTTTTTTTTGCATGAGTTTCTGCCCGCGATGGAGAAGAAATATCGCATCGGAACCTCCCGAGCGCAGCGTGGAATCATGGGAATTTCCATGGGCGGTTACGGCGCGATGCACTATGGCTTCAAGTATCCGGAGATGTTTGCCGCCGTCAGCGCGAGCATGCCCGCGCTGATTGAACATTTGCCTCGTGAGTTCTCCCTGGAGTGGCAGCGAAAGTTGATGGGCGCAATCTTTGGCGATCCGCCCGATCTGGCGTTCTACGAAGAGAACTCCCCGTTTTATCTGGCGCACACCGCCCGGCTCTCCGCACTCAAGCGCATGACCATCTATTTCGACTGTGGCGCACAGGATCGCTACGGCTTCAACACGGGTACGCTGGCGATGGACAAACTGCTCACTCAGCGCGGCATTCCGCACGAGGTCCACATTGATCCCGGCGGGCATGATTGGCGCTTCGCGCTCGATCATTTCGCGGCGTCGCTGGAGGCGCAGTGGAAGGGCCTGGGTTCAAGTCAGGAAGCCGCAAAGCACGAAGCCGCAAGACAGGAAGCCGCAAGATAGAGACGCTGCAAAGTAGAGACGCCGCAAGGCAGGAGGAAATTGCGATGGAAGACTCCAAGCAAATCGTGATTGGCGGCGACGACCAGGTTTTCGTGCTCACTGGCGCGGGCATCAGCGCCGAGAGCGGCCTGGCGACCTTCCGCGGCCCAGATGGCCTGTGGGAGGGCCAGCGCGTCGAAGACGTGGCGTCGCCCGAGGCATGGCAGCGCGATCCCGAGCGCGTCTGGCGCTTTTATTCGATGCGCCGGAAGGCGGCGGCCGCGGCCGCGCCCAACCCCGCCCACTTCGCGTTGGCGGAGTTGGAGCGCAAACTGAGCCAGCGCTACTTTCTGTGCACGCAGAACGTGGACGATTTGCATGAACGCGCGGGTTCCTGCAACCTGGTGCACATGCACGGAGAACTCTTCCAGTCGCGCTGCGACCGTTGCGAGCGCGCGTCGTTTCCGGACACGCGCCTGTATGAGAGCCAAGCCGAGCACCTGCGCTGCGACTGCGGGGGATGCATCCGTCCCAATATCGTCTGGTTTGGCGAGATTCCATTCCACATGGAACGCATCTTCGAGCAACTGCATCGCTGCACCGTGATGCTGGTTGTTGGAACTTCCGGCATGGTGCAGCCGGCGGCAAGCTTTGTGCACATGGCGAATGAGCGTTATGGCAGCACTGCGGTGCGCACGTACTACGTGGGGCCGGAGCATCCGGCCAACGCCGCCGCGTTCACCCACACCTTCCAGGGCAAGGCCGGTGAGGTGCTGCCGCAATTATTCGCTGTGGGCTAGTCGCGGCGCGGAAGGCGGTTTTCAGCTTTTTTTTGTCCAATGCTAAGCAGATTGTGGTTGACCTTTGGGTGCATGGCGAACGACAATCGTTTTCCCGCTCTTGTAGCGGCCCCCTTAAAAATGCTGATTTATCTCTGTGGCGCCATCGAATATTCACCCGACCAGGGTAGAGCCTGGCGGGACGAGGTCACCTGTCTCCTTCACGAGTTGGGCCATGAAGTTTATGATCCCGCACTCGATGAGAAGAAAGATCTGACCGAAGAGGAAGTCCGCGAATTTCGCGGCTGGAAGCAAACCGATCTTCCGCGCTTCCAGAAGACCATCCGCAAGATCATTCAATACGACTTGGACTGGGTCGAAGAGCGCTGCGACGCGCTGGTGGCCTACTGGGACGAGTGCGCCGAGGCGGGAGCCTGCACGCAGGGCGAACTCACCGTGGCATACCGTCGCGGCGTGCCTGTCTACCTAGTGACCAAGTTGCCGGTCGAACAACTGAGCGGCTGGGCGCTGGGCTGCGCCTCGCATGTATTTCCCAGCTTCGAAGAGCTGCGCGAATACCTCGTAGCGAAGCGTTCCAACGCGCGGGCATACGCCTGATTGCGCAAGAGAACTGCCGCGCGGCCACCTCGGCCCGCGGCTTGATTTGGCCGCGCACATCAATCGCGCTAGAGGGAATGCATGACGGAGACCGGAAATAGCTTGGAGCCGCGGGCGGTTATGAGCGCGCAGCGACGTTTTGGATTTGTGGCGATGCTGTGGTGGATTGCCGCTCTCTTTGGAAGCATCGGCGCGCTTCAAGAGCATTCGATAGGACGTTTGATTTTCGTTGGAATCTCCTGGGTGCTTGCGTTCTTTTTTACCTACGCGTGGGTGCAGGTTCGCAGGGGGCGGCTCTCGCAATGAGTTAGCATCCGGTCATGCCAAAGTGACCCTCCGCGTCGAACAATTCTTTCCTCCTCTCACAAACAGAGCGCTTCACGGTCGGTTGATTCGGTCGACCGTGCGCGGCGTTACAGCGTCAGTTCGGCGAGGACGAGGTTGTCCTCGATGTCCGGGGTGCTGAGGCGGAAGCCCAGCTTCTTCAGCAGGCTCTGCATCTCCCGGTTTTCGCCGAGCATGTTGGCGTGCAACTCCGTCAAGTGCTGGTCGCGCCCCACATGGATGAGGCGGCGGCAGAGTTCCATGCCCAGGCCCTTGCCATGGAATTGGTCCTGCACGATCACTGCCAGTTCGGCTTGTGGGCGGCCATGGATCTTGCTGAGACGGCCGATGGCGGCGATTTCGGCTGTTCCATCGGGTTTCCTGCGCTCGGCCACCAGCGCCATTTCGCGATTGTAGTCGATGAAGCAGAGGCGGGTGAGGCGATCGTGCGCGGTGCGCTGGGTCAGCTTCAGGGGCTGGAAGTAACGCAGGTACACGCTCCGGTCGCTGAGCTTTTTGTGGAATTCGATGATCAGCGGCTCGTCCTCGGGACGGATGGGGCGAATCGTGACCGGCTCGCCATCCTTCATCGTCCAGCCGGCGACGTAGCGGGCCGGGTAGGGGCGGATGGCCGAGCGGGGAAGTTGGTCTTCGGCCACGCTCTGGTCGTGAACCACGACCCGGGCATCGAGGGCGACAAAACGCTTGGCCGAGGCCAGGACCGGGTTGATGTCGATTTCCTTGATCGCCGGGTTCTCGATCACCAGATCGCTGAAGCGGACCATCAGCTCTTCCAGCGCGGCTAGGTCCACCGAGGTGTGGCCGCGCTCGCCTTTCAGTGCTTTGTAGATGCGGGTCTGCTCCATCATGCGGCGGGCCAGGGTGGTATTGAGCGGCGGCAAGCCCAACGCGTGATCCTCGAAGACCTCGACCATCCGGCCTCCGGTGCCGAACAGTAGTACGGGGCCGAACTGCGGATCGATCGATGCGCCGAGGATCAGTTCGTAGCCCTCCTCCATGGCGAAGGGCTGAACCGTCACCCCCTGGAATTGGCCGGGGCCCACCTTGGCCTCGACCGAGTCGCGGATTTGGATGAAGGCACGGCGCACGCTGGCGGCATCGGCCAGATTGAGAACGACTCCGCCGACGGCGGCTTTGTGAGTGATGGTGAAGGAATTGAGCTTGAGCACGACCGGGTATCCGATGACGGCTGCGGCGAAAGCGGCGGCCTCTTCGGTGGCGGCAATTTCGGCGCGTAGGCAGGGGATGCCATAGGACTCAAGCAGCTTCTTCGATTCGTACTCGGTCAGGAGGGTGCGGCCATGGTTGCGCACCGTCGTCAGAATCTCCGAGGCGCGGGCGCGGTCAGGATGGACCATGGCGGCATTGCTGAGCGAAGGCGTCTCATAGAGACCGCGCAGGTTGTAGGAGTAGCGCCACATGTAATTAAAGAGGCGGGCGGCGATATCGGGGTAGGCGAAGCTGGGAATGCCGGCCCGGTTGAGAATATCCTCGCCGGCGGCCACCGATTGACCACCCATCCAACTGGCCAGCACCGGCTTTCCCAGTCCGCGAGCATAGGGTTTCAGCTCCTCGGCGATGAGGGTGGAGTTGGTCATGCCCTGCGGCGTCGTGATCACCAGCATGCCGTCGATGTTGGGGTCTTTGGCGGCGATTTCCAGCGACTTGGCATAGCGTATGGGGTCGGCGTCACCCAGGATGTCGACGGGGTTGTTATGGCTCCATGCGTGGGGCAGGATGGCGTTGAAGGCGGCGATTGTCTCAGCCGACAGCTCGGCGATTTCGCCGCCGCCACGGATGAGTGCGTCCGTGGCCAGCACGCCGGGGCCTCCGGCGTTGGTGACGATGCAGAGGCGGTTGCCCTTGGGGCGCGGCTGCTTGGCCAGCACCTCGGTCATGAAAAAGACCTCCGCGATGGAGTTGATGCGCAGGACTCCGACGCGACGGAAGGCCGCTTCCAGAACCGCGTCCGAACCGGTGAGCGAGCCGGTGTGCGAGGCGGCGGCCTTGGCTGCGGCTGCGGTGCGTCCGGCCTTGATCACGATAATTGGCTTGGAGAGCGAGACTTCGCGGGCGGCGGAGAGGAAGTGGCTGGCGTCGCCGATGGATTCCATGTAGATGACGATCGAGCGGGTGCGCGGGTCGTTGCCGAAGTGATCGATCAGATCGCCCCAGTTCACGTCCAGCATGGAGCCGACCGAGACGAAGCCGCTGAAGCCCACGTTTTCACGGTTGGCCCAGTCCAGAATCGCCGTACACAGGGCGCCGCTCTGGCTGATGAAGGCGACGTTGCCAGAGCGCGCCATCGTGTTGGAAAAGGTCGCATTGAGGCCGAGAATCGGATTCATTACCCCGACCGAGTTGGGGCCGACCACGCGCATCGAGCCCTGAACGGTCTGCAGGATCTGGGCTTCCAACTGCTTGCCGTGCTCGCCGGTTTCCTTGAAGCCGGCCGAGATGACAATGGCGGCCGGAACGCCGAGTTCGACGCACTGGCGCATCAGTGCCGGAACGCCTTCGGCCGGAATGCAGACGACGACCAGATCGGGGATCTCGGGCAGCGCTTGCAGCGAAGCATAAGCCCGTATGCCGAGAACCTGGGCGTGCTTGGGGTTAACCGGATAGATGGTGCCGCCGAAGGGATTGCTGATGAGATTCCATAGCACGGTGCGGCCCACCGAACCGGCGCGCTCGCTGGCTCCGACCAAGGCTACGCTGGTGGGGGTGAATATTGAATCGAGTGAGTGACGATGTGCTCTCAATGCATCCTGCGCGGTGCGGGTATTGGCGGCAGAAACATTACCACTCGTTATCATGAGAACTCACCTTTCTAACCGGCAAGTATTATGCCCAGCATCCTACACCCATAGCAGGTTGGGTGAACGGAAATCGGAGATGACGGCGGGTGTGGTAAGAAAGAGCGCCACGCAGTCGCAGCGTACGGTGCGAGGCGGCCTAGCGGAGTTCGAGCGCCTTTTCAGCCAGCCGGGACTGCTGAATTGCGCGTCGGCCCCGGCGTTGCTGGCGGCGGACGCGGCCATAGACCAAGGTGACGGCGGCGATGGCCGTGACCAGACCGCTGAGCGTCCCCATCCACCACGGGCGCCGGGTAAGGTCGGTGGTCATCTGCAAAGCGAAAAACGTTCCCATGAAGAGGAAGCAGGCGCCCAGCATGCGGATCTGCGCGCGCGCTCCCGGTTCGAGTTGCCAATCTGGGCTCTGGCCCGGCTCGCTCTGGCCAGGCCCGGCGTGACCAGGCCCGACGTGGCCAGGAATGACACGCTCCGGGTAGAGCTGAATCCAGCCTCCCGCCAGAGCTACGGCCGCGCCGAAGATCACGAAGATCCAATCCAGAAGAGCCATAAGGTATCTGTCAGTGCCGTCAGTGCCGTCAGTGCCGCCAGTGCCGCGATTCTGCCGTGGGTTTGCGCAGAACGGCTTACTTCATAAGTATGGGGTTAAGATACCTTTCAAGGCAACCTCTGCTGTACTCCGATGGTAACGGCGGTAATCGCGGGGGTGATCCGCTGGGGTAATCCCTGGGGTACTCCCTGGGGTACTCCCTGGGGTACTCCATTGGTACACTCCCTGAGCGCTGCTCGCGGCGGCGAAAAGGCGGACGAGCATCACCGCATATTCCCGCCTGCCAATGCTACAATCATCAATCGAATCCCTCGAAATATTTCCTCCACGGATGGACTAACTTGGTTGACGAGACCGAACCGAAGAGCCTGACCTACGCCGACGCGGGCGTCGATATCGAGCAGGCCAATCGCACGAAACAGCGCATCAAGTACCTCGCGCACCGTACGTTCAACAAGTGTGTCCTCAGCGAGATTGGCGGCTTTGGCGGACTTTTTCAGGTTGATAAAAAGAAATTCACCGATCCCGTCCTGGTCAGCAGCGTCGATGGCGTGGGCACCAAGCTGAAGCTTGCCTTCGAAATGGGCGTGCATCACACCGTGGGCGGAGACCTGGTGAACCACTGCGTCAACGACATTGCCGTGCAGGGCGCCACGCCGCTGTTCTTCATGGACTATCTGGCGGTGGGCAAACTGGAGCTGGAGATCGCCGAGAAGGTGATCAGCGGACTAGCCGAAGCCTGCAAACACAACGGCTGCGCCCTCATCGGCGGCGAAACCGCCGAGATGCCCGGCTTTTATCCCGACGGCGAGTACGATCTGGCGGGATTCATCGTGGGCGCCGTCGAGCGCGAAAAGATTCTCACCGGCAAAGACGTGCAGGTGGGCGACGTGCTGCTCGGCCTGCCTTCCACCGGCCTGCATACCAATGGCTACTCGCTGGCCCGCAAGCTCATGTTTAACGTGGCCGGCTACACTCCGGATACCTATGTCAACGAGATGAAGGGCAAAGTCGGCTCCGAGCTGATGAAGCAGCACAAGAGCTACTGGCCGATTGTGCGCCGCGTGGTGGACGCGGAATGCGTCAGCGCCATGGCCCACATCACCGGCGGCGGCATCACGGAAAACTTGCCCCGCGTGCTGCCCAAGGGCGTAGGCGCGCTGGTCGAGATGGGAAGCTGGCCGGTATTGCCGATCTTCGAGCACATGCAGAAGATCGGAAACATCGAGCCCGCCGAGATGATGCGCACCTTCAACATGGGCATCGGCATGATCCTGGTAGTCCCGGCCAAGAAGTTCAAGAAGGCGCAAACTATCCTCGACCGTGCCGGAGAAAAAGGCTACGTCATCGGCCGCATCGTCAAGGGCGAACGCAAGGTGCAGTACACATAGACCTCTGCGGAGTCGAAAGGAAATCAATCGCGGGCAGGCTGAATCATAGGCCGCCCGCGATTTTCTTTTGCGCGAACTTTAGTGCGCGGGCCAGATGCCGAGCAGACGCCGCAGGGCCAGCAATTCTCCCACGTGATACGAATTGTGGTCGATGACGAGGATCGCCTCGCGCAGCAGATTCTGTCCATCTCCCCATGGAAATGCGGCGGCTAAGTTGTGACGCACGTCGCCCACGAGTTCAATCATCGCCTCTCGATCCGACAGCGCCGAGGCAATGGATTTCTCCCAAGCATGAGCGCTGGGCGGCACGGCGGCCTTGGGCCAGTAATCGTCAGGAAAACTCAACTCCCGGTAGCTTCCGTCGTGGTTGTTGCAAAAGCGCAGAATGTCGTTCTGCGCCAGACGGATGTGCTCGAGCAGTTGCCAGGCCGAGTAGGGCAAGCCCCCTTTTTCAGCCCCCGCCTTTTCACCACGAAGCCGGGCAGGGAAGTCCGCCACCACATCTTCAAAGCGGGCATGGGCGTTGCCGCCCTTGAGCGCCGCGATCAGTTCCTGACGGAGTACGCTCTCAAGATTGCTGGTCATTCCGAAAAATCCTCTCGGTGCACTAGATTGATCCGCGCAGACGCGGGTGGCCCACATCCGCCGTCTTTTGGCGAATGTGGGTTCGCAATCCCGCCCGCGATTTTCTCCTGCTTCGTCCTTGAGCGCGACCCTTACCGCGCTATATCCTGAAATCCAATGACTCGACTCGGCATACTTCTCTCCGGACGCGGCTCCAACTTCCTGGCCATAGCTAACAACATCAGCAGCGGCGCCCTCAGCGCGGAGATTGCCATCGTCGTCAGCAACCGCGAGGATGCCGGCGGAATCGCGGCGGCGCAGGCGCTCGGCCTCAAGACTGCGGTCCTGCCCAGCAAGGGTTGCAAGCGTGAGGAGCACGACCGCGCCGTGGTGGCGGCTCTGCACCAGGCCGGAGTGGAACTGGTGGTGCTGGCCGGATACATGCGTCTGCTCTCGCCCTGGTTTGTGCAGCAGTTCGCGGGAAAGATTCTGAACATTCATCCTTCGCTGCTGCCTGCCTTTCCGGGCCTTGAGGCGCAGAAGCAGGCGCTCGAATACGGGGTGCACTTCAGCGGCTGCACCGTGCACTTTGTGGACGAGCATCTGGACCACGGAGCGATTGTGTTGCAGAGGGTGGTGCCGGTGCTGGCCTCCGACGATGAGCACTCCCTGGCCGAACGCATTCTGGCCGAGGAGCACCGGGCCTACAGCCAGGCGATCGCGCTGGTGGCGGGCGGCAAATTCCGCATCGAAGGCCGACGGGTTCTGCCGGACTCGGGCAACGGCGTGCGCGAATCGTCGCTCTAAGTTAACGGGTAAATCTACGTCGAAAGGACTCCCACCAACATGGCAGACTTCCGCTTTGGTAATTATGAATTTTCGCGTCGCCAGCGCCGCATCACCACAGCGTTGGGATTTATGGCGGTTGGCTTGGGGTTGGGCGCAATCGCCGCTCTGTTCATCGCCCCGAAAACCGGCAAACAGCTTCGCAAAGACATACGCCGTAAGTATGAGGATGCCCGCGACGCCGTTGAAAACATTGGCGATCGCGCGACCGACATCTGGGAGCGGCGTGAGGAGTGGGCAGAGGCTGCACGCCGCAAGGCCGAGCCCGTAACGCGTGCCTTCCGCCGGGCGTAATTGCAAGAGCTGAAGCGTGAGGGAAAAAGGGAAAATCGCAATGCGAGGGGCGAATCGCATAAGGTAAAACTCGTCCCGGACTCTGATGCGAATAGATGGCAAAGGGGCGGGTTCGTCCCGCCCCTTTGCCATCAAATTGTGAATTCAGAAGCCGTGATTCTAGTAGAGGTGGAAGTTAACTTCCACGTTGATCTCCACCGGGACTGGCAGGCCGTCCTTCGTGCCGGGCTCAAAGCGCCAGGTGCGGACGGCTTCCATCGCCTTCTCGTCCAACCCCATGCCTAGCGAATGCAGCACGGCTACTTCACGCGTCTTGCCATCGCTTCCAACGATAACCCGAAGGAGTACATTCCCCTGCCACTTGTTCTTGCGGGCCTCGTCGCTGAATTCAGGTTCGGGACTATAGATAGGTTTCGGGGCGCGGACGCCGCCGCCTACGTGGTAGGCTCCGCCGCCAACGCCGCCGCCATGTCCCTTGCCGACGCCCGGGCCGCTACCCTCGCCGACGCCGCCGCCGTTTCCAGTGCCGATTCCACCGCCGGTACCGGTACCGTTTGAGGGCGGGCCCGATAGCTTCGCCAGCGGATCGCCGATCGGCCCGACCTGCGGCATTTTAATCTCAGGAGGAACCACCACCGTGGGCGCAACCGCCAATTTGGGCTGCTCTAGGGGGAGCACCGTGGGCGGAGCCAACTGTTCCTTGGCAAACTTCGGCAGCGCGCCCTTGGAGGCCGGATGCACATCGTGTGAGCCGCCACCCCCGCCGCCGCCGGCAATGTCCTTGGACGGTGGCAGCACGTAGGGGCTGATATCCACCGACAGGCCAACCACCTGCTTGATCTGCGGGGCATGTGTCGCGGTCCAGCTTGTCACCCAAAGCAGCAGGGCGATCAGCGCGGTATTCAGCCCGAACGAGACCACGAAGGAGCCCTTGCGCACTTCGTAAAGCCCATAGCCATCCCCAAACAGAGTCGGCATAACATCGTGCTTCCGTTCACCCTGGCCTGCATGGGACGCTGTATGGGATGAAGCTCCCGACGATGCTTGGGACTCCGGTGGATTGATTACGGGGCTGGGCATGAGTTCCCTCTATTATAAATCGGCAGAAGCGGGAAGCGCCTTAAAAAAGACCGGTCGAGGAGCTTCGCCCAGCCGCGCGCGGCACATCGCCTAAATTAGGCAATCTGGAATTGACCGGGCGGCCCTATCGAGTAAGAACGGGGGTTAAGGGACGGTGCTAAGGAACAATGACGCGCAGCGCCTTGGAGGCGGCCGAGATCTCAGCCGGGGCCTGACACAGGTACTCGCCATCGGCATAAATGGCAATCGGGTCGGCACTTTCCACAAAGACCTGGCGGGTGCGGAAGTAGCGCACCCTGGGCACCAGCAGGTGAGTTCCGGCATAGATGCGATGGAAGTAGCGCAGCACAACGCTCTTGGACATAGCCGGTACGAAACAGAGGTCGAGCTGGCCGTCGTCCAGTTGAGCCTGCGGCAGCATCCTCATACCGCTTCCGTACTCAGGAGCGTTGCCGATCGCGGTCAACAGCACCGGACCGTACAGACAGGTCTCCTGCCCGCAGGCGTCATAGCTGTAGAGGCGAACAATCGGCGGAGCATAATCGGCCAGCGCTCCCAGCGCGGCCAGGATGTAGCCGCCGTGGCGGCGCAGCCAGCCCGGCATGAGATTGGCGCGCCGGTTGGTCTCGGCGTCCAACCCGAAGCCGGCGATGCCGCTGAAGTAGATCAGGCCCTCACGCTCGGGAGCCTCCTCGGCGCGACGGAGTTGTTGCCGCACCATGGCCGGACCCAGCCGACTGGCCGGATGGGCGAAGGGGCTGTCGCTATCGGTAAAGGTTGCGGAATCGGGAGGATCGTCTTGGTCAGGCACGGGATCGGCCATGGGGCGAACCGTGCCGAGATCGATGGTGCGCACATTGTCACCGCGATCGAGGTAGCGGCGCCAGGCGCGCAACGCCTCGTTACGGTTCGGAATGCCGAGACAGCGCGCGAAATCGTTGGCGCTGCCAGTGGGAACCACCAGCAGAGGAATATCGGTGTAGGCGAGCGTTGGGAGTACGCGATGAACCGCCCCGTCGCCGCCAAAGACGATGGCCACGTCGGGCAGGTCGTTAGGCTCCAGCGTGCTGCCGCGAAACACACTGACACGCGCGTCACAGAAGGGCTCCATGACGTTGCGTTTCACATACGAATGCGCTATGGCCGCGGCTCGCACCCCGAGATTGTACCGCGCTTGTGGAAAGAATGAAGATAAATACTGCGAGCTGCTGGCCCCAAACGGCTATGGCCGGAGCTACGCCCCATTTCGGGCGGAATCCAACGCTTTGGTGACCGTTCCGCGGATCGGCTCAGCCGTCGATCCGGATCTGCAATCAGTCTTTCTTGCCGGAGTCCACATCGCTTGAGGCAGCTTTTGTCTCCCCTGCGCTTTTCAGGGCCAGCTTCGCTTTGCTGGCGGTCAAGCTTTTCTGGCGCATCTTGTCGGAGAACTTCTGGCGGGCGCGGTCTTCTTTTTGCTGTGACATATCCCCAGTCTACGCGCTTCCCTCCGCAGAGGATATCCCCGCTCCCGGCTGCGTCCCCGCCTTACGTCTCCAAAACCTTCTGCTCGATATCCACGGCGGCCTGCTTCAGACTCGCTAGCGTCCCCAGGTCGCGCCAGTAATCGTTGTCACCCTGGAAGGCGACTATTTTTTCTCCCACCCCTGCCAGCCCCAGATACATCGGGATGATGGGAAACGCCTGCCCATGGCGCATCCCGGCCCCGCTCGTCGCAGACTTGTTCATCACAGCCTTATTCATCAACGCCGTACTCATCAAACGAAAGATGCGCGGCGAGACAACGTGAATCCCTGAAAATGCCAGCGCCTGCGTCTCCCGCGCCGGACGCACCATCTCCGCCTCCGCGGCCTCGGCCACCCGCCGCCCGCAGAGTTGAAGATGCTCGTCAAACAGCAGTTGGCGCGAACTCTCCCGTTGCCGCATCGCCAGGGTCGCCAGCGCCTCCTGTTCGCGATGAAATTTCACCATCGCTCCAAGATCGATAGAGCTGAGCACATCGACGTTGTGAAGAATAAACGGCTCGCCGCGCCCAGCCTCGCCTTGCCCGGAAACGTCGCGGAGAAAAAAATCTGCTGCCTTCCTCAACCCGCCGCCGGTGTCGAGCAGATCGTCCTCGCGTGAAATTTCAATCCGCATCCCGAATTGATCGTTCGACTTCAGATACTCCACGATCAAATCGGCGAAGTGATGCACGTTCACGATCACTTCCCTTATGCCAAACTTTCGCAAGCGGCGCAGGGTGATCTCCAGCAGCGTGCGTCCTCCGACCTCCACCAGAGCCTTGGGCCGGTCGTCGGTCAGCGGCCGCAGCCGGGTGCCGAGTCCGGCAGCCAGAATCATCGCTTTCATTGCACCCACTTCTCCTGCTCCCGATGCTGCAACACGACCCTGACTCCGCTTCTTCCGCGCAGGCGTTTTGCCACCTGCTCGGCCAGATACACTGAGCGATGCTGGCCACCGGTGCAACCAAAAGAAACCATCAGATGCTTGAAGCCGCGGCGCACATAATCGCTCACGCTCGAATCCACCAACGACATCACGCTGGCCAGAAACTGATGCACGCTCTCCTGTCCGCCGAGATATTCGATCACCGCCGCGTCCCGGCCCGTCAGCGGCTTGAAGCGCTCCTCGCGCCCTGGATTGGGCAGGCTGCGCGCGTCAAAGACAAATCCTCCGCCGTTTCCGCTATCGTCCTGCAGCGGCCCGCGGTGGAACGAAAAACTCGAAACCACCACGGTGAGTTCTTCCGGCTCCGAGGCAATGCTTTGCAGTTTTTCCGAGCCGACCATGTCGGTGAATGCGTCCATCAACGCCGGCAGGGGAACCGGCAGCGCAACATTGTGCAGCAGCCAGCGCAGATTCTTCAGCGCGTAGGGTACAGATTGCAGAAAGTGCGGCTTGCGCTCGTAGAAGCCGCGGAATCCATAAGCCCCCAGCGCCTGCATGATGCGAACATACACGTAGCCGTAGTAGTGCAGCAGAAATGCTTCCCGATCCACTTCGATGAAGCCCGCCAGCCCGTCGAGATAATGATCCAGCAGATGTTGCCGCAACTCCGGCGGTAGATCGGCCTTGCCGTCGAACAGAAGCGAGGCAATGTCATATTGCAGCGCGCCCCGGCGCCCGCCCTGGTAGTCGAGGAAGTAGGGCTGTCCTTGGCGCAGCATGATGTTTCGCGACTGAAAATCGCGATAGAGAAAGTAGCTGCGGTCGGCGCTGAGAAGGAACTTCGTCAGGCGGCTGAAATCCTCCTCCAGCGCCTGTTCGTTGAAGGGGACTGCGGCAAGGCGAAGAAAGTAGTATTTGAAGTAATTCAAATCCCACGCAATCGATTGCCGGTCGAAACTCGCACGCGGATAGCAGACCTTGTAATTCAAGTCCCGCCCGGCTTCCACCTGGAAGCGCGGCAACTCCCGCACCACCCTGCGATATGCCTCGACTACCGAGGGAGCAATCTCCCCGCCCGCACGATTCCGGGAAAGAAACTCAAACAGCGTGGTGTCTCCAAGATCCTCCTCCAGGTACGCGCCCTGGCCGAGATCTTCGGCGTAAATCTCCGGCACCGCAAGGCCGTGGCGGCGAAAGTGCCTTGAGAATTCGAGGAATGCAACGTTCTCTTCCCGCACGTCGTGGCGAATGCCGATGGCGCTGAACCTGTCATTGGCAAGGCGGACGATGGTGCGTCCCGATCCGCCCAGGCCCCCCTGCACCGGATGCACCAGCGAGGCTGCGGAGTGAAAGTGCCGCTCGAATAATTCCTTGAGAACGTTCATCAGGGATCGATTGTAATCAACTGCCCTTGGAAAAGAATCCCGCAGCCTCGGCCGCACGCGGAAATCTTTGCCCTTGCCGCGGCCGCTCTCCACATCCGGCCATCGGCGCGGCTATGATGGGAGCAGCATACGTGAGCGCGAGACTATGACCACCACTGAACCCAAGCGTACTTTTATCCAGACCGCGGTGCACAACTTCTTCGCGCTCTACCTCGGCGTCACTCCGCCCACGCCCGGCAACTCAGCCTTCTACGCCGCACTGTTACTCGCCGTGGCGCTAATCCTCATCGGCGCCGGCTACCTCATCGTCCGTTTTCTTCTCGGCCAGATGCTCGGATAACTCGCCTTCGCGGCAACATTTGCGCACCCGCCCTAGTCGATCCGCATCTCGCGCAAATTACGGCTGATCGTCAGCTTCGGTTCGGTCGCCTCCTGCACCTGCTGCACGCTTACGCCCGCGGCGATCTCCTCCAGCACCAGCCCTGCCCCGGCCTGTACCCGAATGTAAGCCATTTCAGTAACGATGGTGTCCACCACTCCAAGCCCGGTGATGGGCAGAGTGCAGCGGTTCAGAATCTTGGGCCGCCCGTCCTTGGTCGCGTGTTCCATGGCGACGATGACTCTGCGCGCTGCCGCCACCAGGTCCATGGCACCGCCCATGCCCTTCACCATCTTTCCCGGAATCATCCAGTTGGCGAGGTTTCCCTCGGCGTCCACCTCCATCGCCCCCAGCACCGAGAGATCGACGTGCCCGCCGCGAATCATCGCGAACGACTCGGCCGAGGAAAAAAACGCGGTGCCTGGCAGCTCGCTCACCGTCTCCTTGCCGGCATTGATTAAATCCGCGTCCTCTTCGCCTTCCACCGGATACGGCCCCACGCCCAGCATTCCGTTCTCGCTCTGCAACACCACCTGAATCCCGGCGGGAACGTGGTTGGCCACCAGCGTCGGCATGCCGATGCCGAGATTGACATAGAAGCCGTCGCGCAGCTCGCGCGCGATGCGGCGCACGATAGATTCACGTTTGTCGATATTCGCTTCGGACTTCGTGCTCATGCTCTCCCTCTCAGGCCATTACCTTGCGTACACAGCGCCGCTCGATCCGTTTTTCCTCGCCCACTCCCCGAAAGATGCGCTGCACATAAATGCCCGGAGTATGAATCTGGTCGGGCGCCAGCTCGCCCGGCTGCACCAGCTCCTCGACTTCGGCGATGGTGATTTTCCCCGCCGTGGCCATGATCGGATTGAAGTTCTGCGCCGTCTTGCGATAGATCAGGTTTCCCCAGGTGTCGCCCTTCCAGGCCTTCACCAGCGAGAAATCCGCCCGTAGCCAGCGCTCCATCACATAGGTCCGTCCGTCGAACTCGCGTGTCTCCTTGCCTTCGGCCACCATCGTTCCCACCCCGGTCGGAGTGAAGAATGCGGGAATCCCCGCGCCCCCGGCGCGGATGCGCTCAGCCAGCGTGCCCTGCGGAACCAGTTCCAACTCCAGCTTTCCGCTCAGCACCATCTCCTCGAAGAGGCGGTTTTCTCCCACGTAGCTGCCCTTATGGCTGCGGATCTGTCCCTGGCGCAGCAGCAGCCCCAGTCCAAAATCATCCACGCCCATGTTGTTGCTGATGGTGTTCAGGTTGCGCACGCCTTTTTTCTCCAGCGCCGCAATCAGGTTTTCCGGAATCCCGCACAGACCGAAGCCGCCCACCATCAGCGTCGCGCCGTCAGGAATATCGAAGATCGCCGCTTCGGAGTCGGCAAAAACTTTGTTCATATTTGTCTCGCTCGTTCGCCCGCATGCAGACCTGCCCCGCGAAGCCTATCGCACAATTGTGCGGCACTCAATGACAATTTGCGAAAGATGTTTCCGGTCTCTTAGGGTCGTACCGCACCCAACACGAAGGAGGGGGTTTGGGAATTTGTAGTTGGGCGAGAGTCTTACCATCCTGCCGGATGCCAGAGTCAGTCCATACCGCGTATTCACGCCCCGCGACGGAATAGACGACCCTGTATTCCGCCTTCCACGTAACCGGCCCTCCCCAGTTTGTCTGAATTCCGGGATCAGCGACGACTCTTGTCTCCTGCACCATTCCCTGCACTCGCAGCCAAGTCGCTTCGTGTATGACTGAACGCAACAGAAGCGATAGTGCCACTGCAACAACGCACACGAAGAACAACGGCCGAGGCAGCTTCGTTTGGCCGATCGCCTTTTTCACGGTCATCGGTTTACGCCGGTCCATCGCTCTATAGATGCAGAGTCGTTTCGAAAAATACATTTTGATTGGGAGAAAGCGCAGGAGCCGAGGATGGCCCACATCCGCCATCTTTTGGCGAATGTGGGGACAACATTCCCTTTCTAGCTTTGGACTGAAACAGTATGTCTGACGGACTCAAAGTTGACGAATCCCTCAGCCCCTCAAAACCTTCGCAAATTCGCGCGCCTGCTCGAACTTGGTGCGGAACTCCGGGTGGCCCAGGCTCTCGCGCAGTGCTTTCAGTTTGCCTTCCATGCGCTCCAGCGCCTCGGCGATATTGACCCGATTGCTGGCGGCGATCTGCTCCCACATCGCGGGTTCGCTCCCGGCCAGCCGCAGCATGGAGCGCAGTCCGCCGGCATGAACCTGCAACGCCGGGTTGTCGGCGCCGAAGGCATCTTCCAGGGTCAGTGCCAGCACCGTCGACAGCATCTGCGGCAGGTGGCTGGTGTAGGCCAGGGTGCGGTCATGCTCCTCCGGAGTGGCGAAGACCACGCGCGCCCCAATCGCCTCCAGTGCCGCGTGCAAAGCGCGGTGGGAAGCAATCGGATATTTCACCGCTTCGCCTGCAACCGCCGCCTCGCCCATCACCGGGGTCAGCACCCAGATGCAATCCGCGTAGAGATCCACCACGGCGTGTTCCAGGCCGGAGACCTCGCGTCCCGCCAGCGGGTGTCCGGGGAGCACGTGCTCGTTGGCCGATGCGCCAAAGATCTGGCGGGCGGCGGCGGCGAACGAGCTCTTGGTGCTGCCCACATCGCTGACCAGCGCTCCGGGGCTCAGCCGTGTGGCGATCCGCGCCAGCAGCGCAATGCTGGTTTCCACCGGGGTGCAGAGAAAGACGAAGTCGCTCCCGGCAACCGCCTCGGCCGCATCCGTGCAGCCTGAGTCGATTGCCGACATCTCTTGCGCCCGGCGCACCAGCTCGGCGCGGCCGCAGCCCACGATGTGCTCGGCGATTCCGGCGCGGCGCAGCGCCAGCGCCAGCGAGCCTCCCATCAGCCCGAGGCCAATCACGGTAACGCGCTTCATAGACGGGGACACGGACAGGGACGCATCCTCCGATGCGTGATCGAAAGACGAGGGCGGCAGGCTCACGAACGCTCCAGCATATCCGGCGATTGCAGCCGGCGCATGGCCGCCAGAATGGCGGTGTAAATGGTCGCCAGCTCCTCGACCGGCAGCGGCCCATGGTTGCAGTGCGCCACGTTCGCCATTACCAGCGCCTCGCGCTGCGGTTCATATACCTCGCGCTGGTTTTGCTGCTTGTAACGGCCAATTTCCAACACACAGTAGGCCCGCTCATTGAGCAACGCCACCAGCTTTTCGTCGATAGAGTCAATTTGGGTGCGCAATTGGTTCAGATCTACGTCCATGGGGGTCATTTCGCTCCTGCGTTCCTTTATTGTCCGTACTACTTTTCGTACTGATTCACCCAGGCATCCTGCTCGGCCTGCAAGCTCTTGTCAATCCATCCAATGTAGCTGCGCCCGCTTTCGTCCGTGCCCACCCAGACTCGGGTGGAGGGCAGGATATGGGTGTCGCCGCCCGCCAGCGAAAGTTGTTGTCTCGCTTCCACTGCGGCGCGCGCGGCAGCCATGTCAGTCGCGTAGAACTGCGAGGTCATCAGGCGGTCGTTGAAAAACGTCAGCACCAGTTCGCCCGCCTGCCCATCCACTCGTGCGTTCTGGGTTGAGATTACCAGCAGCCGGTAAGGCGGGCGCGTGTCGCTCGGCAGCGGCGTGCGGTCTTCGACTACGGTGAAGCTGCCTGCCATCATATCAAGCTTGCGCTCCACCGCCTGCAAACTCTGTCCGCTGAATAGACCCGAGGCCAGCGCGCTGGGTTTGAGTTTCTTTTCGTCCGAGCGCTGGCACGAGGCGGCCAGCAACAGAACCATAATCATGGCAGAGAAGAGCAGCCGCTTTGGGTCAGTCATATCGTTTCCGGAAAGTATAAATTCACCGCGCCAGAGTTGCGAGTGCCCCACGTCCGCTCGCGGTTGGCGAATGCGGCGACGAACGGGAAGCAGATATTAGGTGTAGCATGATCGATGCGCATATCCGCGCGCACGTTAAGGAGCCATTGCAATGCAAAGAACGGCAAGCGCCCACTGGGAGGGCGGATTGAAGGATGGGCGAGGGACGGTCACCACCGCGAGCGGAGTCCTTTCGCAGACGCAATACTCATTCCTCACGCGCTTTGAGAACGGCGTGGGCACCAACCCCGAGGAACTGATCGCCGCCGCACACGCGGGTTGCTTCTCCATGGCGCTCTCCGTGCAACTGGAGGGCATTGGCCTGAAAGCCGACGCCATTGACACCAAGGCCGCGCTCACCTTTGAGAAAACCGACGCCGGCTTCACCATCACCAAGATTCATCTGGAGTTGCGCGCCAAGATTCCCAACGCCGACGAGGCCAAGTTCCAGAAAGCCGCCGCCGACGCCAAGGCCGGTTGCCCGGTCTCGCGCGTGCTCAACGCGGAAATCACTCTGGACGCAAAGTTGGTCTAAGCCTTCCAATTTGCACAAAACAGGGTCCGGTTCGCCCCGGATCCTGTTGACTAAGCAGTGCTTCGCGCGTGCAAAGGGGAGGCGCTGCCGTAGCTATTCGCATTTTCTTCCCTGCATCTATCCACGCCCCTCTGACAAAATCGAGCAAACGTCTAGCGCCTACTCTTCATCCAAAGCTGAGTAGGACTTGGTATGCCCGCGCCTTTTGTGCTGGGCTGCGAAACGTGCTGGTTGCGAAACAAGCTGCGAAGCAAGTTGCGAAATAAGCTGCGGAATGAGCTGCGAAACCGGATGGTGCGCCCTTGAAGATCACATTCTTCGGCCTGACTCTGTCGTCCTCCTGGGGCAATGGTCATGCCACGCCGTATCGTGCAATTCTGCGTGCGCTGCATCAGCTCGGGCACCGGGTCACTTTTTACGAGTGCGATGTGCCGTATTATGCCAAGCATCGTGATTTTCGCGAGTGCGACTACTGCGATCTGAAGCTCTACTCCTCCTGGGACGCCATTCGCAGCCGGGCGCTGGCCGAAGCTGCCGAATCCGACGTGGTCGTGACCGCCAGCTACGTCCCCGAGGGTGCGCGCATTGCCGACGCGCTGCTCGCGCTGGACGGCCCTCTGCGCGTCTTCTACGACCTGGATACCCCGATCACCTTGAACCGCCTTGCCGACGGCGATCTGGACTACCTGCGCGCCAGCCAGCTTCCGGCCTTCGATCTTGTCTTCTCCTGGACTGGCGGCAACGCGCTGGTGGCGCTGGAGCGGGACTTCGGGGTCAGGATGGCGCGTCCGCTCTTCGGCTGCGTCGACCCGGATGTGTATCGTCCGGTGCAGTCCTATCCGGAGCTGCACTGCGAACTCAGCTACATGGGCACCTACGCTCCCGACCGCCAAGCCAAGCTGGAGTCGATGTTCCTGGAACCGGCCCGGCGGCGTCCGTCGTCGAGGTTCACGCTTGCCGGCTCGCTCTATCCATCGCAGTGGGATTGGCCGGCGAATGTGCAGCGCTACGAACACGTTGGCCCATCCGATCATCCAGCGCTTTACTGCTCCTCACGCCTCACGCTCAATCTCACCCGGGCCGAGATGGCGGCCTCCGGGTATTGTCCTTCGGGACGCTTCTTTGAAGCCGCGGCCTGTGGCGCACCCATCATCACCGACTGGTTTCGCGGCCTCGATTCGTTCTTTCAGCCCGGCCAGGAGGTGCTGGTCGCCGGCGACACCGGACGCGTCATGCACCTGCTCGACCGTCCCGACGCCGAGTTGCGCCGCATGGCGCGACGAGCCCGTGAGCGCGCCCTTGACGAGCACACCGGACGCCAGCGCGCACTCACCATGCTGGCGGCTTTTGACGCCGCCCGCTCGTCCTACCCTCGCAAAGCCCAGATGGAGGCCGCATGATCGGTATCATCCCCGCTGCCGGAGCCGGCCTGCGCATTCAGCCGCTTGGATGCAGCAAAGAACTCCTGCCCGTTGGCTCCCGCGACGTTGACGGCACCGAGCGCCCCAAGGCCGTTTCAGAGTATCTGGTCGAGCGCATGATTGCCGCCGGCGCGCGCCAGATCTGCATGGTGATCTCAGCCGAAAAGAGCGACATCGTGCGCTACTATGCCGAGCGCGACTACGGCGCCGAGATCTTTTACGCCGTGCAACGCCGCCCGCGCGGTCTCTGCGACGCCATCTTCCGCGCCGAGCCCTTCGTGCGCAGCGATGAGCCGGTGCTCATCGGGCTTCCCGACACCATCTGGTATCCGGAAAATGCCTTCCACGCCTCGGTCGAGCAAGGGCCCGGCGTGAATCTAGTGCTTTTTCCGGTCGCCAATCCGAGCGTCTTCGATGCCGTGATCTGCGATGAAAGCGGCTGCGTCGAGCGCGTGGAAGTGAAGCAGCCGAACCCTGCCTCGCACTGGATCTGGGGCGCGGTGACCGCCTCGGGCCACGCCTTCCACGACCTCCGCATGTTGTGGGAGTCGCGCCACCGTGAGGACGAATACCTGGGCCATCTGCTCAATGCCTACATCGCGGCCGGCAACCCGGTTCACGCCACGGCCAACGGTGAGCACTACATGGACGTGGGCACGATGGAGGGCTACCGCAATGCGCAGGACTACCTGCGCCTGCGCGCGCACAGCCGAGGTCGCGGCGAGCAACAGAAATCCAGCGCGGCATAGTCAGCACGGCATAGTTCGGTGACCCCGGCGGCGCGCCGGGCATCTAAAACCCCTATGACATCCACACTGGAAACCAACCGCACTTCATTCGAAACTCGTCAACTTGGAAATTCAGATCTAAAGCTCACTCCAATCGGCTTCGGAGCCTGGGCCATCGGCGGCGGCAACTGGGATTTTGGCTGGGGGCCGCAGGACGACCGTGAATCCGTCGAGGCCATTCAGCGCGCCTTGGAAGGCGGCGTGAACTGGATTGACACGGCTGCAATCTACGGCCTTGGACATTCTGAGGAGATCGTCGCCCAGGCTCTGGCCCACTCCGCGAAAAAGCCGTACGTCTTCAGCAAGTGCTCGATGCGCTGGGATGAAAACCGCCGGATCTACCGAAGCCTGAAAAAGGATTCCCTGCGCGAAGAGGTGGAGAATTCGCTGCGGCGCTTGAAGCTCGACGTGATCGATCTATATCAGGTTCACTGGCCCGATCCCGAGGCCGAGATCGAAGAGGGATGGGAGACGCTGGCGCGCATCAAGCAAGAGGGAAAGCTGCGCTACATCGGCGTCTCCAACTTCAACGTGGAGCAGATGAAGCGGGCGCTGGCGATTGCTCCGATCACCTCTCTCCAGCCGCCTTATTCTTTGCTCGACCGGCGCGTGGAGGAAGAGATACTGCCCTTCTGCAAGGCCCACAACATTGGCGTGATCAACTATTCGCCGATGGCCAGCGGACTGCTCACGGGGAAGATGACGGCCGAACGCATTGCCGCCATGCCCGAGGACGACTGGCGCCGCCGCGCCCCGCAGTTCCAGGAGCCGAAGCTGTCGCGCAACTTGAAGCTGGTGGAGTTGCTGCGCGAAATCGGCGATACGCACCGGGTGCAACCGGGAGTTGTGGCGATCGCCTGGACCCTGCGCAATCCCGCCGTGACCGCTGCCATTGTAGGCGCGCGCCGAGCCGGCCAGGTGGACGGCATTTTACCTGCGGCAAGGTTCCGCTTAAGCGACCAGGAAGCCGCCCGCATCGACGCGTTTATGAATGCGAATCCGGCATAGTCGCGGAACGATATCGGCAAGCGTTGACCGCATGTGTTCCGTAGTTTCCCCACGGTGGACCAATCAGAACCGTCGGGCAAAACGCGAGTTAGGACCGAACTGACATCAACTACCCCATACCTGCTCGTCGTTGGCAGATGTGGGGTAGTTGACTTTGCTCCTGCTCCTGCCTTTGCCATTCTGCTCGTGCGTGCTCTCGGACTTACGCCCTATGACATTAGGAGCGTAGCGAACAACCCCAGCACGGCTCAAATCTTACGCGCCGTCTCCAGCTTTTCAGCCGAGTCGATGAACGGCAGCGGGTGTCGCGCTAAACCACCGCGGCCTTTGCTTCTCCCAGCCGTGCCAGCGATTCGCCGAAGGGAGCCGTAGCGACGCCGCGCTCGGTGATGATGGCGCGAATGTAGCGCGCCGGAGTCACGTCGAAGGCGGGATTCTCCACCTCAACTCCGGTGGGGGCGATCTGTATGCCGCCGAGGTGGGTGACCTCGCTGGCCGCGCGCTGTTCGATGGGGATTCCAGAGCCATCCGGGGTCTCCAGATCGACGGTAGAGAACGGCGCGGCAATGTACATCGGAATGCCGTGCTCTTTGGCCAGGATTGCGACCGAGTAGGTGCCGATCTTGTTGGCGGTGTCGCCGTTGGCGGCAATTCGGTCGGCGCCGACGATGACAGCTTGAATCTTTCCTTGAGCCATGATCGCGCCCGCCATGTTGTCGGAGATGAGGGTGACGGGAATGTTGTCCTTCATCAGCTCCCAGGCCGTGAGGCGCGATCCCTGGAGGAAGGGACGGGTCTCGTCGGCGAAGACGCGAATCTTTTTGCCGGCCTCGATGGCGGCGCGAATGACTCCGAGTGCTGTGCCGTATCCGGCCGTGGCCAGGGCTCCGGCGTTGCAGTGGGTGAGCACACCGCCGGCCTCGGGCATGAGCGGCGCGCCGTTTGCTCCCATGGCGCGATTGGTGGCAATGTCTTCGGCGTAGATGGCCAGCGCCTCGTCGATGAGCCCCTGCTTGATGACGGGAATGGATTGGCCGCTGATCTGCTCAAAGCGGCGCTCCATGCGGCGGATGGCCCAGAAGAGATTCACCGCCGTGGGACGGGTTTCGCCCATGACCCGGGAGACCTCACCGAGGCCCGCGCGGAATTCTTCGATGCTGGTGACGTGCAGGTCGCGCGCTCCCAGGGCGATGCCCATGGCGGCGGCGACGCCGATGGCGGGAGCGCCACGCACGATCATGGTGCGAATGGCGTCGGCCACGGCTTCGTAGTCGGCGCAGTTGACCCAGATCTCCTCGGTCGGCAGCTTGGTTTGGTCAATGAATAAAACGCCAGTATCGGTCCACTTCAGGGTTTCCAGCACAGAGATACATCCAGTCGGTTGAGTTGAAGTGATTGTAAATGAAGGGTCGGCCCGATGGCAGGAGAAATTGCACCAGGAGAATTACACCAGCAAAGATACTTGACCGGTAGAAAGAATGGGGCGAAAGTGCTAGAAACAGAGTGGACGCTCCGAAGGGGCGTTCGCAGGAGGACCAACGTTGAAGAAATCATTGATCGCCGTACTGGCCGGTGTATTGCTGCTGAGCGCGGCCATGCCGGCGTTTGCCAGAAAGCACCACAGACACCACCATCATCATCACGATCAGCACATGACCCAGCCGACAAATTAAAGATTGCCGGACACGCAAATCCCTCCGCCACGGCGGAGGGATTTGCATGTCCGCGCGGACTAGAGTTCTTTCGGCTCGGGCGGAAGCTTGTGCTGAGCGCGAAGGTTGCGCGCCATTTCGATAATCTGAATGCTGTATCCATCCGGGTCGAAGAGCAAAGCCCAGCGGCCAAACGGCTCCGGCCTCGGAGCAATGGCAAGCTTGGCGAGGCGGCGATGGATTTCGCTGACTGCGTGATCCAGGTCATCGACGTAAATGCCAATGCTCATGCCGGTGGTGGGACTTACCTTGACCTCGTCGCCCTCCGGATGAAGACCGACGATGATGTTGCCGGCATCGAACTGGCTCCAATTGTCTTGATGAATGAGAAGTTTAAGGCCGAGCACATCGCGATAAAAGGCGACGCTGCGCTCCATGTCGCGCACGACGATCATGACGAGACCGAGTTTGCCTAACATCATTGCTTAGGACTCCCAACGGGCCAGGATGGCCGGTGATCATCGTAATCTGCTGCGAGCGCGAAGGCAATGGCATCGACGCGCCATTTACACGAGAAGGCGAAGGTGTTCGGCCCGTACCTCCGAGGCGGTGAAGATGGAGACGAAAGGCACTCCGCCCGCGGCGCCTTTCGACGCTGCGCTTTCCACGGCTGCGCGGCCCGCCGACTCCTCGCGCTCCACCAGACACATCACCCCCACAATCTCAAAGCCAAACTCGCGGGCGGCCTCGATCGCCTGCACCGTCGAGGCTCCGGTGGTGCAGACATCGTCGACGATGACCACGCGCGCGCCTTTTTCGCGGAAGCCTTCAACCCGCTGTCCGGTGCCGTGAGTCTTTTCGGCCTTGCGCACCAGGAAGCCGTGAATCAGCTCGTGCGCGCCCGGGGCGGCCGCATCGCGCGAGCCCGAGTCAGCTTGCTGCGCGCTCAGCATGGCGACCGAGACGACGATGGGATCAGCTCCCATGGTGAGTCCGCCGATGGCCTGCGGACGCCAGTGGCGGCGCTGAATTTCGTCGAGAAAGACGCGGCCGGTCAGGCGCGCGCCCTCGGCATGCAGCGTGGTGGTGCGGCAGTCGATGTAGTAGTCGCTGCTGCCGCCGCTGGAGAGCTTGAACTGGCCAAGTCGAAACGACTGCTGCGAGAGAAGAGTGAGAAGTTGCTGGCGCGCATCAGACATGAACTTCACCATAGCAAGAGCCGACAGCGCGGGCAACTCCCAGCGCCAACGGCTGGCAGCGCAGCGTTACCCGGCACCAGCCGAGGTCAGTGCATCGAGAAATTCGTGAAGCCGCGGGTCTGCACGAAGAGCGCGGCAAAGAGCGCTCCGTTGTAGCCGACGTGGACCAGCGTGGAGGCGGCCAGCGAGCGGAAGTGCCAGCGGACCACGGTCAGCGCCGCGCCGACGCCCACGATGCAGGCGATCTGTACCCAGGCTCCCGCCAGTTGCTGGGCGTGCATCGCGCCAAAGAGCACCGAGGTCGCCAGCAGCGAAAGCAGCGCCCCGGCACGGCGGGCGAGAGCCGGAAAGAGCAGTCCGCGAAACAGAACCTCTTCGGCAAAGGGCGCGATGAAGACGCCAAAGACGCTCATCAGCCACGCGTCGGCCGGAGTGCGCAGCATGTTGTCGATAGGCAACTCGGGCGGCGTGGGCAGAAAGTGCGCCAGCAACTGAACCGCCAGGGCGAGCAACGCTCCTGCCGCCACGAAGGTGGGCCAGCGCGGAGGCCAATGCCAGGAGAGGGCGCGGAAAAATCCAATGTGGTGGTGGCGCCGGAATAATCGCCAGAGCGCGCCGAAGACGAGCAGGTAGGCAGCTAATTGCGCGGGCACCAGCAGGCGCGGATCTTCGGCAAGTTGGGCGGTATGAACGCCGCGGAGCGAAGATACATGGTGCGCAATGGCAATCGAGACTGCGCCACAGAACAGAATCGCCACCAACATCGACAGGAACGCGATGAAAACTTCAAGCAAACCGAAGACTGGCTCAGGCTCGGGAGCCAGCGGCCAGGGGCGCGGCGCGGGCTGTGCGGGGAGTTGCTCGCCAGAGGTGGACACGAGCCGATTGTAGCAAGGCGGTTGCTCCGGTCCCTGATTTTGACTCCAGTTTTCAGCTATCATTCCTCCCGGTCGATTCCATACGCGTGACCGCAGCGCCATGTCCGCTCCCCGCACCATCGCCCGCCTCGCTCTACTCCCGCGCTCCTTCTACGCCCGCGATCCCCGCCTCGTCGCCCGCGACCTCCTCGGCAAACTGCTCATCCGTCCATGTTTCCAGGGTGGCCCACATCCGCCCTCTTTTGGCGAATCTGGGGAACAAGAATGTGGGGAAGAAGACTGTGCTCCACAAGAACGTGAGGAACCAGTCCTCCTCGCCGGACGCATCGTCGAAGCCGAGGCCTACCTCGGAGCCATTGACCCCGGTGCTCACGCTTACCGTGGCCAAACCCCGCGCAACGCCGTCCTCTTCGGGCCGCCCGGCCACGCCTACGTCTATTTCATCTACGGCAATCATTACTGCACCAACGTCAGTTGCCAGCCCCCTGACCACGCCGGATGCGTCCTTCTGCGCGCCATCGAGCCCGTCTGCGGCCTCCAAGCCATGGCCGCCCTCCGTGGTCTCACCCTCGCCGCCGCGCCCAGCCCCGCCCAGCTTCGCCTCCTCACCTCTGGCCCCGGACGCCTCTCCCAGGCCCTCGGTATCACCCGCCAGCGCGACAACGCCTGCGACCTCTGCTCGCCCGCCAGCGCCCTCTATATCGCCGCCGACGGCCACATCCCTGCCGCCATCTCCGCCACTCCCCGCATCAACGTCGCCCGCGCCCCGCTCGACGAATGGCGCTTCCTCATCTCCGGCAACCCCTTCGTCTCCGGCAAGAGGCTGCCCTAGCGAGCCAGTCTCCAGATCATCGTCCGGCGGAGCTAACACTCTGTCAGATGTACATGAAAATAAAGCAGTCAGTAATGCATCCACCCGTTTCTGTCCGGTATCAGACTAAGCATGTCTATCGCCGCAAGTTAAAGGTCACGTGCCGTGCATAACCAAACCCCAAAGTGTACCCCAACCGTGGAGAGCAAACTGGCCGCCTCTCTTGCCCATGAAATCAACAACCCTCTCGACTCCGTTTTGAACCTGCTTTGTCTGGTGAAGACAGAAGCTACACTCACCGACCAGGGGCGTCATTACCTCACCCTCGCAGAGGAGGAAGTACAGCGAGTCTCCCAAATTGCCCATGCCGCACTCGATCGCTTTCGGGACTGCGATGCACCCGTTTGCGCCACAACCAAGGACGCAAACGTACCAGAACTGATGAACTCGGTGATCGATCTCTACAAGGCACGGTTTGCCGCACGAGGCATCGCCGTGGCGGCCCGCTACGGTCCCCACGGAGTTCTTCCCGTTTTCTCAGCGCCCTTGCGTCAGGTGTTCTCGAATCTCCTGTTAAATGCTGCCGACGCCATGCCCAAAGGCGGAAGAATTCAGACCAGGGCCACCCGATCCCATGAATGGTCGGGAAAGCACCGGCAAGGATTGCGCGTGACATTCGCGGATAGTGGCTGCGGAATCGCCGCCGAGCACTTGCCCCGCATCTTTGAACCGTTTTTTACTACCAAGGGCTCTGGCGGCAGCGGCTTGGGACTCTCACTGGTCCGAGACGTAGTGCAACAGCACGGTGGCTCGTTGCGCGTCCGGAGTAGCACGAAATCAGGTCGCAGCGGAAGCGTGTTTACAATCTTTCTGCCTGAGAAAATCAAGCCAGATTACCTTCGGGCCGCATAACGGAGAACCAAACGGGTGGGCGGGTGGCCCATTCAAGCCCTCTTTTGGCTTGAATGGGTCTGTTGACCTTGCTTCTGCTCTCGCCCTTACCGCTGCGGCACGAGAGACACCTTCAACCTTTTGCCCGCGCCGCGCCAACCCGCATCGGATAAACCTCGAAGCGGTTCAGCCCGCCGCGCACCGAGGGATCGTCCTCCCCGAAGCTCCGAGCTTCACCCTCATCGGCGACCTCAAGAATAGCCAACCCGAACGCTCCCTTCGGTGCCAGCACCGGCCCATAGAGAAGCATTCTGCCCAGTTCAAACTGCTGCTGGAAGTAAGCGCTATGCTCTTCCATCAAGGCCCGCTCTTCGCTGGTTATATCCTGCGGAAACGTAGGCCGGGGCGGAATCAACTCGAAGTAGTAATACTCTTTGTCCATCGCCGCAACATCATACTGCAATGGGGCTGTTAACCGTGCCAGTGTTCGATTTTCTGTTCGGGATTCTGGCGCGCTGAGTCTATCGCGAGACCCGGTCGGCAACCTACGCCAGAGTAATTGCCTCCAAAGTAAGTTGGATGGGAATCCAAGGTTGTCTGGAGCTACGAAATTATTGAGAGCCAAACCCAAACCTCCACTTTGTAAGGAGAAAACAATTTTGTAAGGAGAAAATAATAATGAGGAAAGCGATTCGGCTTTCGGTGGCAGTGATCTGTTTCTCCCTGATTGCCTTGTCTACGCTTTCCGCGCAGGTTCCGAATAACGAGGGCAATGATGGCAGGGTGGAGCTAGTCGTATTAGTCCGCATTTTGCCGGGTCAATTCAATGCGTTTCTGGCCGACCTGAAGACGAACATATTGCCCATGTGGGAGGCCGAGAAGAAGTCCGGTCTAATTCAGGGTTACCAGACGCTCCTGAACACCACCAGTCCCAGCGCCGACTGGAACTTCGGCTTCTCGCTGGTGTACGCGAACGTGGATGGTCTCGACGGTCTCTTCGACGGTTGCTATGGCCGGACCTCCTCCGGTGACTTCGAGTACCCCGACCCTGGGCTGGAGCGGTTGCGCGGTTACTGGGCCCTGCGGACGCTCATGATGCGAAGCCCGAGCAGCGGCACGCCGCTGAAACAGCTTGCTCTTGGTGGTTGTAAATGACGTGCCATTGCACCCTCCAGTGACGACGCGGGTGCCCCGTTCAAGCTGGGTTTGCTTGTGCGGGGTAGTTGATCCTGCTGTTGCTCTTGCTGTTGCTCTCGCACTGGCCCCGCCCCGCCCGCGATACAATGCCCACCATGCGCCCCCGCTTCCAATGGGACATCGGTCGCCGCTCGCTCCCGCTCGGGGAGCGAACCCTCGTCATGGGCGTGCTCAACGTCACCCCTGATTCCTTTTCCGACGGTGGCAGCTATCTCGACCCCCGGGCCGCCATCGCCCATGGCCTCGCGCTCCTCGACCAAGGCGCGGACATCCTCGACATCGGCGGCGAATCCACCCGCCCCGGCGTGCCGACCGCCTCCGCCGAGGCTCCCGCGCTCGCCGGAGCCGTCTCGGCCCAGCAGGAACTCGACCGCGTCCTGCCCGTCATCGAGGCCATCAAGCGCGAGCGCCCGATCGCCGTTCTATCCATCGACACATATAAATCTACCGTCGCCCGCTCTGCCCTCCAAGCCGGAGCCGAGATCGTCAACGATGTCAGCGGCCTCACCTGGGACCCCGGCATGGCCGCCACCCTCGCAGCCCACCCCTGCGGCTCCGTACTCATGCACGTCCGCGGCCTGCCGCACCAATGGCGCACCCTTGCTCCCGTGCCCGATCTCGTCTCGCTCGTCCGCCAAGAACTCGACGACCGACTCGCCCACGCGCTCGATGCCGGAATCGCCCGCCGCTCCATCGTCCTCGACCCCGGCTTCGGCTTCGGCAAAAACTTCGACGACAACTACGCGCTCCTCGCCCGCTTCGCTGAGTTCCACCTCCTCGGCTTCCCCTTGCTCGTAGGCGTCTCGCGCAAAAGCTTCCTTGCCCGCACCGTCGCCGCCCGCCTCAGCCAACTCGCTGGCGCCGGTGCAGGTGCCCCGCATCTGCCGCAGTCAGCGGATGTGGGATCGCAGGGCGATCGCCCCAAACCCATCCCGCTCCCTCCCGCCACCTTGGACAAAGCAATCTCAGATACGGCAACCCTGGCCGCCACCGTTGCCGCCGCCCTAGCCGGAGCCCACATCGTCCGCGTCCACGCCGTCGCTCCCGCCGTCGAGGCCCTAGCCGTCGCCGACGCCATCCTCGGCACCCAGCCATCTTCCTGAACCCACCTGCACGGGCCAGGGGAGCGAAATCCAAGGAAAAATCTCGCGCCAGCGGCATGCCATTGCCAAAGAAGACAACACAAGAGCGTTAAAGAGTGACAAATCTGCCAATCCGCTGGATCTTCCCAAAAGATTGCCAAATCAGTAAATACGCGTCAGAAAAGGATTATCCAAAAGGTATATGGTCAGAAGTTCTTCTGCGAATCCAGCAGAATCGTTACCGGGCCGTCGTTCACCAGTTCCACCTTCATTTCGGCCTGGAATTGCCCGGTTTCACAGCGCAATCCGAGGCTTCGGACGCGCTCCACAAAATGTTCAAACAGCCCGCGAGCCAGCTCTGGCCGCGCCGCCGCGTCAAAGCTAGGCCGTTTTCCCCGCCGCGCATCGCCGTAGAGCGTGAATTGGCTCACCGCCAGCACCGCCCCGCCCGCCTCGTCCACGTTGCGATTCATTTTTCCCTCGGCGTCCTGAAAAATCCGCAACGCCGCAATTTTTTCCGCCAAATGCTCCGCGTCGCTCTCGCCATCGCCAGAGCCCACGCCCAGCAACACCACCAATCCACGCTCAATCTGCCCTATTGAGCGCGATTCCACCGTAACCCTGGCCCGTGAAACCCGCTGCACCACTGCTCGCATGGTCTCAGTAGAACCCATCCACATGTACGTTGGATAGTGCCATTCCGGCTTCCGCCCGCCGTCGTGATTGGAACAATTCCAGCCCCTCAGCATCAATTGCACATTGACCTTCATAAAAACGAACAGTTAGGATGCTATTCGGTATTGTCCGGCGCATGGAATGTTTGAATATGGCGCGATCCTTTGGCCGGACAGCTCAATTTTTTACAGGAGGCGCCAACAAAATGGCTGCTGTGGAAGAGAAATTAAAACAGATTATCGTGGAGCAGTTGGGTGTGGATGAAGCCGAGGTCACTTCCTCTGCTTCGTTCGTGGATGACCTGGGCGCCGACTCGCTGGACATCGTCGAGCTCGTGATGGCCTTTGAAGAGGCCTTTGACATTGAAATTCCGGACGAAGACGCTGAGAAGATTAAGACCGTGAAGGATGCGGTAGACTACATCAGCGCACACTCCAAGGCCTCGAAGTAAAACAGCTAGTCGCGCACCTCTGTACAATGTAGGAACGGCCACTGTAGCCTGATCGCCGGGCATGACTGCCCGGCGTGTGCCGTTCTTTTTTCAAGGAGAGTTGAATGGCTTCCGCCGACGAGAAAGTCAAACAGATCATTGTGGAGCAGCTTGGGGTGGATGAAGCTGAAGTCACCGCCGGCGCTTCTTTCCAGGACGACCTGGGTGCGGATTCGCTGGACATTGTCGAACTCGTAATGGCCTTTGAAGAAGCCTTCGACGTTGAGATTCCGGACGAAGACGCCGAGAAGATTAAAACCGTGAAGGATGCGATCGACTACGTCAACGTACACGCGAAAGGTGGGAAGCAAGCGTGAGTCGCCGAGTAGTTGTCACAGGTCTTGGCTTGATTTGCGGTGTCGGCAACACCACGGAGGAAATCTGGACCAACCTCCTGGCCGGCAAGAGCGGCGTCGCGCCGATTACTTTTTTTGACACAACTCAGTTTGCCTGCCAGATCGCGGCCGAGGTCAAGGGCTTCGACCCGCTGAACTTTGTCGAGAAAAAAGAACTGAAGAAGATGGGCCGATTCATTCACTTCGCGCTGGCTGCGGCCACCGAAGCAGTGAACATGTCGGGTCTGAAGGTCACGCCGGAAAATGCCGAGAACATTGGTGTCTACGTTGGCTCCGGCATTGGCGGCTTTGATGTGATCGAGCGCGAGCATACCGCCCTGATGGAAGGCGGGCCGCGAAAGATTTCGCCGTTCTTTATTCCTGCCAGCATCGTCAACCTCGCCGCCGGACAGGTCAGCATTCGTTTTGGCGCCAAGGGCCCGAACCTGGCCAGCGCCACCGCTTGCACCACGGGCGCCCACGCGATCGGAGACAGCTTCAAGATCATCCAGCGTGGCGATGCCGACGTGATGATTGCCGGCGGAGCCGAGGCCGCGATTACGCCGATGAGCGTAGGCGGATTTTGCTCCATGCGCGCGCTCTCTACCCGCAATAACGAACCGGAACGCGCCAGCCGTCCATGGGATAAGGATCGCGACGGATTTGTTGTCGGCGAAGGCGCCGGCATTCTGATTCTCGAAGAACTGGAGCACGCTAAGGCGCGGGGCGCGCGAATCCATGCGGAAGTTGCCGGTTACGGCATGAGCGGCGACGCCTACCACATCACCTCGCCTGCTCCCGATCACGACGGCGCATTCCGTGTCATGCGCAACGCGGTTCGCGACGCCAAGCTAACGCCTGCCGACATCGGCTACGTGAATGCTCACGGTACTTCGACGCCCATCGGGGATGAGTTGGAGGCCATTGCGATCCGCAATTTGTTCGGCGAATACAATGTTCCCGTCAGCTCCACGAAGTCCATGACAGGCCACCTGCTGGGTGGTGCTGGCGGACTGGAAGCTGGCGTCACGGTGCTTGCGCTGCGCGATCAGATTCTTCCTCCGACGATCAATCTGGAAAACCAGGACGAGCGAACCGTGGGCATGGATTTCGTTCCGAACCACGCCCGCAAAGCATCGCTGAACTACGCGCTGTCGAACTCGTTCGGTTTCGGCGGAACTAACGGCTCGCTGGTGTTCAAGCGCTGGAGCGAGTAGCTGCCCGCCGGCAATAGACTTTCAAAAAAGAAACCCCGCGCCGGCGGGGTTTCTTTTTGAAGCTTCTCTTTTGCCGCGTCATTTTCCGCCGGACGCGCTGCCACGGCTGCGTCCGCTCTGGCGGCGTACGGCTCCGTCGAGCACCAACGCGCAAAGCTGATCCACCAGCTCCGGGGTTAGGGTGTCATGCCCGATCAGGAAGCGCATGTAGATGGGGCCGTAAAGCGCATCGAGCACCAGGTCGAGGTCGAGATCGGCGGGCAGTTCGCCGCGTCCTATTCCGCGACGCAGGGTAGAGTATGCCTCGGCCCGGCGCGGCCTCAGAAAACGTTCGCGGAAGGCCACGAGAAGGGTTGCGTCGCTCTGGCCGGCGCCAAGCATCACAGACACAATATGGCCGCGGCGGCTGCGCAGAATCTTTACCACTTGCCGCATCTGCTGGCTCATGTCCTGACGCACCGAGCCGGTATCCGGAAAGCGGAGCTTTTGCGTGACGCTGCTGGCGAATGCGTCGGCCACCAGGGCGGCCTTGTTGGGCCACCAGCGGTACACCGTGGCCTTGCCGACACTGGCTTCGGCGGCTACGTGTTCGATCGTCAGGTCGGCGAATCCGTTTTCTCTCGCTTCCAGAAACTTCAGCGTGCTGCCCAGGATCGCCTGGCGGGCCCGCTCGCAGCGCGGACGCCCTGGAGGGCGCTTGGCGCTGGCGCTCTCGCCATTCGTATTTAGTCTTTGCACCATCGCCCGATGCTAGCATATTATTGTTTAACTTTCGATCCAAGACGGATAGTATCGAATCTAACAATTATTCATGGGCTGGGTTTGTTCTTCGCTGTGCGAAGTCCCGGCTCATTTCCGGTGTAACTCTGGAGTGAATCCTATTCATGTGGATTGTCGCACTAGCGCTCAGGCGTCCCTATACATTTATCGTGATGGCACTGCTCATCATCCTGCTGACGCCGATCACGGTTTTAATGATGCCTACCGACATCTTTCCGGAGATCGACATTCCGGTGGTCTCCGTGGTCTGGTTCTACAGCGGGATGGCTCCGCAGGATATGGCCGACCGCATCGTCACCAACTCCGAGCGCGGCATCACCACCACGGTCAACAATGTCGAACACCAGGAATCGCAGTCGGTGAGCGGCCTTGGAATCATCAAGGTTTTCTTCCGCCCCGGCACCAACATCCAGACCGCGATTGCGCAGGTCACCGCTATCTCGCAGACCGCGGTGCGGCAGATGCCGCCGGGGACCACGCCGCCACTGATCATCTCCTACAGCGCCTCCACCACGCCGATCATCCAGCTTGGGTTGAGCAGCAAGACGCTGCCCGAGCAGCAACTGTTCGACCTTGGGCAGAACTTTCTACGCAATAATCTGTCCACCGTGCAGGGCGCGGCTACGCCTTATCCTTACGGCGGAAAGATCCGCCAGATCCAGGTCGATCTGGACCTGCCGAAGTTGCAGTCGTATAACCTTTCGCCGATCGACATCGTCAACGCGGTCAATGCGCAGAACCTGATTCTCCCCACCGGCACTACCAAAATTGGGCCACTCGAATACAACGTGGAGATGAACGGCACGCCGCAGAACATCGCCGAGTTGAACGATCTGCCAGTGAAGACCAGCAACGGCGCTACGCTGTACATGCGCGACGTGGCGCACATTCGCGACGGCTTTGCGCCGCAGACCAACATCGTGCGCCAGGACGGCAACCGTGGCGCGCTGATGTCGATTTACAAGAACGGTAGGGCATCGACGCTGCAAATCGTCGCCGGGATCAAGAACATTGTTCCGCTGGCGGCCCAGTCGCTTCCCCCGGAGCTGAAAATCAGCGCCCTGTTCGATCAGTCGCTGTTCGTGCGCGCCTCCATTCAGGGCGTGCTGCATGAGGCGTTGCTGGCGGCATTGCTGACGGCGGTGATGATTCTTCTCTTCCTTGGCGACTGGCGCCCCACCATCGTGATCGCCGTTTCGATTCCGCTTTCCATTTTTTGTTCCATCATCGCGCTGGCCGCCATCGGCGAGACGCTGAACATCATGACCCTGGGAGGTCTCGCGCTGGCCGTCGGCATCCTGGTCGATGACGCCACCGTCGAGATCGAAAACATTGAGCGAAACCTTGCCATGGGCAAGGAGATGCGGACGGCCATTCTCGATGGCGCGCAGCAGATTGCCGTGCCGGCACTCGTGTCCACTCTCTGCATCTGTATCGTCTTCATCCCCATGTTCTTCCTCAGCGGCGTGGCGCGTTTTCTGTTTGTGCCGCTGGCCGAGGCCGTAAGCTTCGCCATGCTGGCCAGCTATCTGCTCTCCCGGACGCTGATCCCCACCCTGGTGATGTACATCATGCGCGGTCATGAGCATCGTGCCGAAGCGCCAAAGTCCATGCTGGGACGCTTCCAGCGCGGTTTCGAGCACAAGTTTGAGGACTTCCGTCACGGCTACCAATCCCTGCTTGAGACCACCATCGAGCATCGCGGCATCTTCGTAACGTTTTTTCTGTTGTTCTGCCTGCTCTCGCTCGGACTGCTCATGTTCCTCGGGCAGGATTTCTTTCCCCAGGTGGATGCCGGTCTGTTGCGCCTGCATGTTCGCGCCCGCCCCGGCCTGCGCGTGGAGGAGACGGCGCGGCTGTGCGACGAAGTTGAAGCCGAACTGCACAAGCAGATTCCGGGAGATGAAATTCAGACGATTCTCGACAACATCGGCCTGCCCAACTCCGGCATCAATCAGTCCTACAGCTCTGCCGGCACGGTCGGCAGCAGCGACGCCGAGATTCTGATTTCGCTCGATCCCGAACATCACCATCCCACCGCGGACCACATCCGGCACTTGCGCCAGGTGCTGCCGCAGCGTTTCCCGGGGGTAGAGTTCTTTTTTCAACCGGCTGACATCGTCACTCAGATTTTGAACTTCGGACTACCGGCACCCATCGACGTGCAAGTGATCGGCGCCGACATGATGAGCAACTATGCCATCGCGCAGCAGATCGCCAACCGGATGCGGCACGTTCCCGGCACCGCCGATGTGCACGTGCAGCAGTTGCTCTCCGACCCCACTTTGCACATGGAACTGGATCGCACCCGCATCACCCAGGTAGGACTGAATGCGCGCGACGTGGCGCAGAGCGTCTTGATCTCGTTAAGCGGCAGCTTCCAGACGGCGCCGAACTTCTGGCTGAATCCGAAGAACGGGGTTACCTACAACATTGCCGTGCAGTCGCCGCAATATCGCATGACCAGTCTGGATGACCTGATGGCCTTGCCGGTCAACTCGCAGCAGGGCTCGCAGGTGCTCGGCAATCTTGTGACGTTGCAACCGGTGGCACGTCCGGCGGTAGTGAATCACTACAACGTGCAGCCCGTGATTGACGTTTACGCCAGCACCCAGGACCGCGATCTTGGCGGGGTAGCGGCGGCGACCGACCAGATCATCAAGAGCTTCAATGGCCGCCTGCCGCGCGGCACCCAGATCGTGCTTCGCGGCCAGGTCAGCACCATGCGCTCCTCGTTCGTTGGCCTCGGCGTTGGATTGCTGGGCGCAATCCTGCTCGTCTATCTGCTGATCGTGGTCAACTTCCAGTCATGGCTCGATCCGTTCATCATCATCTCGGCGCTACCGGGCGCGCTGGCGGGAATCTGCTGGTTTCTGTTGCTGACCCGCACCACCTTGAGCGTGCCATCGCTGACCGGCGCGGTGATGTGCATGGGAGTCGCCACCGCGAACTCGATCCTGATGGTCAGCTTCGCGCGCGAGCAGATGGACGAGGGCCTGGCCGCGATTCCGGCCGCCATCGCCGCCGGATTCACCCGAATGAGGCCGGTGCTGATGACCGCCCTGGCTATGGTGATCGGCATGGTGCCGATGGCGCTGGGCATGGGCGAAGGCGGAGAGCAAAATGCTCCGCTGGGCCGGGCCGTCATCGGCGGGTTGTTGTTCGCCACCATTGCCACTTTGTTTTTTGTGCCAAGCGTCTTTGCGATCTTCCATGGCCGACTGGAAGCCCGGCGCGCGCGGCTTGATCAGGCGTAAAGGTTGAGGCCTAAACAGTGTTTGTGAAACCGGAGTCAAGCATGACTGAAGAGAATAAACTGAACCAATCCGAGCCCCACGATGCGGAGCATTCTGCGCACGTTACGCAGGCCCAACGCGATGAGGAGATCGAGGCGATCCAGCAACATGCCAGGCATCAGCATCCCGGCATTGAGCGTCCGCCCGAACTGCCGCCGGCGCCGCCGCGCAAGCTAATGCTGATGGCTGGCGTTGCCCTGCTCGTATTGTTGATTGCCGGGGGCCTCACCGTGTTGGAGCGTTTGAGCCATAGCCGGGTTCTGGCCAAGGAGACCGAGCAGAGCGCCGTGCCAACGGTGGCCGTCGTGCATCCGGTGGCGGAAAAGCCCAACGAGGAACTCGCGCTGCCCGGCTCGCTGCTGGCCTTCAAGGAATCGCCGATTTATGCCCGCACCAACGGATACCTGGTGCGCTGGTACAAGGACATTGGCAGCCGGGTGCAGAAAGGCGAGTTGCTGGCGCAGATCGACACTCCGGAAGTAGATCAGGAGCTGAACCAGGGCCGCGCCGCGCGGCAGCAAATTCTGTCGCAGATGGAGCTGGCAAAGATCACCGCCGAGCGCTGGGAGAGCCTGCGCAAAACCGACTCGGTCTCAGCGCAGGAGGCCGATCAGCAGAGCAGCGGATACCAGCAGAGCAAAGCCAACCTGGTCGCCGCCGACGCCAATGTGCGCCGCCTGGAGCAGCTTGAATCGTTCAAGAACGTCTACGCTCCATTCTCCGGCGTGCTGACCCGCCGCAACGTGGACCCCGGCGCGCTGATCAATGCCGGCGCGGGTGGCAAGGAACTCTTCGACATGGCTCAGGTCGATACCCTGCGCGTGTACACCAGCGTCCCCCAGGCGTACGCGCCTTACATGAAAGTTGGGCTCAAGGCCACGATCACGCTGCAGGAGCTGCCGGGACAGAAGTTTGCCGGGGTGGTGGCGCGCACCGCCGAGGCCATTGACCCGGCAACCCGCACCTTGCTCACCGAAGTCGATGTGCCCAACAAGGACGGACGTCTGCTGCCGGGCTCATTCGGCCAGGTGCATTTCGCGGTCGGAGCCAACGTGCGGAAGATCACGGTTCCGGTCAACGCCATGCTCTTCCGCGCTCAAGGCGCGCAAGTTGCCGTCGTCAGCGCGGACCACAAGGTAGAGTTGCGCCCGCTTAACATTGGCCGCGACTTTGGCGCTTCGCTGGAGGTTCTGGGCGGGCTGGCGGTGAGCGACCAGATCGTCATCAATCCCCCCGACTCGCTAGAGGACGGACAGCCGGTGAACGTCGCCCAGCCTGCACCGGGGCAGCAGCCACAGGGGCCGCCGCAGGCCGGGAACCAGAAGGGGAGCGGGTCGTGAATCGAGGTGTTGATCGCAAGTCGGAACCCAACCCAAAGCCTAATGCAGAGCGAGCCGTCCTCGCCCTTGCGCTCACGCTTCTTGCACTAGCCGCAGGATGCGCAGTGGGACCGCGCTACCAGCGGCCCGCCGCCACCGCGCCCACGGTTGCCGTGCCGCAGGCGTGGAAGACCCAGCCTCCGTGGGAAGAGGCTGCGCCCAAGGATTCGATTCCAAAAGGCGCATGGTGGCAGGTATTCCATGACCCCGCGCTCGATGCCTACGAGCAGCAACTCTTGCAGGCGAACCAGTCGCTGCTCGCCGCGCGCGACCGGCTGGAACAGGCGCGTTCGCTGGCGCGCGTTGCCACCTCGGGGTTGTTCCCCCAGCTCTCCGCCGACCCAGGTGCGTTAAGTCAAGGCGCGGGAGCCAATCGTCCTCTGACCGGTGCGCTGGTTGCCACTTCCTACAAGCAGCATGTCTTCACCGTTCCCTTCGACATCAGCTATGAAGCCGATCTTTTTGGCGACGTGCGGCATAAGGTGGAGGCCGCCAACGCCTCGCTTCAGTCCACCGCCGCCGATCTGGAAAATGCGCGGCTGGTGCTAACCGCCGAGTTGGCTGCCGATTATTTCTCCCTGCGCGAGCTCGACGCCGAACTGCAAGTGGTAGACGAGAACGTGGGCTACGAGCGCAAGGGTTTGGAGCTGGTGAACCACCGGCACGACGGCGGCATCGCCAGCGGCTTGGAGGTTGCGCAGCAATCCGCGCTGCTGGACGCGACACTGACTCAGCTTGCCCTGTTGCGGCAGTCGCGCGCGCAATATGAGCACGCCATCGCCGTGCTGGTAGGCCAGCCGGCGTCCAGCTTCGACGTTGCCGCCGCGCCTTTGCGCGCCGCTCCGCCGCTACTCCTGCTCGGAGTTCCCTCCGATGTGCTGGAGCGCCGCCCGGACATTGCCTCCGCGGAGCGCCAGATCGCCCAAGCCAACGCTCAGGTCGGCGTTGCGAAAGCGGCTTTCTATCCTCACATCACGCTCGGAGGTGTGGGCGGCTGGCAGAGCCGCGACCTCTCCACGCTGGTCAACGCGCCCAGCCTTTTCTGGTCGCTGGGCGGCGATGCCCTAACGCCCCTCTTCCAGGGCGGACGCAACCGCGCCAATCTGTCGGCCATGCGTTCCGCCTATGACGCCTCCGTTGCAACCTACCGCCAGTCGGTGCTGACCGCCTTCCAGCAGGTCGAGGACGGCCTCAGCAATCTGCAGACCCTGGCGCAGGCGGCAACCACGCAGTCCGCCGCCGTCGAGGATGCCCGGCGCGAGCTTGCCATCGCCAATAACCGCTACGTCGGTGGGGTTACCACATACCTCGACGTCATCACCGCGCAGAGCACTCTGCTCTCCAACGAGCGGCTGGCGACGCAGCTGCTAGGACAGCAGATGGTCAGCTCGGTTTATCTGGTCAAAGCCTTAGGGGGCGCATGGGATGCAAGCGATCTCAACCAGCAACAAGTTCATCCCCAGGCCAAGCAGATCTTACAGCGGTGAGCTGGTGCAGAGCGCGCCATCGAAGCGATGAAGCCTGCGAAAGGATGAAGCCTGCGAAAGAATGTTTCGTCGCGCATGGCCAATTGGGTCGTCGCTTGAGTTCCACGAAGAAGCCCTGGCCGGATTGTCTCTGATTGGGGAGATATTACCCACTGTTGCGGCAACTATCTCAATACGCTACGGCTGTCTAACTCTGCTACAGCGCAAACTCGAGTGGCCGTAGGAATGCTCTGGAAGTGTTGGGAGATTCCGCCTTGCCTCACCCGCTCGATTTTCAGTTTCAGTTTCAGCTCACGCGACGCGGGCGAAATGCCTTAATTCTTCCCTTGGTTCTTTTGGGAATGTCTTTCGGACAGACCAACGGTGCCGGAACGAAAGAAGCCCCCCTCAACTTCGTGAGCATGTTCAGCGCCGACCAAGACGTGAATGGAAACCGTACGCCCTGTCAGCACGTACGCGATGTGATCCGTCCCTCCGCTACGGCGACTGGTATTGCCGCGGAACGCCCGGCGGTGTGCGACAAGGTTCTGGACATTCTTGCGGGAGGGAGGGATGCTGAGGCGAAGATACCGAAGCCAATCGTGGCCGCCAAGGTTACCATCGACTCCAATCTGCGCGTTCTGATCTCCGAACCCACCACGCGGACTGTGCATATTCTCGACTTCACACACAGAAAATATCTGCACATCGACGGGGCCCGAGGCGACCGGATGAGCTTCCCGTTCAGCATTGCCGTGGACGCCGACAATAACATCTACGTGACTGACCTTGAGCGCGGAAGGATTGCCGTTTACAGCGCCGATGGCAAGTTCCTGAAGTATATTGGGAACTTCAAGGGCGAAGGTCTATTCGAGAACCCACGATCCATTGCCATTGACCGCGCGACCGGACGGATTTATCTCGCCGATACCCGGCGGAACTTCATTCTCGTCCTCGACCTCAACGGCAAGATTATTGCCCAGTTAGGCAAACGCGGCGGCGGAAACGGCCCCGCTGAATTCAATCAGCCAACCGATCTTGCCGTCTACGGGAACGAAGTGTTTGTGCTGGACCGGCAAAATTTCCGGATTCAGGTTCTGGATATGGAAGGCCACTTCCGCCGGCAGTTCCATTTGGGGGGTGCCGGAGGGAGTGACGCGAATGGAATGGCTTTCGACTCTCAAGGACGTCTTTTTATTCTGGCCCTGGACTGGGTTGAAGTTTTCAATCGCGAGGGAAAGTTACTGTTCCGCTTCGGACAGAGCGGCGATCAGCCAGGCGAGTTCCAGATGCCCAAAGCTATCTGCACCGACTCAAAAGACCGGGTATATGTAGTGGACTCAGGGAACAGTCGAATCCAAGTCTTTCAAGCGACGGACCAGCCTAAATCGAAAACAGAAGCCGCACGGTAGGAATCATTCGACTTTCCCAATGCCTCATCTCTTATTGCACGTTGTCGAGCGTTTCGCGTACTTTGCGTGCCAGCGTCGCCAGGCCAAATGGCTTCTGCAAGAAAGCTGCATGCAGATGATCGATGCCGTATCGCAACACCGCATCATCTGTGTAGCCTGACATGTGGATGATTTTCAGATCCGGGCGCAGCGTTCCCAATACTTGCGCTAACTCTCTCCCGCTCATTTTGGCATCACGACATCCGTAAGCAGAAGATCGATATGTTCCTGCTCACTCGCCAGCAAAAGGGCTTCCTCGCCGGAGCTGGCCATTGATACCGTGTAACTCCCACATACAGAAAGCCGTTCGATATGGCTTTGAGAGGGCAAAAAGGAAAGAATGGTCGGGATGGGCAGATTTGAACTGCCGACCCCTCGCACCCCAAGCGAGTGCTCTACCAGGCTGAGCCACATCCCGACGGTTTACGGCGCAGATGCGCCGAAGGGGTGAATTGATTTTAGCACCCAGGATGGGAGAGCGCAGTGGAAAACGCGGGCACGAGGCCCGCATTTCACGTTTTCGCGATCTGCGGCGGATTCCGCGGCCCGGCGGCTCGGGGGGCACCAAGCCGGGAGCGGTCGCCGGAAGAGGTAAATTACTGCGGCTTGTAGCCTTCCGGAGCCTGGCCGCCGCCGGCGAAGAAGTACTGTTCCATCTGCTGCACGATGAAGTCCTGATGCTCTTTCTTCCAGGGCTGCAGGCGATACTCGTTGAGCAGCATCTTCATGTGGTTTTGCCAATCAGCCCAAGCCTGCTTGCTGATGTTTTCATAGATTCTCTGCCCGAGCGGGCTGTCGAAGGGCGCTTCATCCAGGCCTTCGGCCTCGCGTCCCAGCTTTGCGCATTGCACCATACGTGCCATTCGGAAAACTCCTAGCTTAAAACGAACCGTGATGTCTCAAGCGAATTGTACTAGAGATTTGTTCGACCCTTCCCGCTCGCTCTTTCGGCAAACAGGTTGACCTCGCGCTCAATTACCTGTTCGATATGTCTTGAAAATTCGCTGCCATAGCTCTTGCGAATAAGTTCAACAAAAAGCATTACTTTGCGCCAAGCTCCCTGACAATGGTCACACTGGCGCTGGCGCCCACGCGACTGGCTCCGGCATCCACCATGCTCAGCAGCGCCGAGGCCGTGCGGATTCCACCCGCCGCCTTGACCCCGATCCTGTTGCCGACCACTCCGCGCATCAGCGAGACATCGCTGGCCGTGGCCCCGGCGCTGGCAAAGCCGGTCGAGGTCTTCACATAATCCACCTCCGCCGCGGCTGCCAACTGGCAGACCAAAATCTTGTCTCCCGTGGTCAGCAGCGCGGTTTCGATAATCACCTTGAGCCGCGCGCCGCAGCCATGGCAAAGGCGCATTAGGGATTGCATCTCCATCTGCACCAGCTCGCGGTCTCCGCTCTTGAGGGCGCCGATATTGATCACCATGTCGAGTTCGCTAGCTCCCAACCGCAGACAATCACTGGCTTCGGCCAGCTTGGACGTTGTGGTGGTGGCGCCCAGCGGAAATCCGATCACGGTGCCGACCACGACGCCGCTGCCGCGCAATTCAGCCCTGCACTGCGCAATGTTGCAAGGGTTCACCATCACCGAGTAGAAACCGTATTCCGCGGCCTCATGGCAAAGCTTTGCCACCTGCTCGCGGGTGGCTTCCGGTTTCAAAAGGGTATGGTCGATGAGCTTCGCCGCCAGGCGCCAATCGTTGCGAATGGCTTCCACGGCTGGATTCAATGGGATCGCATGAGACATCCAATTACCTGCTTCGACCGCATCCGCGGCCTACGGTGCAAATAGAATGGCTTCACTCAGTGTACGACTAAGCTTGCTGCTACGGAATCACGCAAATATCCGGAAGGTTGCGGTAACGTTCGGCATAGTCCATTCCGTATCCCACAACAAACTCGTCGGGAATCTCATATCCCACGTAGTCGGCCTGGATCGGCTGCTGGCGGCAACATTTTTTGTCCAGCAGAGCTGCAATCCGGAACGCCTTGGGGCGGTGCGCCAAAATCATTTTCTTCAGGTAAGACATGGTCAACCCGGTGTCGAGAATGTCCTCGACCAGGATAACGTTCTTGCCCTCCATCGACTGATCGACGTCCATCAGCAATTTCACTTCGCCGCTGTTCTTCTTCGCATTGCCGTAGCTGGAGACGGCGATGAAGTCGAAGTTGGAGTCCAACTCGATCTGGCGCGCCAGATCGCTAAGAAAGACCGCCGCGCCCTTCAGCACGCCCACCAGAACCACCGGCTCTCCGGCAAAATCCATGGAAATCTGCCGCCCCAACTCAGCCACCCGGACGGCAATCTGTTCACGCGAAAAAAGTACTCTTAGCTCCGCCACAATGCATCGCTCCCAAAGACGGTTTTACGGCAGGCGTTACGGCAGAAACAGGGAAGATGGATAGTAGAAGGTATCGGCAAAAGTTGCAACCCCGCACGCCGCAGAGCCCAAACCAGCATTTCGCGATATGATCTCAACGTTCCACTTACATGGGCCATGTCCGCCCCGGAGGAAGCCATGCGCCAGCGCAGCGCTGTAAGGTTGTCCATTCTGCTTGTCGCAGTCTTTGCCATCAGTGCCGCTGGATCGCAGATCCAGACGTTCAAGAACTCTCCGGCGCGGCCAGCCACCGCAGCTCAGCAGGTCGCCAAGGAGCAACAGTCCGAGGCGCGACCCGAATCCTCCGAGGCGCGCACGGAAAAAGCACTGAACGAGGCGCGCGGCAATCTTGGCGCACTCTACGCCCTGCTGAAGCAGATGCCAAAAGGCGGCGACCTGCACAACCACCTGACCGGCGCCGTTTACGCCGAGAGCCTGCTCCAGTTTGCCGCCGATTCCGGACTCTGCATCGACCGCCAATCGCTGGCGCTGGCGCAGTCCCCCTGCCAGCCCACCCAGTCCGAGGCGCGCCAGGCTTTGAGCGATCCCGAGCTATACCGCAACGCCATCGATGCCTGGTCGATGCGCGATCTCAAACATGACACCAACGGGCACGATCATTTCTTTGACGCCTTCTCCAAGTTCAGCGCCGCCACCGAAGCCCACCTGCCGCAAATCCTCGCCGAAGTGACCCAGCGCGCAGCCGACGGAAACGTGCAGTATCTGGAGCTGATGATCTCTCCCGATCACGGCCGCACCTCGGCCCTGGGAGCCAAACTGGCCTACGATCCCGACTTCGCCACCATGCGCGGCAAGCTCCTTGACGCCGACTTCGCCAAGGCGGCCGAAGATGCACGCAAGAACCTGGACGCCATGGAACAGGGCAAGAACGAACAGCTCGGGTGCGCCAGTAAGCCCGAAACGCAAGCCGGAGCCTGCTCCGTGCACGTCCGCTATATCTACCAAGTGGCGCGCGCCGCCAAGCCCGTACAGGCCTTCGCCCAGATCCTCATGGGCTTTGAGTTGGCCAGCCGCGATCCCCGCGTCGTTGCTCTCAACCTGGTACAGCCCGAGGACTGGTACGTGCCCATGCGCGACTTCCGCCTCCACATGCGGATGCTGAGCTACCTCAAGAGCCTCTACCCGAACGTACACATCGCCCTGCACGCCGGAGAACTTGCCCCCGGCATCGTGCCGCCCGACGGCCTGCGCTTCCACATCCGCGAGTCCATCGAGGAGGGTAAGGCCGAGCGCATCGGTCACGGTGTCGACGTAATGTACGAAGAGAATCCCCACGAACTACTGGCCACCATGGCCCGCCGCAACATCATGGTCGAGATCTGCCTGACCTCCAACGAGGCCATCCTCGGCGTGCATGGACGCCAGCACCCGCTGGCAATGTACTTGAAAGCCGGAGTCCCGGTGGCCCTTGCAACCGACGACGAGGGCGTCTCCCGCTCCGAGATGACCCGCGAGTACGAGCGCGCCGTCGTGGACCAGGGACTCGACTACGCGACCCTGAAGAAGATGACGCGTACCAGTCTTGAGCACGCTTTCCTCCCCGGCCCCAGCCTCTGGAGCGATGCTCGCAAATTCACTCCCGTGCACGAGTGCGCCAACGAGCGCCCCACGACGATGCCCAATCCAACCTGCACAAAATTCCTCAACGCCAGCGAAAAAGCCCGCGAACAATGGCGCCTCGAACACCGCTTCGCCGACTTCGAAAGCAAGTTCTAAAAGCGCGCGGCAGTGAGCCAATTGTGGATTGCCCGTCGTCCATGAGCAATCCACAATTGTGATGGCCATCGCCCAGTCGCGCTCCACAAGCCGGTCCTGGCATATCTACCGCAAGCACACTCAGAACTCGTAATGCACAGCAAACGTGTAGACGTCGCCGCGGAAATTACGAGGTAACGTTGGCCCGGAGGGGCCGTCTTCTTTGTATCCGTAGCGATTCCAATTTCCCTTCCAAACCCATCCCGGATGAATTGTCCAGGCGAGGTTCGCATAAGGAGTCTGGTAATGGGAACGAAGCGAGCCGGCCACTTCCCGGGGATTCAGAAACTCGGTCGTGCCGCTGATGGCGTTGATGCGATAACCAAGGCTGGAGCGGAACTTTTTAACAGGTGCAAGGGTGAAACCAATTGCGCCGTACTGGGTGGGAGCGTCATAGTAGCCCGTGCCAAGATTGGTGTTGGTGCCGCAGTCAGCGGGAGCAGCACCTGCACCCGGGCCTGCGGGAGCGGGGGTTGCAGCGTAGCACAAGGTCGTCATCGAGAAGATGTCAGTGTAGCCATAGCTCAGATCCATTCCATAGTGCTCGTTGGGCATGAGTGCCGTCCCAAGAGCGAAGCTCCGGCTATGATCCACGTGACTCACAAGAGAAACGTTGTTTTTTCTTTCCAGATCGTCGAAGGTTCCAGAGATCGTGGCCCAAGACTTTGGTTTGTAGCGTGTCTGGATACGATAATGCTGAAGCTCTCGCGGGCTGATCTGGGTGTAGGCTCTGTCTGCAGAAGAGACTTCAACACTCCCGTTGATCCTCCACTGGCGGGTCGGTTGCAAAGCGACGCTGAGTATCCCTGCATTGTCTCGAACTGGAAACGTATAGTTGGCCAGTGGCAGCGAGTCGCCGGGCCCAAGGGCGTCCGTAGCTACAGGCATGACCCAACGTATGTCACGTGCGCGATAGCGATATCCTAGCGAGAAGCTGATCTTCGAGGAGGGCTCCCAAGCCAAAGTGGTGAGGTTGGTTTTTGTCTTCATACCCAGGAAAGTAGGCGCGACGGTTACAGTTCCCGCCGCAACGGACGGCGGCACAGGGGGGCCGGCAGGGAGAAGCATTGAAGTACCGAGTTGGTCGACTTCCGATAAGTCGCTGTTCGCTGGTTCGCGAAAATCCCAGAAATCGAACTGCTCTGAGAGACTCACTGTCTGCGAAACCTGCCACAGTATCCCGTAGTCCGCTGAGACGTTGATCCGCTTTGCATTGGCAAAGCCGCTAGTGGTGAAAATGCGCTTCCCCATGTTGTCCAGGCCATTGAAAGATTCAACGTAGGAGGGAAGGCTCATATTGCCCCCGGTATACCGCGCACGCCCATTCATCTCAATATTTTTGATCTTCGAGCTTTGGAACCGGAATTCCTCGGTCGGGAGCAGCACTCGAGTTGGCGCATAGCGGGAATACTGAAGGTATCCACTGCACGTAGCGTTGGCCGTCGCTGGCGTGGTCGTACTGCTGACAATGGGCGGAAGACCGTCGCCACAGACCGGCGGCGTGACATTGTCGAAACCAAGTGTGACCGGCGTCCCATTGGCAAGTTGCAGGTTCGTTCCGGGAAGTTGCAGGTTTGATCCGGCAAGCTGCCAGTTGGTGTCGCCCTTGTAGTGAGTGATGCTCTCTTCGTAAGTGAGCTTAGTTTTCGAGATCGGCTTCCAGTCCACCGCACCAAGCCAGGTGTCTGTACTGTTCCTCCAGTTTTGGAGATAGAGGGCCTCGGCTCCGTTGTGTTGCGAACTGTAGCTGGGGCCTTGGCTGATGTTCTGCGAATATCCTGCCCGGAAACTCACTTTGGAAAGTGGGAGTATGGTTAAGCCCACATCCGTCATCCGTCGTACCGTGTTGAAGAGGTGCGGCGAATTGAGCACTTGCGGAAACGTGTAGCCGTTCGAGGTCACCCCGGCTGGGACCAGCGGGTTATCGAGCAGGTTGTAATCGGAATACTGGCGGTCGCGCCGGAAGAGCCCCTGGAACGTGTAGAGCTTGCCTTTGGACATGCGCAAGGTGGTGACATCGTTTGGGTCACCGCCATAGCCGCTACTGGTTTCCGTCAAGCTATCGAAGAGGAAATGCTTCGCACCTGCCACAGAGTGCGCGTCAATGGTTTGACTCAGAATGCGCGGACCGCTCTGCAGGTTGACCAACGTGTCATACATCGCGCCGCTACCCGAAGAATCGAGGAACCGTCCGCCCAGATCGACGGTTTGGTGGACAGCATACCCGTCCTCTACTCTCCCCTTCGGGGTATTATTGGCGTCCTGCGCAAATGGGGCGTCCTGTCCCCAGGCGCCGACGCTGATTAGCAGAGAGGCAAATGCCATCCCAATTGTGCGACATACAACTCGAGCATCGCCAGAAAATCGATAAGGCACGCTATGAGGACGAAAGTACGTCATGTGTCACCTCTTCGTCACGTAATAATTCGTCATCTGAAAAAGTTGAAGGTCGCATTCGATCCGTGGATTTGGCTGTGGCAGTTTGTGCAGGCCACGTACTGTGCTGCCTGGTTGTGGACCGGCCCACCCTGTTCCGACACTGCGTTAGGAAATGCTTTCAAATTGATTTGTGAATGGCACTGCAAGCAAAGGGTATTTATATTGCTGACGTTCAGCATGCGTGCATTGGGAGAGCCGTGCGGGGAGTGGCATGCGGTGCAGCCCTCCGCTTTGATCACCGGATGCTCGAAGACGAATGGACCTGCGGTCTCGGTATGGCACTTGGTGCAGATCGCGTTTTGGTCGGCAGTTGTCTTCAACATCTTGCCCTGGAAGGTGCCATGCGAATCATGGCAGTCGCTACAGGTCATGAGTCCTTCATCCACTTTGTGGTGGAACGGTTGAGCAAACGCCGGTTTGACATCCGTGTGGCAGGAGTAACAAAGCTGAGGTTGAGAGACTTTGAGTAGATTGGTTTCGCTTGCGAAGGCATGCACGCTGTGACACTCCGTGCAACTTACCTTGGCCTTGCCATGCGGTGAGCGCTTGAAGTTGGGGTGCGCTTCAGCGTGGCAGGTCAAACAGCGGGCGTTGATCTCGTCCGTGGAGGCCTTCTCGAACATGAATATCTTCGTTTTGTCGCCGCCTCCGGCCACGTGTTCCGAGCCGGGTCCATGGCACCCTTCGCAGCCCTGGTGAGAGGCTCCGCTGTGGGAATCGAGTGTCGTTTTCCAGTGCGGCGTCTTCTCAACACCGTTGTAAAGCGCTTCATGACAGCCCTTGCACGTATCCGAACCCACGTACTCGGAAGCTTGAGATGAGAATGCATGGCCCCCGGCTGTGGATTGCGAAGGAGCGTTCTTTTCCGCTGTCGGTTGCTGAGTTTGGCTTAGGGCTAACGGGAGGGAGCTAAAGAGGCAAAAGATAAGAAAGAGGACAAAAGTGAGTGGCCTACCCCTAGCCAAGATGAGTCGCTTGTCCAATCTCCGGAGCAACTCACCACCTTGCTCACATGCCGTTTCATCAATAGCTTTTCCCGTTGCGGTCTCAAGGACATATCTCTGGCTTGCCATATGATCTCCCACGATAAAAAGTTGCTAATCCAGGGCCGACGGTTCACGTCTAAATGTCTGCATTTGTGCATGCTCCGCGCAAATTGCGTTCTAGTGCGTTCAGGAAATTCCTCTGAAGCCACAAAAATCATCCTGTAAGCTTGGTTGTTTCAGCAGTGTGGATGTTCAGCGCTGAGCTTATACGTCTGCGGAATTGCGACGACTCAATAAGTAGGAGAATATGGGTTCATAGCCGGTTGCCCGTCGAGGCACTGAATTGTCGGTAAAAGATTCAAAGAGGCAGACCATTTCGGAACGACAGGAGCGAGCAGGTCGGACGAAAGCAACAGTTACTCCGCCAGCGACCAGCAATGAGAAAAGCCGAAGTGTCCATAAAACAGGTTCATTCCCGAGCGGTCGGCAAACTGGAAACTGCCCCACTCCCAGACGGACCAATCGTCAATCGTCTTCAACCCGAGCAACGATTAGCCAATCAGTAATCTTCAAGATTTCAACGATTGCCCCATTCGCCAATAGATTCTGCATAATTGCACCACTATGGTGCAATTTACCGAAAACCACCCTTCTACAATTTCCCCGAAATCGCCTCGGAAGCGCACTTTCGGGCCTCAAAATCGGCTAATTTCGCCCCCCGCTCAGCCCCTGTTTCGCCTCTGTCAAGCGACATTTCTTAAAAATTCCTCCCAACTATATGATTCAAAAACACATAGAGTTTTCCGTCGACTGAGGGTTTCCCCCTCCAGACTTGCTATTCTGAAATTAGGGATCAAGCTGGCCTCTGAGCGTCAACTTTGAATCGACCCCCTCCCTATCCCTCCTGTTTTCAAATTTTTAGCGGGAAATATAGGGGGAGGGGTAGCACACCAAACAACTTCAACCTTTTGTCATTGGCTCAACGCAGCCGGAAGCCTTCGGGCAGCAATTCTCGCGCTTTCGTCTGCGTCATCTCGCCGCTCTGGGTGAGAATCGCCGGCCCACGCAGAAGTTGCTGAATGGCGCATAGGCGCGCTCGCTGGCCTGTTGCACCGCCGCCAGCAATCGCCCGATCTGCTCTGCGCTTAGCCGTGCCAAGGCGCGGGCTCCTTCGCCGAATCGATCCATGCCGTGTACCACAGGTTTAAGAGCATCTGCGAGCCGCGGCCAAGCTGCTGGCGGATGAACTCGCGCGACTCCGGCGTGCCTTTGCCATCAAAGCCGCGCCCCTTCTCCAGCGCGTAGGCGCGCTCGATCTTCGCCTGCGACTCGCGCAGATAGGCGACATAGTCCTCGAAGGGATGATCCAGATGCCTTGGCGCGCGCACCAGATCCGCAATCCGAGTGACCTCCGGGTTGGCGTTTACGAACGCCGTCTCCATCTTCGAATGAACATCATGCGAAGTGGTGTAGCCCTTGGGATTTGCTCCCACCCAGCCGTTGTATTGGATCGAGGTGTGCATCGGGTTGGAGCCGTCGCCGACATAATGACCCAGCCAGCCCGCGTAGAAGATCGCATTGGCTTCGGCATCGGCGGTCGGGCGTCGCTCGGCCTGGGCATGGCGATATTCGCGGAAAGCCACCTTCAGGCGGTCAAAGACCTCGATGGTGATGTAGGGCTGAAAGCCGATTCTCTCCGCCGGTGGCACGCCCGACTCAGGATGTTGGGTGCGGTATTCATCCACCGCATGGATGAACCGGTACCTGTCCGGCGGCAGCGGATTGAGCCAGTCCACGTACTCAAGATCGATGAAATGATCCGGAGCTTGCGCGTCGTTGAGCGGCTTTTCCAACTCGGAGCGCCAGCGGTCCGGCTCCGGACCCAGCCACCCGATACGCGCCGAGGCAACTTTGAGAAACTGCGGCATCTCCCCCGGAACTTTTTCCGCAGCCACGCGGTTGATGGTTGTATGTCCGACATCGCCCCAGCTTGGGGCGAGCGTCGGCAGCAGCACCGCCGCAATAATGATCAACAACGAAAGAGAACGTCTTCGCATAAAGCCCGCTGGCCTTCGGAGATGAACTCTAGCACCGCACGATCAAAATTCAAAGACGACCAGCACCGCTGCCGGCTGTGGATTCCAAGGTGATCGACAGCCGCGCGGCTGCGTTATTTGTGTTTGACCGCAGGCTGCGGTTCCAGTTGGCGAGCGACCGAATCCAGCACGCCGTTGATGAACTGAACCGACTCCGGGGTGGAGAAGCGGCGGGCAATCTCTAGCGCTTCATTGATGATGACCGGGCGCGGGGTCTTGGGGAAGCCGAGAAACTCGGCGACTCCGGCGCGCAGGATGTTGCGATCGACGGCGGCCATGCGCTCCAGGCGCCAGTGCTCGGTGTGGCCCTCCAGGAGTTGGCCGATCTCGTCATAGCGCTCCATGGCAACGCGGAAGATGTCATCGGCGAAGTTGCGGACACTATCCTCCAGGTCGCGGCGCTCGGCCCAGAAAGTTTTCTTGACGTGTTCGATCGACTGTTTTCCCATGTCGGCCTGGAACAGCATCTGCAGCGCCAGTTCGCGTGATTTGCGTCGTGTACCCATGATTTCTTCTACTCTCTACTTCTGCTGAAGCGTGCGTTTGAGTGCGGCCAGTTCCAGGGCGGCGAGGGCGGCTTCAAATCCCTTGTTACCCATCTTCAATCCGGCGCGGTCGATGGCCTGCTCCAGGGTCTCGCAGGTCAGCACGCCGAAGCCGATGGGAACGCCCGTCGCCAGGTTTGCTTGTCCGATGCCGCGGGTCACTTCGTTGACGATGACATCGTAGTGCGCGGTGTCGCCGCGTAACAGGCAGCCAATGCCAACCAGGGCATCGTACTTGCCGGTTTCAGCCAGCATCTTCGTCGCGGCGGGAATCTCAAAGGCTCCCGGAACGCGGACGATTTCGATGTCGGCGGCAAGCGCTCCGGTACGGCGCAGCGCATCGGTGGCCCCGGCGAGAAGACGCTCTGTAATAAACGCATTAAAGCGCGCGACCACGATCGCGAACTTCATCCCGGTCGAATCCAGTTGCGATTCCCTGGTGGGCTGACGCCAGTTCTCGTTGTAGCTGAAGACGGCGAGATTGCCGAAGCCCGCGGGAATCCGCAGCACGAACAGACGCGCACCCCAGTCGCAATCGGCAATGTCGGAGACGAAGGTGAAGCTTTCGGCGCGGGCGGCTTCGGCTACGATGTCGGCGTTATCGACCTCGACCACCAATTCGGCGGCGGGCATGCCCTCACCGCTGGCGAGTTCGATGCCGGACTCGAAGGCCTCAAATTTCCGGCCCTTGGAGCGGCGGCCACTCCAGTTCTCACCGGGGGCGAAGCCGAGAGCGGAGAAAAACTCTTCCAGCGAACGATAGTCTTCGTCGGAGGCAGGCAGCATAAGGCGATGAAATGAGCGGATCACATCCTCTTTTGTACCACACGTGGGGGCGCAGGGTGAACGCTTGCCCGATGTCACTCATACGCCCTTGAACTGCGGAGCGCGCTTTTCAAGAAAAGCGTGGGTGCCCTCGTTTTTGTCCGCCGTGGAGAAGCAGAGGCCAAAGAGCGCGGCCTCGTAGGCGAGCCCGGCTTCAAGCGTCGTGTTTAGGCCATGGTTGACGGCGTCCAGACAGTAGCGCGCGGCTAGCGGCGCGTTAGCGATGATTTTGTTGGCGAGAGCTTCGGCGTGCGGCAGCAATTCAGCGGAGGGCAGCACCGCGTTGACGAGTCCAATTCGAAAAGCTTCCTCGGCCCCGATCATCTCGCCGGTAAGCAGCATCTGCAGGGCGCGGCCCTTGCCGACGAGACGGGGCAAGCGCTGGGTGCCGCCAAAGCCGGGAGTGAGGCCGAGCTTGATCTCCGGCTGGCCGAAGCGGGCATTCTCCGAAGCGACGCGGAACGTGCAGGCCAGGGCGAGTTCGCATCCGCCGCCGAGGGCAAAACCGTTTACCGCGGCGATGACCGCCTTGCCGCAATGTTCAATGAGGGAAAAGATGGCCTGCGTGCGTTGCGCAAGCGTCTCGGCTTCGACCGCGTCGAGCACTGCCAGTTCGCTGATGTCGGCACCAGCCACGAAGGCCTTTTCGCCCTCGCCGGTGAGGATGGCGACGCGTACGTCAATGTCATCGCGGACGGACTGCACCGCGCGGCTGAGTTCCTGCACGCTTTGGCCATTCAGCGCGTTGAGTACCTTGGGACGGGCAATGGTTATAAATGCAATTTGATTTCTCTTCTCGTAACGAAGGGTCTCAAATGCGGACATTGGGAGCGTCTCCTAAACATACATACAATTCGCGCGCAGCACGGGAGTCCGCTGCGTTTTACTCTTCGTCGCTCTGCGAGCGCAGCACTTCGCGGATCTGGCGATTGATCTTGGCCGCATCGCGAGTGGCCTGATCGATAAGACTCAGCCACTTGCGGTTCGCATCGTCGATCTTGACCTGATTGAGCAGGTACGTAGCCTGCATGATGGTTTCAATGGAATTACTTAGGTCGTGCGCGAGAGTGCGCAGTTCCTTGCTGATCGGCAAGGGAATCTTGGGCGTGCTATCGGAAATTGGCTCAGCCATATGGCACCTCTGATTTCATACGTACTCGATTCTCGCAAGGCGAGCCCCCGAGCGGAAATTGCAGCAGACAAATTGAACGCTTCTATTCTCTGCAAGTATTCTCTGCAAGCGGTTCCGCCGGGCGGGACAAAAGAATTCCACCGGTTGCAACCGAATAGCAAGAATATTAGTCCGCAATACGATCTTTACGCAAAAGGCCCGAACCAAACAATACGCTCAGCCACGACTTTTCAGGAACGTAGAAGGTAATGATCGGCGTGGCGGAGGCGCGTCGCAGGGACTGAAGCTTCAAGTGAACTCTCTCCCCGCCGTCGATTCGACAAAGCCGACCTGTGTGTTACAATCCATTTGCAAGCCAACGTGGAATGGCATGACCGATCAGGTCATTGTGGCGTTCAGTCGCCTCTTTTCACTGTGCCGAAGTGGCGGAATTGGCAGACGCGCATGGTTCAGGTCCATGTACTCGCAAGGGTGTGGGGGTTCGAGTCCCCCCCTCGGCACCAATGACATTCAAGCCCTGCGTAGCCTATCGGTTACGCAGGGCTTTTCAGTTTGCCTAATTGGTGTCTAAAACTGGCATCGACTAAGTCAGGCTGGGAACGCGCAGGAAGGGCGGGCGGTTGCAGTCCAATTGTGCGGAGCGCGCCCGGTGTGTCCGTGTGCTGCTCCGCTAAATCCCAGCCCGCCTTCAGCAGTCCTTAACGTACGTAAATTTCATTTCCTTGAGGCGCCCTGGTTGCCGTCGGCTAAACGTGAGAGGCCACGCGAAGGCGGCCTCTCGATTGCGGGTACTGGTTTCGAGTTAGAAGGCGAAGCGCAGCGCCAACTGCATGGTACGCGGACCGCCTCCGCCCAAGTACGGATTGCCGCTGCCCACGTCCGGAGTGGCCAGGGTTTGCACGAATTGAGGTCCATTGACCGCGCCATTCGTCGCCGCGTTCGGGTCGGCGCCTCCCAATAGCCGATTTCCTACGGCGTGGTTGCTGCCGAAAGCGTCTACAGAGAAGCCCGGCAGCAACGGGTTGCTGAAGTTCACGTGGTTGAAAATGTTGAACAGATCAGCCCGAAACTGCATGGTCATCTTCTCGCTCAGGTGTGAGAGCTTGGTGAGCGAGAAGTCAAAGTTTGTATAGTTGGTTGCATTGAAGGCGTTGCGGCCCTCGCTGCCTGGGTGCTGGGTTCCGGGGGTACAGCCGCCCGAACCCAGATTTAGAGTGACGTCCCAACTGCATGGCGCGGCGAAAGCCGCCGCGTTCAACAGATCGAGCCCATGGTTATTCGGGTTGATGCTATGCGCGGCTTGTGGATTGCCAACGATATCCGGGCGTCCGAACCATTCGCCCGTACCATTGAGGTCGCCTTCATACAGGTAGCTGACGGTGTAGGGCTGGCCAGTTGCGAAGTTGAACATGCCGTCCAGCGCCCAACCATTGGTCATCCATTTCGCCGCCGCGAACTTGGGCAGGTTGTAGGTCCAGTACCACTGCATGCGCTGCCGGACATCGAAGTTCGAGCTGGCTCGTTCACCCCTTGGATTAAAGCTGTTATCGGGCTGAGCGGCGTTGGGAACGAAATCCAGGCCGTCGCTAGCGGTGTCAATCGAGTGCGCCCAAGTGTAGTTCAAAGTTGAAGTCAGCCCATGCCAGTTCTGTAACTTCAAGCTACCCTGCAGCGAGTTGTAATTGGAAATTGCACTGGTTTCAATCTGGTTGACGTAGACATAATTTGGGAAGCACTGCTGACCATAGCCGATGGTCTGGCCGTTGCCGCAGCTATCCGTGCTGCCCGCCACGTTGTTGACCTGATTGAGGTCGACGAAGTGGAAGAGGTGACGTCCCTGCGAACCCACATATCCAATCTGAACCGCCACCGCTTTGGCCACCTGTGACTCGATGTTCAGGTTGTAGGAGACATATCGTGGCGTAACCAGGTTCTGTGCGACCGTAAACGCGCTGCTCGCAGTGTAATTGCTGAAAATCGGCTGACCCGAGACGATGGTTGGGGCAACCGTTCCCGCAAAGCCAATGTTGTTAAACGCAGGGCCGGCCTCTGCCGGACTCGTGTTCCAAGGTTGGTTGCCGACAAAGAAATCCTGTGATGCGCCGTCGTAGAAAATTCCCACACCGGTGCGGACGACCAGTTTGCCGTTTCCGAGAAGGTCGTCCACAAGGCTGAAGCGAGGCGCAAAGTTCTTCCAGTCCCCCGGATAAAGCGTGCTGGGACCGCCGTTGACGCCAACCTGCTGCAATGCGTCCGTCGCCGGGTTAAACAGACTGAACTGATGGTTCTGTTCCCCGACCACACCAAAATAATCCCAGCGCACGCCGTAGTTCGCGGTCACCCGGTTGGTCAAGCGCCAGGAGTCCTGGAAGTACACGCCATCGCTGTTCTGGTAGGTGTAGCGCGTGCTGTAGCCCGCCGCCGATGAGCCGCCGTCGATGGTGCCGCTCAGAAAGTCGCTCAGCGAAGCAAAGTCCAGACTGCCGCGATGTCCTGAGTCGATGAAGCTATTGATGAACGTACGGCGCCATTCATAGCCCATCTTGTAGTTGTGCTTGCCTTTGGTGACGGAAATGTTTCCGAAGAGCTGATAGTTGGTGTCGACGCGTCCGCGGGCGACACTACCGGTAGCGCCAATCGGGCTATATCCGCTAATACTGATGGTTGGAAGGCCAAAGTCGCGCGCGGCGCTAAAGCCCGGCGGCAGAGTGTTCAGGCCAATGCTGGCCGGATCGAAGCTGATGTCCTGCGGGATGAAGTCCTGCAGGAAACGGTTGTAGCCGCCGCGGAGTTCGACAATCACATTGGACTTCGGTACCGAGGTGTAGGAGAGCGATGCGATATTCACGTGCGTCGGCGTCGTGGTGTTGTATCCCGGAGCGCTGCCGCCGGTGTTGAGCATCCCGAGTGGGAAGCTCTGGGTTCCATGGCTGTAGAAATAGCGCGCGGTCAGCAGGTCTCCCTGGCTCAACAGGTGCAGGTGCTGATCGATCTTGAAAATCAAATTGTCGCTGTTGTTTTGAAACGGCGTGGTGAACGTTTCGTTGCCGCTGCCGGAAAGCGGAAGCACGCCCCACGGTCCCTTGCCGCCATTGATGGCAAGAAGTCTTTGGATGACCGGATTGGTGGCTCCTCCGGCCGCAGTAATGTCAGCCTGCGTGGGCGCGGTTCCCGCCTGGGGCAGAGCGCCGTTTTCGAGCTGCCCCTCGAAAGAGGCAAACCAGAACGACTTGTCTTTCACAATCGGGCCGCCAACCGAGCCGCCGAACTGATGGTTGGTGAAAGAGTTCTTCGGCTGATCCGTGGTGTTGAAAAAGTTGCGTGCGCCCAGCGCGTCGTCACGGAAGTATTCGAAGAAGCTGCCGTGAATCTGGTTGGTGCCTGACTTGGTGACAATGTTGACCGTCGCGCCAGAACTGCGACCAAACTCCGCTTCGGGACTGCCTGTGATCGGAACCTCAGCCAACGCATCGACGGGAAGGATGGTGGAAGGACAACCCCACACACCCGCCTGGTTGATCGAAGGCAGGTTGCGGTAGCCGTCATTCATGTCGGTGCCGTCCAGCAGATAATTATTGGAACGGCCGCGGTTGCCGTTCAGGCTGAAGAGCCCGTATGAGCCTGCCGATTCCGTAGAACCTACTGGATCGCTCGTCGTACCGGGGACCAGTTCCAGTAGCTTGGTAAAGTCGCGGCCGTTAATCGGCAATTCAGCAACCTCGGTCGCAGCGATGGTGCCGCCGGTATTGTTCGAGGTGGTCTCCACCAGCGGTACATCGGCGTTGACGTCAAGCTGTTCCTTCACTTGGCCGGTGGCAAGCTTTGCGTCGGCGCGCGCTGGCGATCCCACGCTTACGGGGATACGGTTCAACGTGGTGGTCTGGAATCCCTGTTTCTCGATGGAGACGCTGTAAGTGCCCAACGGCAATTCGGAGGTCTGATATTCGCCCTGATCATTTGTGGTCACGGTGCGTGACAATCCAGTACCAGGGCTGAAGACTCTTACCTGTGCCCCGACGACGGCTGCGCCGGAAGGGTCCGTTATTGTCCCCTGAATGCTTCCTCGAAAAGTCTGACCAAAGGCGCAACATGCAAAGATGGAGGCTAAGAATACAAATAGCAGAGCAATTGAACGGCATTTCACTGGCCGGACTCCTTCTTGTGTTTTTCTGACGCAGAAATAAGGATTTCAGAAATAGGGCCGATGATAGCACGAGAGTTCCTGGCCTGTAACAAGGAAACACGGGGGAAAACGCAAAAATGGGAGGCCCGGGTAGCCTCCTGGCGATGCTGTCACCCGGCTGAAGATCTCCACCGGCGAAAGTGCTACCTTGAGACCGCTTTGCGGATGGTTTGCGGTCAAACGCATGGCGGGAGTTACAATAGCTTGTCTTGTACCTTCAAATTTTTTGCGGCGTTCCGCCCGTCCTGTGCCGGGCTGGGACGGCAACGCTCCCCGGATCTCAATGAAGAAGTTTCTGTTGTCGCTGATCGCTATCTGTTCCTTCGCCTCCGCCGCCCTCGCGCAGCAAGACACTACCGTGGTCGAGGAAATCGTTGCTCGTGTCAACAATTCGATCATCACCCGCGACGACCTGCGCCGGAACCGCGAGCAAGCGGGGCAGGATCCCAAGGAACAGAACCTGTCGCAGCAGCAAACGGACGAACGTGAGGCAAACTCGCTGCGCGATTTGATCGACCAGCAGTTGCTCATCCAGAAGGCCGCCGATCTGGGAATTTCGGCCGACGCCGATCTGGTCAAGCGCCTGGATGACCTGCGCAAGGAAATGAAAGCCGACTCCATGGAAGATCTCCAGAAGTTGGCCGAATCCCAGGGCGTGCGTTGGGAGGATTTCAAGCAAAACACCAAGAATGGCATTCTCACCCAGAAGGTGATCGGCTCCGAGGTGGGCAGCCACCTCCAGATCCCCCGTGACGAAGCGCAGAAGTTTTATGACGAGCACAAGTCCGATTTTGCCCAGCCCGAGCGAGTGCGCCTGAGTGAAATCCTGATTGCCACCAATCCCAACGCTCCCAAGCCAGAGGCAGGCGGGCAACTGGCGGAAGCGAGCCCCGAGAAGGTGGCCGCCGCCGATGCCAGAGCTAACGATATCTATCAGCAACTCAAGTCCGGGGCCAAATTCGATGACCTCGCCCGCAAGGAGTCCACTGCCTCTACCGCCGAGCGGGGTGGCGATCTCGGCTACTTCAAACGTAACGATCTGGCCAAGGAACTGGAAGACAAATCCTTCGCTCTCAAGGCGGGCGAATTCACGCCGCCCATCCGCACCCGTCAGGGCTTCATCATCCTCCGTATCACCGACCACATCGAAGCCGGAATCCCCCCCTTGGATCGGGTTCGCGAACAGATTCAGGAACAGCTCTACAGCCAGAAGGTGCAACCCGCGCTACGCGAGTACCTCACCAAGCTGCGCGAAGAGGCTTACATCGACATCAAGCCCGGCTATAGCGACAGCGGCGCCAGCCCCAACCAGACCAAGTTGATTTACACCTCGGACTCCGGGCCGAAAACCAAGCAGGTTCGCGGCAAACTGGGCGTCGGCAAGAAGAAGACAGTGGTAGTGGTCGGCAAGGATAAGAACGACCATTCCAAGCCAACCGGCAGCACCTCCGAGCTGGGCCGTGCCAAGTCCGAGGTCGATGCCAAGGAAAAAGCCGAGAACGATCACAAGGCGGCTGCGACCGCCGCAGCCGCCAAAGCCGCCGCCGATGCTGCGGAAAAAGAAAAGCTCAGCCACATGACCCCGCAGGAGCGGAGCAAGTACCTGGCTCAGAAGAAGCGTGAGGCAAAGAAGGAAGCCAAACTCGACAGCAAAGAAACGAGGAAGCAGAAGCTACTGGCCCGGAAGGAAGCCAAGCGCAAAGCCGACGAGGCTAAGCGCAAAGCCCTGGAGGCCAAGAACGGCAAGAAGCCCGCGCAGGCCGACGCCGCTGGCACCGCCGAGCAAGCCGACAGCACTCCGCCCAAGAAGAAGAAATCAATCTCCTGGTTCTAGTTCTTGGAGAGATGCAGCGCGGGCACGCAGCCCGCGTTTTTTTATGCGCAAAAAAGCGGCTCCCGGCCAATCGGAGCCGCCTTCATGCGTGATCGCTTCTTACTTCTTACTTGCCGAATCCCTTACGCCTCTGCTTGCTGTAATTCAACAGCGCGGACTCGATCACCGGGTAAGCATCTTTCGGGGACTGCACTTCCTCTACTTCTACCGCCTTGCCCTCCAGCAACTTGTAATCCTGAAAGAAGCGGCGCAGCATCATCATCCGGTGCGGCGGCATCTGCTGCGCATCGGTGTAGCTGTTGAACTCCGGATCCTTGCTGGCGATCGCGATGATTTTGTGATCTTTCTTGCCCCCGTCGATCATGGTCATCAGGCCGATGGTCCGCGCCTGGATGATGGTCAGAGGAACCACCGGCTCCTGGCAGAAAACCAGAACGTCGAGCGGGTCGTCATCTTCGGCCAGAGTCTGGGGAATAAATCCGTAGTTGGCCGGATAGTAGACTGCCGAATATAAAATTCGGTCCAGTTTGATCAGCCCGCTGCTTTTGTCCAGTTCATATTTGACGCTGGAGCCAAACGGAATTTCGATTACCGCATTAAACTCATTCGGGATATTTTCTCCCGGCGTAATGTCGTGCCACGCATGGATCATTCAAAGTGCCTCTAGGGATGGGGTCTTTTGTTGATTGTACTGAATCCCAATCGTTTCTCCCATTCGTGAGGCGAATTCCGGTTCGCTTCAAGTTCAGGGCGCCGTGTAGAATCAATCCAGCCTCCAGCTCTAAAGCCATGATCGAAACGCCCTCCACAACTGCGCCGCAGCCTCGCCGTGGCAAAGCTGCGGCTGCCATGGTTGCCGCCGGAATTCTGGTCAGCCGCTTCAGCGGGCTCATCCGATAGAATAGGTGCTTCCTTCTATGCCATCTTTGCTGATTGCGGCACGGTTTTGAGCGAAACGACAAATACGAGTTTGCGACCCAACCTAATCGCGCGTGTGCTTCGCGTTCTGAAGCCGAGCCATACGCATACGGCAACCACTGCGACGCTGCTGCTGATGCTCTCGGCGTTTCTTTCACGCATTATAGGGCTGGCGCGGGAGAAATTCACCGCGTACCTGTTTGGCGCGGGTGGGCAGATGGACGCGTATCGCGCGGCATTCCAATTGCCCGACACCATCGCTTACTTTCTGGTTGGCGGGGCCGCTTCGATCACATTCATCATGATGCTGAACCGTTATTACGAGCGCGGCGAACAGGCCGAGGGGGAGCGTGTGATGTCGGTGATCATCTCCGTAATGCTGGTGGTGCTCGGCGTGGCACTCCTTGCGGCGGAACTGCTGGCCGGCTGGTTTGTGCGCTGGTACTTCGCTGGGTACTCGCCGGAGAAGGCGGCGCTGGCAACGCACATGACGCGCATTTTGCTGCCGGCGCAACTTATGTTTTTCATTGGTGGGGTGCTGAGTGCTGTGCTGCTCGTGCGAAAGCAGTTTGCATACCAGGCACTTTCACCGTTGGTCTATGCGCTCGGCATCATCTGCGGCGGATTGCTTCTGCATCGCTCGCTCGGAGTTTCATCGCTTGCGGTTGGCGCAACGGCGGGCGCTTTCGTCGGCCCCTTCCTACTGAATGCGATTGGCGCATATCGCTCGGGCGTTCGCTTTCGCTTTGACCTGAATTGGAGCGATGCGGGGTTGCGCGAGTGGGCGCGGCTTTCTATTCCGCTGATGCTGGGGCTTTCGCTGGTCACGGTGGACGGATGGATAATCGCGTGTCTGACTTCGCATGAGAACGGCCTTTACGCAAAGCTATATTTCGCGAAGCAGCTGTTCACGGTCCCCATCGCGATAGTGGGACAAGCTGCTGGCGCAGCATCCATGCCTTTTTTTGTGGCACTCCTTAGTAAGGGAGAACGCCCTAAATTCGCCGCTGCGGTCAACGGCTCGGTAACCCGAATCTTGGCGCTCTCGTTTCTGCTGACGGCGTGGATGATGGCGCTAGCACGCCCAGCAGTGGATTTAGTGCTGCGCGGCGGCGCGTTGCAACGGCCGGAAGCAGCAACGATTGCGGCCTATTTTGCGCTATTCTCCGTTTCCTTGTGCCTGTGGTCGGCACAAGCAATTTATGCGCGGGCCTTCTATGCCGCCGGTGACACGCTCCGGCCGATGGTTGCGAGCACGGTTGTGACGATCCTTTCGGTGCCTGTGTACTTGGCGATGTATCACGCGTATGGCGGAACGGGGCTGGTTGTTGCGTCGAATATCGGCATCTTGGCGCAGACGCTGGTGCTGGCGATGATGCTGCACTACGCGGGCCTGGTGCGCCTAGGTGGCCTGGGCTGGGCGGAGATGGGGAGATCACTGGCGGCAGCATGTGTGGCTGGCGCAGTGAGCACCGCTGTCCTTCATGGGATTCACATTGAATGCGGGTTCCGCTTCGATGTGGCGGTGCTTGCAGCGGGGACTCTGGCTTGGTTGCTGGTCGGATGGACGGTCCTGCGAATTACGGGTTCGAGCCTGCCGGGAGAAGTGAGACGCAAACTCATTCGCGCCTGATTCGAGAATTAGACAAACACCGAACCGCAGGGACGGGTGGCCCACATCCGCCCTCTTTTGGCGAATGTGAAGATAGCAATTTCTCTACCCCGCCGCCTTCAGCTTCGTCTTGATCACCTTCATTGCGCTCCAGTCATAGGCAAAGCGCCGTCCGCAGTCGAGGCACACGACGTAGTGCGTGCTGTCGGCGGGAAGTTCCTCCGACCAGTCCAGATGCACCTGATTCTGCCGCGCCACATCCATGGAAAAGGGCACGGACAAATGAGAGTGCCGGCAACCAAACGCCAACAGGTTCAGCACTTTTTCGAGCATATTCAGATCACACCTCGCGCAACTTGCACTGCTTCGTTTTCATGCCGCGCTCCTTGGAGCCGGCATTCTTGCGGTTTGACTTCGCCCTGCGTCGGTGGGCCACCACGCCAAAGCTGCGAGAAACCGATAGCCCGGCAGCACGGCTACCGGGCTATCCGAATCCGTCTCTTGGGGCGAGCCGCCCTTCAGGCGCGAACCGCCGCCTTCTCCGGAGCTGCAGCCGGCGTCTCCACCGTTTGGGGCTTTTCGTTCACATTGGGCTTGCGGATATCGATTCCGCCCTTGAAGAATGCACCGTCCTCAATGCTGATGCGCTGTGCGATTACGTCGCCGGTCAGCGAGCCTTCGTTGCGGATATCCACCCGGTCGGTGGCCGTGACATTGCCGCGCACCTTGCCCAGGATGACCGCTTCGCGGGCGGTGATATTGGCGGCGATGACGCCATTGCGCCCCACGGTCACGCGATTTCCCGGCAGATGGATCGAGCCTTCCACCCGGCCATCGATGTAGAGCGATTCCGATCCCGTTACTTCGCCTTTGATTACCAGCGACTTTCCTATCGTAGCTTGGTCGGAGGCCGTAGCCGCCGAGCTCATTGGCTTCGGCGTGCTGTTGTTGTATTCCGGCGCCGGAGGCGGCGTGGCGGGCTGGCGCTGCGGATCAGCAGGCGCGGGACTATTGCTGCCGGACGGTGTTGAGGGCTTCCACATTTTTTGTGAGTCCTTTCCTGATGCAGGCTTGCACCTGCGTCGCCATTCTCGATACTTTCGTTAAGTCTGAACTGCACAACGGCTTCTAGAGTTGGCTGCTCTGCAATAAAGGCTTCCTGTGTGCACTATATTCCATTCACCGGGAATTTTCTGCACTGGCTCACATACCTCGGCGTCCATAATGGTTTTCCTGGCTGGATATTGCATGCTCATTGATGCACTCACTTCGCACATCGGCCACCAACGCGGTAACATCACAGCATCGGCGAATGATCTCTGAAAGCGATCTGCTCCAACACATCGACGACCAGCCCCAGCGTGCCGCCGGCTACAAGCAGCTCATCCGCGAACTCTCTCTGCGTGGGCGCGAGCGGCAGGAGCTGGAATCCCTGCTCGCCGATCTCGTCGTGCGTGGCAAACTCATCCTGGTTGCGCGCGACCGTTACGCCATCGCATCGGCCGCCGTGAATCGCAATCTCGTCACCGGAACCCTGACCATGCACCGTGACGGCTTCGGCTTCGTCCGTCCCTTGGACCGTGAAGCCCGCGAGCGCCTCCAGGGCGATATCTTTATCCCGCCCTTCGATACCGGCGAGGCGATGCACGGCGACCAAGTTCTGGTCGAACTTTCCCCCCACTCCCGCGAGGGCCGCGCCGAAGGCCGTATCGTCCGCGTCATGGAGCGCGCCCATGCTACCGTGGTCGGAACCTTCCACTATGGCCACCGCCACAACTATGTGCGTCCCATAGACGACCGGATCAAGACCGACGTCATCATCGCCGAGGGCGACGAAGTCGTTCCCGAGCCGTCTGAAGCCGCTAGCCGCATTGAGGTCGATCGCGTCATCGGCACCGAAGCCAGCCGCCGTTCCTGGGAGGACCTCGAAGGCCTGGTGGTCGATTGCGAGATCACCTCCTGGCCTACGACCACCAAGAATCCGCGCGGGCGCGTCATCGAGGTCCTCGGCTATGAAGATGATTTCGGCGTTGACGTTGAGATCATCATCCGCAAACACCACCTACCCCACCACTTTCCGCAATCCGTCGTCGCCGAAGCCCGCGCCATCACCTCCACCATTACGCCCGCCGAACTGCTTCGCCGCCATGATTTCCGCGAGCTGCCGATCGTTACCATCGACGGCGAAACCGCCCGCGACTTTGACGATGCCGTCCTCGTACGCAAGCTCCCCGATGGACAATACGAGCTTCAGGTCCACATTGCCGATGTCGCGCACTACGTCCGCCCCGCCATGGACATCGACCGCGAGGCCGAGATTCGCGGCACCAGCGTTTACTTCCCGGACCGCGCCATTCCTATGCTGCCCATCGAGCTGTCGACCGACATCTGCTCGCTGCGCCCGCAGGTCGATCGCCTCGTCATGTCCTGCATCATGCAACTCGATGCGGGTGGCGAAATCCGCTCCTACCAGATCATGCCCGGCGTCATCCGCAGCGCCGAGCGCATGACCTACGAAGCCCTTCAACTCGTCCTGGACGGCGATGCCGCCAGCCGTGAGCGTTACGCCCCGCTGGTTGAAAACTTTCTCCTCATGCAGGAGCTGGCCGAGATCCTCAATCAGAAGCGCCAGCGTCGCGGCTCCATCGACTTCGATCTTCCCGAGCCGCTCATCGAGTTCGACGAGAACGGCCTGATGAAAGGCGTCACCCGCTCCGAGCGCCTCTTCGCCCATCGCCTGATCGAGGAGTTCATGCTGGCGGCCAATGAAACCGTCGCCACCTATCTGGAACACAAGGGCGTCGCCTCCATCTACCGGGTGCATGAGCCGCCCGATCCAAAGCGGGTTTACGATTTTGAAAACCTCGCCGCCGCTTTTGGCTATTCGCTCGGCATCGGCGCGCTGCCCATCTCGCGCTTCCGCATCAAGCCCGATCACCGCGCCGCCAACGCGCGCTCCACTGCGCACCGCGCCAAGCCGAAGGAAATCGAGATCGCGCAGGAAGTCGCCATCACCCCCGCGATGTACCAGAAGCTGGCGGCCAAAATCGCCGGCAAGCCCGAGGAGCGCATCCTCAGCTACCTCATGCTGCGCTCGCTCAAACAGGCGCGCTACTCGGAGATCAATGACGGCCACTTCGCTCTGGCCGCCACTTGCTACACCCACTTCACCTCGCCCATCCGCCGTTTTCCGGACCTTCTGGTCCACCGCATCCTGAAGGGCGTGCTCGCCGAAAGCGCGGAGCGGCATGAGGGCAAACTCGACATTGGCGCCGGGGGCCACGTCGAGCAGAAGGCCGAATCGCTTTGGCCGACAGCCTCGACCAAGGCAGCCTCAACCCAGCCGGCCTCGAAGCAGGCCGCGAAGAAAGCTCAACCCGAACCTCATCTCTCCGGCCCCATCCCCGAGGCCGAACTCCACCACCAGGCCGAAGACGCCAGCTTCGCCGAGCGCCGCGCCGACGCCGCAGCGCGCGAACTGGTCGAGTGGAAGAAGATGAAGTTCATGTCCGATCGCGTCGGCGAAGACTTCGACGGACTCATCGTCAGCATCACCAAGTACGGAATCTTCGTCGAACTCACCGATCTCTTCGTCGAAGGGCTAATCCCCCTCAATACCATGTACGACGACCGCTTCACCTTTCACGACACTACCCGCCAGATCATCGGCCAGCGCACGCGCAAAACCTATTCGCTGGGAGATCGTGTCCGCGTCATCCTCGACCGCATCGACCGCATCGACCGCGTCGAGCGCAAACTGCAATTTGCGTTGGCCGAAGAGCGGCCCACTCCCGCCCAACGCGGCCGCAAGCGCCGCCGATACTGAATATGGGCAGGTTGGGCTGGTCGACGGTGGAGCGAGCGACGAAAGGAAAGTGAGTAGGATGACTGAAATTGTGTGCACGCGCGAACTCGTAGTTTAAAACGCCGACTGAAAAGAGATTGTTCTGGTTAATATTGGGAAACCAGAGAAGAGATAGGAGGCCGACTTCGAGTGTTCATTTCAAGTGATCGGCATGGGCATTCATCTCGAACTCGACGAGTTCCGCCGCATTCTTGGCAAGGTCGGTTGCGCGATGATCGGACAGGCCGAGGAGCTTGCCCCGGCGGACAAGAAGCTGTACGCCTTGCGCCACGTTACGGGAACGGTCGAGAGCCCATCGCTTATTTGCGCTTCCATCCTGAGCAAGAAGCTGGCCGAAGGGATGGACTGGTGCTGGATGTGACGACCGGCTCGGGTGCGTTCATGAAAGATCCCAAGGACAGCGAGTTGCTGGCGCGGTTGATGGCGGAGACCGGCGAGGATATGGGGAAGAAGATGGTCGCGCTGATCACGGACATGGATCAACCGCTGGGGCGCTCGATCGGCAACGCGCTGGAGGTCGCCGAATGCGTCGAGGTACTGCGCGGGCGCGTTGCGGGCTCGGAAGACTTGGTGGAGCTTACGGTTGAACTCTGCGGCTGGATGTTCGTTCTCGGCGGGCGAGCGGCCAGCACGGACGAGGGGCGAGCGCTGGCCTTTCAGATCCTACGCAGCGGCAAGGCGCTGGAGAAGTTCCGCGAGCTGGTGGGTGAGCAGGGCGGGGACGTTCTCTGCGTTGACGATCTCGCGCGGCTGCCGCGCGCCGCGCATCGCCAGGAGATCCTGGCCCCCGCCAGCGGTTTCGTTTCGGCCATCGAGTGCGAGCGCATGGGAATGGTTGGGGTGATGCTGGGCGGCGGGCGCGTTACCAAGGAAGACGCGGTTGATGCGGCGGTGGCCATTGTGCTGCGCAAGAAGGTGGGCGACGCGGTTGCGGCGGGCGAGGCGCTGTGCACGACGGTTCACTACAATTCAGTCGAGCGCTTTGCCGAGGCGAAGCCGGTCATCTCCGCTTCTTATTCCATCGGCGTGCGGAAGCCGCAAGCGCGTGCGTTGGTCCAGAAAGTGATTCAGGGCAGGTCGATTTAGTCGGGTCCGTGCGGCTTGAGAGGGAAGCGATGGGACGATTCACGGGAGTGCTGGGGCTGGTGGTGATGCTGGCCGTCGCCTGGTTTTTTTCCACCAACCGCAAGGCTATCCGCTGGCGCGTGGTGGCTACCGGAGTTGTGTTGCAGGTGCTTTTTGCCGTCTTCGTGACCAGGGTGTGGTGGGGACAACTGGCGATTGCAAAGGCCGGAGAAGGCGCACGGTGGTTGCTTGCCTGCTCGTTCGCGGGCTCGCGCTTCGTTTTTGGAGAGGCCGGGGCGCAGAGCTCGAGTCTCGGCTTCATCTTCGCATTCCAGGTGTTGCCGGCGATTATCTTCATCGCTGCTTTTTTCGCCATTCTCTACCACTTCGGCGTGATGCAGGTTCTGATTCGCATGGTCGCCGTGGTGATGGAGAAGAGCATGGGGGCCAGCGGCGCGGAGTCGCTCAACGTGGCGGCCTCGATCGTCATGGGGCAGACCGAAGCTCCGCTGACGATTCGGCCGTATCTTCCGCGCCTCACGCAGTCCGAGCTGATGGTGGTGATGACGGCGGGGATGGCGCATGTCTCCGGCGGCATTATGGCCGCCTACATTGCCGCTGGCGCGGCGCCGGAGCATCTGCTGGCTGCCGTGATCATGACCGCGCCGGGAACCCTTACGGTGGCCAAAATGCTGGTGCCGGAGACCGAAGTGCCCGAGACCGCCAGAGGAGCAACATTGCCGGCGGAGGAGCGCGCCAGCAATGTGCTGGAGGCGGCGGCCAAGGGGACCAGCGATGGGCTGGGGCTGGCGCTGAATGTGGCTGCCATGCTGATTTCATTCCTAGCCATCATTTTCCTCATCAACTCGTTGCTTGGCGGTACGCACAATGTTTTGGCCGCACACGGCTTCGCTTGGTTTCCGGCGAGCTTGGAGAAAATTTTCGGCGTACTCTTTGCCCCTGTCGCCTATATTATCGGAGTGCCGTGGCATGATTGTATGGCGGTCGGCAACCTGCTGGGTACGCGCATGGTATTGAATGAGCTGGTGGCTTTCACCATGCTGGGCGGTCAGAAAGCGGCGCTTGATCCACGCTCGTTCACCATTGCCACGTTTGCGCTTTGCGGCTTTGCCAATTTCAGTTCCATCGGAATTCAGATTGGCGGGCTGGGCGCGCTGGCTCCGTCGCGCCGCGGCGACCTGGCCCGGCTTGGCTTGAAAGCGATGATCGCCGGAACCATGGCGAATCTTATGTCGGCTTGCATTGTGGGAGTTCTGTTATGAGTTCGCACGCGAACGTAAAGCACATGGCGATGGATGAGTTCACCCGCGCCGAATCCGCGGCCATGGTGATACGCATGCAGCTTTCTCAGAAGCCGCACCTGGGAGTGCCTGAAATCGCGGTTGTGCTGGGCTCGGGGCTGGGCGCCTTTGCCGAGGAACTGCAAGACTCCGTCGCCATCCCTTACACTGGCATTCCAAATTTTCCACGCTCCACGGCTATCGGCCATGCCGGGCGGCTGGTGATTGGAAAGATCGGCGATCTCACGGTCGCGGTCATGCAGGGACGGGTGCATCAGTATGAGGGTTACAGCAGCCGCGAAGCTGGTTTTCCGGTGCGCGTGCTGGGCCGCTTTGGGGTGAAGAGCCTGGTGCTGACCAACGCCGCCGGAGGCATCAACCCCGGCTATAGCCAGGGCGCGCTGGTTCTGCTGAGCGACCACATCAATCTTCAGGGCGACAACCCGCTCAACGGGCCGAACGATGAACGCTTCGGCCTACGCTTTCCGGATATGAGCGAGGCCTACTGCCGCAGTTATCGCCGTGTTGCGCTGGAAGCGGCGGGTGAGCTTGGCATTGATCTGAAGGAAGGCGTGTATGCCGCGCTGGCCGGCCCCAGCTACGAGACTCCCGCCGAGATTCGCTACTTGCGCACCATTGGCGCCGATCTGGTGGGCATGTCCACGGTGCCCGAGGTCATCGTGGCGCGCCACATGGGGATCGGCGTTCTGGCGATCTCGTGCGTAACCAACATGGCCGCGGGACTTTCGGAAGGCGAGATCAATCACGACGAAGTGTTGCAGGCAGGAGAGCGCGTGCGCGGAACCCTGCTCGCCCTGCTGACGAAGGTACTGCCGAAGATTGTGGCTCAAGCAAAGTGACGTTCCCCACATTCGCCAACTGCGGGCGGATGTGGGCCGCCCGCCGAAGAGATACACGAAATCAGCCACGTTTACCTCTAATTCCGATTGGGAAATGATGGAAAAGATCAGCCTTCCCCTAGCCATCGCTGACGCCACCTGCGAATCCGGCTTGGCGATCACCAGCGCCGCTGAGCATGGCTTGCGCTAAGCCGCTTTCTCGTAACCATCACACCACTTATGGGGGTGACCTTTAAGTGCAACGTGGCGTTACGTGGAAGACCACACTCATCGAGCAGAACCTCTGGTGCTTTGTGCGACGATCGTATTTCAACCAGCTTCTTGTCGCTTGCATGTGGTTCCCCAAAGTGTTTGCAGAGACCGCACTGTCCGTCTCTAGAGCATTTCTAGTGTTACTATAAGGTCGCTCTGGTGGACTCCGCGAGTGTATGCCGCGAGCCTACGATAATGATTTGCGACGGAAGGTCTTGGCAGCACATGCGGCGGGCAAGGGTTCG